>Ga0134127_10001321_pt1 | contig 18567 bp, 12 predicted proteins | sample KB31753_FD_96459 | JGI IMG/M metagenome (GOLD analysis project Ga0134127, IMG submission 96459) | Terrestrial soil microbial communities with excess Nitrogen fertilizer from Kellogg Biological Station, Michigan, USA - KB3-175-3 | ecosystem: Environmental > Terrestrial > Soil > Unclassified ... | reverse complement strand
ATGAGCAAGCGTTCGTTGACCAGCGTACCCAGGATCCACCTATTTCTCTTATATGGTCTGACGTCGAGTGGCTCAAACCAGACTTCCCAGTTCTCCAGGAATCTCGAAGAATTTGCCATAACGATTCCTCCCTTTAGGCAGATAGTACCACAAAACCCTATAAAAATCAAGGGCGAAACAAAACCCCGACTCTGACGAGTCGGGGTTTAAATTCTATCAAACTATTCGGACGGGCTGTCGCTGACAGGAACCTCAATGGAAGCTTCCTGGATCTGCGCTTCCAATTCGAGCGCCATTCGCGCCGCTTCCGGGTTAAACCCAGTACCAGCAGGAATCAATTTTCCGATAATGACGTTTTCCTTCAAACCACGGAGGTAATCGGTCTTGCCGGTTACAGCCGCTTCGATCAGCACGCGAGTGGTTTCCTGGAAGGAAGCTGCGGCCAAAAACGAATCAGTGTTCAAAGAAATTTTGGTGATACCCATCAACAACTGTTCGGATTTAGCCGGGGCACGGCCTTCGGAAGCCAACCGTTCGTTGATCTCCAAAAGCTTAGCGCGGTCCACCATATCCCCGACCGTGAACTCGCTGTCCCCGGTTTCAGTAATGCGCATCTTGGAAAACATCTGGCGGACAATCAGTTCAACGTGCTTATCGTGAATGTGCTGTCCTTGCGAGACATAAATATCTTGCACTTCGTGAACGATATATTTTTGAGCGGCTTGCGTGCCTTGCAAAAGCATAATGGCGCCTGGATTCAAACTTCCTTCAGTCAGCGGCGTGCCTTTGGCAATCAATTCACCATCTTTAACGTACAAAGTGTAGTTAGACGGCACAATGTATTCCTTCAAAGAATCGCCTTCGTAAACGACCGTGATTTGATCTTGGGCCACGCGGGCAATGCCAGCGGATTTGGCTTTGATAGTTTTACCGTCAGTTTGAATGTAGAGAGTATCGCCGGTATCCACGTGGGCGTCGTCTTTAATAAGACTCTGTTCGCCAGCGGCCAGCTCATAAATGTCTTTTTGTACATCAGCGCCGGTAATGCGAACCAATTGTTCTTTGCTGTTTAAGTTTGATACAGAAACCGAGCCGTCGATTTCCGCAATATAGGCTTGGCCTTTTGGTTCGCGGGCTTCGAATAATTCTTCTACGCGAGGCAAACCTTGGGTGATGTCTTTTACCGAAGCCGATCCACCAGTGTGGAAAGTACGCATGGTCAGCTGGGTTCCTGGTTCACCAATGGCTTGTGCAGCCACGATGCCCACGGCCGCGCCGAGCTCTACCATTTTGTTAAAGCCCAAATCGTATCCGTAACACAGGCGGCAAACACCGCGAGTCAACCGGCACTTGAGCACCGAACGGCACTTCACTTCTAGAATGCCTTCATCTACGATGCGCTTGGCTTGCAAATCATCAATACCTTCGTTTTTGCCGACAATAGATTTGCCGTCTTTACCTTTGACGTTTTCCGCGGTGACGCGGCCGAACAATCGGCGGTCAAAAGCTTCGTTCATGGTTTCCGATTCCGCGGCTGTTATCAAATCATAATCACCTGTGCCGCAATCTTCGGAGTTAATCACCACGTCTTGGGCTACGTCCACCAAACGTCGAGTCAAGTAACCGGCGTCGGCAGTACGCAAAGCTGTGTCAGACATACCTTTTCTGGATCCGTGAGTGGAAATGAAATATTCGAGAACGCCCAAACCTTCTTTGAAAGAGCCGCGCGCCGGCAGTTCAATAACCGAACCCGACGGGTTCACAACAAGGCCTTTCATACCGGCCATCTGGTTAATCTGGGAGAACGAACCACGAGCTCCGCTACTTACCATGTAGTTAACCGAGCTGTGTTCGGTGACGGTCTTGACCACGTCTTTGGCCAGCTTTTCGGAAGTGTCGGCCCAAATTTCAATAACGCGGCCGTAGCGCTCATCTTCGGTCAGTAAGCCTTCGCGATGCTGTTCGTAAGTAGTTTGTACTTGCTGGTCAGCTTCTTTAAGTAATTGATATTTGGTTGGAGGCACGTGCAAATCATCCATACCCCAGGACAAGCCGGACTTTTTCATGTAAGTAAAGCCGGTGCGTTTGATCTCGTCGATCAGTTCAGCGGTTTTGTCGTTGCCGAACAAGCGGTAAGCTTCGCGAACCATGCCTTGCAATTTTTTCTTATCAAAGGTGTCGTTTCTAAATCCTAATTCCGGCGGCACGATCTTGTTAAAGATAATACGGCCAACGGATGTTTCTACAATTTCGGTATCATCCAAACGAACTTTAATTTTGGCCTGGATGTGCACATAGCCGTTGTTGTAAGCCATGATGGCTTCGTCGCGGTTAGAGAAAATCTTACCTTCGCCTTTAGCGCCTTCACGCAATTTGGTGATGTAATAGCAGCCTACCACAACGTCTTTGTCCGCAGTCATAACCGGGTCGCCGGATGCCGGCTTCAACAAGTTGTGGGCCGAGACCATAATTTCGCGGGCTTCGCGCTGGGCGGCTTCGGTTAATGGCACGTGGACAGCCATTTGGTCACCATCAAAGTCAGCGTTAAACGCCGCACAAACCATTGGGTGCAACTGGATAGCTTTTCCTTCGATCAATACCGGCTGGAAAGCCTGGAAACCAAGTCTGTGCAAGGTTGGCGCACGGTTGAGCAAAACGTAGTGTCCGGCAGTAACTTCTTCCAAGATGTCCCAGACTTCGTTGCGGCCTTGTTCGATTAAGCGGTTGGCCGAACGGACGTTGTGCGCGTATTCGCGGGCGATAAGTTTTGAAATAACGAATGGTTTGAATAATTCCAAAGCCATGGCTTTCGGCAATCCACACTGGTGTAATTTTAAGTGCGGGCCCACCACGATAACGGAACGTCCGGAATAGTCGACGCGCTTACCGAGCAAGTTTTGTCGGAAGCGGCCTTGCTTACCTTTCAACATGTCAGCCAACGAGCGCAGTTTGCGCTTCTGACCGGTCGAAGCGGTAACTTCTTTACCGTGGCGAATGGAGTTATCAATCAAAGCATCCACAGCTTCCTGCAACATGCGCTTTTCGTTTCTGGTAATAACTTCCGGCGACTTGATTTCAATCAGCTTCTTCAAACGGTTATTGCGGTTGATAACGCGGCGGTACAAATCATTCAAATCGGATGCGGCAAAACGGCCGCCATCGAGTTGCACCATCGGGCGCAAGTCCGGAGGAATGACTGGCAAGTTGGTAATCAACATCCATTCCGGTCGCAGACCGGCGTTGATTAACGACTTCATCAATTTCAAACGGCGCAAAGCTTTTTTGGCAGCTTGGCCTTCCAAATTTTTGACTTGATTTTCCAAGTCATTGGCCAGTTCTTCCAAATTGATTTCTTCCAAAAGGCTAATTAAGGCTTCGGCGCCGATACCGGCGGTAAAGACCGGACCGTACTTCAAAGAAAGATCGCGGTATTCTAATTCAGAAATAACTTTAAACTTTTTGATGCCTTTCAATTCACTGCGAGCCTGGTCGCGGATGTCTTCGAGGCTCTCGAGTTCTTTGGCCCAAGCATCTTTCAAGCGAGTCAGTTCGGTATCAATCTTGGCACCGAGGACATCTTCGTTGTCGCCGGCCTTCTTCCCCTCTTCGTGCATCTGGGTGCGGGTCTTGGCCAGCAAAGTGTCGTAGCGAGAATCAATTTCTTTCTTCTTGGCTTTGAATTCCTGTTCAATTTGTTCAACAGTAGCAATGCGCACCTCTTCATCGACATGGGAAATGATGTAAGCGGCAAAGTAAACCACTTTTTCCAATTCCTGGACACCAAGATCGAGAATCAAACCAAGACGGGACGGCACGCCGCGCAAAAACCAGATATGGGCAACCGGCACAGCCAACTTAATGTGGCCCATGCGCTCGCGGCGCACGCTGGATTTGGTGACTTCTACGCCGCACTTGTCGCAAACAATGTTCTTGTAGCGAATACGCTTGTACTTGCCGCAGTAACATTCCCAATCTTTGATTGGACCGAAAATCTTTTCGTCGAACAAGCCGTCCTTTTCTGGACGCTGGGTGCGGTAGTTAATGGTTTCCGGCTTGGTCACTTCACCATGCGACCAGTCCATGATGGTGGTGGGGCTGGCCAACTTGATTTTAACGCCTTTGAATTCTTCTGTCTGTGTAATCATATGAGTATAAAGTTTATCAAGTTTGTAATGTTATAAAGTTACTTTAAGAACTTTCAACTTTATAACTTTATGAACTTATTTCTTCTTTTTCTTCTCTTTCTTGATCGGCTCATCGAATAAAGAAGCTCCTTGAACCTCGACTACTGGTTCAGGATGGGCGCTATCAGTAATTTCCGGCTCATCGGTTGCCGACATCACTCCGTGTTCACCAAGCAACTCAACATCAAGTCCCAAAGACTGCAACTCTTTCACAAGCACGCGGAAAGATTCCGGGACATTCGGTTTTTTAATCTGTTCGCCTTTAACAATGGCTTCGTAAGTTTTGCTGCGGCCGACCACGTCGTCGGATTTGATCGTCAACATTTCTTGCAAAGTGTGGGCGGCACCATAACCTTCCAAAGCCCAAACTTCCATTTCACCAAAACGCTGACCACCAAATTGGGCCTTACCGCCGAGCGGCTGTTGGGTGATTAAAGAGTATGGACCAGTGGAACGGGCGTGCATCTTGTCATCGACTAAGTGATGGAGTTTCAGCATGTAAGCTACGCCAACGGTAACTTTTTCGTCAAAAGCCTCGCCAGTTTTGCCATCATACAATACAACCTTGCCGTCTTCTGGAATGCCGGCTTTGCTTAATTCTTCTTTGATTTGATCTTCGGTCACGCCATCGAGTACAGGGGAAGCAACTTTATAGTTAAGCTTGCGGGCGGCCATGCCAAGATGGGTTTCAAGGATCTGACCCAAGTTCATACGGCTAACCACACCAAGCGGATTCAAAATGATGTCCGCCGGGGTGCCATCGGCCATAAACGGCATGTCTTCAACAGGAATAATTTTGGAAATAACACCTTTGTTTCCGTGGCGGCCGGCCATCTTGTCGCCGACTTGGATCTTGCGGAGCACCGCAACAGATACTTGGATAGAGCGAATCACGCCGCTCGGGAGTTTGTCCCCGGCTTCGCGGTTGAATTCGCGGATGTTCACGACTTTTCCGTATTCGCCGTGCGGCAAGGTCAAAGAAGTGTCTTTGACGTCGCGGGATTTTTCACCGAAAATGACGCGCAGCAATTTTTCTTCTGCGGTTAAGTCGGTCTCCCCTTTCGGCGTAATCTTGCCTACCATAATGTCGCCGGATTTAACTTGCGCGCCAATGCGGATCACGCCGTTCTCATCCAGGTCTTTCAATTTTTCTTCACCAACATTCGGAATGTCGCGCGTGACTACTTCCGGACCGAGCTTGGTATCGCGCACATCAATTTTAAAGTCTTCAATGTGCACCGAAGTGTAATAGTCTTGCTCAACCAAACGGGAGGAAAGCAAAATAGCATCTTCGTAGTTGCCGCCTTCAAAGGACATGAAAGCCACGAGCACGTTCTGCCCAAGCGCCAATTCCCCAAATTCTGTGGAAGCGCCATCTGCTAACACGTCGCCGGCTTTGACAGCCTCGCCATGGTTCACGCGGACAATTTGGTTAATGGCAGTTCCGGAGTTGGTACGGATGAATTTCAATAAAGGATATTCTTTTTTCTTGCCGTCGTTGTATTTGACGGTGATTTTGTCGCCGGATACAGCTTCGACAACCCCGGTGCCTTCGGCCAAAATGACCTGGCCGGAATCGCGGGCCGCCTTGGCTTCCATGCCGGTGCCGACAATCGGCGCGCGCGGCACAATCGTGGAAACAGCTTGGCGTTGCATGTTCGAACCCATCAAAGCACGGTTAGCGTCATCGTGTTCCAAGAACGGAATCAAAGAAGTCGTTACCGAAATAATCTGTTTCGGCGAAACGTCGATACAATCAATTTCAATAGTTTCAGCAATGCTCGGGACGCCGTGCACACGGACAGAAGCGCGCTCTTCGGTGAAGTAGCCTTCGTCATCTTTTTCGATAGTGGCTTGCGCAATAGTCAACTTGTCTTCTTCGTAAGCGTCGAGGTACTCGATTTTATCGGTGATGCGGGTTTTGATGCGGATCTCTTTTAAGTCGCCGACTTTTTGCAGGCGCTTGGCATCTTCACTGCTAATCTTTTTGCCGGCAGCCACTACAACCGTAGTGCCATCTTTGATGTCTTGCCAGGCAAATTCATCTACAGCATCTTTACCATCATTCTTGGCAAACTTTTTGCAAAGATGATAAGGCGTTTCAATAAAACCGTAATCGTTTAAGCGGGCATAAGTAGATAAGTGGGAAACCAAACCAATGTTAGGACCTTCTGGTGTGGTGATTGGACAAAGGCGGCCGTAGTGAGAACGGTGCACGTCGCGAACTTCGAAGCCGGCGCGTTCGCGGGATAAACCGCCAGGACCCATGGCAGAAAGGCGACGCTTGTGTTCGAGTTCGGCCAACGGGTTGGTCTGGTCCATGAACTGGGACAGCTGGGAAGATGAGAAAAATTCCTGCATGGCCGCGACAATCGGACGGACGTGGATGAGCTGGGCCGGGGTCACGGTTTCCAGGTCAGCCAAAGACATGCGATCCTTGGCAATACGGGCCATACGGGCCAAACCTACGCGGTAGCGGCTCTGAATGAGCTCGCCCACGGCGCGGATGCGACGGTTGCCTAAGTGGTCAATGTCATCAGGAGGTTCTTGAGCGTTGTTAAGGCGGATAATTTCTCGGACAGTCAAAACCAAATCATCCAAAGTTAAAATGCGGCTTTCATTTTCTTGAGTGATGTTCAATCTTTGATTGAATTTAAAGCGGCCGACTTCGGAAAGATCGTAGCGTTCGAAATTAAAGAACATGGCGGTGATAAGGGAGCGTGCGTTATCAACCGTGGCCAAATCCCCCGGGCGGATACGCTTGTAAACTTCCTTAAAACCTTCGTCGGCGGTCGTGGACGGATCTTTCTCCAAAGTATTTTTGATGTACTTGGTTTCCGGATCGGTGTCGATGTCTTTGAAAGCGGCCATGATGTCTTCGTTAGAGGACATGCCGAATACTCGCATCAAAGCGGTAATAGGAATGCGGCGCTTGCGGTCAATTTTTACACCAATTACACCGGCGGCATCAGTATCGATTTCCAGCCAGGCGCCGCGGTTCGGCACAATCTTCGCGCCGTAAAAATTTCGGCCGCGACTAAACTCCGCGGTAAAAAATACACCCGGAGATTTAATAAGCTGGGACACAACAACACGCTCGACGCCGTTGATAACAAACGTACCGCGCGGTGTCATTAACGGAAAATCGCCAAAATACACATCCTGTGTTTTGGTCTTGCCGGTAACTTTGTTTACGAGTTTAGCCGAAACGTACAGTGGCGCTTCAAAAGTAGTATTGCGCTCGCGGCTGGTAAACTCGTCGTGTTTTGGTTTTTCTAAAAAGTATTCGCCGAATGAGAGCTCGAGGTTCTTAGCAGTAAAATCCCGGATCGGGTTGATTTCCTCAAGCAGTTCCCGGAGTCCGCGCTCAAAGAACCACTTGTATGAATCGAGCTGAACCTCAATGAGGTTCGGAAGCGTAGCCGCTTCACTGAATTTTGTAAAAAATTTGCGGGTAGTTTTTGTATTTGCGGGCGCTGAGAGCGCGGCACTTTTTTTAGCCATACCCATCCCCTTGGGATCCATCCATTCCGCCGAAAATCAGCGAGAAGAACAGAAACCAACAGTTAATAATAGAGTGCACTTCTGTAAGGCAGTCTGCTTACAGAGACTCTTTAGTTAACGCTTTCTGGCGGCCTGATGGGGGGACAACCCATATTCGTGATCCCAAGGTTCCGCAAATGTGCCTGGTTTTAGAGCTGCTGTGCAAGGTTTTTATCTTCACCTGATAGAATTTTCGGATTTGAGCCAATTTTGAGGCATTTTTTAGGATTTTTGGAAGCGTAGTTGAGCTACGCTGACAAAAACCGGATAAAAATAACGAAAAAATTGGCCAAAGGCGGAAATTCTAGTAAAAACTTACAAAGGAGCTCTAGACAAGGCACATTAGACAAAAAAAGACGTCCTTTTCTGCTAATGCAAAAAAGGCCATTCCTGAAATGTCTACTTTTCTATTAAATTGTGCACACCTGAATTATACCAGTCAAGATTTCGCTGTCAAGAGCACAGAGATAAATATTTTTAGAGCTCGCGACCCTGAGCCGGCCGAAGGGTCAAGTACTAAAAAAGGATAAAAAAAGCGGGGACCACTCATGATCCCCTTTCCTCCACAAAACCGGTTCATGCCTTTAGCTCCTTTGCGTCAAAATCCAGATTACTAAGAGCGTAAAGATCACTACTTGGCCACCGATCACATACGCAAATTGAGCGCCTGGGCTTGAACAGATAGCCTTCAAGCTCCTCTTCGCGATCGCCATCCTGATCGAGACAAATTTGTTCATCATGTCACCACTCCTACTGTAAACGAGCCTTGGTGCCTTGTCGCTGCACGTCGCTCTTCTGCTTCCACTTGGAAGCTGGCGACGATATTGTAACATCCCGCCCAGCAGGCACAACTATTGTGTCGGCTCTCACCTCAACAGTTTCATAGAGCTGATTCAAGATTGCTAGTATCCTTTGTCGACGCGAAGGCCAAGGCTGTACGGCTGGAAAAGTCAGCGTCAATGCTTTGGCAGTAAGCGTTGCTTGTTCCAGGGGCATCTTCTCTCCCTTTCGATTGAAAGAGTTTTTGAATGTCCTGACAATTTGCTTAGCGCGGCTTGGTTCGCCCTTCAGTAACGATTCGAAGTTCTCCTGAGTTTTGTCTGGTACTGCAAACCCATTGAGATTCTCCGCGCTGATAACTACGATGTTGCCGGCATTCGCCAACTTCACAACCAACACTTCATTGCTTTTGGCAAAAGCCTCGGGGCTAACCGTTATGCCCGGCGGTTTTGTTTGAGACTGGGTGTTCGAAGCAGATGCCTGCGCCGCGATAGCTGGCGGAATTCGGACAATGCCATCCGCAACGCTTCGGGTTAAAACTTTTTTCTGTCTGGCCACCTCCGCATCTTGTCCCACGCCGAGAACGAAAACGAAGAAGTAGCTATTTGCGACTAACAAAATTGCAATGCCTATGTTCTTCATCCGCATAGTCCCCCCTTGAACTAAGATTCATCTGAAATTCAGACGGCTTCTGCCCCCATCATACCATAAAACGCGAAAAAATCAAGATGGTGGCTAAGAATCAACACTGCTATAATGAAGTCATGATCGCATTCTTATCCGGACAAATCTTAGAAAAAACCCAACAGTTTTTAATAGTCGTCCAAGGCGGCGTGGGCTATAAAGTCTTCGTTACGCCCAAGTCTTTGGAAGCCGCTGTTGGTGACCAGGTCAAACTTTACACGTATTTAAAATCCAGCGACGATGGCCAAACACTTTTCGGTCTGCCGGATTTTGCTTCCCTGCAATTTTTTGAGTTACTAATAACCGTCACGGGCGTCGGCCCGAAAGTCGCTTTAGCCATTCTATCAGCCTCATCAGTTGATATGTTAAGCGAAGCTATTGCTAATCAGGATTCCGCTATTTTTACGCGCATTTCTGGCGTAGGCAACAAAACTGCAGAACATATTATCATCGAACTCAAATCCAAAATGGCCACTCTGCCAATGACGGAAGCCGGCGGCTCAACCGACGTGTTTGATGGTTTGATAGGACTTGGCTACAACAGCCGCGAAGTCCGCGAAGTCGTACAAAAAATTGATAGAAGCAAGCCGACTGAACAGCAATTAAAAGAAGCGCTGAAGCTACTGGGAAAATAATTCCTAATACCTAATTACTAATTTCCAATGAAATATCTAATGAGTAATTAGACATTTAGCATTGCATTAGAAATTGGATATTAGTGATTAGAAATTCTAAATATGGATTTAGTAAAACTCACAGATTCCGATAAACTCCGCTACGATGAATTCGTTTCTACTCGAAACGGCTCTTTTTTGCAATCCTGGGATTGGGGCGAGTGGCAAAACCAAGGCGGCAAGATCCCGCATCGATTTTTTGTGCAGGCTGATAATGACATTATGCTGGCCGCGCAAGTTTTAGAACACACTGTCCCCCGCTTTGGCTGGAAGTATCTCTACATTCCTTACGGTCCGGTCTTCATGGATCTGTTGGCAAACGATAAAAATGACGGAATCTTAAGAACACTGTTGGATGGTTTGCGCACGCAATTTCCCGAGGCCTTATTTATCCGCCTAGAACCCACTTACGACATTACTTATGTATTGCCCGCTGCTAGCTACCCGATGAAGCCGACCAAACACATCCAGCCGGGCAAGACTTTAGTAGTTGATCTATCAAAAAATGACGAAGAGTTGCTGGCGGCCATGCATCCTAAGACTCGCTACAACATTAAAGTGGCGCAAAAAAATGATGTGCAAATTTTAGCCATCAAACTTCAAGATGCAGGCACACAAGATCTTGAACGCTGTATCAATCTCATACAAGAGACTGCCAAAAGGCAACACTATCGAAACCATTCCAATAAATACTTTGTCGATCTATTTAACTTTCTGAAAAATCAATCAAACGATGATTCTCTTCAGGCCCAGATTTACTTTGCCGTGTACCAACACACTCCGATAGTGACCGGAGTGATGATAGACTTCGGACAAACCCGTATGTATTTATACGGCGGATCAGGAGATCAATACCGCAACATGATGGCTCCATATCTGATGCACTGGCAAGCAATGACTGATGCAAAAAACCAGGGACTAAAATACTACGATTTGGGTGGATCTGAAACTGCGGATGCCAAAGAACAAGGATTTACTCGATTCAAACTCGGCTTCGGCGGGCAACAAGTTGACTACCCGCCCGCAGTTGATTTAGTTAGCCGAGGCGCTCTATACTATATCTACAAATCTGCGAGAATGCTTACCTAGATAAGCAGGAAAGGAGGCAAAGATGACTGTCATAGAGCTTATCCTCTCATTGTTGTCGAGCGAAGAACCAGCTCCAATCATTGGTCACGCTAACTCCGCCGGATAATCAGTCCACAGCCACAGTCCCGCTCCTCGGGACTGTTTCATTTTTAACCCAAACTTACCGGTATTGTTTTATCTGGCACAAGAGTTTTATAATATATTATCAAGTATGAGAAGCGCCGCAACCTGAGAAGTACGAAGGAGGACACCGTGCGAAAAAGCATGTTTGTATTATCGCTCTTACTGATGTGGATAATGCCCATACCCACCGTCGCGCAATCACGGAAACGCAAACTGCCAAAGCAGATCTTGCACATAGAAATCACGTGGAGCCAAAACACGGTCCCAGATTATAGCGGCAAGCCGCCAGTCATAAGTTTTGAGACAATAAACAACAAAAAATCCCTGACGGCAATCGCCCAGGATTTGAGAAGTGGCACAAAACACAATGGGTCTAATGACGATGGCTGCATAAGGCTGGTAAGGTTCCGGATTTTCTACAAGGACGGCCCAACCAAGGCCTTCTATAGATCTGGTAACTATCTGATCGACCATGACGGCAAGAGGGCTTATCGAATGTCCAAGATTAGTCTTGAAGCCGTTGGTCACGACCTGTACAACGATGGCCCAAAACACTAAGCCTAGCAGATCCGATACGCGTAGCCCTAACTCTGGGGCTACGCATTTTTTTTAGCTCAAGCTGAGCTGGCCGTTGTTCATTGATAGTTGCAAAGTGGTGCCGCGGGGCGGGCTGCTGGCAAGTAAAGACTTGGCCAGCAATGTCTCGACATTGTCTTGGATGTATCTTCTGATGGGACGCGCGCCAAATTGCGGGTCGTAAGCGTTCTTGGCAATAAATGAAAGCGCTTCCGGCGCAACATTCAAAGTTAGGCCCTTGGTCTCGTAAAGCTGTTTCGATAAACCACCAAGCTGCAACGCTGTAATGCTTTCGACTTCTTCGTGCGACAAAGGAGCAAACAAAATGACTCCATCAAAACGGTTCAAAAGTTCCGGCGCGAATTGTTTGGTCAAAATTTGATCGAACAACCGGCCGCGAATCGCTTCTATAGTTTCGCCAGCCGTAATCCCCGCCTGAATTTCCGGCGTGCCCGCGTTGGAAGTGGCAATAATGATGGTATGCGTCAAATCTAAAGTCTCACCTTTGGCCGTAGTCAAACGGCCATCTTCCAAAACTTGCAAAAACAAATTCAAAACATCGCGCGAGGCTTTTTCAAATTCATCCAACAAGAACAAACAAAACGGATAAGTTTTTAGATGCTTCACAAACACAGTCAGCGTCTCATCATCTTTATCGCCCAGCAAGCGTTCAATGCCATCGCCGCTTTGGTACTCCGACATATCAAGACGCAAGAAATAACTTTCTGATCCAAAATAGACGCGCGCCAAAGTTTTAGCGAGTTCTGTCTTGCCAACACCGGTCGGGCCGACAAATAAGAACGAGGCGATCGGCCGAGTATTTTTTGACAACCCGGAACGCGCGCGCTGAAGCGCCTCCACGACCGCTTTCACTGCCGGTTTTTGCCCGATGACAAATTTTGAGAGATCATCTTCCAACGATAACAACTTCTGGGCCTCGGCTTGCGTAAACGATTCTTCCGGCACATGCGTGAGTTCGGCCACCAACTTCTGAATCGTTTCTTTGGTTATAATTTTATCTGTGTCCGATCCTTTGCCAGCCTTAGTCGCGGCTTCGGTCAACAGTTGAATGGCCTTTTGCGGCTGAGCCGAATCTTTTATATACTGGTCCGATAAATCAATGGCAGAAAGGATCGCTTCAAACATGAAAAAGACATCGTTCTTGGCTTCAAGGAAGCTAGCGCGAATTGCACAGGCCAAAATCGCGGCCTCGCGATTGAGCTCGCCGAGTTCAATTTTAGTAAACTGCTGATCAAAATTAAGTGTTGGTTTAAGATAGTCCTCGTAATCCCCCGGCGTCGTAGTGCCGAACACAATCAAAGGACTATCGGCCAATCGATTAACCAGTACTTCTAATAAAGATAGGCCGCGCTCGCCTTGAGCTTTGCCGAGGGCGTGGATATCTTCCAAAACTACAACGATGTTGCCGGACTTTTCGGCCTCGGCCAGCGCTTCGGAGATGACGGTTTCCGGAGGCAAGCGGCTGCCGACCACGCCGGACAAGTCCAGCCTGACCAAACGCTTGTCTTGCAAAGCCGCAGGCACATCTTCGGTTACCATGCGGTAAGCCAGCTCGGAAATCAAGGCGCTGCGGCCGCTGCCGGGCGCGCCCAAGATCAAAACATTTTGCTGGGCATCCGACAGGACCGCCAGCGCCCGCTCCAAATCGGCTTCGCGCCCCAGCGCCACCGGCAACCGCCCGTATTTGGCTTGCATGGTTAAATCCTGGCTGAATTGGTCGAGATACGGCGTCGGCACCGCGGTTAAACCTTTGTCGATTTCGTTGCCGGACTTAAATCGCGACAGCTTGCGGACGTAAACTTGTTCTTCGGACACCAATCTAATATTAAACATCCAAGTCGAAAGCGCTTCGAGCTTAGGCTTATCGATATTCAAAGAGAAAAATAATTTGGCTAGCGGATGGGTTTCGGGCAAAGATGAAAACAAGGCGCACAACAACATAAACGGATCAACGGCATTATTGCGCAAGCGCACCGCTTCGGCATAGGCCTCAAACGGCAGCTTCAAAATCAAATCAGATTCGCCTGGCGCAATGGTCTGCTTGGCCTGCGTTTCAATGAGGCCTCGTAAATCATCACTGCCGATGCCGAGCCGCATAAAAATTCTTTGCACTGGCGGTGAATCAACCAAGACCAAAAAAACTAACGGCAGAGTCACTGCCGGCAAACCCAGCTCTTTTTGTTTGATAGCCGCTTGCTGCCAAATAGTTTTGGCATCGGGCGTAAATAGATTATAAAGGTCGACTGGTTTGTTTGATGCCAACCAAATTTTTTGGCTGGCAGATGAGATGCGCGTGGCTTTTTGTTGGAGGCCGTCGTCGATGCTCATAGCAAATCTATAGATCACAAACGGCACACTGACCCAAAACAATAAATTGATCCAATGATGGGTAAACAAAAATAGCGAACCGTCATCGGCGTAATGATAATAGCCGCTCATAACTGCAAGCGCGAGCGCAGCCACGCAGACCAGGCTCAACAGCAACTTTAAAGTTTTGCGGCTGGCCACTGCGACGCGCTCGCGCATAACCCGTCCCGCATCAAACGTCGCGGAAAAAACAAAACTGACTCCGTCTTGCGAGCCCTCTATCCCCCACGCTGATTGTGATTTAGAATAATCCATAATAAATTGTTATTCGGTGACGAAGCCCGTATCGGTAATCGTTTTAGGTGTTCGGCCGATAAACCTCACCATCTGACGATACAGGCATCGTAAACCTCACCTTAAACTATCCAAAAGGAAACAGCTGGTACAAAATCTCGACAATGATCATCACTGGTAATAATAGATAGAGCAGCATTATAAATCCGAGCGCCAAACAATTGAGGCCGATCCAAAACAGTTTGAAGCCAAGCAAAAAGATACGCAAAAAGAAGCTGATGATGCGGCCGGCGCGCGTGTAATCGCCGTAAAGCGGATCGCCCAAATGGCGAATAAACAGCATAAAACCGGTGGAGCGCAAGCGGTAGCGAATATGCTCTTTTACCCAACGCCAAACAACGGCTAATCCGGGACCATACCACCAAAGCGGAAAATTATATGGTTGTAGTTTTGTTTCGTTCATAGGTTTACACAGATAAAGTCAATCACAGATTGACACAGATAATTATCATTATCATAGATAGATCATCCGTGTATCTGTGTTATCTGTGATCTGTGTAGAATAGCTATTTTATTATACGATATCTATCATCAAAACAAAAACGACACTCCTTACGAAGTGTCTTTTTGGCTTAATATTGACGACTGAGAATCCAGAAATTCGAGGACTCATTATTGGACCCAAATATTCAAAACAATACATTGGCTATCGTCAAGATCGACGTCGTCCAAAACTTCGAAACCGGCGAACCAAAGCCGGCCAGCGAAATCTTGCATTATTGTTTTTTGGAACTCTCGGGAATATCGCGAAGATGGTGTTTTTTCTGTGGAGATGCCTAAGCACGTCCTAAAAGTTATGGTTGTGTAATGGCCGTGCGAAAACGCACGATCTTTAGATAGGGTGGCTAAGTACGCCAATATATTTTGCCACATCGTCTCAATGCTATCTTTCCGTCTATCACGAACACTCTCCACGATCTTAGTCGCTTGATTCATAAAGCCTCCTTGGCGAAATCTTCAATTCGTAAAATCTTAGCACTACACACAGCCCTTGTCAACACTGGCACTTTGGCTTTAGTTCTTCTTTAGATATAATAATGGCATGCGTATTATCAAAAACCTAGTTCGGGCGTTGATCCCAAATTTTGTACTCAAAACGGTCAGGCCCATTTACCACGGCACCATTGCCAGCCTGGGCAATTTCGTGTTTGGCCACCCAAGCAACAAATTAATCGTCATCGGCGTAACCGGAACGAACGGCAAAACCACCACCGTCAATTTAATCGCTCGAATTTTAGAAGAAGCCGGACACCAAGTCGGCTACTTGAGCACCGCCACTGTCAAAATCGGCACGGTCTCGGAATTCAACCCGCGCAAGATGACCATGTCTTCGGGTTGGATCATTCATAAATCGCTGGCCAAAATGGTCAAAGCCGGCACCAAGTACGCAGTAGTCGAAGTCTCCAGCGAAGGCCTGGCCCAGCACCGCCATAACGGCATCAACTTCGACGTGGCTGTGTTCACCAACTTAACGCCCGAGCATCTCGACTCGCACGGCAGTTTCGAAAACTATCGCAACGCCAAAGCCATCCTTTTTAAATTGATTTGCGAACTGCCAACCACACCGGAAAAATTAGCCATCAATCCTGAACTGCAAAAAACCATCGTCGTTAATATTGATGACGCGCACGGCCAATATTTTGCTAACTTCAAATCGGACCGCTGTTTGAGTTTCGGCATGCAAGATCAAAGCGCCACTATCTCGGCAACCAAAATCAGCTACAGCCCCAAAGGCGTGAGCTTCCAAGCTTTAGGCGAAACTTTCAGTTTACAGCTCAAAGGCCAATTCGATATTTATAACGCCATGGCCGCCATCACCACTGCGCGCTCCCAAGGCGTATCCATACAAAACTGCAAGCGGGCGCTTGAATCGGTAGACGTGATCCCCGGCCGCATGGAAGTCATCCATGGCAACTTCTTTAACGTGATTGTCGATTACGCCTATGAACCGGAAGAAATGAAACAGCTTTACGAGACCGTGTCGCGCTGGCCGTATCGCCAAAGCATTCAAGTGCTGGGCCCAACGGGCGGCGGCCGCGACAAAGCCCGCCGCGAAATCCTCGGCCAAATGGCCGGACATTTTGCCCACTCTGTGATTATTACTACTGATGATCCTTACGATGATGATCCCAAAAAATTAGCCGAACCAATGATTGCTGGCGCCCTGCGCGGCGGCAAAATTTTAGATGATGACTTGTTCGTTATTTTAGATCGCCGCAAGGCCATTGCCAAAGCGCTGTCTTTGGCTCAGCCCAACGATATTGTGCTGGTGACCGGCAAAGGCGCCGACCAAACCATGGCGCTGGCGCACGGCCGCTATGAAGTTTGGGATGACCGCAAAGTCGTACACGAGGAGATGACTAGTTTATAATTATTTAAACATCTAAGCATTTAAACATATAAACACTCAACTGTTGATGTTTAAATGTTTGTATGTTTACATGTTTATATGACCTTATTCCTCGACACCACCGACTACAACGCCATTCACTTTGCACTGACTGACGGAAAAACTCTGCGCGAACAAAAGCATCAGCTCAAATATAATGAGAATGATAAAACTTTGCTGTTGCTAGATAAATTTTTGAAGAAGCACCAAGCATCTTTTCAATTAACCTCATCCGCCCTTCGGGCACCTTCTCCTCTACAGGAGAAGGTAAAAACAAAAGCCCCTCTCCTGAAGAGGAGAGGGGCAGGGGTGAGGTTTGATAGAATTTTGGTTTGCACCGGGCCCGGATCTTTTACCGGCACGCGCGTCGGCGTAACTATTGCCTTGGCCTTGCGCTTAGCGCTTGATATAAAAGTTGGCGGCATAAAAAAACCGCAGATCCCGAATGATCTGCGAAAGCTCACAAAACTCAAAGGCTCATCCGAACTCAAGGTTTCTTACAACCGACCTGCTCTTTAAAAAATCCCTGGCTCGCCAGGGATTTTTTATTCTTCCAACCGGAAACGCCAGATGACAAGGAGAAGCAGGCCGACCAGCCAGCACAACATGATGAGGATCGGCTGCCAAATCTCTCCAAAAGAAAATGCGTGCAGATATAAATTGCGCAAGGCTTCGGCAAACGGAGTAATAGGCAAAAATTTGCTGAAAACTTGAAAGGCGTGGGGCAAAGACGACACCGGATAGAAAATATTGCCCAAGAATGTCATGGGCAAACCCACGGCCGCGGTAATCGGCGCCGCCGATTCGTAAGTGTCGGCCGCGGTCGAGATCAGTAATCCTATCAGCAAGAACATTGAGCCGCCAATCAAAATTACGATGATGGTAGAAATTACATTGCCGGAAAATGGGGCGTGAAAAATGATCTTGCCCAGTAAGGTCAACATGCCCGCCTGCAAAACCATCACAAATAAACGCGATACCAACACGCTAATAATCAATTGCGACTTAGTAAGCGGCGTGGCCATGAACCGCTTCATCACGCCGCGCGCGCGGAAATCAATAAACCAATAGGCCAAAGTGTAAATGCCGGTTTGCATTAGAGTCATAGCCACCACGCCGGGCAATAAATAATGCGCGTAGGGCACATCGGAGTTCAAAAAGCGGTTGATGGGCAAAAGCGAAATGGCCACGTACACAAGCACCGGCATAAGCACCGTCCAAAACAGCCCACTGCGATTGCGCAGGACAATTTTGATCTGGATGAAAGTTAAATATATGTATGTTCGCATTATATTTCGTCATTCTGAGCGGAGCGAAGAATCTATTTAAAGATCCTTCACTGACGTTCAGGATGACAAGGAATACTAATTATGATCAACTTCCAATTCCGTTCCGGTTAAGTCTAAATAAACATCTTCCAAAGTGGCCGTGCGCACAGTAAAACCGGTGAAAGCAATCCCCCGCTCTTTCAGCCGGTCCAAAATATCGGTGATGTGTTCAAGAGACGTGATTTCCAAAATGACTTTCGGATAGTTACTGTAAACTTTTTCTACGCTCAACCCTTCGAAGATCGCTTCATCAACCGGCCGCACCGTGAAGAACGACACTTGGGTCGTGTGGGACAGCTGGTTGATTAAAGAGCGCGGATTATCTATAGCCAAAATTTCGCCGTGGTCCATAATGGCCACGCGGTCGCACAAATATTCGGCCTCTTCCATGTAGTGAGTAGTTAAAACGATGGTCGTGCCGCGCTTATTGATTAAGCGCACCAACTCCCAAATATCGCGGCGCGCACGCGGATCCAAACCCGTAGTAGGTTCGTCTAAAAACAGCACCTTGGGTT
>Ga0134127_10001317_pt1 | contig 18594 bp, 14 predicted proteins | sample KB31753_FD_96459 | JGI IMG/M metagenome (GOLD analysis project Ga0134127, IMG submission 96459) | Terrestrial soil microbial communities with excess Nitrogen fertilizer from Kellogg Biological Station, Michigan, USA - KB3-175-3 | ecosystem: Environmental > Terrestrial > Soil > Unclassified ... | reverse complement strand
GGCCTGGCTCTCCGGCGGCGTGGTGCAACTGGGCAAGACGGTCGGCGTGCCCACGCCCGCCAACCGCGCGGTGTGGGACATCCTCGCGCCGCATGCGGGCGGCAGCAAGCGGGCTTAGGCACGGCGCCAGCGACATGCAAATCACATCCATGCATTTCAAGGCGACAGCGGGCGTCAAGCTCACCAACGCCAATCTCCAGGCGGCGTTGAAAAAACTGCAGGGCAATTTCGTGCGCGGGCGCGCCGATCGCGTCGCCGAGCTTGGCAACTACGAGGAGCTCCGCACCGCCGCCGCGGCGATCCGCGACCGCGCGCTCGCCCATCTCGATGTTTACCTCGAGGAATTCGAGCGTAACGCCGGCGCGCGCGGCGCGACGGTGCACTGGGCCGAGACGCGCGAGGACGTTAACCGCATCGTGTGCGACATCGCCCGCCGTCACGGCGTGAAGAAGGCGGTCAAGTCGAAATCCATGGTGACCGAGGAATGCGCGTTGAACGACGCGCTGGAGGCGGCCGGCATCGAGGTGGTGGAGACCGATCTCGGCGAATATATCCTGCAGCTCGCGAAGGAGCCGCCCTCGCATATCGTCGCGCCGGTGGTGCACAAGAGCCGCGACGAAGTCTCGGACCTGTTCGAGGAAAAGCACGGCACGCCGCGCAAGACCGACATCGCGGCGCTGACGCGCGAAGCGCGCGAGCGGCTGCGCGGGCATTTTCTTACCGCCGACATGGGCATCACCGGTGCGAATTTCGTGGTCGCGGAAACCGGCTCGACGCTGATCGTCACCAATGAGGGCAACGGCCGCATGGTGACGACGCTCCCTCGCGTGCACGTCGCGATCACCGGCATCGAGAAGGTCGTGGCGACGCTGGAAGACGTGGCGACGCTGATGCGACTCTTGCCGCCGCACGGCACCGGCCAGACCATCTCCAATTACATCTCGGTTACCACGGGTGTGAAAGGCGAGGGCGACAGCGACGGCCCCGATCACTGCCACGTGATACTGGTGGACGCCGGACGTACCAAGCTGATCGGCGGCGACATGCGGGAAATGTTGCGCTGCATACGCTGCGGCGCGTGCATGAACCACTGCCCGGTGTACCAGAGCGTTGGCGGTCACGCCTACGGCTGGGTGTACCCGGGTCCGATGGGCTCGGTGCTGACGCCGACTTACGTCGGGCTCGAGAATGCACTCGACCTTCCCAACGCCGCCACCTTCTGCAACCAGTGCGGCGTCGTGTGCCCGGTCAAGATTCCACTGCCCGATCTCATGCGCAAGCTGCGCGAGCGGCAATTCGAGCGCCGGCTCAAGCCGTGGGCCGAGCGGGCGGTGCTCTCGATCTGGAGCTGGGCGGCACAGCGGCCGACGATTTATGCGATGATGACGGCCCTCGGCGTCCGCGTTCTTGCGATGGCGGGCGGCGCGGAAAAACGGATACGCCATCTTCCCTTCGGCAGCGGCTGGACCGCGGGACGCGACCTGCCGGCGCCGCAAGGCAAAACCTTTCGAGAATTGTACGGGAGCAGGAAATGAACAAGGCAAGTGACACCCAGGGCGTTGCAACCGTTGATATGTGGGTCGCGGGCAAGCGCCGGCGCGCGACTGCCACGCGCCTCGGCGACATCACCAATCCCGCGACCGGGGTGGTGAGCCGCCGCGTGCCGCTATGCAACGCGCAGGACATCGACGCCGCAGTCAAGGCGGCGACGGCCGCGTTCCCCGCGTGGCGCGACACTCCGCCACTGCGGCGCGCGCGCGTCATGCAGAAATTCCTGCAACTGCTGCAGGCGAACCAGAAGGAACTCGCGGGGCTCGTCACCGCCGAGCACGGCAAGACGCTGCCGGACGCGATGGGCTCCGTGCAGCGCGGCATCGAGGTGGTGGAATTCGCCTGCGGGATACCGCACCTGTTGAAGGGCGAGCACTCGGAGGACGTCGGCACCGGGGTGGATTGCCACACGTTGCGCCAGCCGGTCGGCGTTTGCGCCGGCATCACGCCGTTCAATTTCCCGGTGATGGTGCCGTTGTGGATGTTCCCGGTGGCGATTGCCTGCGGCAATACGTTCGTGTTGAAGCCCTCGGAAAAAGTGCCGTCGGCTTCGATGCGCATGGCCGAGCTCTTCACGGAGGCGGGCCTGCCCGACGGCGTGTTGAATGTCGTGCACGGGGACAAGGAAGCGGTGGACGCCATACTGAGTCATCCTGGCGTGCACGCTGTCTCTTTCGTCGGCTCCACGCCGATCGCGAAGACCATTTACGAGACCTGCGCGAAAAACGCCAAGCGCGTGCAAGCGCTCGGCGGGGCGAAGAACCACGCCGTAGTGCTGCCGGACGCGGATCTTGAATTCACAGCCGACGCGCTGACCGGCGCGGCATTCGGCTCGGCGGGCGAGCGCTGCATGGCGATCTCCGCGGTGGTGGCGGTGGGCGCGGCCGCCGACCCGCTGGTGGCGCTCCTCAAGAAGAAGGCCGAAGCGATCATGGTCGGCCCGGGCGAGAAGGAGGGCGTGGACATGGGCCCGCTCGTCACGCGCCAGCACCGCGACAAGGTGGCGAGCTACGTTGACCAGGGCATCAAGGAAGGCGCAAAACTGGTCGTGGACGGACGCGGGCAGAAGGTGCCTGGACACGAGAACGGATTTTTTCTCGGCACCACGCTGTTCGACAACGTGAAGCCCGAAATGAAGGTCTACCAGGACGAGATATTCGGCCCGGTGCTGGTCGTGTTGCGCGAGAAGACCCTCGAGGACGCGATCGCGCTCGTCAACCGCAATCCGTACGCCAACGGCACGGCGATCTTCACCGAGTCGGGCGGAGCGGCGCGGCGCTTCGAGAACGAGATCCAGGTCGGCATGGTCGGCGTGAACGTCCCGATCCCGGTACCGGTCGCGTTCTATTCATTTGGCGGCTGGAAGGGCTCGCTGTTCGGCGATCTGCACGTGCACGGCATGGAAGGCGTGAAGTTCTACACGCGGACCAAGGTCGTCACCACCCGCTGGCCGCACCAGGACACTCCGGCGCCGGGGTTCAACATGCCCACTCTTGGATGAGGCGTGACCCGTGATCGGTGACCGGTGACCCGTGGCTGCGCGCGATAATATCCTCGCACGCATTCGCGCGCAGCAAGGCAAGCCTGCAACGGCCTCCGTGGACGAGCGCGCGGAGGTCCAATCCCACGTCCGATCCCGTCCGCAGCATCCGCGCCCGCGCGCCGAGTGGGAACCGCTTGCGCGTTTCCGGGAACGCGCGCTTGGATTGTCGAGCACCGTGGACGAAGTGGATTCGCTCACGGCCGCGCCCGCCGCAGTCGCCCGTTACCTGAGATCGAATTCGCTGCCGCTGACGGCCGTGTGCTGGACCGAGTTCGCAGAGCTGGATTGGCGTGCCGCGGGGATCGAAGTGGCCGCGCGCGCGGCCCGCGATTCCGACCTGGTTGGCATTACCGGCGCGTTCTGCGCCATCGCGGAGACCGGCACGCTGATGACGGTATCGTCACCGCGCACGCCCGGCACCGTGAGCCTGCTGCCCGAGACCCATATCGCGATCGTGCGCGGCGTTCGCATCGTGCGCGGGATGGAGGAGGCGTGGCAACTCATGCGCGATGAACTGAAGCAGCCGCCGCGCGCGGTCAGTTTCATTTCCGGCCCGTCGCGCACCGCCGACATCGAGCAGACCGTCACGCTCGGCGCGCACGGCCCGTACCGCGTTCACATCATCATTACCGGTTGATCAGGGCCACAGCATCGCCGCGCCGCGCATCCCGCTGGCGTCACCGTGCGCGGCGCGCACGACCGGCGTCTCCACGGTCCCGGAATACGCGTATCGGGGAAGCAGCCCGGGCAAGCTCGAGTAAAGCCGATTGAGGTTGGACAGCCCTCCGCCCAGCACGATGACGTCGGGGTCGAGAAGGTTGATGACGTGGGCGAGGGCCCGCGCAAGACGGTCCTCGTAACGCCGCAGGGCGGCTTCGCAGCCTGCGTTACCCCGCGCGGCTTCTTCCGCTATTGCCGCGGGTTCGAGCGTTTGCCCGGTCGCGTCCGCATGGTCGCGCCCGAGTGCCGGACCGGATACAAATTGCTCGATACATCCCAGCCGGCCGCAGGTGCAGCGCGGCCCCGGATGCTCGTCCGGCGTCATCCACGGCAACGGGTTGTGTCCCCATTCTCCGCTGACCCGGTTTCGCCCTTCGACGGCCTTTCCGCCGACCACGATGCCGCCGCCGGCGCCGGTGCCGAGAATCGCGCCGAACACGACATGCGCACCGCGCGCCGCGCCGTCGGTTGCCTCCGAAAGCGCGAAGCAATTCGCGTCGTTCGCGATCCTGACTTCGCGCGCGAGCAGTCGCTCGAGATCGGTCTTCAGCGGCCTGCCGTTGAACGCGGTGTTGTAGGCGTTCCTGACCAGGCCCGTGCGAGCCGATATCGCCCCCGGCATGCCGATGCCGACGCTGCAGCGTGAACCCGCCTCCCGTTCAGCCGCGAGGATCATCTCCGAGAGTTCGGTGAGCGCGGCCTCGTACGCGCCTGCCGGAGTCGCGGCGCGCCGCGCGAGCCGCTCGGCCCGGTCGGCGTCGAGCACGGTGATCGCCGTCTTGGTGCCGCCCAGATCGACCCCGAGCCGCAGGGTGCTCAAAATGCCTGGTCCCAGGGGATGGACAGCCGGGTCGCGGAACTGATCAGCCCGACCATGCTGTAGGTCTGTGGGAAATTGCCCCAGAGCTCGCGCGTCACCGGGTCGATGTGCTCCGAGAGCAGGCCGTGGCGATTGCGGCAGGCAAGCAGGTTCTCGAATAGCGCCCGCGCTTCCTCACGCCGCCCGATCGCGGCCAGGGCATCGATGTACCAGTAGGTGCAGGCGAGGAATGCGTTCTGCGGCGTCCCGAAGTCGTCCGCCTCGGTGTAGCGGAATATGAAATCCCCGCGGCGCAGTTCCCGCTCAATCGCGGATACGGTCCCGGCGAAGCGCGGGTCACTCGCCTGGACGAAACCCAGCTCCGCCAACAGCAGCAGGCTGGCGTCGAGGGCATTGCCGTCAAGCGTCGAGACGAAGCTGTTGCGCGCGGGGTTCCAGGCGCGCTCGCATACCGCGCGGTGGATGGCATCGGCCCGCGCGCGCCAGCGGGTGGCGCGATCGGGAAGGCCCAGGTGCGCGGCAACCTTGCTCAGCCGATCGCAGGCCACCCAGCACATCACGCTGGAATAGGTATGGACGTGCGCGGTCCCGCGCAGCTCCCACAATCCCGCGTCGGGTTGCGACCAGACCGCGTTGGCGCGATCTCCGAGCGCCTCCAGCTGCGTGAAGAGCGCCTGGTTGCCCGGCCACAGCAGCCGGTTGTCGAAAAAGACGTGCGTCGCGGCCAGCACCGCCGATCCATACACGTCGTGCTGGAGCTGGTGGCAGGCCTGGTTGCCGATGCGCACCGGGCCCATGCCGCGGTAACCCGGGAGCGTGGCGATTTCACGTTCCTCCATTTCCGGCAGCCCGTTGATGCGGTACACCGGCTGCAGCCGTGCCTCGGAGGCGCCGGCCGTCACGTTGATGATGTAGCCGAGGTAGCGCTCCATCGTCCGGGTTGCATTTAACCGGTTGAGCGCGTTGACCGTGTAGTACGCATCGCGCATCCAGCAGTAGCGATAGTCCCAGTTGCGCGCGCTGCCCGCGGCTTCCGGAATCGAGGTCGTCACCGCCGCCGCGATGGCCCCGGTGTCGTCCACCACGGACAGCTTGAGCGCGATGGAGGCGCGTATAACCGCATCCTGCCACTCGAACGGTATCGACAGGTCGCGCACCCACTCGCGCCAATAGTGCGCAGTCTCGTCGAAAAAGCGCCGTGACACCTCGGCGACCCCGCCTTGTAGCGTTTCGTCCGGCCCGAGCACGAAAGAGATCGCACCCTGCAGCACGAAGGGAATTTCCTCGATCAGGGCCGAGGTCGAGCAATCGGTGGTGACGCGCAGCGCGAAATCGCCGCAGACGTAGCGCACGTGGTTGCTGCCGAACGTGTTGGTCGCCCGCGCGGCGCCGTAGTCCCGCGCCGGGCGCAACCGAACCGTGATTCGCGGGCTGCCGGCGAGGCACTGAATCTGCCGGACCAGCATGACCGGGCAGAACATTCTCCCGAATTGCCGGAACCGCGGCGCGAAATCCGTGATCTCGATCGCGTTTCCGGCCCCGTCGTACAGGCGTGTGACAACGATCGCGGTGTTCGGAAGGTACTCCTGCTCGCTGCGCGAGAAACCGGAGAGTTCCACGGCAAAAAATCCGTAGTCGCCGCCGTCGCGCCTCTCGCGCAATAGCGAGCAGAATATGGCATCGCCGTCGAGCCGCGGCATGCACGCCCAGACGAACTCGCCCCTGGGGTCGACGAGCGCGGCGACGCTGCTGTTGCCGATGACGGCAAGATCGAGTGATTGGCTCATGCCGCGCCGCCGACCTCGTGCATCTCCCCGGTGCAGCGGGCCAGCCAGTCGCGTACCACTTCCGCGTTCGCCAGGCGCCAGCGCGCCGCCGACGCGCCCGCGCCGACTTTGACCGAGTGCCCGCCCAGGCGATTCACGACGGTGAAGCCGAACTCATCGGTCACGTCGTCGCCGACGAACGCCGGCATGCGGCCACGAAACGGCGCTTCGCCCAGGAATTCCTCGATTGCGGCGCCCTTGTTGCGGCCGCCCGGCTTGATCTCGATCACCATCTTTCCGTGCAGCACTTCAAACTCCTCGCCAAGCTCCGCGGCAACGGAAGCTGCGATTTCCTGGACGAAATCCTTCAGCTGCGGCGTCTGGCGGTAGTGCAGGGCGAGGGCCAATCCCTTGTCCTCGAAGACCAGGCCGGGGTGCCGGGAAACCACCGCGGCAAGTCGCTCGGCAACGCGCCGCAACGGCGCTTCGGCAAACGAATGACTGTGAACCTTGCCCAGCGCATCGCGCCGTTCGATGCCGTGCAGGCCGGCCACCGGGAGGCGCAGGGGGGTGAATAGCGCATCGACGGCGGCGATCGCGCGACCGCTGATCAGGGCAACCGCGCCGCCACTCGCGGCGCGCAGCCCCGCCAGCAACTGCACGACGGCGGGGTCGGTGCGCACCGCGTCCGGCCGCTCGGCATGCTCGATCAGCGTGCCGTCGATATCGAGAAAAAACGCCCACGCGTCGGAGGCGCGCGGCAGAGGCAGCGTGGCTGTCATGGGTTGGCGGATTACCGTTCGAATTGCGGCGGGAGGACGCGAGTTCACATTTTGTGTTTTCAATGTATTAGAGCCGCGGAACTTTTGGCAGTTCGCGCCACCTAAACTAATTCAGCACAAGCAGAATATTCGATTAAATATCAATACATTGCACGGATTCGAGGCGCCGTGACAATCCCAGGGGCGGGCGCGCTTCCCCGCGCGCTGCAGGGACGGCGTCGGTGTTACCGGCAGCACGATCAAACTCAATCGGAGAGCCATGCCCAGTTCTCTTCGCCGATATTTTTTCGTTACCCAATGCCGCAGCGATGATCGTGGAGGTGCGCCATGAAGTGGTGGACGCAGTTCACGAAGTCAAACGATCCGGTTGAGTTTCTCGCCGCGTTTCTCGTGGCGCTGACGGTCTGGATCGCGCTGGTGATCGCGCAACGTTTCGCCGGGCGGGCGCTGGCGCGCGCCTCCGAGTGCACCGAAGTGCGCTGGGACGACCTGCTCGCCCAGGCGGTGAAGGTCACGAATCCCCTGCTGTTTCTGCCGGTTGCGATTTTCCTCGGGTCGCTTGTCCTCGACCTGCCGGCGCGCATCGAACGCTTCCTGCAGCTTGCGGCCGTGGTGGCGCTGCTGCTGCAGGTGGGCCTGTGGATGCATTACATCCTCGGGCGCTGGGTGGAAAAAAAGGTGGAGTTCAGCCGCCGGAACGAACCGGAAGGCGCGACCGCTCTCAGCCTGCTCGGGTTCGCGGCGCGGGTGGTGCTTTGGTCGCTGGTCCTCCTGCTGGCGCTCGACCAGCTCAATTTCAACATCACCGCGCTGGTCGCCGGGCTCGGTATTGGCGGAGTGGCGGTGGCGCTCGCAGTGCAGAACGTGTTGAGCGACCTGTTCGCCTCGTTGTCCATCGTGCTCGACAAGCCGTTCGTCGTGGGGGATTTCATCGTGGTGGACAGCCTGCGCGGCACGGTCGAGCGCGTCGGCGTCAAGACCACCCGCCTGCGCAGTCTCGACGGCGAGCTGCTGGTGTTTTCCAATACCGACTTGCTGAAGAGCCGTATCCGCAACTTCAAGCGCATGTTCGACCGCCGCGTCGAGTTCACTCTCAACCTGGCCTATCAGACGCCGCTGGAAAAACTGCGGGTTATCCCGCAATGGCTGGGCGAGATCGTGAAGGCGCAGAAACGCACGCGGCTCGACCGCGCCCATTTCAAGCAGTACGGCGATTCAGCGCTGGTGTTCGAGGTCGTGTACTACGTTCTCGATCCTGACCATGGCGTGTACATGGACGTGCACCAGGCGATCAACCTCGCCATCTTCGAGCGTTTTGCGCGAGAGGGCGTCGAGTTTGCCTACCCCACGCGTACGCTGCGCGTGATGCAGGAGCCGGCCGTCCAGCCGGTCCGCGCACTGATGGCACGACGAGCGGAATCATGACGCGACAGCGCGATCGCCTGATCGTGGTATCGAACCGCCTCCCGTACGCGTTCCGGCGCGACGCGACCGGCCTCCTGAACGCAGAACCGGGAAGCGGAGGGCTGGTGACGGCGTTGCTGCCGGTGCTCCGGCACCGCGGAGGCGTGTGGATCGGCTGGACGGGGACCTCGGAGGCGTCGCCGGAACTTGACAGCGAGCTCGCCAAGGCCGGGGAGGGGGCGGGTTACATGTTGAAGGGCGTGCCGCTCAGCCCGGAAGAAGTGCACAATTTTTACGAAGGGTTTTCGAACGAGATCGTCTGGCCGCTGTTCCACGACATGCAGCTGTTGTGCAATTTCGACCCGGCCTACTGGCGCACTTATCGCGAAGTGAACCGCAAGTACGCGCGGGCGGTGCAGGAAACCGGCGTTCCGGGGGATTTCGTGTGGGTGCACGACTACCACCTGATGGCAGTGGCGGCGGAATTGCGCCAAATGGGATCGGAATTCCGCACGGGTTTTTTTCTGCATATCCCTTTTCCTTCACCGGACATCTATCTCAAGCTGCCCTGGCGCATGGCGCTGATCGAGGCGCTGCTGCAATACGACCTGATCGGCTTCCAGACCGCGCGCGACCGGCGCAACTTCCTGCAGTGCGTTCGCGCGCTGGTGAAGGACGCCGAGATCGAGGGGCGCGGGCAGGTGGTGCAGGTCGCGGCCTGCGGGCGCACCGTGCGCGTCGGCAATTTCCCGATCAGCATCGACTTCAAGGCTTTCGTGCGGCAGGCGGCCGCCCCGGAAGTGGCCGCGCGCGCGAAGGAACTTCATACCCTGTTGCCGCGCCGCAAGCTGATGCTGGGCATCGACCGCCTCGACTACACCAAGGGCATCCCGTTCAGGCTGCGCGCTTTCCACGACATGCTCACGCGCTACCCCGCGCTGCGCGAACGCATCTCGCTCATTCAGGTGGTGGTGCCGAGTCGCGAGGACATCAAGGATTACCGCGACCTCAAGACCGAAATCGAGCAACTGGTCGGCAAGATCAACGGCAGCTTCGTGGACCCGGGGGGCTGGGTGCCGGTGTGGTACGTATACCGCAGCCTGACGCGGCAGGACCTGCTTGCATACTATCGCGCGGCGGATATCGCACTGGTGACGCCGTTGAAGGACGGCATGAACCTCGTGGCCAAGGAATATTGCGCGTGCAGCATCGAGGAGGATTGCGTGCTGATCCTCTCCGAATTCGCGGGGGCTGCCGAGCAGCTCGCAAAGGGGGCGCTGCTCGTCAATCCGAATGACATCGAAGGCGTCGCGGACACCATACACCGCGGGTTTCACATGAACGAGGCCGAGCGCCGCAAGCGCATGCGCTGGATGCGGCGGTCGATCCGCGAACAGGACGTGTTCTGGTGGGTCGATACTTTCCTGCGCGCGGCGATTGCCAAGGACCTGCGCGCGTTTCCGCAGCCGGAGAGCTACATCGTCAACGAAAGCACGGACTATCATCTGTCATTTTAGGGCGCGGATAAAAGATAACTTTTTGAAATTTAAAGTAAAAATTACAAAAAATTACGGAACTATTCTTGTCGCCGGGGTTCAGATAGCACTAGTGCAGACGCCGCGCGCGTAAGTCGCGCCGGCGGAGAGAGTCATAATGGCGGCGCCCCGGAACCGGAATCCGGAGCGACCGAGGGACAGCCCAATAACGCTGGAGCTCTGCATAGACATGTCCAGCTTTCTCCCGCAATTCCCGCCTTCAACCAATCCGCTCCTGCTGTTCGGGTTGCTGCTGTTCGCCGGTTTCGCGGGCGGCGAGCTGGTGAGGCGCCTGTTCAAGGTCCCGAGCATCCTGGGCTACGTCCTCGTGGGCCTGCTGCTGGGTAAGGGCGGCCTCGACGTTCTCAACGGCCACCTCGTCAAGGATGCGTGGATATTCGTCGACGTCGCCCTGGGCCTGATCCTGTTCGAGCTCGGCCGCCGTCTCGACCTGACCTGGCTCAAGCGCGATCCGTGGCTCGCGGCCACCGGCGTGCTGGAAAGCGCGTTGTCGTTCGGGCTGGTTTATGGCGCCCTGGTCTACTTCGACGTGAAGCCGGTTTTTGCGGCGGTTGCCGCGGCGATTGGCGTCGCGACTTCGCCGGCGGTGGTGATGGTGGTGGCCCAGGAGCTGCGCGCGGAGGGGCAGGTCACCGAGCGCGCGCTCAATCTCGTCGCCATCAACAGCGTAATCGCGTTCGTGACCGCCACCATGCTGCTCGCCTGGATCCACCACGAGTATCAGGCGGACTGGAGAACCATATTGTTGCACCCGATCTACCTGCTGGCGGGCTCGTTCGTTCTCGGCTACGCGGCAAGCAAGATCGCGGTCGCGACCGGAAGGCTGCTCGGGAAGAACGAACAGGGCCATTTCGTGGCCGCCCTTGCGTTGATCGTCATTACGGTGGGCGCGGCGCGCATGCTGGAACTCTCGGTGCTGATCGCGCTGCTCGTGTTCGGGGTGCTGTCGAGGAGCCTGGACCGGGACCACGTGTTGATGCCGTTCGACATGGGGCGGGTGGGGCAGATGTTCGTCGTGGTGTTGTTCGTCGTGAGCGGCGCCAGCTTCAAGCCCGAGGACCTGGCCGCCACCGGCACGCTGGCGCTCGCTTTCATTCTCGCGCGCTTCGCAGGCAAGTCGATCGGGGTGCTCGCCCTTACCTATTTCAGCGGGGTGCGCCGCGGCAGCGCGGGGTTGCTGTGCCTGGCCCTGACGCCGATGTCGGGGCTCGCGGTCGTCATGGTTCACGACGCCGGCCACCTCTATCCCGAGTTCGGGGCGAAGCTTGCCGCCATCGTGCTCTCGGCCGCGCTCGTGCTCGAGGTGCTCGGGCCGCTCGCGGTGCAGTTCGCGCTGAAGCGCGCGGATGAAGCCGCGAAGGACAGCCAATGAGCGAATCGGCCATGGACTTCAAGCCTTCCGCCAGCGCTTCGGTGGGGGTCGAGCTCGAGCTGCAGATCCTGAATTCACGCGACTTCAATCTCGCGCGCGATGCCGCCGACCTGATCGCCCTGATCGACAAGAACGGGCATCCGGGGGCGGTCAAGCCCGAGATCACCGAAAGCATGGTGGAACTCAACACCTCAATCCACGGCGGGCACGAGACGCTGTTGAAGGAGCTCCAGGAACTGCGCGATACGGTATCCAAGGCGGCGGATCGGCTGAACCTGCGCATCGCGGGCGGCGGTTCACATCCGTTCCACGACTGGAGCGACCGGCGCATCTTCCCGACCGAGCGCTTCAAGCAACTGCTCGAGCTCTACGGCTACCTCGCCAAGCAGTTCACCGTTTTCGGCCAGCACGTCCACCTCGGCTGCCCGAACGGCGACGAGGCGATCTACGTCGCACACATGCTCGGGCGCTACGTGCCCCATTTCATCGCGCTGTCGGCTTCTTCGCCGTACCAGCAGGGGCAGGATACGTCCTACCAGTCATCGCGGTTGAATACCGTGAGCGCGTTTCCGCTCTCGGGCCAGATCCCGTTCGTGCATTCGTGGAGTGAGTTTCTTGAATATTTCGAAAAGATGCGCGGCTACGGCATCGTCGAGAGCATGAAGGACTTCTACTGGGATATCCGGCCGAAGCCCGAGTACGGCACGGTCGAAATCCGCGTATTCGATACCCCGCTTACCGTCGAGCGCGCGGCTGCGCTCGCGACCTATGCGCAGACTCTCGTCCGGTATGTCATGGCGGAGCGTCCCTTCACGCCTTCGCGCGAAGTTTACGTGCTCTACAACTACAACCGGTTCCAGGCTTGCCGCTACGGGCTGAACGGGAAGATCGTGGATGCCTATAGCAAGAAGCACCTGACCCTGCGGGACGATTTTCTAGAAACCGTGGCGCGAATTTCGCTGCATGCCGTCGAGCCGGGCGCAGGCGCAGTGCTCCACAAGCTTGCCGAGGATGCCGGCAGCGGCCGCAGCGACGCCGAGTGGCTGCGCCAGGCCCATCGCGACCGCGGATCGCTGAACGACGTCGCGCGCATGCAAAGCGATCTCTGGATGGGGCGGGTGCCGGTGCCGGCGTAACCGGCGCAAACCTATCCGCGCTGTCGCGGTCCAACCCCATGATGCATACGTTCATGGAGGAAAGGACTATGCGACCCAAACTGCGAATCCTGTGGGTGCTGGGGGCCATGCTGGCGGGGTCTTCCGCCATTCCCGCGGGCGCGGGCGAGCGCCTGATCATGCGCGACAACGTGTATTACGTTTCCGGCGGCGTGGGCGAGGACTCGGTGGAACGGCTCAATGCGCGCGCCAGGGACTTCAACCTGAAGCTCGTGTTCACCCTGAACGAAGGCAATTATCTGGCGGATGTGGACGTGGTCATCGTCGATGCGAGGGGCGCGAAGTTGATCGAGCACACCGCCGACGGACCATTTTTCTTCGCGAAGCTGCCTGCGGGGCAGTACAGCGTGACCGCGACCAACGAGGGCAAGGCCGTGACCCGCAAGGTGATGGTCGGCGCCAGCAATCTACGCACAGAACATTTCCGCTGGCCGGCCAATCCGCAGATCGATAACACGATCCCGTCCTGGAACGAAAAAAAGTAGCGGCACCGTGACGCGCCGGTAGATCGAGAGCCCCGGTGAACCGGGACCGGATACCCTAGGCAAGCAAGTCGAGCTTCCTCGCCAGCCACCGCGTCGTGGTGGCCTGGATGACGATCGTCATCATGATGGCAATAAAGGTGACCGCTGCAATGATCTCGGCGCCGGGCGCTTTCATACCAACCAGCAGCCCCGCCAGCGCGGCGGGGATCACGCCGGTCTCGCGTGTCCAGCACATGAACAGCAGTTCGGAGAGGCTCCATCTTGCGCGCCGGTCGGGAGCCGCGCACAGGAATACTGCAGCGGGCCGGGCGACCAGCATGAATATCGCCACCACCGCCACGCCGCCGGCGAGGTAACGGTCGATCAGTGCGAAATTCACTTGCGAACCGAGCAGGATGAAAATGAACATGCGCATCAGGAACGAGGTCGTGGCGACGTACTCGTCGAGCTTCGCCGCCTCTCCGGACTCCGCCCGGAAGCCGAACGCATCCTTGTTGCCAAGCGCGATGCCGAACACGAATACCGCCATGAAGCCGCTTGCGTGCAGTACGTCCGCGCCCAGGTAAGCGCCAATCACCGCCATCAGGGTCACCACCGGCGCGTACTCCCTGAGAAAAGCGTACTTTTCGTGCGCAATCAAGGCTGCTGCGGCGTAGCCCAGCACGCCACCGACAAGTATGCCGAGGCCGGATTGCCGCAACAGATCGAGCGTGGCGGCCGACGGCGAGAACTCGGCCGTACCTGTGGCGACTGCCAGTACCGCGAACGTCGCGATCGCGCCGGTAGCGTCGTTGAACGCCGATTCGCTCATCACGGTCTGCGCGACCCGCTCCTTGATCCGTATCTGGCGGAATATCGGCACCAGCGTCGCGGGGTCGGTGGAGGCGATCACCATGCTCAGCAACAAGGCGATCATGAACGGCAGGGCCATGATGTAGTAGGCGGCCGCGGCGGTGATGGCAGCAGTGATCAACACGCCGGCAGTCGCCAGCAGCGTGATGGTGATCCAGACTTCCTTGAGCACCTTCAGGCGCAGCGATGCGCCGCCATCGAACAGGATGTAGCACGATCCGAAGATCAGGATGACCTGGTTCAGGGCCGAGTCCGCGCGGATCTGGATCAGGCCGGCCGCGGCCGGCCCGAGCGCGATGCCCGCCAGCAGGAACACGACGATATCCGGGACCTTGAGCTTCTGCGCCAGGAATGCCGACAAAGCGCCCGCTGCGAGAACGATGCCGACATCGAGCAGTACTTGCCTGGCGAGCTCAGTTGCAGATCCTGGTTCCAATATTCCCCCTGCACTTTTTTGATGCCGCCCAGTATGCCTTTGAAAGAATAAACGATGTTGGATTTTGTCGGGTCCGGGAACCCTGTTTCCTGACGCAAACGGGTAGCCCGTTTCCAGCTTGATTTCCCCAGTTTCGGGGTATACGATTGCCGCGGAGTAGTAGAGCGTCCCGCCTATTAAAAACCCGCTTGTTCATCGGTCCCTTGGGTGCTTTGCTGCCGGTATGCCCGTATCATGGCTGCCCCCAATACCACCGCTTACGGAGGATAAAATGCTGAAGAAATTTCTAAAGAAGACTGCCCAAGGGACGGAAAAAGCTGGCGCCTCCCGCCGCGCGTTCCTGAGCAAGGCCGCTGCAGCCACCGGTGCGGCCGTTGCCGCGTTCCCGATGCTTGCGATGGCGCAAGACAAGAAGGGCGACGGCAAGGCGGCTGCTCCGGCAGTCGTGTCGCCAGGAGTCACCAGCATGCGCTGGCAGAGCACCTGGCCGGCGAAGGACATCTTCCACGAGTACGCGCTCGACTTCGCCAAGAAGGTGAACGACATGACTGGCGGCGAGCTGCGGATCGAAGTGCTGCCGGCTGGCGCGGTAGTGCCGGCCTTCGGCCTGCTCGACGCGGTCACCAAGGGCACCCTCGACGGCGGCCACGGCGTGCTGGTCTATCACTACGGCAAGCAGAATGCCCTGGCGCTGTGGGGCTCCGGCCCGGCGTATGGCATGGACGCCAACATGCTGCTGTCCTGGCACAAATACGGCGGCGGCAAGGAGTTGCTCAACAAGCTCTATGCCTCGATCGGCGCCAACGTGGTGTCGTTTCCGTACGGGCCGATGCCGACGCAGCCGCTCGGCTGGTTCAAGAAACCCGTTACCGGCGTCGACTCCTTCAAAGGCCTCAAGTTCCGCACCGTGGGCATCTCGATTGACGTGTTTACCGCTCTCGGCGCCGCTGTGAATGCGTTGCCTGGCGGCGAAATCGTGCCGGCGATGGACCGTGGCCTGCTCGACGCGGCGGAGTTCAACAACGCCTCGTCCGACCGCCTCCTCGGCTTCCCGGACGTCTCCAAGGTGTGCATGCTGCAGAGCTACCACCAGAACGCCGAGCAGTTCGAAATCATGTTCAACAAGACCAAGTTCGATGCGCTGCCGACGAAGATGAAGGCGATCATCGAGAACGCGGTCGAAGCGGCCTCGCAAGACATGTCGTGGAAGGCGATCCACCGCTACTCGCAGGATTACATCGAGATGCAGCAGAAGCAGGGCGTCAAGTTTTACAAGACGCCGGACTCGGTGCTGCAAAAGCAGCTCACCGGTTACGACACGGCGGCCGCCAAGCGGAAGGACAATGCGCTGTTCCAGGAAATCGAGGCATCGCAGAAGGCTTTTGCGGCGCGCGCGGTGCGCTGGGATCTCGACACCAACGTCGGCCGCCGCATGGCCTACAACCATTACTTCAGCAAGGCCGCGGGCAAAGGGGATTCGAAAAAGAAAGCCTGATCCGTACCGTGGCATTGGAAATGAAAACACCATCCGGGAAGTTCCGGGTGGTGTTTTTTTTAGTATTGTTGGAAGCGCCGGACGCGGCGTGATTGGATTCAAGGATTCGTAATATGCAGAAAATCCTGCTGTTTGTTGACAAGGTCAGCACCTGGGTCGGCCATGCGTTTTCTTTTTTCATCGTGGCGCTCACGTTGCACGTTGCCTGGGAAGTATTTTCGCGTTACGCGTTGGACAATCCGCGCGCATGGGCTTTCGACGTCATGATCATGTTCTACGGGACACTGTTCATGATGGCGGGCGCCTATACCCTGGCGCAGAACGGGCACGTGCGCGGCGACGTCCTCTACGGATTCTTCCGTCCCCGCACGCAAGCGGCGCTCGATCTCGCGCTATACATCGTGTTTTTCATTCCTGGCGTTGTCGCGCTCACCTACGCGGGCTATTTTTACGCCGCCGATTCGTGGCGCATCGACGAGCACTCCAACATCACGTACGAAGGCCCGCCGGTCTATCCGTTCAAGACGGTCATCCCCCTCGCGGGCGCATTCCTGCTGGTCCAGGGCATCGTCGAGATCGTCCGGTGCATCATTTGCCTGAAAGAGGGCGACTGGCCGTCACGCCAGGCCGATGTTGCGGAAGTGGACGTGGAAAAGCTGAAGGAGGAGCTCAACGTCAAGGACGAGGACATCCAGAAGCTGGACCAGTACGTTGTGAAGCAGGAAACGCATTAGTAATTGATCGGACAAAGGGGGCTGCCCCCTTGTGAATTCCCCACTCCAGTGATCAAAAAATGAAAATACGCAAGGAATTGTGGTTCGGCTTCTCGCTGATGGCGGTCATCGTGCTCACCATCCTGGTGTTCATGCCCTGGGGCAACCTGACCAACGGCCACCTCGGGCTGCTCATGCTCGCGCTGATCGTGGTGGCGATCATGCTGGGCTTTCCCACGGCCTTCACTCTCATGGGCATGGGCGTGTTCTTTGCCTGGCTCGCCTACGAGACCGTCAATCCGAAGCTCGCTGTCAACCAGGTTCTCGACCTGATGGTGCAGCGCACCTACGGGGTGATGTCGAACGACGTGCTGATCGCGATCCCGCTGTTCCTGTTCATGGGCTATCTCGTCGAGCGGGCGAAACTGATAGACCGGCTGTTCCACAGCCTGCATCTCGCGACCTCGCGCGTGCCCGGATCACTCGCGGTGGCGACCATTATTACCTGCGCAATCTTCGCCACCGCCACCGGCATCGTCGGCGCGGTGGTGACATTGATGGGCCTGCTTGCGTTCCCGGCGATGCTCAAGGCCGGTTACAACGTCAAGATCGCAGCGGGCGCGGTCACGGCGGGCGGCTGCCTCGGCATCCTGATCCCGCCCTCGGTGCTGCTGATTGTCTACGGCGCGACCGCGGGCGTTTCCGTCGTGCAGCTCTATGCCGGCGCTTTTTTCCCCGGCTTCATGCTGGCGGGGCTTTATATCGGTTACGTCATCGTGCTTGCGAAGTGGAAGCCCGCATTGATGCCACCGCTTACCGAGAGCGAACAGCGCGTGCCGCTGCCGGCCTACGCACAGACGTTGTCGCGCTACGGCAATAATCCGCTGATGGCGCTGGGGCGGGCATTCTCGGCAGGCGGCGGAGCAGGCGTCCCCAAACGGACCGTTTTCGCACAGTTCTTCATTTCCCTCTTGCCGGCGTTGTTCATAGTGGCGATGCTGGGATGGACCTACCGCGTAGCGACCGCGCCGGAGGAAATCGCCAGCACGGCGGGATTGGTTCAGGCAGGCGGAGAGTTTGCTGCTGATCTGAAGGAGGAGCCTGCCGGGCCAGAAGGTTCCACGGACCAGGGAACGGGACTATCTGAGCCCCCGGCCGAGGATGCCAAGGAGAAGGAAGCTGGACCTGGCGCGGCACCCGTCGCGGAGGCGCCCAAGGCCGCGGAAAAAACGGGGCCGGTGGCGGCAGAAGCAACAAAGGCGGAGGCGGCACAAGCCCCCGCCGCAGCGGAGAAACCGGGCCGGGTGCCGGCGCCGATCTGGTTCTGGATCGTGCTCGCTATCTGCGCTGGCGTCATCTCGCTCATCTACTGGCTGTGGAACTGGGAGCGGCTCCAGGTTTTCAAGTTGTTGCTGACCTCCTTTTTCCCGCTTGCGCTGTTGATTCTCGCGGTGCTCGGTTCGATCGTGTTCGGGCTGGCGACGCCGGCGGAAGCGGCCGCGGTCGGCGCGTTCGGCGGATTCATCATGGTGGTGATCTATCGCTTCCTTGCGAAATGGCAGGAAGGCGGTCCCGGCGGACTGCCCGCCCTGGTCGGCGGCACAGCGAGAGAATTCGGCGTCATCATCAAGGAATCCTCGTTCCTGACCGCCAAGACCAGCGCAATGGTCTGCTGGCTGTTCGTCGGTTCCGGCATTTTCTCCGCCGCCTTCGCGCTGCTCGGCGGCCAGGAGATCATCGAGAAATGGGTGCTCTCGCTCGACATGACGCCGTTGCAGTTCATGATTCTCGCCCAGTTCATCATCTTCATCCTCGGCTGGCCGCTCGAGTGGACCGAGATCATCATCATTTTCATGCCGATCTTCATCCCGCTGCTGCCGCACTTCGGCATCGACCCGCTGTTCTTCGGCCTGCTGGTGGCGCT
>Ga0134127_10001316_pt1 | contig 18597 bp, 7 predicted proteins | sample KB31753_FD_96459 | JGI IMG/M metagenome (GOLD analysis project Ga0134127, IMG submission 96459) | Terrestrial soil microbial communities with excess Nitrogen fertilizer from Kellogg Biological Station, Michigan, USA - KB3-175-3 | ecosystem: Environmental > Terrestrial > Soil > Unclassified ... | reverse complement strand
CACCGCTCGCGACCTTCTGTCCCGAGCGGTCGCGGCCGTCCCAGGTGACCGCGTGGTCGCCGGGTGCGAAGCGGCCATCCGCCAGCGTCGCGACCTCGCGCCCCGCGACGTCGTACACGGTCAACTCCACCTCCTCCGCCCGCTCGAGCGAGAACGCGATGCGGACCGATCCGAGGGACGGGTTCGGGTGAACGCCCGCGGGCTCGACGGGCGGCGGCCCCGGCGACGAGACCGCGGCCGCGGCCGCGACCACGCCCGGCGTCGACGTGGGCTGCGTGAACAGCAACCGGTGCATCATCTCGTTGTCCTCGTGATCGAGGATGTGGCAGTGCCACACGTAACCCGGCCCGCCGGGGTAGCCGAAGCCGTCGTCGCGCACGCCCATCGCGGAGCTGGGATCGAACTGGAACAGGTTCGTGCCGGCCGCCACCCGCCCGCCGGCCATGGCGCTCGCGTTCTGCGGCGCCATGCGGACGAGCACGCGAGTGACCACGCCCGGATTCATCCGGAACGTGTCCTTCCAGCCGTTCTCGTTCGCGTCCACGTTGCGCGGCGAGCCGATCAGGAACGGCGTCACGTCGGGGTTCCCGCCGAGCTTGAACCCCGTGAACGCACTCATCTCGTCGTAGGGACGCGGCGGGCCCATGCCCTCCATCGGCATGCCGTAAACGGCCATGTAGCTGTCGACGTCGAAGTCCTGCCGCGACAGCACCTGGAACTGGACCAGGTGCAGGTGGAACGGGTGCGCGTCGCCGGTGAGGTTGATGATCTCCCACACCTCGGTCGCCCCGAGCGGGCAGCTCTCGCCGGTGGGGTGCCGCCACATGGTGTTGTTGATGTACCCCGCGACCGGCCCGTCCGGGCCCATCTGCTCGTTGAGCGTCAGCGCGCGCGCGTCCGTCGCGGGCGGTTCCGGACGCTCGATCGGAGTCGAACGGAGCGTCCGGGTCCGGCTGGGGTCGAGGCTGTTGTCGAGCATGCGCGTGTGGACGAGCGGCATCCCGACGCTGAAGCGCATGACCTGCCCGTTCGTCTCGGGATCCACCGGGTCGCCGTCCGGATAGGGGCCGTTCGCGGCGTTCCGAAGCGTGAGCATCTCACCCTCGTGCCCCGAGAAGTCCACGATCAGGTCCGCGCGCTCGCCCGGCGCCACGAGCAGCGGCGGGGAGGCGCCGGCGGCGCTCACCGCGACCGGAGCGTCGAGCAGCCCACCGTCGGTGCCGATCTGCCACATCGGGACGTCCGCGTGACCCGGCGTGGGATCGGTGAGGTGGAGTTCGTAGAAGCGCGCGTTCGAGGCGTTGACGAGGCGGAATCGGTAGCGCCTCGGCTCGACGCGAAGGTAGGGCCAGCTCTTTCCGTTCACCACGATCACGTCGCCGAAGTACTCGGGCGCCCAGTAGGGATGGATCCCTGGGTTGACGCCCTCGGACGGGAACGTGAGCTGGCCCATGTCGTCGAACGTCTTGTCCTGCACGATGAGCACCTGCTCGAAGGAGTGACCGTAGCGGTCCTGGGGAAGATCGGCTGGGCCGCCGGGCAGGTCGGCCGGCTCCCGCGCCGGGTCGCGCAGGACGTATGCCGCGCACAGCCCCGCGTACACGTTCAGGCGCGTCGCGCCGAGCGTGTGGTCGTGGTACCAGAGCGTCGTCGGCTCCTGGGTATTGGGATAGGTGTAGGTGTCCGACACGAACCCCGGGCCCTTGAGCCCGAACCCGGGCGTCCACCACGCGTCGGGTCCGCCGTCCGCGTACGACGGCACCTCGGCGCCGTGCAGGTGCGCCACGGCCGGCACGGGGCCCGAGTAGGCCGCCATCGATCCGGACTGGTGGAGCGGGTCGGCCCAGTGGATCGTCTGGTCGACCGGGAGGCGACCCTGCAGGAACAGCGACTGGCCGCCGTGCGCCTGGAGGTCGTTCACGAACCTGACCACCGTGGGTGTGCCGGTGCGCGCCTCGATCGTGGGCCCCGGGTACGTGTTCTCGCGGCCCTGGACCGTGTAGCTCCAGACGTACGTGCCGCGCCGCAGCCGGCCGGTCAGCCCGCGATAGACCGACGCGGGCAGGATCTGCTGCTGGAACTCCTCCAGCGTCAGGACGGCCGGGGACGATGCCGAAGTGACCGTGCCATCGAGCATTGGGAGCTGGGGCAACTCGTCGACGTATTTCGGGATCGCGCTGCCTGGCAGGGGCGCCGCCGAGCCGCGCGGACGCGCTGCTCCCGCGCTGGGCGCAAGCACGAGCATCGAACCGATCGACAGGAGGAGGGTCAGCGACACGACGCGCCAGGGGGGATTTCGCATGACGAAGACCTCGATGGGGGTGAGATCCGCGCGGCCAGATTCACGCTGCGGCTCCACAACTGAAGTCTGTGACCGCGATCGGGCGCGCTACAAGCCGGTCTTCACCGCTCGCGTCGTGAGGCCAATCCTGTCGGGTGACTGGCGGTCGTGCATCGGGGATCGGCCCGACGCGATGCCCGAAACGCGCCGGCCGAGCCCTCGTTCCTCCGGGCTCGGCCGCCGCGTCACGCCGCGCGGCTCAGCAGCGCCTCGGGTCCTTGCCGTCCTGCGGCAGCTCTTGCTGCGGCGCCGGCGCGACGTAGCGCGGCGGCACATCGGCCCGGGCGGCTCTCGGCGCCGCGAGCGCAACGAGCGACTGGATGAGCAGCGCCACGAGCAGTGCGACGGCCATCGAAGCGCGAAGGAACCGCATGCGAACCTCCGATCCGGGGCGGCGGGAAGGGGGATCCAGGACTCCCCGCGCCGCCGCGAATGGTATCGGAACGCGGGCCCGGCCTCCAGACCTCGATCAACCCAGGGACGCGGCCCCCGGCCCCGGTCGCGCGTTCAGCGCAGCTCGCCGACGTCGCGGCGGCGCACGCGCCAGGTGGCCCCCTCGGCGGCCACCGCGGCGGTCCAGCCCTCGGGCACGTTGAGCGCGCGCACGATCACGACCGAGCCCGACTCGACCTCCGGCAGCGGATCCTCGAGCCCCAGCCCGTGCAGCTTCCGCCGGGCCTCGTGCCGGGCCCACGCCTCGAAGAACACCGTGCGACGTCGCTCGGACGGCGCGCGCTCGATCGCCGCCTGCTCGACCGGGGAGAGGAAGTCGCGCGCGAGCGCGTTCATGTCGGTGTCGTCGCGCTCGCGCTCGAGGTCCACGCCCACCTCGCGGTCGCTGGCGACACCCACGAGCGCCATGTCTTCGCGCCAGGCGATGCTGAAGAGTGGCGCGGCGCGTCCCGAGAGCCGCGGCTTGCCGAGCGGTGAGGCGCTGAACCGGAGCGACTCCGGCGTCTCGGCGAGGTACTGGCCGAGGATCGTCCGCAACGCCCCGCGCGCCGCGGCCCAGGCCGTCCCGGTCACGCGCATCCGCGCGGCCTGGGTGCGCTCGTCGGGGCTGAGCGTCAACCGCCAGCGCGAGAGCGCGGGTGACTCGGGCTGCAGGGGCACGCACCAGGCGTCCACGACGCCCGCGGGCAGCCCGGCGAGCACGGGGCTCGGTAGCCGGATCACATTCGTGGCTCCCGGGCGGGCCGCGTCGGCGCGCCTTCGTAGTCCTGGTCCGCGAGCAGGTGCTCGTGCTTCATCACCACGCTTTGCTCGGCGACCCGCGCGCGCTCGCCCACGTGCGCTCCATAGAGCAGGAGCGAACCGGCCGAGAGCGTCGCGCCAGCGTCCACGCGCGAGCGTCCGAGCTTCAAGACGCGGTCCTCGAAGCTGTGGAGCTGGAGGTGACACGACACGGTGGCGTCGTCGCCCACGTCCAGCATGTCCGGGTCGACCACCTGGGCGAGGCTCGTGCCGAGCACGACGCGCCGCCCGATCCGGGCGCCCATCGCGCGCAGCCACACGCTCACGAGTGGCGTGCCCTCGAGGCACTCGATCACCGGTCGCCCGTAGGCCGACCAGATCTCGAACAGGAAGTCCCAGCGGCTGCACCAGCACGACCACAGCGGATGGCGGTCCTCGCGCATGCGACCGAGCAGGATCCACTTCGCGGCCAGCGTGATCGCGCACAGGAACGCGGCCGTGACGAGCGCGGCCGCCGGCAGCACGCCGAGCGCGAACAGGGCCGCCGGCTGCGTGGGCTCGACGCGGATGAGGAGCGTGGCCCAGAACGCCACCAGGAACGCCGGCAGGATGGGGAGTACCAGCCGGAGCGATTCCCACAGCGCGCGGTTCGCGACGCGGATCATGGACGGCTTGAACGTCAGCCGCTCGTCGGCGGTCACCAGCTCGCGGTTCGGCAGCTCGAACGCCGGGTGGCCGAACCAGGCACTGCCGGCGCGGACGCGCGCGGGCTCGGCCACCGTGCAGACACCGAGTAGGAGTTCGCCCGGGAGTTGTGCGCCGGCCGGGATCACCGCGTGGTTGCCGAGGAACGTGTGGCGGCCGAACGAAGTGCGCTCGCAGTGCAGGTGGCCACGGTGGACGAGCGCCCGACCGAGGTAGATGCCGTCGGCGAAGAAGCAGTCGTCGGCGATCTCCACCAGCTCGGGCGTCACCTCCATGATCGTGCTGATCTCGCAGCGCCGGCCCACGCGCATGCCGGCGAGTCGCAGCCAGAGCGGCCAGGCGAGCGTGCCCGAGAGCGCCACGTTCGCCGTCTCGACCAGCCGCTCCTTGAGCAGCACGGTGAGCGCCGTGCGCCCGCGGAGCGGGTAGACGCCGGGCTGGACGCGACCGAGCGCGCGGCAGAGCAGGGCGTGGAGCGGCAGGGACGCCGCATAGCCCGCCATGATCGCCAGCGCGAGCGGCCCGAGCGGCAGGGACGTGAACGCGAACGTCGAACGGCCTGCCGCGCCCGCCTCCCAGGCGGAGAGCACCACGGCCGCGAGCGCCATGGCCGGCAGAAACGCGACCTGGGCGACCGCGGCCTTCGCCGCCAGCAACAGCGCGGCGTGCCAGGCGCTCGGCTGCGGCGGCTCGGCGCTCGAGGGCGCCACCTCCGGCGCATGTCCGGACGGTATCGCGGGCACACCGTCCCAGCGCTCGCCCGCGGGCAGCACGCTCGCCTCGGGGAGCCAGGCCAGCGGGCCCAGGAACGCGCCCGGCTCCATGCGGCTGCCCGCGGCCATGCGCGCGCGGGTATCGAGAGTGGCGTGGGCCCCGATCGAGATCGGGGCGAACACGAGCTGCTGGCGGTCGTAGGTGACGAGCCCCAGCGACACGTCGCGGCCGAGTGCGGCGCCGTCGCCGATCTCCAGCAGGTCCCAGCCGCCGTGGTGGAGCGCCACGCCGCGGTGGAGATGGACGTCGGCGCCCACGCGGGCTCCGAGTGCGCGCAGCAGCCAGGCACGGAGCCCGGTGCTCTCGAGGAGGTCCCAGGGCAGACAGCGCGCGAACTGCATCACGATCCAGTGGCGGACGTACATCGATCCCAGGTAGGGATGCCGTCCTGGCCGGTAGTGTCCGATCAGCACGCGCTTGGCGAGCACGGTGAGCGTGGCGGCGACGAGCGTCCAGAGGAGGGCGCCCACGAGTGCCAGACTCGGGAGCAGCAGCACGAACGCGGTGACGCCGATCGAGCGCGTGAGCATCGGCACGCCGCGCGAGGCGAGGAACCACACCGTATTGACGAGCGCGAGCAGCGCCAACGCGAGGAATGCGCCCTGGATGGCCACGCCCCAGGCCGCGTGCGGGCTCACCCTTACGGCCTCGCTCGGCGCGGCCGCGCTCGGAGTGCGGGGGCGGGTGGCGTCACGGGAGCTCGTGGCGGGGCGGACCTTCGCCGCCAACGCGGCCACGCTGCGGGCCTCATAGAGGTCGCGCACGGTGAGCGCGGCGGTGCGGGGATCGCGCCGCAACGTCGAGATGACCTGGGCTGCCACGAGCGAGTTGCCACCCAGGTCGAGGAAGAAGTCGGCCTCGGCCGTGACCGCCCCGGCGTTGCTGAGGTGCCCGGCGAACGCCGCGGCGACGAGCCGTTCGAGCTCGCTCGCCGGCGCGCGCCCGCCCGCGGGCGCCACGGGGGCATGCTCGAGCAGCGGCAGCGCACGGCGGTCGAGCTTGCCCGAGAGCGGGGCGCGCGGCAGCGCGTCCAGACGCGCGAAGTGCGCGGGCACCATGGGCTCCGGCAGCTGGCGCTTGAGCGCGGTCCGCAACGCGTCGCGGTCCGGCTCGCGTCCGTCGGCGGTGACGACGAACGCCACCAGCTCGGGTCCCGCGCCGTTCGCCTGCACGCGGCAGGCGGCCTCGATGATGCCGGGGAAGCGGCAGAGCTCGCTCTCGACCGCGGTGAGCTCTAGCCGATGGCCGCGGATCTTCACCTGCGTGTCGGCCCGGCCGTGATAGGTGAAGTCCCCGCTCGGCAGTTTTCGCACCAGGTCGCCGGTGCGATAGATCCGGCCGAGCCGCGGATGGTCGATGAACCGCTCGCGCGTCAGGTCCGGCCGGCCGAGATAGCCACGCGCGAGCCCGACGCCACCCATGAACAGCTCGCCGATCGTCCCCACGGGCAGCTCGCGCAGATCGCCGTCCAGCACGTGGGCCCGGTTGCCTTCGAGTGGCCGCCCGATCGTGACCGGCTCGCCCGGCTGCATCCTCGTGCGCACGCAGGTCACCGTGACCTCGGTGGGGCCGTAGCCGTTCTCGAGCCAGCGGCCCGGCGACCACAGCTCGGCCACGTCCGGCGTCAGCTCCTCGCCACCCACGTAGACGAGGCGGACGTCCGGGAGGTCACGCTGCGGGTCGTCGCTGCAGGTCATCCGCAGCATCGTCGGCGCCGGGCACCACACGGTGATGCCCTGCTCGCGCAGCCACGGCAGGAAGTCGGGACCCGAGCGCACGCGCTCGTCGTCGACCACGACCACGGTCGCGCCCGTTCCCCAGGCGAGCCAGAGCTCCTCGACCGAGGAGTCGTAAGCCGCCGACGAGGTCTGGGCGCAGCGATCCGCCGGCGTGATGCCGAAGCGCGCGGCGTCGGCCTGCACCAGGTTCGCGACACTCCGATGCTCGATCATCACGCCCTTCGGCCGCCCGGTCGTGCCCGACGTATAGATGACGTAGGCCAGCGTCTCCGGTCCGAGCCACGCCGGATCCACGCGCCGGTGCGCCGCACCGTTCGTCGAGGGCCCGGGCCGCGGCGAGACGATGCGCGCGTCGGGGATGCCCGCCGCGCGCAGCACGTCGTGGCGATCCTCGAGCGCCACGACCGCGACCGCGCGCGAGTCCTCGAGCAGGAAGCGCAGGCGCTCCTCGGGCGTGTCCGGCTCGATGCAGGTCCACGCCGCGCCCGCCTTGAGGATCGCAAGCTGCGCGATCCACAGGTCGAGCCCGGCGCGCGGCAGCAGCACCGCGACCACGCACTCGCCGCTCACCCATGTCGAGAGGCGGCGCGCGAGCGCTTCGGCGCGCGCGTCCAGCTCGGCATAGGTGAGGCGCTCTCGAGTTTCGCCTGCCCGTCGTGGGGGTACTTCGAGCGCAACAGCGTGAGGGGTGCGGCCCGCCTGATGCTCGAAGATCCTGTGCAGCAAGCGGACGCTTGTCGCGGTCCGCTCGTCCGTGCGCATATCGGGTTCGGCTCCGGCCATGGACGTGGGGTAGCCGCATTCTCCATGAGCCGCGGTCGACTCACAACGATAATCAGCAGGTTGGACATGCCGAGAGGAGCAGGTCACCCATCGAATCGATTGCGATGGGTCTCTCAATCGAATGCATGCCCACGAGCGAAAGAATGCGATGTGATCGCCATTGATAAGCCATGGACCCGATGATCGAGAACGGTCCACATGCCTCCACATCGATCGCAGTCCATGCCCCATTCGTGTGTGCACGGATCGAACTTGATCCATGGCGATCGAGGTCCCGCCAACAGGCAGGCCCCGGCTTCAGTGAACGATGAAGAAGCCGGGCGAAGCGATGACCTCAACTGCATGTTCGGACTCGAGTTGCAGAGCAATCGCTGGTTGAGCTCGAGCCCATCTCCAGCGCATCTTCGCGTCGATGCCCACGAGCATGCAGAGCCGATCACATGCCGCCGATGACCGTTCAGGGAAGGCTCGAAAGGGAAAGGTCGGATGGCCGGCTGGAGACAGAGGCTCGTGGAGACGGCGCGGCGAAACCGCGTCGAGCTGGTGAATGCCGGGCTCACGCGACGGGACCTGCTCCAACTCGGGCTGCTCACGACCACGGGCTATCTCGTCACCAAACTCGGGCTCTCCACGCGCGCGGCCGGGGCAGGAGGCTCGCCGAAGAGCCCGCCCACCACGCCATGGGTCGAAGAGCTGCCGGTGCCGCCGATCGCCAGCCCCATCGACGTGGCCTCGATGGGTACGACGCCGAGGCAGGGGATCGACCTCGCCTCGGGTGAGCGCGGCCGCAGCGCGCCGCATCAGCACTGGGCGCTCTACGACGCTGCGAACGCCGACCACTACCTGATCGAGAATCGGGTGACGCTCGCGAGCTGGCACCGCGAGCTGCCGCTGGACCCATGCTGGTGCTTCAACGGCACGTTCCCGGGCCCCCGGATCCATGCGCGTCACGGTCGCCCGGTGCTGATCCGCTTCCGCAACCAGCTCCCTGGCCTGGACCAGCACGTGGGCTATGGCCGGCCCACGCCGAGCACGCACGTGCACGGTGGCCACAACGCGTCCGAGTCGGACGGCCACCCGCTCGACACGATCGAACCCGGCACGTTCAAGGACCACCTGCTCCTCAATCGGCGCGCCGGGTTCACGGATCCCGCGCTTGCACCGGGTGGCGACCCGCGTGAGACGCTGACCACGCTCTGGTACCACGACCACTGCCTCGGCTTCAGCGCGCAGAACGTCTACCGGGGCAACGTCGGGCTCTACCACCTGTTCAACGAGTCCGACACCGGCGACGAGAACGACCCGAGCCCCACGGCGTGGCGGCTCCCGAGCGGCGAGTTCGACGTTCCGCTCGTGCTCCACGACCGCCTGTTCGACCCGGACGGCAGGGGGTTCTTCGACCTCTTCGATCTCGACGGCATCCTCGGCGACACGTTCACGGTGAACGGGAAGATCCAGCCGTTCCTGCGCGTGGCGCGGCGGAAGTACCGGTTCCGGGCACTGAACGCCGGCCCGAGCCGGTGCTACGACTGCTTCCTCTCGAATCGCCAAGCCATGGTGCAGGTGACGCGCGACGGCAACCTGCTGCCGCGCCCGCTCACGGTGGATCACTTCCGCCTCGCCGTCGGCGACCGCGTCGACGTCGTCGTCGACTTCAGCCGGCTGCCGAGCGGGAGCCGGCTCTACCTCGTGAACTGCTGCGAGCAGCCGGACGGTCGTGGGCCCTCGGAGCGGCTGCGATCGCCGGCGCAGGGGCAGAAGCTCATCCAGTTCGTCGTCGACGGCGCGCTCGACACCCACGGCGACCCGAGCCGCGTCCCCGACCAGTTCTTCGAGCTGCCGCCCGTGGACCCCGGCGACGTGGCCACCGAGCGCACGTTCGTCTTCGATCGCTCGAACGGGGGCTGGAGCGTGAACGGGAAACCGTTCGATCCCGACGTGATCGCGGCCCGGCCGCGACGGGGGACCGCCGAGATCTGGAACTTCGTCAACAACTCGAACCGCTGGGCGTACTCCGTTCACGTGCCGCTCGAGGCGCACCAGGTGCTCGCGTGGAACGGCCAGGCGCCGGCCGCGGACGACGCGGCACGCGAGGACGCGGTGTGGCTGCGCCCCGGCGAATCGGTGAAGACGTTCCGTCGCTTCCGCGACTTCCTCGGGCGCTTCGTCACGCACGGGCGGGACCTCGTGCACTCGGACCACGCGTTGATGTTCCAATGGCAGGTCGAGCCATGAGCCGCGCGAGGGGGAAGGTCACGAAAGCGGAGGTCGAGGCGGCGGCGGCGAGCGGGACTCGCGACTCAGCACCAGCGTCCGCGATCTCCCGCCGGCGATGGCTCGCGCTGCTCGGCCTGCTGCCACTCGCCGCGGCGACCGTTCCCGTGCTCGAGTTCCTCGACCGCCGCCGCCGCCCGGGGACGCAGCGGCCGATCGGGGGCTTCCACCGCGGCTACTTCCCGAACCCCGTGCTGCGCACGCACGACGACGAGCGCGTGCGGCTCTATGACGACCTGCTCCGGGGCAAGACCGTCCTCATCCACTTCTTCTATTCCGATTGCAAGGACGCGCTGTGCACGCTCGCGACCGAGAACCTGGTCCAGCTCCAGCGGCTGCTTGGCGAGCGCTGCGGGCGCGACGTGTTCATGTACTCGTTCACGCTCGCTCCGGACCAGGACACGCCGGCACGGCTGCGGAACCATCGGGACGCGCACCGGATCGGACCCGGGTGGACGTTCCTCACCGGCACGGCCTCCGACCTGGAGCTCTGCCGCGTGCGGTTCGGCTTCACCGATCCGGACCCCGGGCTGGATCGTGAGAAGGCGCAGCACACGAATGTGCTGTTGCTCGGTAACGAGCCGCATGAGCGCTGGCTGGCGTCGCCCGCGGCGGCGAGCCCGCGGTTCCTGCTCTCCCAGCTCGACCGCGTGGCCGGTGTAAAGGTGTGAGTCCGCGCGGCGCCTGATGACCGGTCGCGCACAGCTGGGGTAAACACCCGACCACGACTAGTGTCGGGACCGCCCACCGCCGGCCGCCGGGAAGCGATTTCGCGCCTCCAGAGCCCGTCGGGACGCGGTTCCCCGCCGTTTCGCCCCGGCTCGCGATGTTAAGATTCCGCGGTCTTCATCGGCGGTTCATCACGCCCGAATCGACCCGGAGCCCCCGATGCGAAGTCTTTCCCCGTCCCGACCTGTCGCCCGACGGGCCCCGCTCTCCCGGGTGAAGCTGCAGATCCCCAACCCGGATGCAGCAGCGCTCGAGCGCCCGGCGTTGCTCGAACTCCTGGAGCGGAACGCCGGCCGGCCGCTCACGCTGCTCACCGCCGACGCCGGCTGGGGCAAGACCACGCTCGCGGCCGCGTTCGCGCGCAGCCGGCACCGGCCGGTGGTGTGGTACGGGCTGTCGCCGTCGGACGGCGACCTGCGCGTGTTCGGCCGCCACCTGCTCGAGGGCTTCCGCGCCGATGCGCCGCGCTTCGGGGCCACGTTCGCGCGGCTCATCGAGGACACGAAGCAGGGCGCGCGGGGGGCGGAGCTGCTGGGCGAGGTGTTCGCACAGGCACTCGCCGAGCTGAAGGGTCCGCCGCGACTGCTCATGATCGACGACCTGCACGCGGCGTGCGCGAACGCCGACATCGTGACGTTCCTCGATGCGCTGCTGCGCCTGCTGCCCTCGACCGTGCGCGTGCTCGCGGCCTCGCGCACGCCGCCGCCGCTCGCGCTCGAGCGCATGCGCGTGCGAGGTGAGCTGTTCGAGCTGGACGCCGAGCGGCTGCGGCTCACGCGCGATGAGATGTCGCGGCTGCTGGAGGGTGCGCTCGGCCGGGCGCCGGCCGCGGCCGAGCTGGATCGCCTTGACGAGGCGTCCTCCGGCTGGCCGACCGCGGTGCAGCTTGCGCTCGAGGCGCTGCGCCGCGAGCCCGCGCGCGGTCTCGACACCGTGCTCGCCGACCTGCGCGTGCCGGACCTGGAGCTGCAGGCGTTCTTCGCCGCCGAGGTCTACCGCCGGCTCGAGCCCGCCGCCCGCGAGCTGCTCGAGCGCTCGGCCGTGCTCGAGCGCTTCGACGCTCCGCTCGCGGTACTGCTCTCGGGCCACCGCGACGCGCGCGCGCGGCTCGAGGCGCTCGCGCATCGCGGCCTCGTCAGGAGCTTTGGCTCCGGCCTGGACGCGAGCTACGAGTGGCACGGCCTCGTGCGCGCGTTCGTGCGCCAGGAGGTGGAGACGCGCGACGGTCGCGCCGCGTGGCAGGCACTGGAGACGGCCGCGGCGCGTGCGTTGCGCGGCCGCGGCGAGGCCGAACGCGCCGTGCGCCACGCGCTCGCCGGATCCGATGCGGATCTCTGCCACGAGCTGCTGCTCGAGGTGTCGCCATTGCTGCTCCGACAGGGACGCGCGAGCCTGTTGCTCCAGCTCCTGGACGACGCGCCGGAGGCCCCGGGGGTGACGGGCGCGGTGCTGGCGCTCGCGCGCGCCGACGCGCTCGCGGCGCTCGGACGCTGGGACGAGGCCGAGCGCGGCTACGAGCGCGTGCTCGAGGAGGCGCGGCGCACGGCGGCGGTGGAGCGCGAGTGCCGGGCGCTGCTCGGACTGGGGAAGGTGCTCAACCTCCGCGGCCGGCACGAGCACGTGCTCGGCATGGCCGAGCGCGGCCTCGCGGCCTCGGCGCAACTCCCGCTCGAGCTCCGCGCGCGGCTGCTGCAGATGAAGGCGTCGGCGCACTTCTATCTCGGCCAGTACCGCGCCGCGATGGCGCAGCTCGACGCGGTGCGCGCGCTGCTGCCAGCCGGCGCCGACCCCGAGCTGGTGGTGCCCACGCTCCACAACCTCGCGATCGCGTACGCCTCGCAGGGCCGCTACCGCGAGGCCTCGGAGTGGTTCCGCGCCGCACTCGCGCAGGTGCGCGGCACCGCGTCGCCGCGCGCCCCGCTCTACCTCTCGAACCTCGCGTTCCTGCAGATCGAGATGGGCGACCTGGTGGAGGCGCGCCGTGCCGCCGAGGAGGGGTTGGCCGCCGCGCAACGCTTCGTGAACCGCGCGCAGGAGGCCACGTGCGTCGAGGCGCTCGCCGAGTGCCTGGCGCTCTCCGGCGATCCTGACGGCGCGCTCGCGCACCTGAAGCGCGCCGAGGAGCTGCACGACCAGCTGCGCATGGAGGTGATCACGTCCGACCTGCTTGCGGCGCGCGGCCGCGTTTTCTGCGCGCGCGGCCAGTACCTCCGCGCCGTGGAGTTCCTGAGCGAGGCGGTCGAGCGCGAGAGCACGCGGCCGGACTCGCCGCGGCTGACGTCGTTCCGCGCGCAGCTCGCCTGGGGCGAGCTGCGCGCCGGGCGCGCGAACGCGGCGCGGCGCCGGCTCACCGAGCTGCTGCCGATCGTGGAGCGCGGCGAGAACGACGACGAGCGCATGCGCGTGCACTGGTGGCTCGCCGAATCGCTGCTCGCGGTGGGCGAACGGCGCGCGGCCGAGCCCCATTTGAAGATCTCGCTGGGGCTCGTGCGCGAGCGTGGCTACGGGAGCTTCCTGCGCCAGCGTGCGCGCGAGGCGCCGGCGCCGCTGCTCGAAGCGCTCGGGCGCGGGATCGAGCTGGAGACGTGTGCGGCGGCGCTGGTCGCCGCGGGCGCGCCCGCGGAGCCGGCGCTGCTGGAGATCGCGGAAGGCGCGTCGGTGGCGGCCGCGGAGGCGGCGCTCTCGGTGCTCGCGGAGTGCGGCGGGCGCGCGTCGGTCGAGCCGCTGGCCGCGATCGCGCGGCGGCGGCGCGGGCTGGCGAGCGCGGCGCGCGCGGCGCTGGCGCAGGTCGAATCCCGCGCCCGCAGGGGCGCGCTGCCGGAGGAGGCTCCCGCGGCCGAGGATGCGCCACGGCTCGTGCTGTTCGGACCGCCGCGGATCGAGGTGGGCACGCGCACGCTGCCGGCCTCGGCGTGGCGCGCCCAGCGCGCGTTCCACGTGCTCATCCTGCTCGCGCTGCGCCCGCGCGGGGCGTCGCGGGACGAGCTGCTCGAGGCGTTCTGGCCCGGACGCCAGCTCGCCGCGGGCAAGCGCAACTTCCACCCGACGCTGTCCTACATCCGCAGCGTGCTGCCGCGCCATTCGGCGCCGCCCCTGCTGCGCGATGCGGAGGTCTACCGGCTCAATCCCGAGTACCCGTTGAGCTGCGACGCGTGGGAGTTCGAAGCCGAACTGGACGCCGCGCGGCGCGCCGCGGGAGAAAAGCGCCTCGAACACCTCGAGCGCGCGCTCGCGCTCGCCGGCGCGGAGGCGCTCGCCGGGCTCTACGGCGACTGGACGGAGGAGTTCCAGCACCGCCATCGCGACCGCGTCATCGCCGCGCGCGTCCAGGCCGGCGCGCTGCGGCGCGCGGCGGGCGACGTCGCCGGCGCGCTGGATCACTTCCGCCGCGCCGCCGAACAGGACGAGTTCGACGAATCGACGCGCGTGAACGTGATCGAGTGCCAGGTCGCGTTGGGCAACCGCGGCGCCGCCATCGCCGAGTACCAGCGGCTACGCGCCGACCTCAAGCGCGCTTTGGATGTGGACCCGCTCCCCGAAACCGACCAGGCCGTCCAGAAGGTCCTGGGGGGCGCAATCACAGGGGCCGCAAGAAACCCGCAACCTCAACCGGCGCAATAGGGTACTCGCATGACTCAAGCCCGGCTCAAGACCCCTCTCGCAACCTCGATCCCGATGCGACCGCTCCCGAAGCCTGCCACGTGGAGCGCCGGACGCAACGCGAGGAGCAGCCATCCCGCGTTCGCCGGCGTCGCACTCGCCTGCGCGCTCGCGCTCACGGTGAAGCCCGCGTTCGCAGCGCAACCGTTCATCTGGGACCAGGACACGAACGGCATCGACGATCGCATTGAGCTCGTGGACTCGCTCGGATACGCGGCCTCGTTCGAGCTGGGCGACATCTCGCTCCGCCAGCGCATCCTCGTCCTGCAGGACGTTCCGAACCTCCTTTACAGCGTCTACGTGCGCTGGGACCACGCGCCGACCGCCGGGGACAAGCTGGCGCTGACGCTGCTCGGGATGCCGGTGCTCTCGGAGATCGAGGCGCTGCCGGCGACGCGCTCGCTGGCGACGTTCGCGCAGGTCGCCTCGGCGTCGCAGCTGCCGGGCGTCGAGCGCGTCGAGGCCGTTCCGTTGCTCTACCCGGAGACCCGGGACGGCACCGCGGCGATCGGCGTGCGCGACGCTTCCTCGCGTGTGTTTCCCACGATCGCCAGCGCTGCACCGGGGGCGCAGGGACATGGCCAGGTCGTGGCGTTTCTCGACACCGGGATCAACGATGAAGCCGAGGGCGGGTATCCCGGGCACGAGGCGGTGGCCGGACGCTGCCTCGGCGGGGCGCTGTTCATCTCGGCGGACCCGCTGTCGCAGACGCCGTATTCGGGCTCGATGAACCCCGCGGACCACGGCGGCCAGGTCACGCATTCCCACGCGACACACGTGGCCGGGATCGCCGTGGGCGCGGGGGCAACGGGCGGCTACGCCGCGGGCGTGGCGCCGCAGGCGAAGTTCATCGACGTCAAGGTGCTGAACGACGCGGGCAACGGCATCGCGGTGCCCGAGGCATTGGATTGGTGCATCGCGAACCGAGACCGCGACTGGGGCTCTCCCGATCCGACTGAGCGCGGCATCGACGTCATCAATCTCTCGCTCTCGAGCCCGGACGCAAGCGACGGCCGGGATATCGCCTCCGAGCTCGCGGCCAGGGCCGTGCAGCTGGGCATCGTGGTCGTGGCGTCGATGGGCAACGACGGGCTCGCGGGCCACGTGCCGTCGCCCGCCGCCGGCGACGGCGTGATCGCGGTGGGGGCGTGGAACGATGCACGCACGCCCGAGCCGGGCGACGACTCGTGGCCCGCTTTCAACAACACGGGACCGCGGGCTGCGGACGACGACGGCGATGCGAACGACGAGCTGAAGCCCGACCTGCTCGCGCCCGGCGTAGACGTGCTGAGCGCGAACGGCGACGTGTTGAGCGACGGCACGCGCTGGCAGCGGCTCTCGGGCACGAGCATGGCGGCCCCGTTCGTGAGCGGCGTGTGTGCGCTGCTGCGCGAGAGGGCGCCCGCGGCCTCGCCGGCGCAGATCCGCGACTGGCTGCGCGCGACCGCACGCCGGCCGCTGCCGGGCGCGCCTGCGGGCGCATCGGGTACGGACCCGCGCTGGAGCTCGACGCGAGGCTGTGGCCTGCTCGACGCGTACGCGGCATGGCTCGAGAGCGGGAGCAGCACGCTGACGCAGGCACGCCGGCTGGTGATCACCGGCACCGACGTCTCGGTGACGGGCACGTTGTGGACCGGGCGCGAGGCGGGCGTCTCGACGTTCGCGTTCGAACGCGCGCCCGACGTGGGCGGTGCGCCGGGCGCATTCGCCGCCGTGGACTCGGTCCCCGCCGCCGGGCTGGCCACGCTCGCCGGGCCCGCGAGCGTCACCGAGTACGCGCGCACCTGGGCGGTGCCGCCGCTCGAGCGCGGCCAGCGCTTCTGGTATCGCGCCGGCTACACCGAGGCGGGCGTGCGGCGCGCGAGCCCCGCGGTCGCGTTCACGAGCGCCGGAGGCCCCAGGGTGGCGACGCTCGAGATCAGGCTCGTCCATGACGCGCTCGACAGCGATATCCTGGCGAACGTTCAGGCCCGCAGCGACGGCCCCGTGTTCGCGCTGCCAGGCACCGCGGGCGCCGCGTCGTCGGACTGGATCGACGGCTCGAGCTCCACGGGCACGCAGGCGTGGACGTTCCGGATCCCGGTTCCCGCCGGGCCCGCGGGCGCATTCCTTCCGCCGAGCAACGACAGCCCGTGGACGCTCACGGTGAGCGACGGCGGCTCGAGCACGAACACCGGTCGCGTGGACGAGTTCAAGTTGACGTGGCATGCACCCGGCGGCGACCAGGTGTTCACGGCCGAGGCGCTCCCGCAGCAGACGCTCGAGGGCAGCTCGATCCAGGTACGAATCCCCGCAGCAACCTCCGGCGTGGACGGCGCCGGGCTGGAGAGCGGCCTGCGCGTGTGGCCCAACCCCGCACGTTCGGGCCGCCTGCTCCGGTTCAGCCTGCCGCCTGCCGCGGGCCGCGAGGCGCGGGTCTTCGACATCACCGGGAGTGAGGTGGCGCGCGTCCGGCTGACCTCAACCGCGACCGGCTGGCAGGCCGATTGGCAGGCGCGGGGCGCCGACGGTCGTGCACTTGCTCCCGGTCTTTATTTCGTGCGCGGGCGTGCCGGCCCCACGTCACGCGTCGTGCTGTTGGATCCCTGAGAGTCCCCCAAGGGATCCACAGGGGCCCGGGCGATCCTGTCGCCCGGGCCTTTTCACTGGCCGGCGGTCCAGTCAAGTCCTGCTCAAGCCCTCGGGGCAATCCTGCTCTTGCCGGTCACGAAGCGTGGTCGGCAGCCGCGAAGAGGCCTCGGTTTCGGGGGAACCGGGCCTCCAGCGGTTCGCGACCCGCTCACGCGGGTGTCCCGCCGGACGGGTACCAAGCCCGCAGCCGGCTGTCCCCAGGTCCCTTGCCCCGCCGCTCCACGCGCTGGACGCCGCAGGCCCGCCAGGGGTGCGGTGCAGCGCGTGTCCGGGCGGCCCGGGAGGTCGCCACCGATGAAGCCCCAGGCTGCATCTCGAGATCTGCCTCGTGCCGCCGCGCTGCGGACGCTGGCCGCCGTGCTCATCACCGGACTCGCTGCGATCGCAGCGGCCACCCCCGCGCACGCCGCGTGGATGTGGGACACGAACGCGAACAAGCTCGACGACCGGATCGAGCAGGTGGAGTCGCTGGGTCCGCTCGCCGCGCGCGTCGGGCAGCTCGCGACCGGAAAGCTGCGCTTCGCGCTCATGAACGACGTCGCGCCCTACCGCTACGGCGTCTACGTCGGCTTCGACCATCACCCCACCGACGCCGACGTCGCGGCGCTCGCGGCGACAGGCGCGGCGGTGCAGGTGCGCTACCGCTCGATCGACTACATCCGCAGCGAGGTCACGCTGGCGCAGGCCGTGGCGATCGCGGCGCTGCCGGGGGTGACGCGCGTCGAGACCATCCCCATCCTCTACGCGACGAACGACAACGCCACTCGGATCCTGCGCGCGCGCCCCTCCGCGACCTCGTTTCCGAGCGTATGGAAGGACCTCGGCATCACCGGCAAGGGCGTCGTCGTGGGCATCCTCGACACGGGCGTCAACGACGAGCCGGACAACGCCTACCCCGGCCACGAGTCGCTGCGCGGCAAGTTCGTGGGTGGCGGCAGCTTCTTCTCGGGCCAGCCCGCGCTCAACACGCCGATCGACGCGAGCGAGAACCCGAAACACGCCGTGGATCCCGAGCTGACCTACCACGGCACGCACGTCGCCGGCACCGCGATCGGCTCCGGAGGTCCCGTCGGCGTGCTGAACGGCGCCGAGCCGGGCGCGTTCGCCGGTGTGGCACCCGAAGCGAGGCTCGTGGACTTGAAGGTCCTGAGCGATGCCGGGCTGGGCTTCGGCGCCGCCGACGCGCTCGACTGGGTGGTGGTGCACCGCTTCGACACCTGGGGGCTCAGTGGTCCCGACGCGATCTACAAGGGCATCCAGGTGCTCAACATGTCGCTCGGCGGCACGGACAACTCCGACGGCAGCGACGCCTCGTGTGCGGCGGTGAACGCGGCGCACAAGGCCGGCGTCGTGGTCTGCGTCGCCACCGGCAACGACGGCAACACGGGCTGGATGGCATCCCCGTCGGCCGCCGACCTGGCGTTGAGCGTGGGCGCGTTCACCGACAACAACACGCTGTCGCGCGCCGACGACCTGGTCGCCGACTACAGCAACGAGGGCCCGCGGCTCTCCGACAACGACAGCGACCAACTCGACGAGATGAAGCCGAGCGTGCTCGGGAGCGGCACCGGCATCCTGTCGGCGCTCGGCGACCCGGCCACGGACGGCCGCCAGTACCACCACATCAACGGCACCAGCATGGCCACGCCCACGATCGCCGGGCTGTGCGCGCTGCTGCTGCAGGCGAACCCGACCCTGTCGCCCGACCAGGTGCAGCGCATCCTCCAGAACACGGCCGACCACCGCACCGACGCCGGCAAGCAGGAT
>Ga0134127_10001312_pt1 | contig 18635 bp, 17 predicted proteins | sample KB31753_FD_96459 | JGI IMG/M metagenome (GOLD analysis project Ga0134127, IMG submission 96459) | Terrestrial soil microbial communities with excess Nitrogen fertilizer from Kellogg Biological Station, Michigan, USA - KB3-175-3 | ecosystem: Environmental > Terrestrial > Soil > Unclassified ... | reverse complement strand
TTTCACGATTTGATCCTACCCGACTCCTTGTTGCAGACACTTGGGTGTGTGATCAATTCGCGAACATCTCTGTTCCTGACGGGGCTTCCCGGAACTGGTAAGACGGCGGTTTCTGAACGAATGAATGCGGCACTGTCAGGCTCGATCTGGATTCCGTATGCAGTGGAGATAGATGGTCAGATAATTCGCATCTTTGATTCACACTGTCACTATCCGGTCGAAAAGCCGATCGCTTCGGAATATGACCGCCGCTGGATCGAGATCCAAAGACCCTTGATCATTGTCGGTGGCGAGTTGACGATTGAGAACGCAGATCTGGCCTGGTCTGATTCGGCCAGGTTCTACGAAGCACCGTTTCAGGTAAAAGCGAATGGCGGAACGCTCGTGATCGATGACTTTGGTCGTCAACGAGTAGCCCCGCAGGATCTGCTAAACCGCTGGATTCTGCCTCTGGAGCGACGAGTAGATTTTCTGACACTGCACAACGGAAAGAAGATCGAAGTACCGTTTGAACAGTTGGTCGTCTTCTCAACGAATCTCGAGGAGAAAGACCTGGTTGACGAAGCATTTCTTCGGCGCATGGGATATCGGGCGCGTATTGAACCGCCTACCGCGTCGGCCTATGTTGAAATCTTTCACCGGGCCGCAGCGCTGCGTGGCATCACGCTGGATCAACCCAGTCTGGATCACGTGATGAATAAATATGCCAGCGAACGCCGGATGATGAAGTCTTGTGAACCCCGCGATCTTCTTAATCGTATATCCGACATCTGCTTGTTTGAAGGTAAAGCACCACACCTGACTCCTGTGCTAATCGACGACGCCTGGAAAAACTACTTCGGCACTTCGCATGGCTTTAATGAGTCTCCTGCTCCATTAGGCGTTCCTAACCATGCCCGCTCAGTGAGCATGTGAAATCGACCGGCGTTCGTTCCAGGTTGTTCATCTGTGCGGCAGAATTGAATACCGTCGTCATGACCAGGAAACCTTCAGTACTTTCTAGTTTAATCACCGGCGTCGCGATTTTGTGCGTAGCCTCGATCGTTGCCCCCGCACAACGGAGGGGCCGAGCGAGCCATCCGCCAGACCATCAGTCCACAACCACTCTCCGGGCGCGCTCAGGTGAATCCCTCAAAGCAATCGCGAATCGTAGCGGCTATCCAGTTGCCGAACTTGCGCGTCTAAATAATCTAAAGGTCCAGAGCCGCCTCAAGGCTGGTCAACTTATCCTGTTGCCTGCTGCGGATGATCAACGAGATGCAGTCGTCGAAGTCTCCGATCGACAAATTGTGGGCAATCGGATCAGGTTCGTCGATGGTGGAACACTTGACGTGGAAGAAGCCTGGAAACAGGGAAATCTCACGTGGTACAAGCGGGGCGGCGTGATGCAGAGTTTGGAACGTCCAGTGAGGACGATAGAACCCATCTACGGTTCCAAGCCGAAGCCTGCGCCTAAGCCTCAACTGGAAATTGCGGCCGATACCGCACGCGAAGCTCCTCGACAACAAGTGTGGATCTTTCTTGTCGGTGGTGCCCGCTTGAAAGTCGATGAAGTGAACGAAACATCGGCGGGCGCCTGGTACAGTCGCGGGAACATGTCATTTTTTCTGGAAAGGGAGCGAATTGCGCGTATCTCAAGAGAAGACCCGTTCTCAACGGGCCGGGGCTGGAAAAATAGTGACTGGAGCTCTGGTAATTCGCGAATCGATGAACTAATACGAGTCAACGGGCATAGATACGGCGTTGACCCATATCTGGTCTTTTGCGTAATTGAACAGGAGTCACATTTTCATCCTCGGGCGCTCAGCCCAAAAGGAGCCCGCGGTCTGATGCAGTTAATGCCAGGAACTGCCAGGCGTTTTGGGGTCAGGAATTCATTTGATGTGGCCGAGAACATTAAAGGGGGCACTCAGTATTTGCGAGAACTGATGGACATGTTTGGCGGCAAGGTCAATCTGGTGCTGGCGAGTTATAATGCCGGCGAAGGCGCGGTTATGAAGTACGGTCGCAACGTACCTCCCTATAGAGAAACTCGCGAGTACGTGAAGAAAATCGGTAAGCGCTATGGATTGGGAGCGCGGGAGCCCGGCTCGGAGATCGAGGCGGCCGCTCCGCGCAGATAGGGGGTTGCAGTGAAATCACTATTGAGTGCCAGCGTTTTAGCTATCTGCATTTCACTCGGCTTGATTTCGAACGTTCAAGCTCAGGGAAACCAAAGGCCCGCCACCCTCACTAATGCGGCCATCGTGAAGCTCACCAAGGCGGGCTTCAAAGAAAAAACCATTATCTCCATTATCAACGCTCGACTGCCTAACTTTGATCTAACTCCTGAACGCATGATCGAGCTGAAGCGCAACGGCGTGACCGAAAAGATCATCGTTGCGATGCTTGCGAGACAGGAAGGCATGGAACCGCTGGACGACTCCTGGGGTGATGAGTCGTTTGTTGCTGGCGGCGAAAGTCTTAAAGGACTTGGCAACGACGGCACCAAGAATCCTAACGATGGTAGTACTGACATCTTTGGCTCCAGCGGCGGCGTGAAAGGACGCACTCGCAGTGACGGTCGCGAGGGGGCCATCGAGGAAGATTCGCAAACAACAGGAAGCGCTACAGTTCGAATCCTGCGACCGCCTCGCGAGGCTGGAGCGCCACCAACTAAGCTTGAGAAGACTCCTTCCCTCAACAACGCTGCTATACAGGAATTGGTCGAAGCTGGGTTCTCCGAAGGCACAATCATTCGCCGGATTGAGCAGTCGCCAGTTGAGTTCGATTTGCGCGCTGACAAGCTGGATGAATTAAGAAAGCATCGGGTCAGCGACAAGATTTTGGCAGCAATGCAGGCAGCAATGGGTAACGACTCGAAATAGGTAATCCGAGTCTTCGTTGAAGACAACCAAAAGACTTGCGCTCGGTTTCGATAAAACTCTTTCTATTAGTCAGTATGGCAGTGGTTCTATCGCTGCCATATTGCATTGTGCCGGCCGGATTCACTGCCAGTGCGCAAAGGAAGCCACGTCCGTCCGCTCCGGCGCCTAAGCCCAGTCCGACGACGAGGTCGGCTGCCCTCCAGGCACTCGGAGCACCACCTCCGATTCCCCGTCTCGCCAAGAAACCCGAACTCGCCAAGAAACCCGAACAGGAAATTAACCCCGGCGATGTGATTTCGGTGATGACAACCGAGGTGATGTTGCCCGTTACGGTGCGTGATTCAAATGGTCGTCTGGTTTCCGAACTAACACGCAACGACTTTCGCGTCTTCGAGGACGGGAGTGAACAGCCTCTCAATGACCTGGCACTGCGGCAAGTGCCCGTGGATGTCATCCTCATGGTTGACGCCTCATCCTCCGTTGCGAGCAACCTGGACGACTTCCGTCGCGCGGCTGAGGGATTTGCCACCCGGCTTGCAGCTGACGATCGCATTAGCTTGATAAAATTCGACGACCGTGTGGAGCTTTTGCAGGATTGGACGAAGAGCCGGTTTCAGTTACGTCGCGCGCTGATGCGGGTAGAACCGGGAATGTTCACTCGATTTAATGATGCGTTGCTGCTGGCGGCGAAAGAACAGTTTGCCGGAGCCACGAAGTCTCGACGCGCGGTGATTGTACTTACCGACGGAATCGACAGCGGTCGCGGCGAAACGAGTCTCGAAGGCGCATTGCAGGCGTTGCTCCGGTCGCAGGTTACCGTATATGTCGTAAGCAATACAGCGATCTCGCGCGCTACTAAACGAGCGGAATTGGACTCACTGATGAGCAGCTCAGACTCGATTGTTCGGTTCAACCAGCTTCGCGTAGACGACCTGCGCGAAGGTTTGCGAGTGTTGGATCGAAGTGAGGAGAACCTGGCGCAACTCACAGCGGCTACCGGCGGTCGCCTGTATAAGCCTGCAACTTTTGACGCTCTCGATTCCACTTATGCCGAAGTCGCAGACGAACTCCGACACCAGTACGGCCTGTACTACACTCCGGTCAACAAAGCGCGTGACGGTGGTTTCCGTCGGGTCAGGGTCAAAACCACTAACGGCTCCTACCAGACTTACACTCGCGTCGGTTACTTCGCTCCCAAGAGCTAGCGGGCCAGCCAGAATTTGTCGTCACGTTGATTTGAGGGTTCGGCAGACCGCTCGAGGAAGCGTTCCCTTGGCCATCTTCGATTCATGAGACTAGACCTACTAATCAGAAACTCATTTGGTGCGGTACTCGTCTTAGTTGCCGTTTCCTCGATCGTCGTAGGTCAGGCTACGAGAGTAGAGCCGAAGGATCCGGATTCCTCGAAAGAGGAGTTGATTCAACCACGTGAGGTTTCGGGATCGAAAGAACCCGAGAGCGAACCGGAGATATGGTTGCATCTGGTTGGCGGTCGACGAATGCAAGTCGATGAAGTTTTCGAGAATGCCACCGGTATCTGGTTCAAGCTTGGTAACGTCTCCACATTCATGGATCGTACGCGAGTTGTACGAGTGGAGCGCCGATCGAACATCAAACAAGAATTGAGTCAGGAAACGCCGCGCGGATCCGGGAGGTGGAGTGTCTCCGATTCCGCCAGGGTTGAAAGTTTCTTTTTGAGCAAGTTCGGCCGTGCTTTACCACTAACTGCGCTGGGCCAATCAGACTTGCACACACGGTGGGGATATGATCATCGACAGGGCATGGACGTTGGATTACACCCGGATAGCCGGGAGGGCAAAGCTCTAATCCAATTCCTGCGCAGCGAGGAGATTCCTTTCCTCACATTTCGGGAAGCTGTGCCCGGTGTCGCAACCGGACCACATATCCACGTTGGAAATCCCTCACGACGACTCCCAGTTCGTTAAGCCTCGATTTACATTCTTGCCATTGAGCAGATCCCACGTTACTGGCTGGGGAATTCGATTCAAGAATCAAATCTGATACTCTTGACATCCCAGTGCCGGTGCGGTTGTGGTCTTTCTTTACCTATTCAGTGAGAGTACAAGAATGTTCTTCATGCAGTTTGAGCTTCAACCTAAGAGTTCTTTGGCGGTTGGTTGTTGGGTTGTTACGCTCCTGTTATTGATCGCCCCCACGTCTTTCGCCCAGTCAACCGATCTGAGTGCGCCAACACCTGTAAGTGCAAATGATCTCACCGGCAGCATTGCCGCCCGCGACCTGGGCGACTCGCGCACGACACAACACTTCTACACCTTCAACGGTACGCCTGGAGATGTCCTGATTACGGTTAGGAGCAATAACCTGAACGGGGATGTTGACGTCTTTAGTGCAGGAACTCTGCGACCGCTCGTGAAATTCACGCTTTACGCGGAAAGCTCCTCGCCTTCAACCAAAGGAATTTACCTGCGCCGTCGGGAAGAGTTGATATTGCGGGTCGAGGCGCGAAGCCCGAACGATGATGAGGGAAGCTACCAGATCCGTTTTGGAGGTTCGTTTGAGCCGGTTTCTGCGCCTCTCATCGCTGGGGCTGAAAATAAGGATGCCGCTGGAGAGCCGCTGGCGCGTGCAGGAAAAAAGGGCCGCAGAGTCTCGTCGGTGGGCGCACGCATAAATGAACCGTTACCGCCACCTGACGAAATTGCCGCGACTCCTCCCGTTGAAGCTCCCACATCGCCGCCTGCGGAGATCGTGAAAGCAGAGCCTCCGAAAGCGACGCCGACGCGACGCGCGCGAGGACGCGGAACAGTGACACGAAGGACTTCGCCGCCCGCCACTAGCGGAGGACTTGTCATCGACAAGAAGGAACCAGTGCCGGCTGAGGCGAAGGAAACCAACAAGCCTGCGACCGTTGAAACCACAGCTGCGACTCCACCTCGCAGAGTCGGAAGGCGCGGCGCGAGGCCAGCGGCGACAACCCCGGTCGAGCCTGTGCCTCTTAGTGGGCCGCGTTTGATTTTGGAGTTGCTTGACGGGACACGGGTCGAACAATACATGAGTACGATCCGGCGCGTGACGATTGAGAACAATCAGATTGTCGTCGTACTGAAAACCGGAAAGATCGATCGCACCCGGATGACTGACGTTACGCGAATGACAATCGAACCCTGAACTTCGGGGGGCAGGCAGCAGGAGCAGGCGGCAGAATTCAAGCTCAAGTCCCAAGCCCAAAGTCTAAGGTCTCAAGAAGCAGAAGTGTTCCAGCAGTTAGGATTTCTGTTTAGTTCCTATCTGCGTTTTACCGCGTGAATCCGCGGCTAAAGATACTGCCTGCCGACTGCTCCTGCCGTCTGCTCCGGGTTATTTCCTTCCGGATTTCAAACCAGCCAGCTTGTCACGAAACTCGGGTAGGTTTTCGTTTGTGGGATCTGCTTTCTCGAGTTTGCCAATAGACTTCTCTGCCTCACCCGCGTCGCCTTTCTGTAATTGCGTGTAAGCGAGACTTGCTAGCACTTGCAAATCATCAGGCTTCTTCATACTCGCTGCTCGGTACCACTTCTCAGCCTGATCCAAATGGTCGGCATCCAGATTGACCTGCGCCAGGGCGACTACGGCTTCAAAACTCTCGGGCTTGAGTTGGTTGGCTTTTAGCAAATACTCGATCGCCTGGTCGTAACGCTGAATTTTGTAGTAGAGCTCAGCCGCCTTCATCTGCGCGTCAAAGTTGTTCGGCTCGTTGCGCGCCTTAGTAATAGCCGCTTGGACATCGGCAAAGACCTGTTGGGGATCCTGGCTGTTGGATTGAATCTGTGGGTGGTCAGTCGGAAGGTTTGGGTTAGCGCTAGCTGTTGGCGCCTGAGCCGTTCGCTGGCTCATTGTGCTGGAGAATATAAATCCAACGATGAACCCCAGCAGCAAACCAATAATGGCAAACATCAAATTTTCTCTTGTCATGTTTCCTTTTGATGACTTGTCTAATCCGCAAACTTCATAAGTCGCTTAAGCCGTTACTTAGTTGGGGCTGTTCCCAGCTGCTTCTTTGCCTCGTTGATCCGATCGGTTAGTGCCGGGCCTAATTCAGGATCGTTCGGAGCTCTGCGCAGGACCTTCTCCCAATATTCGATTGCGTGTCGATAATCGTGGGCCTCAAACGCAGCGCTACCGGCTAACTGCAGGACCTTCGGGTTCTCAGGATCGATTTTCAACGCCCGGTTAATTATCTCGGTCGGCTCACCTGTAAGTGTCCGCCCATTAGCCATTGCTACCGAGAACGCATAGTCCGCGAGCAGATCAGCATCGTTTGATTTCAGTTCTGTAGCCTTCTTATAAGCAGCACTCGCTTCAGGATATTTTTCCAGCGACGTATAAGAGCGGGCCAGCATGATCCATCCCTGTACATCATTTGGGTTCTGTTCAAGCTTCTTCGCGAGTGCGGCTACATTCGCCTGAATACGCTCCGGAGTGAATCCAGCATCTCCGGTCTCTGCCGGTGGCGCGCTGGCCGCAGGTCTTCCCGCAGGAGCGGGCGTGGCAGAAAGCGCGGTCGAGTGTCCAACGCGCAAATAGAAAACAACTGCGATAACCGGTAAACCTAGCGCCACAGCATAAGCCAGATTGCGACTACCTGAAGTCCTTTTCACAGTCGGCTCGCTACCGGCGACATCTTCCAGCAATCGATGCTCAAGTTCCTCGCGGTCCTGTTGATACTGCTCCTGACTCACAATGCCATTGTTCCGATCAGTTTCCAGCTCAGCAAGTTGATCGCGGTAAACATCAACGTTCGCTTCCTTACCGGATTTGTCACCGTCGGGTTCCTCATTTTCCTCGCGCTGTAACAGCGGTGGCAGGACAAACGCCAATCCGATCGCAACGAACACAGCACACACTAACCAAAAGGTAATCATGCGGACTCCTTTCCGGTTGGCGTGTCGAGCAGCTCTTCAATTTGGCGGCGGTCACGAGGTGAGAGTGGAGTCTGAGTGATCAGCGCACGTCGTTGCTTAAGTTGTCGATACAGAACTACGAGGCCAACTGCGAGCAGAACGAACGGCCCAAACCACAGCAGGTAAGTAACGGGGGTTACGCGCGGGCGATAGAGCACGAAGTCGCCATAGCGTGCCGTCAGGAAGGTAATAATCTCTTTGTCGCTCTTACCGGCCTTCATCTGTTCGCGGATTTCTTTTCGCAAGTCTTCGGCAAGTCCGGCGCGCGAATCGGCGAGCGTTTCATTTTGGCAAACAAGACAGCGGAGTTCTTTCGACAGCTCTTGCAGACGGTTTTCCACTTCCGGATCTTCGGCAAGGGGTTGGGCGGTCTGCGCTACGACTGTGACGGCCAGCGCACAGAGCAGCAGCAAATAGGCGAGTTGTCGCTTCATTTTTCCAGATCTTTGACTAAGGGGAGAATTTTACCTTGCAGCACGTCGGGAGTTAGGGGACCAATGTGCTTGTAACGGATGACTCCATCGCGATCAATTAGATACGTTTCGGGCGCGCCATAAACGCCGTAGTCAATACCAACGCGACCGTCAACGTCGGCCGCGCTGAGCAGGTAGGGGTTGCCAAGGTCATCGAGCCATTCGATTGCGTCTTCGCGTTTGTCCTTGTAGTTGAGACCGTAGATCGGCACGGCTCCGGCACGCGCAAGTTCCAGTAATACTGGATGCTCTTCGCGACAGGAGATGCACCACGACGCCCACACATTCAGCAGCCAAACCTTGCCCTTCATTTCCTGGGCCGAAAAGGTTTTGGTGGGCTCGTGCAGTTGAGGCAACTGAAAAGCGGGCGCGGGCTTATTGATTAGCGGCGACGGGACTTCGTGCGGATCATGGCCCAGGCCGATTGCCAGAAAGACAACCAGCACGACAAAGATTACGAGCGGTAGTACGAAGCGACTCATGGTTCTTCCGTAGCTGCAGTTGCGAGGGCGGGAGCTGTTTCGGTCCGCGAAGACGCTCGCGCCAATCGTTCTTTGCGAGCCGCTAGAGCGTATCGTCGATCGCTCACTGCCAGCCCGCCTCCGAGCGCCATTAGGACTGCGCCGCCCCAGATCCAACTGACGAATGGCTTATAGTGAACGCGAACACTCCAGGCGTTATTGCCGACAGGTTCGCCGAGCGAAATATAGAGATCGCGAAAGATCCCGGTGTCGATCGCCGTCTCGGTCATGGCGTTTCCCGAAGCGACATAAGAGCGCTTCTCCGGATACATAGTCCGCAAGGCTTGTCCGCCGCGCGAAATTTCGATCTCACCTCGCACAGCTCGATAGTTCGGTCCGTCCACTTCCTTGATTCCCCTCAGACGGAAATCGTAACCGCCAACGCTCACCATATCGCCGGTCTGCATTTTGACGTCCTGTTCGGCTTGAAAGCCTGTGACCAGGGTGACGCCGATAATAAACACCGCAACTCCTACATGAGCGAGTTGCATTCCGTAGTAACTGCGGCTCTGCATGCGTAACTTCTGTAGCAGACCAGACGGGCCAGAAGTTGTTTTCACGCGATCGCGCAGGTTGAGTAACGTCGTAGCCACGATCCAGAACGCGAGTAGCAGTCCCAGACTGACGAGCGGTTTCCAGCCACCAATCGCTAATGGAAGCAAGAGAGCTGTAATAGCGCTGGCGGCGAATGCCCAGCGCAGTCGTACAGCGAGTTCTGGCAAGCTCGCTTTGCGCCAACGCGCAATTGGTCCGACGCCCATGAGAAACACCGCGGGCACCATGAGCGCGACGAAGACGGTATTGAAGTAGGGCGGGCCAACGGAGAGTTTTCCCATTCCCAGTGCGTCGATGATTAGCGGATAGAGCGTCCCCAGTAGGACGGAGCCGGCGGCGACGGCAAGGAGCACGTTGTTAGCAAGAAGAAAGGATTCGCGCGAGACTACTTCGAACTTGCCGCCGAGTCCGACTTGTCGGGCCCTCCACGCGTAGAGCAACAGCGAGCCGCCTATCACCACGGTTAGAAAAGCGAGGATGAAGATTCCACGCTTGGGATCTGTGGCGAATGCGTGAACCGAAGTAAGCACACCGGAACGAACCAAAAACGTGCCCAGCAAACTTAAAGAGAAGGCCGCAATCGCTAGCAGGACCGTCCAGCTTTTGAACCCTCCGCGTTTTTCAGTGACAGCGAGAGAGTGAATTAATGCGGTTCCCACAAGCCAGGGCATGAAAGACGCGTTTTCAACTGGGTCCCAAAACCACCAGCCGCCCCAACCGAGTTCGTAGTAAGCCCACCAACTTCCAAGTGCGATACCGCACGTGAGAAACATCCAGGCAACCGTCGTCCAGGGGCGAGACCATCGCGCCCAGGTTGCGTCGAGTCGCCCACTAATCAGTGCCGAAATTGCAAAAGCAAACGCTACTGAGAAACCGACGTAGCCCATGTAAAGCATCGGCGGATGAATCACCATCGCCGGATCCTGGAGCAGGGGGTTGAGGTCTCGGCCGTCGGGCGCAGCCGGGAACAAACGGTCGAAGGGGTTCGAAGTCAATAGCATGAACAACAGAAACCCGACGCTGATTATCCCCATCACGCTTAACACCCGCGCAACCATGTCTTCTGGAAGATGACGGCTAAAGAGAGTGACAGCGACCGTCCAGAGACCCAGCATCAACGCCCACAGAAGCAGAGAACCTTCGTGAGATCCCCACGTGGCTGCGAGGCGGTAGTGAAGCGGCAATTGAGAGTTTGAATTGGTGGCGACGTTAAGAACGGTGAAATCGTTTGTGATGAAGGAGTATCCAAGGCAGCAAAAAGCAATCGCGATAAAAATGAACTGCGCTTGTCCAGCAGGAGCGGCGACTGCCATCCAGGAACGATTGCCGCGCGCGGCGCCGATCAATGGAAGCGTGGCCTGAGTCAGCGCCAGCAGCAAAGCCATGATCAAGGCAAATTGTCCTACTTCAGGGATCATCTGTTACTGCTCTACAACTGTCTTGCTGGCTTCGCGTGCATATTTCGCTTTGTCGATCGCCTGGCCTGCCTCCGGCGGCATGTAATTCTCGTCGTGTTTCGCCAGGACTTGATCAGCATAGAAAACCCCATCCGCACCGACCTTCCCCTGCGCTACGCAACCTTTTCCTTCCTTAAACAGGTCAGGAAGAATTCCTTTGTAGACCACCGGAATGCTCTGCGCCGTATCGGTAACGACAAAGCGAACAGTCAGGCCATCGTTCTCTCGCTTGACAGTTCCCGCCTGAACCAGCCCGCCCACGCGAAAAGTTCTGCCAACGGGTGCTTCCTTGGCCGCAACTTGAGAAGGAGAGAAGAAAAACACGAGATTGTTTTGAAAAGCACTCAAGACGAGCACAGTCGCAATCGCTAAAGCGGCCACACCGGCAAGAATAAATCCAATCCTCTTATGACGACGTTTCATTTCATAACTCCCTAAACTTTGGATGCTTCAAGAAGGGCTAATCATTAGTACGCTCGCGGGAGCTTCGGTTTCGTCGCGTCATGACAGAGAGAAGTTCACCGCCGATTGCGATCAAGGCTACCAGATAGGAGCCCCAAACATAGAACCCGTACCCGCCCATGTAAAAGAAATCTGACCAGCTCATTATCTTAAGCTCTGATTTCGGCCATTCGAGAGACGTTCTGCTCGCGTTCAAGGATGATACATCGGAGACGTATGAGCACAACCGCAACGGAATACAACCAGCAGGCGGCAAGCATGATTAGCATTGCGGCCAGCATCGGCGGCGCCATAGTCGGCTTGCCGAGAATCCTGATTGTGGCGCCCTGATGCAAAGTGTTCCACCATTGAACCGAGAAGTATATGATCGGCACGTTAATCACACCGACGATAGCCAGCAATGCTCCCGCGCGATCCGCGCGTCGCGTGTCATCGATAGATGCCTGCAATGAAATAAAACCGATGTAGAGAAACAAAAGAATTAGCGTGGACGTCAGGCGGGCGTCCCAAACCCACCAGGTTCCCCACGTCGGTTTTCCCCAAAGCGCACCTGTTACAAGGGAAAGAAAAGTAAACATTGCCCCGGTGATCGAAACTGAGGTTGCCATCATCGATGCGAGCCGCGCATTGAAAGCCCAGCCGACGCCCGCGTAAATCGCCATTAGCACGTAGAGCATCATTCCCATCCAGGCCGCAGGAACGTGAATGAAGATGATGCGATACGCATCACCTTGCTGCGCGTCCGTTGGGGCGATGAAAAACCCAACGTAGAGCCCAACGACGAAGAGTATCGCGGCCGGGATTGCAAACCACGGAATCATCTTCCCAGCGACAGGGTAGAAGGCAGTGGGGGATGCGTATTTGTAAAGGTTCATAAAAAAGTGCCTTTGGCTTTTGGTCTTTGGTCTTAGGAGAACTTAATCGTTAGAACTTGGTACTTAGAACTTTGTTCTTTGATTCTCTGTAACGTTCCTGCGTTTCTCCTGTCGGTTCAATGTGAACCGATAGCAAAGAACAAAGACTGAAGTCCAAAGACCAATCTTTATTCGATCGATATCCTAAGCGCCGCCGATGTTGCCCACGGAGCGAACACAAGCGTGATTGCCAACACCGCTCCCAGTAACGAAAGGTTCGCCGCGGGGCTTGTTCCCGCAATACTCGCATCCACGGCTCCTGAGCCAAAGATCAAGACTGGGATGTAGAGCGGCAACACTAATAGCGAAAGCAGCACGCCGCCACCTCTAAGCCCTAAAGTTAATGCTGCTCCGATCGATCCTATAAGACCCAGAACCGGCGTGCCCAATAGCAGGGATATTACCAGCACGCCAAGAGTATCGCGCGACAGACCGAATTGAACGCCCACGATCGGGGCGATTAGGGCTAAAGGCACGCCTGTTGATAGCCACTGCGCTAACACTTTTCCCAGAACGACCAGGTATAACGGCTGCGGCGTCAACATCATTTGTTCCAGAGTTCCATCCTGATAGTCGTTCGCGAATAGCCGGCCTAGCGCCAGCATTGAAGCCAATAGCGCCGCTACCCAAACAACGCCCGGCGCAATTGAGCGCAAGAGTTGCATCTCTGGCCCGATTCCGAGTGGAAAGAGACTGACAACGATCACAAAGAAAAAGAGAGTCGACAGAACATCGGCGCGACGTCGCCAGGCCAGCGTTAGATCGCGCAAGACAATCCAACGAAACATTGAATAGCTGGAAGGAGGGCTCACGACGGCCACCCCAGCGACGATGAGTCGCCGGAGACTCCGGTAGCCAGTTCGAGCTGCTGAAACGAACCTGCGGAGATGTGGAGTTCCTGGTGTGTGGCAACAAGTGCCATCCCCCCTCGGCTCAAGTGTTCGCCGATGATCGATTCGAAGAGCGATATGGCCGCTTGGTCAAGCGAGGCGATCACTTCATCAAGCAACCACAGCGTCGTGCTACACGTTAGTAGTCGCGCCAAAGCTGATCTTCGTCGCTGCCCTTCGGACAGAAAACGCGCCGGCAAATTCTCTCGTCCGGCAAGTCCGACTTGGGAAAGCGCCTCTTGAGCCCGCGCCTGGCTAACTTCAAAACCAGCGAGCCCGCCGCTGATGCGAAGATTTTCAAGCGAACTCAATTCCTCTTTGACTGCGTTGCGGTGCCCTATGTAGGTGATACTCCGAGAGTAATCTTCGGCCAACGTTCGAATCGATTCACCTTGCCATCTTACCTCGCCAGTTTCCGGCGTCAGCAATCCGCAAAGAATTCGTAAAAGGCTTGTCTTGCCACTGCCGTTCGGACCTGTCAGTTGTAGAAATGATCCTGGAGCGAGAGAAAAACTAATGTCATTGAAAAGCAGGCGCTCACCGCGGACGCATCGTAGCTTCTCGACTTCTAAGATAGTCGTCGCCCTCCGTTTTGAAGTCAGTGACGTTCTGACTCATTGTATTGAACTTTTCTGGGAAAAGCATTCAGGCGGGAGAGCCGTTCGCCTGTTCGGGTCTTGAGATGCGCGCACTGTTGACGACTTAGCCTCGAGCCATGCGCTCCATCGGACCGTTGGCCTTCTTCCAAACCAGCCAGCCGCCTTTCAAGACCCGCACGCGTTTGAAGCCGGAGTCGCGGAGGATTTGTGCCGCCCTCACACTCGATTCGTCGTTCGGACAGGCGCAATAAGTGATTACCTCGCGATCGCGAGGCACATCCTTCAAGGGCGGGAAACCCAGCCTGTACTTGAGCCTTCGAAGTTTTACGTAATACGCGCCCTTGATCTTGTTATCGCTCTCAAGTCCATTAGCCGAACGAACATCAATTACTGTCACGGGCTCGCTCCGGGAAAGTTTTGTCTTCAGCTCTTCCGCCGTTACGAATTCTGGTTGTACGACCTTTTGATTAACGACTTCTCGAGTAAAAGCAGTGTTATCGCCGTTGCTGACTCTTACCAACATCAGAGTCAGGAAGAACATGCAGGTCAACGATGCCCACTTCGTCACTCGCATTTGCTCACCTCCGGGTTGTTATTGAAGTCAAAGGTACCGGCGCGATCGAGAAAAGCATGGCCGCCATGCACGACTACCTTCTTATTTGTTTTGCGGCGCGCAGATGCGCCATTCCGGTTTCAGGCTGTTCCTGGAATGTCTTCGGGTCGTACCAGGAATAGGTCGCGTCGGCAAAATAGAGGTAGCCCTGCGACCCGTTTACAACCTGGCTGATTACATCACCACTTAAGTGCGGCGTCTTGGTCCCGGAGTTAGCCTTCCTAACGTCTTTTGCGTCACGCGCATTCATCCCCGAGCCAATGGCGTTCTTAAGCAAAAAGGTTTGAGTTGCCTCCGGATCGCGCCAACCCTTCGTTCCGTACCCATGAATCACCGCCAGCAAACTGTCATGTGCCGCCACTCGGAGGCGTGGCACTCGCGATTCGGCGCCAGGAGCGAACGGATTTTTGAGAATCCAGTTTGGGAACTCTTCATTCAGATCCGCGAGCTTCTCAGGCGTAGGCTGCAATACAACAGCTATGTCCTGGGAGCCGTCACCATTGAAATCGCCTGCAACGAAGTAAGGCTTGCGACTCATATCGATTCGGGCTTTATCTTTGAATACGCGATTCACTGCATCTTGAACGGCATTCAAATCCGGAGGAGGAATGTTGGACGCCACTTGAGGCTGCGCTGCCTCATTTTGCTGCGCAACCTGCACTGGAGGAGCCTCCACTTTTGGCTTCTCCGAGGAGCAGCCAAAAGAGATCGACAACAAAGTTAAGCAGAGAGCTCGCGGAATCCAGTTCAGTATTTTCGTTTTCATTTCTGGTTCCTCATTCGCGAACCGCAGGAAGGACGCACTGGAAAGAAAGCTCGCCGGGTCGGAGGAGTCCGGCGAGCTTCCGCTGTACAGATCACAGCGCCGGCCTATAGAGATAAGACGAACGCTATGAGGTCCGATCGTTGTGCCGCCGTTAGTGAGTTGAAGTTGTTACGAGCGGTGGTCGCTTGACCAGCGTGTAACTGAATTACGTCCGATATCGTGACGTTCAGGCCCTGGTGCAGGAACCGGTTGCGGGCGCGAATGCCCCAGAGAGGAGCGGTGCGCATCTGGTTCGCTGTTGACTGCCCGCCATTTTGGACGATGCCATCACCAGTGCCGATGTTGTGCAGCGCAAAGTCGCTGAACGGATGGATTATTTTATTACCCAAAGCCACTGGGACCGCGAATGCGCCACCATTGATGGACGTTCCCGGAGCTGCGGTTTGGAATGTTCGTGTGTGACATACGGCACAGCCAACCGTATTGAAGAGTGAATCTCCGCGTACGGCTGCGGCCGGGATTGGGTTCTGGCGGCCAGGCGCTCTCGTCGCTGCCATGAAGTCTGCAAACGCGATCACGTCGTTACCATCATCCTCCGGATCGGCGACCGGATCGAATGGTGCACCCGTGCAGTTTTTTACTCCTTCTGCGGTACTACACGGATTCTCGGTCGTCCCGGCGTTCGGGTCATTTGAACTCCTGCCGGCGGTTCCGTCGAACTTGTTGGTAATGCCCATCTCGTTAAGGTAGGCATCGCCAGCAAATGACAGGAGACTGGCGTGTTGTGCTTTCCAACCGAACCGGCCAAATCGAAGAGCGTTATTCGCTTCGACTACTGGAACGGCTGTGAGTGTTCCGCGTTGAGCGGAGGGTTGTGCTGCTACGTTGTTTTGTAGAGACGTGTTTGAGATGCATTCCACGAATCCGTCACCTAGAGCACTAGTGACAATCCTGAAAGCCTTGACTGTTTCGCCCGTGTTAATGTGCTCAACAATGTCAGAGTCAGTTCCACGAGCGTGGACTAACTGTCCGCCATCAGCATCAACGAATAACCCGTTGGTGATGTGGCCGGCCCTGAATTCCATCTGCTGGCCGAATGCGCCAACGTCGATGGATTGGTGGCATTCCACGCACCCGACATCGTTGTAGGTGGGTCCAAGTCCATCATCGACGGTTTCCCGTTCGCTGAAGATGAACTTGTTGTCTTCGAACCGACCATTGCCTCGGGCAGTAGGGGGTTCAGGTTCTGCCACACACTCATCAATTGGAGTGCCCAGTGCGCCAAAGCCGTTGAATAAATCGTTCGGTGTCTTGGCGTCCATGTCTGTGGTTAGAGCCTCGGTTGCAGATTGACCTTCGACGACAGTGGACATCCACATAGGTAATGCGATTGCCGCCGCAAATAGAACAAGCGCTATGAGTTTGAGAGTTTTCGTCATTTCGGATCTCACCTCCGGGGAGATATGAACGAAAAGGGTGCGACAAACCTGTCGCTTTGCTGTCGGGAAACAAGCGCACTTGTCGCTGGAATGTGAACCTACTTGTGCCCTGATGTTCGTAAAGGCTGGCCGGGAAGTAGGCGAAGTCACCTACAGATTCGAGGCCAGGCGGATGATTAGTCAGCTACCGCTGAGAGTGAGCGGTTCACTCCTTCTTTCAAACTGGGCGAGTCGGGTTTTAGAGCTGGGCAAGAACTACTTGTGAGTTGCGCGGGACTCTATTACTAATCATGTTGGCTGTCAATAGTTTTGTCTCAGACGAATCAGGCATTGAGGGCGATGGGGTTCAGTCCAGCGTTTAAACGCTGAAGGTGCCTCGGGCTTGCCGCCACCATTCTTTTCAGTTAAAAGAATTGCAGTCTCTAATGAAGAATCAGAAGACAACTTCCCATCGCAATACGCGCCCGAAAGAAGGCAAACTGCCAGTTACAACCCTGCCTTCGATTTCTGTTTACCCGTTTTCGGCGATTGTCGGTCAGGACGATATGAAGCTCGCGCTCGTCCTTAATATTATTAGTCCTGTAATTGGCGGAGTGGTGATTATGGGTGAGCGCGGGACGGGTAAGTCGACAGCGGTGCGCGCTCTTGCGGAGCTCCTTCCGCCCATTTCGGTTGTGCCGGGCTGTGCGTATCAGTGCGACCCCGCAGGCAACAGCGAACTCTGCGACGAGTGCAGGGGGAAGTCAGAGTCAGGAGCAAAACTTCCGCGCGAACAAGCCCCAGTGCAGGTGGTGGATCTACCACTCGGGGCAACAGAAGATCGGGTTTGCGGCACAATTGATATTGAAAGGGCGCTGCGAGACGGCAAGAAAAGCTTTGAACCTGGCCTGCTCGCTCGCGCGAACCGCGGATTTCTGTACATCGATGAAGTGAACCTGCTTGAAGATCACCTTGTCGATCTGCTGCTGGATGTTGCAACGACCGGCCGCAACAAAGTTGAGCGCGAGAGCATGTCGATAGTGCATCCGGCGCGTTTCGTGTTGATCGGCTCAGGAAACCCTGAAGAGGGCGAGTTGCGGCCGCAACTGTTGGATCGGTTTGGACTGCACGTAGAAGTCCACACTGAGAATGACCTCGACGCGCGCATGGAGATCGTTGAGAGGCGCGAGTCGTTCGATAGGGATCCGCTGGCTTTTGGCGTCGCAACGTCGAACGACCAACAGGTGCTGCGGAGGAGAATTATTCGGGCACAAAAGAACGTCGGGTCTGTTGCCCTGGGTCGTCCAGTGCTAAGGAAGATTGCCCAGCTTTGCGCCGACCTGAAGATCGATGGTCACCGGGGCGAGCTCACCATTTCACGCGGTGCTCGGGCGCTTGCGGCCTTTGAAGGAAGAAAGAGAGTTGTTGATGACGACGTAAGACGCGTAACCCCTCTTGCTCTCCGCCACCGTCTGCGACGCGATCCGTTGGAAGAGACTGCTAGCACAGAGAGAATTCAGGAAGCGCTGGATAATTTATTTCCCGAAGCGAACGCTCCTCGAAGCAAGAGATCCGGAGAAGGCAACGAAGGCGCGAATGGAGATGGCGTCAGGAATGGCGATGAATCGGAGAGTCCTGCGCCACGAACACGCGGTCAAGCCGCGAACGCGAGCGGTGCGTTGGGCACCGAAGCTGTAGGTGAACCAATTCCTCACAGCAAAGAAACTCGCTCGGCAATACCGAGTTTCCGGGACAATCATTCACGCACTAAGATTGGTCAGTCACTATCACAACGAAGTACGACGGGACATGCTGGCGCCAATCAGATGCGCAACAGCCTTCGCGGTAGGTACGTTCGCGCGACCGCTACTAACCCCAGCGGAGCACGAGTGGCGCTTGATGCAACTCTTCGAGCGATGGCAACTTCCAGCTCACCCAGCTCATTGCGTTTCAAGGAACTGAGTCACAAGCAAGGCAGGCTTTTTATTTTTGCAATCGACACCTCGGGAAGTATGGCAAGGCATCGGATCGGCCAGGCGAGAGCGGCTGTGCTCAGTCTGCTCCGGCAGTCGTACGTCAGACGCGATACCGTCGCGATTGTCGGTATTCGCGGGAAGTGGGCGGAGATACTGTTGCGGCCATCGCGAAGCATTGTGCGTGCGCGCCGAGCGCTTGAAT
>Ga0134127_10001305_pt1 | contig 18704 bp, 16 predicted proteins | sample KB31753_FD_96459 | JGI IMG/M metagenome (GOLD analysis project Ga0134127, IMG submission 96459) | Terrestrial soil microbial communities with excess Nitrogen fertilizer from Kellogg Biological Station, Michigan, USA - KB3-175-3 | ecosystem: Environmental > Terrestrial > Soil > Unclassified ... | reverse complement strand
TGCGTGGTTGCACTTGCGGCTTGCGACGCGGCAACCGCATTTGCGTTAAGTGCCCCTCTTGATTGCGTCAGCTGCGAAGCGGCATTGCATTTGGCGCGGAGTTGGGGGGAGAGCGGCGCCGACGTCTGGGACACGGCGCTGGCGTTCAACTGGCCGGCTGCCTGCGCTGCAAGCGAGACCGCGGTGATGTTGGCTCCGTGCGTGAATGCGGCCGCCAGGTTCGTACCTGCGAGATTGCCCGTCGTGTGCGAGAGATCGCCCGCGGTGCGAGACAGATTACCCGCCGTGCCTGCGAGGTTGCCCGCCGTACCTGCGAGATTGCCCGTCGTGTGCGAGAGATCGCCCGCGGTGCGAGACAGATTACCCGCCGTGCCTGCGAGATTACCCGAGGTCCGCGAAAGCGCCGCACCGGTGTGATCGGCCGCGGTGTTGGCCCCTGCGATGCTCGATACGGCGATGTTCGTCCCGGTCGCGCTCGCCGCCTGTTGCAGCAAATTGATATTGTGCGCCAGAGCAGCCAGCGCCGGTGCGTTATGAGCAAGAAGCGAGAAAGCAGCAGGGGTGTGGGCGATCGAAGCGAACGCCTGCGGATTGTTCTGCAACGCCGCCATCGCCGCCGGATTAAGCGCCAGCGCCATGAAGCCCGGATCGGAGGCCATCGCGCGGAAGGTCGGGTTCTTGACCATCAGCTCGAACGCGTCGGTCTGCATCAGTTGGGCAACGCCAGTGTCGCCGAGTTTGACGTCCCTGACGGACATCTGGCTCGAATGGTAGCGTTCGGCCGGAAGGATGGTGCCGGCGACCGGCCCGTTTTCCAGCGGCAGGACATGCGTCGCATAAAGCGCGCCTGCGCCGATGGCGACAAATGTTGCTCCCGCGAGCAGAATCGACGTGTTACGCGACAGATTGGTCATTGCTGGGCCCCCAGGGTTTACCTCGTACGCCGGGGAAGGTGGAGATTCACGTTTGCTAAAGCAAGGCCCGTGTCACGAATTTATTTCAGGGAAAACAAGAGGTTGGTCACAATTCGGTCCAAATTTCGCCAAAATTGCCGGCCCCGGCGTTCATCTCCGGTTCATCTACGCTGATGTCGACGGCTGCGTTTCGGCACGCAACGCGCGCTTGAAACCTTCGCGCCGTTGCAACCCTTCCCAATAGGGAACGAGCTTCGCCGGGAAGTCATTCTGCAAGCCCAGCGTGGTGGCAAGCAAGAGGGCATACGAAAAAGAAATGTCGGCCATGGTGAAGCGGTCGGCGCAGACATAGCGCTCGCCGCACATGCTGGCCGCCGCTTTCAGGCGCGAGAGAAACCAGATCCGATAGTCCTCGGCCGCCTGCGCAACCCGCTTCTCCGGCGGCTCGAGTCGGGTGTAGCGCAGCACGATGGTTTGCGGAAATGTGAGCGTCGCTTCGCCCATATGGAGAAAATTCACATAGTCCGCGAACGCCTCCTCCTCGGGACGCACGACAAGCTCCGACGGCCCGTATTTCGCGCCGAGATAATGGCAGATGGCAGCACTCTCCGTCATCCGATGCTCGCCGTCGAACAAGACGGGCACGGTGCCCAGCGGATTGAGCGAGCGGTAGTCCGGATAGAGCGCTCGCGGCGGAAACGGCATGAGGATCAGTTCATAGGGAAGGCCCAATTCCTCCAAGGCCCAAAGCGCACGGAACGAGCGCGCGGCAGCGCAGTGATAAAGTCGGATCATGTCCCCTCCGCGAGCGACGCGTTTCGAGTTTGGGGTGCGTCTGTACTACGGTGAACGCGTTTGCCGAAGAGGGAAGTCTCTTAGATGAGCATAAGGAACCTATGACCTGGTCGATCGTCGCCTACGATTCCGCGACCGGTGCCTTCGGCGCTGCCGTCGCCACCAAGGCCTTCGCGTCGGGCTCCTTCGTCCCCTTCGTGCGCGCCGGCGTCGGCGCCGTCGGCACCCAATCGCTGACCAATCGTTATCTGGCGCCGGTGGTGTTGGACGGACTGGCCAGGGGATTGTCGCCGAAGCTTGCAATCGACGCGGCCGTCGCCGGCGACGAGGGTCGCGAGATCCGTCAGCTCCACGCCGTCGACCGTCACGGTCGCCACGCCGCATGGACAGGGAAGCACTGTGTAGAATGGTGCGGCAGCGTCGGCGAGATGGGCGTCAGCGTCGCCGGCAACATGCTGAGCAACGAGCGTGTCGCGGCGGAGACGCTAGCCGGATTCAAGGCCGATCCGGGATTGCCGTTGCCGGAGAGAATGATGGCGGCGCTTGAACAGGGCGAAGCGGCCGGCGGCGACCGGCGCGGCCGTCAATCCGCTGCCATGGTGATGGTGACGAGCGAGGACTTTCCCGACCTCAGCATCCGCGTCGACGACCATGGCACGCCGCTGCCGGAATTGAGTCGCCTTCTGACGATCTGGCGGCGCGAACGTGCGCCATTCCTCGGCAATTCGCCGTCGAAAACCAATCCGGCCGGGCTGCACGACATCGACAAGATCGAGGCGAACTGGAAAGCGCTCGGCTGGGATATCCGTTTCCGCCGCTAGCGCGAGACTGTCAGAGCAGGCAGAACGGTGAGAACCGTCTCCGCTTCACGCTCCACGGCGGCGCGGCTGTAGAGCAGCGGCACGTAGTCGCCGGCCGCCCAGAGCGGAAAGAGATCGCGATAGTGCGGACTGAACGGGTCACCGGACTGGCCCGGCGAATTGATCGCGACCGAATTGTCCCACTGGCCGACATCGACAACCAGGCGCACCGAAGCACCCGCAGTGACCGCGAAATCCCATACGCGATAGGTTGCGGCGCGCGGCGATGACGCCGAGCCCGGCACCTCCAGCGGTCCCATCGACATCTGCGCCTTGAGCGCAGGCTCGGCCAGGACGCCGACCGCAGGCTCGAAGGTCGCGTGGTGCAGCCGACCCCAGGTCCAGCCCGTCATGTCCGGTCCCATCTCGGATTTGAGTTCGCCCAATGCTTCGCTGAGGCTCGTCAGAAGCAGCGCATCGCGCGCGGCAGCCGGATCGGCACCGAGCGCGGAATCGGGATGCTCCAGATAGGTGATCACGGCATCGAGCGAGCCGGAGCCGACGAAGGGCCGCGCGGCCTCCGGCGTGACCATGAACACGGTCGCCGGGCTCAAATGCTTCGTCGCCCACACTTCATATATGGCGGCGGCGGCACTTCCGACCGTTTCGTCGTGATCCCAGCGCTTGAGCAAGGAAAGCGCCTGGCTGAGATCGGGATCCTTGGATGTCAACGGTGCGAGCAGCGCGGTCAGCCGCTCCGATTGGGCGCTGTGACTGTCCGTCTGCAGTGCCATGGAGTCGGCGAGACTCACTTTCGGGATTTTGCCCAACACGTCCTTGATGCGGACGATGCGCGTGGGATCGGCCCATTCGAACGAGATTTTGCGCGCATCGGCCGGATAGCCGGCCGGCAGATTCATTTCGTTGGCCGTCGCAAACCAGCCCTCTTTGGGATTGAAGGCTGACGGCAGCAGATCGCCGCTGAGAAATCCCTTCCATTCGTAGCGGCCGTCTCCGGGTACCGGCATCAGGCCGTCCCAATTGGGACGGACCGGTGTCATCCCGCCGGGAGCCCAACCGATATTTCCCTTGGTGTCCGCATAGACAAGGTTGAGCGGCGGCGCGCCCCAGCGATCGCGCGCCGCTTTGAAATCATCCCAGGACTGCGCCCGCCACATTCTGGAGCTGCCGAGATAGCCGGAGACACCAGGCTCGTTCCAGACGGTGCGAACCGCGACGGCGCGGCCCTTGGCGGCATCGAGCGCGAGAACGGGTCCGTGCCGCGTAAAGCGCAGCTCGACGTCGCGCGGCTGATCGCCCTTCACCTCGATCCTCTCGTGAACGACGCGCATCGCTTCATAGCCGTTGCCATAGCGGTAGAAATTCGGATCGCCCGGCTTCAGCGTGTAGACATAGAGGTCTTCCTGATCGGTGTTGAAGATCGTCAGTCCCCACGCGATGGAGTCGTTGTGCCCGAAGGAAACGCCCGGCAATGCGGGCTCGCCGGCACCGATAAGAGACAGACCCGGCGCGCTCAACTGAACGATGTAGCGCAAGGCGGGAACGCCAAGCTGGCGATGCGGATCGTTGGCAAGGATGGCGCGACCGGTTGCGGAGTGCGAAGGCGCGATCACCCAATTGTTCGAACCCTCGCCGGCCGCCGCTTCGCCGACCTGAAGCGGCTTGGCATTGTCGGCACCCTTCGTGCCGGGCGGCGGCGCAAAACTCACAGGCTCGGTGGCGAGCACATAGTCGTTCAAGACGTCTTCGCCGATATCGCAAGGATCAAGACCTTGAGGCACGACGGTTGTGTGCGGCGGTTCGAGCTTGCGCCGCAAGCGGTCGGCGCCAAGTCCGGCCGCGCACGCAACATAGGCGCGCGCCACTTCGGAAGGCACGTTCGAGACCAGCGCATGGCTTCGGATGCGAACGACATCGTCGGTCTGCCAATCGTCCGGCAGCGTGGCGGTAAGCTTGAATTCCGGCGGCAGCGGCTTCGTGCCGGCGCGAACATCCTGGGCATAGGCATTGATGCCTTGAACAAAAGCCTCCGTCGCTTCGCGCGTGCCCGGCGCGTAGGCGGCCCATTCGCGCGCCATGTCGCCGCGATAGAGAAAGAGCCTGGCGGCGCGATCCTGAGCGACGTATTGGGCGCCGAAATTCTTCGCCAGGAGCCCGAGCCCGCGCTTCCGCCACAGATCGATCTGCCAGAGACGATCGCGCGCGGCATTGAAACCCTGCAGGAAGAATGCGTCATGCACGTTGGCGGCAAAGATATGCGCGATCCCCCAGTGATCGATGACGATGCGCGCCGGTTTTTGCAGACCTTGAACCGTCAGAGTCTGCTGCTGCACCGATTCGGGCGGCGGCTTCGTCGCGACCGTCGCTGCGTGCGCGGCAAGCCCCGACGCTGCGATCATTGCCCCGACAAGGATTCGTCTCATCCGCATTGCTCCCCGCTGCGGTCTATCTCAACCGACATCGACCGCTTCGGCAACCGGTTCAAATATGCGCCACGGCCCGGACCGTCCCCTTGGCCGAGAACATGGCGAGAAAGCCATCCTTGGTCCACGTGAGGGAGGGCGGACCGAAGGAGCGGACTGTTCCCGAGATGGTCACGTCGCGTCCCTCGGGCTTGGCGATCGCCTTGGCGATCTGCGCTTCGAGCTTGTCCAGATCCTTCGCCACGTTGAACTGGAGCCGGCTTTCGAGATCGCGGCCAAGGGCAGGACCCGCGAGAAGGCGCATGGCGCCCAGCACCAGATTTTCGGTCGCGACGTCATAATGTACGTTGGCAACGCGGATGGTCCTTGTCGTGGCGTCGAAGACCGGATTGCCGCGCAAGTAGCCGCTGCCGCAGGCCGAAAACCAGTGAAACACGTCCCAGTCGCGATCCAGGCAAAATTGCGCGGCGAGAATGACGTCCTTGCCCGACGGAATGATCTCGAGCTTCTCGAAGCGGACCGCCGCGCCGGCGACGTGCGGCGGTTTTCGGGCAAGTGACTCCGTCGCCAGGCGCGATGCTCGCGCGAAGGGAAAGAGCAGCGGCACGACGAACTGAAAGCTGTTCGATGCTTGGGCCAACTTCGCCGGTGCGGGGAGTTTCGTCGGCTGGACCGACGGCGGCGTATCCTGCACCGACACGCGCGCGCGAACGACAATGTCAGTTTGTTGTCGACGACCGACGGCTGGCCGACGCGAATGCGTTCGGGCTGCAAGACGAGCCAGGCAACCGGCTTTTTTCCAACCTTGATGGGCGTAAAGGCGCGCGTCCAGAACGCCTCAATCCTGGCGCGCTCGCGCAAGCCGGCGGCGATTTTCTTGTCCACCAGCTTGAAGAGCGGGCGCGAGAGGAGCTCGTCATTCGCATTCCAGATGTCGGCGAGGTTGGTCACCACCGGCCCGATGCGAAGATGACTACTCTCAAGCTCGACGACACCTTCGGTCTTGGGCACGATCTGCCAGGTCTGACCGATGCTTGCCGTGGCGGTGGCGACGGCCTCCCCGCTGGCATTGGCTTTGGCATGGACGAACGAAAAGAGTCCGGGCAACGCCAGAACCGCGTCGGCGGCGAACGGGATGTTCAAAGTCACGCCGTCTCGTGCCGCACTCGCGCTGATCGCTGCTGTGCGTTCCGCGTGCAGCGTGAGGCGGCACCGCCCGATGCCGCATTTGACGGGCTGATCATGAAGTTCGGCGATCCTCGCCGTCGTCTTGTCGTTCAGGAGACGCGCGATATCCGAGAGCGGAATGGAAAGCGTCGCGGCGATGGTCGAAAGCGGGGGCGCCGGCGTCGGCGGCGGTGGAGTACGGACCGGTTCGCTCGCCTTGAAGCCGCAGCCGGCGAGACAGAGCAACGCGCAAGCCGCAAGGAAGCTTTGAACCTGTCGCTGTTTCATGTGGGACCGAAGATCGCTTTCGTTTCGGCGCGCGCAAGACTACTGCGGATTGCACATCCGCGAAAACGGCAGGCTTGTGGGGTCCTCCAGTCCGGTGCACGATTAAGTCAGGATGGGGAGAGACACATGAAAAACCTGGCCGGAAAAACCGCGTTCGTCACTGGCGCCGCGTCGGGGATCGGGCTCGGCATCGCGACCGCGCTCGCCCAGGCAGGCGTCAAGGTGATGCTGTGCGACATCGAGGAAGCCGCGCTGAAGACCGCGCTCGATGGCTTGAGAAAGACCAACGCCGATGTCGACAGCGTGAAGGCGGACGTCTCCTTGAAAGCCGAACTCCAAGCTGCGGCGGACGCGACGATCGCGCGCTACGGCAAGGTCCACATCCTCGTCAACAATGCGGGCGTCGGCGGCGGCGGTGGCGACTATCGCAGCTGGACCGACAAAAGCTGGGACTGGACGATCGGCGTCAATCTGATGGCGGTGATCTGGGGCATCGAAATTTTCGGCCCGCTCATCGAAGCGAACGGTGAAGGCGGCCAGATCGTCTCGACCGCATCGATCGCCGGCCTGATTTCGGGTTCCGGCTCGGCTTATAACGTCACGAAGTACGGTGTCGTCGCGTTGTCCGAGGGCTTGCGGGTCTCGCTTGCACCGCGCGGGATCGGCGTGTCGGTTCTCTGCCCGGGCTTCATCCGGACGAACATCATGTCGTCCGCGCGCAACTTGCCGCCGCGGTTGGCCGGTGCGCTTCCATCCTGGTCGACGGAAGGCCCGCAGGCCGAATTCGCAAAAATGGTCGTCAACAGAATAGCCGGCGGCATCGATCCGCTTTATGTCGGCGAACTGGTGCGCGAGGGCATCGAAAACGACTGGCCCTACATTTTCACCGACGCGGAGTTCGAGCCTGCCATCGAGGCTCGCTTCGCCCAGATCAAGCAAGGCTTCGACAAGATCCGGGAGCGTAAGCCGAGGCGATAGCGCGCGCGTCATCCGGGGAGGGGGATCATGGTGAGACAAGGCACGCGCGCGATTGCGATCGCGCTCTTCGCAACGGCCATCGCACAAGCTCACGCTGCACCGTCGTCCGGCGAAGCTGCCTCGACGCTTCCGCCAAAGGCCCACGCCCTGACGCATGACGACCTTGAAGCCTATCTCGATGGCATGATTCCCGTCGCGCTCGAGCGCGCGTCCATCGCCGGCGCCGTCGTGGCCGTGGTCAAGGACGGTCATGTGCTGCTCGAAAAGGGTTACGGCTATTCCGACGTCGCCGCGCGTCGCCCGGTCGATCCGGCAACGACGATGTTCCGTCCTGGCTCCATCTCCAAGCTCTTCACCTGGACCGCGGTGATGCAGCTGCAAGAGCAAGGCAGGCTCGACCTCGACAAGGACGTCAACACCTATCTCGACTTTCACATTCCGGAAGCCTTCGGAAAGCCGATCACGCTGCGCAACGTGATGACGCACACGACCGGCTTCGAGGAAACCATCAAGAACCTGATGGCGGACGATCCCAAGATGCAGCGGACGCTCGAACACAGCCTGAGGGACTGGATTCCCGAGCGCATGTATCCACCCGGCGAGGTGCCGTCCTATTCGAATTACGGCGCAGCCCTTGCCGGCTACATCGTGCAGCGTGTATCGGGCGAACCGTTCGAGCAGTACATCGCTCGGCACATCTTTCGCCCGCTCGTCATGAACCATTCGACCTTCGTTCAGCCGCTGCCGAAACAATTCGCAGCCGACATGTCGAAGGGGTACGTGACCGCATCCGGCCAGCCCAAGCCCTTCGAGCTCATCAGCATGTCGCCGGCAGGAGGTCTCAGCGCCAGCGCCGATGACCTCACCCGGTTCATGATGGCGCATCTGAACAATGGCTCGTATGGCAGCGCGCAGATTCTGGGACCCGAAACCGCCAAGCTGATGCACAAGACGGCGCTGCAGATCGTTCCCGGGGTACCTGGTATGGCGCTCGGCTTCTGGCACGAGGATCGCAACGGCCACGACATCATCGGTCATGGTGGCGACACGCAGTGGTTCCACAGCGACCTGCACCTGATCCTGGATCAGAATGTCGGACTCTTCATTTCCGTGAACAGTGCCGGCCACGAAAGCCTGGTGACGTCGGTCCGTCGCGAGTTCTTCGATGGGATCATGGACCGCTACTTCCCGGCGGCGGCCGCGGCCAATGCGCCGGCGATTCCAAGTGCCAAGGCCGACGCGGAGAAGATCGCCGGCCTCTACTATCTCAGCCGGCGGTCGGATTCGAATTTCGGCGTGGTCGCCAGCCTCGCTCAACAGTTACCCATCAAGGCCAACGCAGACGGCACGATTTCCGCACCCGCTCTGGTCGACAAGAACGGGATTGCGAAGAAGTTCCGCGAAATCGCGCCCAACCGCTGGCATGAAGTCAACGGCAAGAATGTCTTCGTCGTGGTGAAGGACGGCGATCGGATCAACTACGTCACGAGCGACATCTTTCCGCAGATCCTGGTGCTGCACCGCGTTCCGTTCTCTCGCAACCTCTACTTCGTCGGAGCGCTCCTTGGCGGCAGTGCGCTGATGCTCTTGCTGACCGTGCTGTTCTGGCCGATCAAGGCGATCCTGCGCTGGCGCTACCGCCAGCCGCTCAATTTCTCCGGACGGGAACTCGCCTATTACCGGCTGACGCGGGTGGCCGCTCTGATCGATGTCGTGTTCCTGGCTGGATGGACGACGTTCTTCCTGCTCGCGTCGCTAAGTCTTTCCTACCTCGATGTGGCGACCGATCCCTATCTTCGGGCGCTGCAGGCCCTGGGAGTCATCGGCGTGATCGCAACCATCTTTCCCCTCGCCAACTTCTGGACGGCGTTGAAGAACGCAGGGCGTCCCTGGTGGACAAAGGTGACCGACGCTCTGGTCGCGCTCGCGGCTATCATCGTCGTGTATTTCAGCGTGACGCTGCATCTGCTGTCGCTCAGTTTGAATTACTGACGGCGGACGCGGACCAGCCCGTGGACCAGTGGTGCCGCCTGCGTGACTCGAACACGCGACCCCGTCATTACGAATGACGTGCTCTACCGGCTGAGCTAAGGCGGCTCTTGGCTTCGCGACGCTGGCGAAGCGGGCCGGAAAATACGCACACACCAGCGCGACTGCAACAGCGATTTCCCCTAAGGAAAGCTGCCTTTTGGGCGTTGCCTCGTTCACGCGCCGGGGTCATGCTGGAAGAAACCAGCCACCAGAAGCGCCCATGCTGACCAAAGCCGACGATTTTCCCATCCACCAATTGCCCGAACCGATCGCCACATCCGGCACGGACCGCAACTTTTACGACCGCTACTTCTTCAACGGCTATTCGCCCGACGGTTCGCTCTATTTTGCCGTCGCCCTCGGCGTCTATCCCCACCTGAATGTCATGGATGCGGCCTTCTCGGTGATCGATGGCGGCGTGCAGCACAATCTGCATGCCTCGCGACTGCTCAATATGGAGCGGATGGATACCAAGGTCGGTCCGATTGCCGTCGAGGTCGTCGAACCTCTAAAGACTTTGCGCGTGCGCGTCGGCGACAATGCGCATGGCATAAAGGCCGACATTACCTTCCATGCCCGCGCGCCGGCGGTGGAGGAGCCGCGCTTCACCTATCGCCAGGGACCGCGCACGGTGATGGACTATACGCGTCTCACCCAGAACGGCTCTTACGAAGGTGTGATCGAGGTCGCCGGCAAACGCATCGAGCTCAAGCGCATCCTCGGCACGCGCGACCGTTCCTGGGGCGTGCGCCCGATCGGGCTCGGCGATCCGCAAGGCGTAGCGCCGCCGCGCGCGCCGCAATTCTACTGGCTGTGGTCGCCGCTCAATTTTCCCGAGCGCTTCATGCTCTACCACAACAATGCCGATGGCGACGGCACGCCATGGAACACCGCTTCGGTGATCGGCGAGATTGGCGACAAGCCGGCGCTCCACATGGCGAGCTGTCGCTCCAGCATCGACTACAAACCCGGCACGCGTCACGCCAAACGCTGCATCATCGAGACTCGCGATGCCAAGGGCGGCGAATGGCGCGCCGAACTGACCGCCAAATACAATTTCTACATGATGGGAATCGGCTACGGCCACCCCGAATGGAGCCATGGCCGCTACAAGGGCGACAACGCGCTCATGTACGACTCGTTCAAGACCGAGGAGGTGAATGAGAACCTGCCGCACTTCCAGCATATCCAGGCGTTCGTCACCGCGACGTTGACGGGGCCGGGCGTGAACACGAGCGGGCCGGGCATACTCGAGCAGCTCGTCATCGGTGAATTCGCACCGCATGGCCTCAAGGGAATCCTCGATCCCGCGCCATGAATGAGCTCGAAGACAAACTCGCCCTCTATCTGCGTGTGAAGCTCGCAGCGCCTGATCTGACCATCGCGAATCTCGCCCGCATTCCCGGCGGCGCCTCGCGCGAGACCTATCGTTTTCGCGCGCGCTACGCCGAACGCGGCAAGCCGATCGATCGCGCGCTGATTCTGCGGCGGGACCCCGTCGCCAGCCTGATCGAAACCGAGCGCAGCGCCGAATATCGCGCCTATGACGCCTTTCATAAGCTGGGCCTGCCGGTTCCCGAGCCGATCGCGCTCGAACTCGGCAGCGGAGCCTTGGAGCGGCCGTTCTTCATCATGGCCGAAGTCGAGAATTGCACGACTGGCGGGATCATGAGTCCCGAACCCTATGGTCCGCACCGCGAGCGCGTCGGGCGGCAATTCTACTCCGTACTCGGCAAAATTGCGGCCGCCGATCCGAAGGCCATCGGCTTGGACGATTTCGACGGTGCGAAGACCGTGCGCGATGCCGCCAGTCACGAAGTCGCGCGCTGGGAAAAGGTCATCGACGAAGATGAGCTCGAACCGCAGCCGATCGTGCGCGCCGCGCTGCGCTGGCTCAAACGAAATCCGCCGCCGCCCGCCCAGAAGATCTGTGTCGTGCATGGCGACTATCGCACCGGGAATTTTCTCGTCGACGATAGGGGCGAGATTCGCGCCATTCTCGATTGGGAAATGTCCCATCTCGGCGATCCCCTGGAAGACCTCGCCTGGGCGATCGATCCGCTCTGGGCCGGCGCCGATCCGGCGCGCCCCGGCGGCATGATCGCGCGCGCCGAAGCTCTTCGCATCTGGGAAAATGCCAGCGGATTGCAAGCCGATCCCAAGGCGCTTCATTGGTGGGAAATCTTCGCCAGCCTCAAAGGTGCTGCGATCTGGATCTCGGCGGCGCGAGAATATGAAGAAGGCCGCAACATCGACCCCGTCAATGCGTTTTCCGGCTGGTATTGCCTCTCCGTGCACAACCGGGTGCTCGCCGAACGCCTGGCCGCGGAGATCGGCGCATGAGACCCGAAGTCGGAACCATTCTTGGCCTGAGCGTGCAGAAGCTGGCGATGGGCATCGGCCAGGAAGGTGCCGCCTTCGCGCAAGGCACCGTGGGGCTGCTTTCCATGGTGCTCAGCCTGTCGGCAAAGGAATATGAGCGCGGCGCCGACATCCGCGTCACCGAGAACCGCGAGATCCGCGCACTGTTCGCCGAACTTGCGCCGTCGGTCGAAGATTCGAAATTGCGCGCGGAACTGACAGAGGCGTCGGCGAGCAGCGATCCCACTTTGCGCATCTCCGACTTGAACGCGGCCAATTACAAGCTGCGGCGCTTGCTCACGCGCCTGCTGATCGACGCGGAAGAGCATGGCGCGCTTGATGCGCAAAAGCGTATATGGGCGGTCCTCAACGCATTGGCTGAGCGCCGCCTTGTCCAGCTTGGTCCCTGAGCGCGCGAGCAGCGCGTCGATTTCACTGCGCCTGTCCGCCGCCTGGGGTGCCTGGGGGTTGAGCGGCGGCATCTACACGCCGTTCTTTGGAGCCTGGCTCGCCTATCGCGGCTTGAGCCCGACGGAGATCGGCACGCTCTTGTCGGCCGGAATGCTGCTCCGCGTGCTCGTACCGCCCATCACCGGAATTATCGCCGATGCGCGCAACGATCGCCGCAGCGTGATGATCGCGCTGATCGGACTCCAGTTCCTGGGCTATGTCGCGCTCACGTGGTTCATCACGCCGTTCGAGATCTTCGTTTTCGCGGTCATGGCGAATGTCGCCGGAGCCGCGGCCGGGCCGCTCATGGACAGCGTCAGCACGCGCCTCGCCGAGCGCCTCGGCTTCGACTATGGCCATGTGAAGCGCTGGAACTCGATCACCTTCGCGCTCGCCAATGTCGCGTCGGGATTTGCCGTCTCGCGCTTCGGTCTCGTCGTGCTGGCGCCATGGCTCGCCGTCTCGCTCGCGCTGACCTTTGCAGCGGTCGCTGTGCTGCCCGCGCCGCCCGGACGCTCCTCCGGGCAGATCGCGATCCGGCTCGCCGCGACGTTGGCGGAGGCACGCGAGCTTCTGGGTTCAGCCGCGTTTCTCATCTTCCTGCTCGCGGCAAGTCTCGATCAGGGGAGCCACGCCTTCTATTACGGTTACGGTGGATTGCATTGGCGCGCGCTCGGCTACAGCGGCGCGCTCATCGGCGTCCTTTGGCCACTTGGCGTGATCATCGAAGCGCTGCTGTTCTCCATATCGCTGAAGCTCTTCCGTTCGCTCGGCGCGACCCGTCTGCTGGTGTTCGGAGCGTTGGGATGTATCGTGCGCTGGACGATCCTCGCCTTCGATCCGCCGCTCGCTCTCGTGATCTTCGCGCAGCTCTTGCACGGTGCGACGTACGCGTTGGCGCATCTTGGTGCGATGTATTTCATCGTCAATGCCGTTGCGCCGCGTCTGTCGGCGACGGCGCAAAGCCTCTATGCCGTCTTTTCGAACGGCATCGTCATGGGTGCGGCGACCTTTGCGGCCGGTCCGCTCTATGCCGGCTTTGGCGGACGCACCTATCTCCTGATGTCGGCGATGGGCGCGGCGGCGCTGGTCTTTGCCTTTTGGCTCGGCCGCGCCTGGCATGGCGGAAGGCTCACGGAAAGCGGCGGCGAGGAGATCGGCGACACGATCTAGCTTCGCGGATGCGCCTTTTCGTACACGTCTCTCAGTTTTTTGCTGTCGATCTGCGTGTAGGTCTGGGTCGTGGAGAGTGACGCGTGGCCCAAGAGTTCCTGCACGCTGCGCAAATCGCCGCCATTCGACAAGAGATGCGTCGCGAAGGAATGGCGCATGGCATGCGGCGTGGCACGCTCCGAAAGGCCGAGCGCGCCGCGCAATCTCGCCATGAGCAACTGCGCCTCGCGGGGGCTCATCGCTTTGCCGCGGCGCGAGCGGAACAGCGCCGAACCCTTGGTGCCCGCAAAGGGAATGAGTTTCTCGTAACTGTCGATCGCCTGGCGAACGACCGCAAGCAACGGCACAACGCGTTCCTTGCCGCCTTTTCCGAGAATCGTGAGCGTGGCCGGCAGCGGAACATCGCCGCGCTTCAGGCTCAGGGCTTCCGAGATGCGAAGCCCCGCGCCGTAAAGCAGCGTCAGCAGCGCGACATCGCGCGCGCCCAGCCATTCGACATCGTGTTCGCCGGCTTGCTCGATGGCGCGCGCGGCATCGGTTTCGCTCAAGGGCCGCGGCAGGCCGCGCCGGATGCGCGGTGTGCGCACGTTGCGCGCCGCGGCATTCTCGAGAATGTTCTCGCGTGCCAGATAGCGGAAGAAGCTGCGCACGGCCGCAAGCGCGCGCTGCACGCCCTTCGCGCCCAACCCCTCGGAACGGCGCACGGTGATGAAAGCACGGATGTCGGCTGGCGAAAGCCTGGCGAGCGATTTTTCAGTCGCGACACCGCCAAGATGGCCGTGCAGGAATCTCAGGAACCGTTCGGCATCGTCGCCATAGGCTCTCAGCGTGTGCGCGCTGGCACGCCGCTCATGAGCCAGCGACGCCAGCCAGAGTTTCTTCAGATCCTGGGCAGAGCGAGCCATGCACGAATGGCGCGTTCCAGCGCGCGGGCGGCATAACGCAAATCGTGGGTCAGGTCTTCGCCGTCGAACGCTCCAGGCGCAAGCGCGCCCAGCACCCAAAGCGCGGGCGGCGCTTCGAGGCCGATTTTCAGGCGGAATGCGGCGAGTGAGCGGCAATCCTTGCCGTCGCCGCCCAAAAGAAGCTCGCCCCCGCCTGAGAGGATTGCACCCGTACCGTCGCGGCCGAGCACCGCCTCCGTCGTTCCCTCAGGAATGAGGCGCACGCCTTCGGTCTTCGTCGGCGACGCAGCGCCATCGGCCTCGACACAGATGGCCGCACGGTCGGCACCGAACGCCGGAGCCGCCGCGAGCGTGAGCGAAATCGCTTCGGCGAAACTGCGCGCATCGATGAGATCGAGGACAAAACGGCGAACACCTTCGCCGAGACGCACGCTTGCACTTTGTCGTCCGAGAAGTGCCGCGCGCTCGGCTTTCAGCGCCGCGTTTTCCGCCGCCAACTTCTCGATGATGAACCGCTGAAGATCTCGCGCCTCGCCAAGGCCCGCTCGTTCGGGCAGCAAAAGAGCCAGCAACTCGCCATCGGCTGCCAGCTGGCCGCGATGCATCCGGATATAGGCTTTCACCGCATCGGCGGCCGCACGGACAGGCTCGACGGGAGTCGCCTGACCGCTCATTCCTCGCGAATCCGCACGCCGGCTTTCTTGGCGTCTGCGAGAAACGCCGCAAGTCCCTTGTCGGTCAAGGGATGATTGAGCAGCGACTTGAACACGTCCGGTGGAATCGTCGCGATATCCGCGCCGGCCAGCGCCGCATTGCGCACGTGGGGAACGCCGCGGATGGATGCGGCGAGAATCTGCGTCTTGAAATCGTAATTGTCGTAGATCGTGCGGATCTCGTGGATCAGCGCCATGCCGTCATGGCCGACGTCGTCCAACCGCCCGATGAAGGGCGAAATGAAACTGGCGCCGGCCTTGGCCGCCGCCATCGCCTGAACCGGAGAAAAGCAGAGCGTGACATTGACCATCAGCCCGGCATTGGACAATTGGCGGCATGCCTTCATGCCATCCCAGGTGAGCGGCACCTTGATCGCGATGTTCTTGGCGATTTTCGCAAAGCGCTTTCCTTCTGCAACCATGCCCTCGGTGTCGGTCGCGAGCACTTCGGCGCTGACCGGACCTGGCACACTGGCGCAGATGGACTTCAGGGCTTCGACATAGTCGAGGCCCGTCTTGGCCGCGAGGGTGGGATTTGTCGTGACGCCGTCGACGAGGCCGGATTCGGCCAGCTTGGCGATTTCGGCGGGATCTGCGCTGTCGATGAAGAGCTTCATGATGACCTATATGGGGTTGACCCGATAGAATCGCCATACGAATTGTATCGCATGAAACCGGCAGCGGTTAGACCCGTAGACGAATTGTTATGGCAACCGGCACCGCGCGCCGGCGTTTTGCTGCCATTGCCGCTGTCGGGCGCCTATGACTACAAACTCCCGAAAGGAACATTGGTTTCGCGCGGCTTGCTGGTCAGCGCGCCCATTGGTCCGCGCGAGCAACTGGGCGTTGTATGGGGCAAAGCGGAAGGAACGGTCGGCGACAATCGGCTGAAAGAGGCGGTTCCGCTTGAAGGCTCGCCGGCGCTGCCGGAGAAACTCTGCGATCTGGTCGACTGGGTCGCTCAATATACATTGACTCCGCCAGGGATGGTTCTGGCCATGACGTTGCGCAGTGCCCGCGCCTTCGAACCCGAGGTGACGCGCACCGCCTACGTCTTAGGGTCCAAAACGCCCGAGCGCTTGACGGATGCCCGCCAGCGCGTCCTCGATGTTGCCGCGGATGGGCTTGCCCGGAGCGTTCCGAACCTTTCGGAGCAAGCCGGCGTTTCGCCGGCCGTGGTGCGTGGCCTGATCGACAGAGACGCGCTCGTCCGTGTGGAACTTCCGGAATTCGAACGCTTCGAGGTTCCCGATCCGGCGTTTGCGACGATCACGCTGAGCGAAAAGCAGCGCGAGGCCGCGCAGCATATCGTCGACGATGTGGCGCGCGCGAGATTCGCGGTAAGCCTGCTCGATGGCGTGACCGGTTCGGGCAAGACCGAGGTCTATTTCGAAGCCGTCTCAGAAGCCCTGCGGCGCGGCAAACAAATTCTGATCCTGCTGCCCGAGATCGCGCTCACCGTGCAGTTTCTCGACCGCTTTGCGCAGCGTTTCGGCTGCCGGCCGGCGGAGTGGCACTCCGATCTATCGCAGAAAGAGCGCACGCGCACGTACCGCGCCGTGATGAATGGCGAGGCACGCGTGGTGGTCGGCGCCCGTTCTGCACTCTTTCTGCCCTTTCGCGAGCCTGGCCTCATCATCGTCGATGAGGAGCACGAGCAGGCCTACAAGCAGGAAGAAGGCATCATCTACAATGCGCGCGACATGGCGGTGGTGCGCGCGCGTATCGAGGCGTGCCCCGTCATTCTGGCGAGTGCGACGCCTTCGCTTGAGTCCTATGTCAACGCGACGGGCGGACGCTATGCGCACCTGCGCCTCGCCGCACGCCACGGCAGCGCGGTCCTGCCGCGCACAGAGTTGATCGATCTGCGTCAGGAGAAAACCGAACCGGGAAGCTGGCTTTCGCCGCCGCTGCGCGAGGCGTTGGCCGCCACGCTGATGTCCGGCGAACAAGCCATGCTGTTCCTCAATCGCCGCGGCTATGCGCCACTCACGCTGTGCCAAAGCTGCGGTCACAAGATGATGTGCCGCGATTGCTCATCCTGGCTGGTCGAACATCGCTATCGAAGACGGCTTGTCTGTCACCAGTGCGGCTACGACACGCCAACGCCGCCGCAGTGCCCGCAATGCGGGACGCCGGCCAGCCTGATCGCTTGCGGACCAGGCGTCGAGCGCGTGGCCGAAGAGTTCACCGCGCTCTTTCCGCAAGCGCGCGTGGCTATCGCGTCAAGCGACACGATGCATGGACCCAAGGAGACGCAAGCCGCCATCCGCGCCATGGCCCGCCATGAGATCGACGTTCTCATCGGCACGCAGATCGTCGCCAAGGGTCATCACTTTCCGCAATTGACATTGGTCGGCGTGGTCGATGCCGACCTCGGCGGCTCGGACGGCGATGTGCGCGCGCGCGAGCGCACCTTCCAGCTCCTGCACCAGGTCGCCGGCCGTGCCGGGCGCGCCGAGAAGCCGGGTCTTGTGCTTATCCAGACGCGCAATCCGCAGGACTCGGTCATGGTCGCTTTGGCATCCGCGGACCGCGACCGATTCTACGAACAGGAACGCGCGTTGCGTGAACGCGCGAACGCCCCTCCCTTTGGACGCCTGGCGGCGCTCATCTTGTCGGGGCTCGATGCGGACCAAGTGCAGGACGCCGGGCGCGCGCTCGCGAAAGCGGCGCCGTCTGCAAAGGGCGTAAAGGTCTGGGGGCCGACGCCGGCTTTCTATCATCTTCTGCGCGGCCAGACGCGCGAACGCCTGCTTGTGCAGGCCGAACGAAGCGTCGATGTGCAGGCCTATCTTCGCGCCTGGCTCGCGAGCGTGAAGCTCTCCAACAGAGTGCGCGTTACCGTTGACGTCGATCCGGTGAGTTTTTTTTGAGAAACGCCTAACCGTACTTCGCGTTCCAAGCATCGTCATCCGTGACCAGAAAGACAATTCCTTCGATAAACGCAATGATGCTGGGTATGAAGGTCCAGCAAAACAGCAAGTAGAATATTCCCCACCATTGCCCCAAATAGAATCGATGAATGCCCAACCCGCCCAGAAGCAGAGCAAGCACGCCCGCAGTCACTTTGTTTTTTGATGCCCCGCTGCCGGTCCGCTGGCGCGCACCACAGTGCGGACAGGTCGGAGCCGATTCGTGAATTTCTTTGCCGCACCCCCGGCAGAACACCATTGCCATATTGTCCCCCACTTGGCCGTACGTGTGAAAATTGAATCACAATCCGCACAACTCAGGCGGCACAATCGATCTCGCTACCGAATCGCCCGCACATCCACGAGGTGTCCGGCAATCGCGGCCGCCGCCGCCATGGCCGGCGACATCAGATGCGTGCGTCCGCCGCGGCCTTGGCGGCCTTCGAAGTTGCGGTTCGATGTCGAGGCGCAACGCTCCTGCGGCTGAAGCTTGTCGGCATTCATCGCCAGGCACATCGAGCAGCCCGGCTCACGCCACTCGAACCCGGCAGCGGTGAAGATCTCGTCGAGGCCCTCTTCCTCGGCTTGCGCCTTGACCAAGCCGGAGCCGGGCACGACCATCGCACCGACATGCGCGGCGACTTTTTTCCCGCGCACGATCGTGGCGGCGGCACGCAGATCCTCGATCCGGCCGTTGGTGCATGAGCCGATGAAGACGCGGTCGATCGGCACGTCGACGAGCCTGGTGCCCGGCGTCAGGCCCATGTAGG
>Ga0134127_10001304_pt1 | contig 18714 bp, 16 predicted proteins | sample KB31753_FD_96459 | JGI IMG/M metagenome (GOLD analysis project Ga0134127, IMG submission 96459) | Terrestrial soil microbial communities with excess Nitrogen fertilizer from Kellogg Biological Station, Michigan, USA - KB3-175-3 | ecosystem: Environmental > Terrestrial > Soil > Unclassified ... | reverse complement strand
GCCGGCTTCGCGATCGCCTCGGCGGACGAGGTGAAGGGCCTCGCCGCGGTGGGGGTGACGCCGAAGTACATCCGCAACATGCGTGACGCCGGCTTCGCCATCGCCACGGCGAGCGAAGCGCAGGGCCTGTACGCCGTCGGGGTGACGCCGGAGTACATCCGCGACATGCGGGCCGCCGGCTTCGCCATCGCCACCGCGCGGGATGCGCAGGGCCTGGTCGCGGTCGGGGTGACACCGGAGTACATCCGCGACATGCGGGCCGCCGGCTTCGCGATCACCACGGCGAAGGAAGCCCAGGGCCTGGCCGCGGTGGGAGTGACGCCCGGGTACGTGCGTGAAATGCGCGGCACGGGCATCGCGTTCGAGTCCGCGCACGAGTTGCAGGGCCTCGCGGGCGTGGGCGTGACGCCGGAATACGTGCGCGGGCTGCGGGATGCGGGCATCCCGCTCCGCGACGCGAGTCAGGCGCAGTCCCTGGCCGCGCTCGGCGTGACGCCCAGGTTCGTGCGCAAGCTCGCGAAGGCGGGTTACGCGAACCTGAGCGTCAGCGATCTCTGCCGGCTCGCCGCCGGCGGCGTGACCGACAGCTTCATCGACGAGATGTCGCAGTACCGGACGCGCTGAGGCCCGGCGGCCACCGTCCCCCTGCGGGGCGGCGTGGAGGGAGACATCATGTTCCGAAGGTTCCTCGCACTCGTCCTGCTGGCCGCGCTGCCGCTGGTGGCCCGGGCCGACTCACGCCCGTTCACGGGCTCGGGCTCGTGGACGGCGTCCGTGGACGAGAAGCGCGCCGACCGGTTGGAATTCTCGATGCGGACGAATCGCCACGACAACAACGGCTCGCGCTATCTGATCTCGGATTTCGTCGGGCTCACGCCGGGGCAGGTGCGCTCGGCTTCGGCGGTGGACGTGCGCTTCGAAATGCGTCGCGAGGCCGGCACGATCACCTACGAGGGCTCGTTCCGGAACGGCGAAGGCGCGGGCACGTTCACGTTCGACGCGAACGATGAGTTCCCGGCCACGCTGCAGCGGCTCGGCGTCGAGCTGGGCGGCAAGCGTGATGCTGAGCACGAGCTGTTCACGCTCGCGATCTTCGACGTCTCCTCGAGCTTCATCGAGTCCATGCAGGCGATCGGTTACGACGAGCCGCTCGAGAAGTACATCGCGTTCCGCATCTTCTCCGTCGACCCGGCGTACGTGCGCGACATGGCGTCCGTGGGCTTCGACCACCTGTCCGCGGACAAGCTCGTGGAGACGCGCATCCACGGTGCCACGCCGGACTACATCCGCGAGATGCGGCGCTCGGGCGACGACCTGCCGCTCGACAAGTACATCGAGTCACGCATCTTCCAGATCACGCCCGAGTTCGCCTCCGAGATGGCCCGCGCCGGCTACCCGAACCTGGGGCGCGACGTGCTGGTGCAGTTCAAGATCCACGGCGTGACCACCGACTTCATCCAGGACCTGAAGCGGCTCGGCTACACGCGCATTCCGGCGCAGAAGCTGGTCGAGATGCGCATCCACGGCGTCACGCCGGAGTACATCCGCCGGCTGGAAACCGCCGGCTACAAGCACGTGCCCATCGACAAGATGGTGCAGATGCGGATCTTCGACATCCAGCCCGAGATGATCCGCGCGCTGGACGACGCGAAGGGCGGGACGTAAGGACCTGGCCGTCCCGTCATCACCTCCGGCCGCCGGGCGTGGGGCAGGGTGGGGTCTCATCCGAACCCACCCCGGTTCGCCGGAGGAGCGCACGAGAGCCAAGCGAAACGGGCGCCCTGGCGTGAGCCGGAGCGCCCGTGCTTCTCGTCGAGAACGCCGTTACTTGGCGGCCTGGGCCGGCGGCGCCATGTGCTGCGCGTCCCACGCCGGCGGCGGCGGGAACGCCACGGTCGCGCCGGTCGGCTTCTGGCCCGGCGGCTGGCGATCCAGGTTCTTGTGCGTGATCGGCGGCAGGCTCTTCAGGTACGAGGCAATCGCCATGGCGTCACCCTCGTCGAGGATCGACGAGTAGTTCATCCACGGCATGATCGGCGCGAGCTGCGAGCCGTCCGGCGTGTTGCCGCTGCGGAGGGCCATGACGATCTGCTCCTTGGTCCACGAGCCGATGCCCGTTGCCGAGTCGGGCGTCAGGTTGCGCGCGTGGACGACGCCCCACGGACCCACCCAGCCGATGTCGCTGCCCGAGAGGCGGCGCGTCGTGTCGGGGGCGCCGTAGAAGTAGCCCGGCGTGTGGCAGTCGTTGCAGCTCATGATGGTGGCGAGATAACGCCCGCGCACGACTGGGTCCACGGCGGTGGCCGTCGTCGCTTCGACCTTGCCAGACGTGCAGGACTGCGCGGCGAGGCTCGCGGCGACCGCGCCAACGAGCAACAGGCTGACTCCCAACCTCATCCGATCCATGGTGCGGCCCTCCTTATGTAAGGTGCCCGCGGGCACGTTCAAGCCCGGGAATCTACTGGGTCGCGACTCCGTGGGACAACGGAAAAGTGAGCTCGGGAGCGTGGCCAGCGGACCGCGGGGTCAGTATGCTCGGGGCTCGTGGAACGAGAGTGAACTCGCATCCATGGAGGACCTTGGAGCGATGCCGCGGATCCAGGTGCAGGGCGTACATCACATCACGCTCGTGGGCTCGACCCGCCAGAGTGCGATCGACTTCTGGCAGGGGCTGCTGGGCATGCGGTACCTGTTCGAACAGCCGAACCTCGGGAACCCGGACGAGAACCACCTTTACTTCGACCCGGGCGACGGCCGGCTGATCACGGTGTTCACGAACGAGACGCGGAAGGACGACCCCAGCCCGCACCCCCGCGGGATCGGTCACCTCGAGCACATCGCGTTCAACGTCTCGCGCGCCACGCAGACGCAGGTGGCCAAACGCCTCGAGGCGCGCGGCATCCCGTTCAAGGCGTTCGATCGCGGCTTCATGGATTCGATCTACTTCAGCGACCCGAACGGCCTGCGCCTCGAGCTCGCGTGCTACAAGTTCCAGGCGCCCGACGGCGTGCGCGAGGCCGAGGTCATCGTGAGGGCCGACGCGATCCGGCGACAGGCCGGTGACCACCACATCACCGAGCAGCACCTGGCCGACGCGATCGAGGCGCTCATGAGACGGGAGGGTGAGGGCCAACGGGAGGGCGACGGCGCGCCGCGATGACCGAGCCCATCCGCACGCCCGACCAGCGCGTGCGCGTGTTCGTCAGCTCCACGCTGCAGGAACTGGCCGACGAGCGCGCCGCGGCGAAGTCCGCGATCCAGCACCTGCGGCTCACGCCGGTGATGTTCGAGCTGGGCGCGCGTGCGCACCCGCCGCGCGATCTCTATCGCGCCTATCTCGACCAGAGCGACGTCTTCCTCGGCATCTACTGGCAGCGCTATGGCTGGATCGCGCCCGGCGAAACGGTCTCGGGGCTCGAGGACGAGTACCTGCTCTCGGGAGACAAGCCCCGGCTCGTCTACGTCAAGCGCACGGAGACGCGAGAGGAACGATTGCGGGAGCTGATCCACCGGATCGAACGCGACGACCGCACCAGCTATCGCCCGTTCTCGAGCGTCGAGGAGCTGGAGGACCTGATCGAGAATGACCTGGCGCTCATGCTCACCGAGCGCTTCGCCGCCGCGGCGCCGGGCCGCGGCCGACGCGAGAGCCTTGGCGATGCGCCGCCGACGTGGGCCGCGCCGCTGGAGCGCGGCGAGCTCTTCGGCCGCGAGCGCGTGCTGGGCGAGGTCACGGACCTCCTCCGGCGCCATGACGTCGGGCTCCTGACGCTCACCGGCCCGGGCGGCACCGGCAAGACGAGACTGGCCGTGCACGTGGCGCACGAGCTCGGCGAAGCGTTTCCCGATGGCGCGTTCTTCGTGCCGCTCGCGGGGGCGCGCAACGCGAGCGACGTGATCCCCGGGATCGTCTCCATCCTCGAAGTTCCATCGCCGCGCTCGGGCGACGAGCTCGAGAAGCGGCTCATCGGGTTCCTATGCGCCCGCCGCGCGCTGCTCGTGCTCGACAACTTCGAGCACGTCCTCGAGGCGGCCGGTGCCGTCTCCCGACTGCTCGCCGCCTGTCCGCACCTGAAAGTCCTCGCCACCAGCCGCGAGGCGCTGCGTGTGCGCGGCGAGCACGAGGTCCACGTGCCACCGCTGCCGCACGAGCCGGGGGCCCAGCGCTCGCCCGCCATGGCACTGTTCGAGGCGCGCGCGCGGGAAGTGCGGCCCGAGTTCCGGATCGACGACCAGAACCGCGCCGCCGTGTCGGAGATCTGCCGGCGGCTCGACGCCCTGCCACTCGCGATCGAGCTGGCGGCCGCGCGCGTGCGCGTGCTCTCGCCGCAGGCGATGCTGCCGCGCCTCGACCAGTCGCTCTCGCTCCTGTGCGGGGGCAAGCGCGACCTGCCCGAGCGCCAGCAGACGCTGCGCGCGACGATCGAGTGGAGCGTCGCGCTCCTGCGGCCCGAGGAGCAGGTGGTGTTCCGCAGGCTCGGCGTGTTCGCCTGCGGGTTCACGGAATCGGCGGCCGATGCGGTGTTGGTCGGCGCGGGCATGAGCGCGCTCGACGGGATCACGTCTCTGGTGGAGAAGAGCCTGCTCGTGCGCACGGAGGCGCAGGGCGAAGCGAGGTTCCAGTTCCTGGAGACGGTTCGCGAGCTGGCGCGCGAGCGCGCCGTCGAGGCGGGCGAGGAGCGCACCGCGCGCCTGCGCAACGCCGAGTGGCTCGAAGCCCTGATCGTGAGCGAGCATCAGGAGCTGCTCCGCGCCGGCAGACGGCAGGCGGCGCGGGACCGGCTCGCACCGGAGATGGCCGGCGCGCGCGGCATCCTGCGTTTCGCCGCCGGGCCCGATGGCGACGTCGAGCTGGCTTGGCGGCTCTACATCCGATTCAGCTTCGTGTTGCTCAACAACGCGCAGACGGCGGAGGCACTGGCCATGCACGAGATCGTGTCCGGCCTGCCGCGCTCGCGCGACCCGCTGCGCGCCGCGCTCGCGGACGGCATGTGGGGACGCGGCCGGGCGTACATGTGGGACGAGTCGGCCGAGCCGCTGATCGCCGCCTCGGAGCGCGCGCTGCAGGGCGCCGGCGACCGCGAGTTCCTGCCGAGCGTGCTCACGGTGCACGCCATGATCCTGGTCCGGCGGGACCCCGCCCGTTCGCTGGCGCTGCTCGATCAGGCGGTGAGGTTCGCCACCGAGCAGGGCCACACCTATACCGAGGGCTGGGCCCGCGGCATGATCACCTACACACACTTCGCCTGCGGCGCGATCGACGAGGCGAGCCGGACCGCCGATGAGGCCGCCGCGATCGCGCGCCGCGAGGGGAACGACGAGGGCGCGGCGTTCGCGCTGATCGGTCAGGCGTTCGTGAGCACCAAACGCGGCGATCTCGCTGCGGCCCGCGCGCAGTTCGCCGAGTCGGTGGCCCGCGCGCGCACACACGGCGCGGAGTGGCCACGCTGCATGGCGCTCGCGGGGCTCTGCAGCGTGACGCTGTTCGCCGGGGACGAGGGGGGCGCGCGGGCAGTGCTCGAGGAAGCGCTCCACTATTTCGTCGGCGCGGGGTTCATCGCCGCGGACTCGATGTGCGGAGCGCTGGCGCTCATGCTCGCGCGCGATGGCGAGCGCGAGCGGGCCCTGCGCGTGTTCGCGGCCGTCTATCCCGATACCGAGGACGCCACCGGCCTCCACGCGCACCTCACCGACCCGACCGGGGCGATGCGTCGCGCCACCCGCGAAGCCCGCCGGCTGCTGGGCGACCCGCCGTGCGTGGGTCCCGACGCGGTGGACCTCGCCTCCGTCGTGCAGGCGGCGCTCGGCGCGGCGAGGCCCGGCGACACCGTGACCGCGGGTTGATCAGCGGCTACTTCGCCTTCGCCCGCCACGCCCATTCCTCCGAGTGCTCCTTGCCGCCGATCGTGCCCTCGATGCGTGCGTGGAGCACACCCTTCTCGAGCCAGTAGAGGATGCGCTGCGGGAAGTCGTGCTCGCGGTTCTCGAACACCACTCGCGAGTCGGTGAGCTCGATGGCGCAGAACGGCGTCGGCGTCCTCCCGAGCGGGCTCGTCATGTAGCACACGCGGCCGCTGTCGGCGGGCACGATGCGGAAGAACTCCCACGACGACATGCGCCCGGCCTTCGAGTCCTTGTGCATGCCGACCAGGCCGCCACCCTCCGGCGTACTCCAGTGCTCCTCCATCCGCACGCCGCCGGTGGTTCCGGTACAGACGCCGGCGAGCCAGCCGAGGCGGTCCACGGAATACGAGTCTGCAAGACTCGCGGTGGGGAGCAGCAAGACCAGGAGCGATAGTGACAGCAGCGGCTTCGAGCGCATCGGGGCGGCCCTCGGGTGGGATGTCGACTTTGTAACGCCTTGCAAGCTCGGCCACGGTGACGCGGCGCATCCTACCCGGTCGCGGCCGCGCGGGAGGCTCAGCCGGCGTTCGGGATCCCCGACGGAGGCACGGCCTTCGACCCCGGAACCGTGTTCACGAGCCGTTCGTACTCGCGGTCCATGAGCGGGCTCGAGAGCATGAAGTCGGCGGTGGCGCGGTTGCAGGCGATGGGCACGTTGTAGACCACGGCGATCCGCAGCAGCGCTTTCACGTCCACGTCGTGAGGGTGCGGCTCGAGCGGGTCCCAGAAGAAGATGACGAAGTCGATCCGTCCTTCCGCGATCCCGGCGCCCACCTGCTGGTCGCCGCCCAACGGGCCGCTCAGGAAGCGATGCACCTCGAGGCCCACCTCGGTCTCGAGCCACGAGCCGGTGGTGCCGGTGGCGAAGAGGCGGTGGCGGGAGAGCGTCCCACGGTTGTATCGGGCCCACTCGAGCAGATCGGGCTTGCGGTTGTCGTGGGCGATGAGCGCGATCCGCTTGCGCTCGCTCATCGGGACCGCGGTGGATGCCATCAGCTTTCGACGATGACCGGGTCGTCCTGCTCGGGCAGGTGTGCCTTGCCGTCGAACTCGATCGCGTGGCCGGAACGCGTGGCCTTGGTCTCGAGGTAGAACCGGTTCCACTCGGTCGCCGGGATGACGTGCGGGATGCGGTCGCTCACCTTGACGCCGAGCTGCTCGAGTTGCCGGATCTTGTTCGGATTGTTCGTCATCAGCCGGATCGAGCCGACGTTGAGGCTCGCCAGCATGTGCGCCGCGACCGCGTAGTCGCGCTCGTCGTCGCGGAAACCCAACGCCAGGTTCGCCTCGACCGTGTCGAGGCCCCTGTCTTGAAGCGAGTACGCCTTGACCTTGTTGACGAGGCCGATGCCGCGGCCTTCCTGGCGCATGTAGAGCACCAGGCCGCGCGGCATCGTGGCGATCTTCCGCAGCGCCACCTCGAGCTGGTCGCGGCAGTCGCAGCGCAGCGACCCCATGGCGTCACCGGTCAGGCACTCGCTGTGCAGCCGGGTGGGGACGTCCTCGCCGCCCATCACGTCGCCGTGCACCAGCGCGACGTGCTCCTTGCCGTCGCGGTTGTTCCAGAATGCGACGATGCGGAAGCGGCCGAAGCGGCTCGGAAGGTTCGCGACCGCGACCACGCGCACGCAGATGTGGTGCGGGCCGAAACCCGAGCAGTCGTGGTCCCGATCACGTTCGACCAGCTCGTCGAGCGTCGCGACGCGCGGGACACCCGAGCACGGAGGTTGTTGTTTCATGCTGCGAGCCTATCATGGGGCCGGGCAACGAGTGAGCGGCGGCCGCGGTTCGGATGCACGCCCGGGTGAGGCGGCACCGAGTTCCGTTTCGTGACCGGTCGCATCCGCGACGCGCTGGAGCCGCGGGCAGCAAGGACATCCGACTTCTCGGCGGCGTGTCCATCATTCGTCAATACCTCGAGGCGAAGCTCGTGGACGAGGTCCACCTGGCGCTCTCACCCATGTTCCTGGGGTCGGGTGAACACCTGTTCGCGGGGCTCGACCTCGGGCAACTCGGCTACCATGTCACCGAGCACGCCCCGTCGGAGTCGGCGACGCACGTCGTGCTGACGCGACGGGGCCGAGCACCGGCCCGGCGGGCGCACGGACAACACCTCGGGAGGGGAGGAAGACGCGATGGCGATCGCAACGAAGACGCGCACGAAGATCTATCCGTTCCTCTGGTACGCGAAGGATGCAGAGGAAGCCGCGAAGCTCTACACGTCGCTGTTCCCCGATTCGCGCATCGACAGCGTCGTCACCATGCCGAGTGAATCGCCCAGCGGGCCGCCCGGCTCGGTGAAGGTGGTCACGTTCACGCTGTTCGGCCAGCGCTTCCAGGCCATGACTGCCGGGCCGCACCACGACTTCAACGACGCCATCTCGTTCACGGTGCTGTGCGACGACCAGGCCGAACTGGACCGCTACTGGGACGCGTTGCTCGCGAAGGGCGGCAAGGCCCAGGCGTGCGGCTGGCTCAATGACCGCTTCGGCGTGCGCTGGCAGATCGTGCCCGCGGTGATGGAGCAGATGATGGGCGACAAGGACGTGACCCGCACGAAGCGCGTCACCGACGCGATGCTCAAGATGATCAAGCTCGACATCGCGACGCTGGAGAAGGCGTACAAGGGCTAGCGATCGCCTGCCGCGAGCGGCGCAGGGCGCGGGTCACCCCGCAGCCGCGCCGTTCGCGGCGCGTTCGGCCCGCGCGCGCAGTACCTCGAGGATGTTCTCCTGGATGCTGCGCATGATGGCATCGACCCAGGGCTGAGCGTAGGGATCGAAGTGCGTGGTGAGCCGCAGCTCGCTGGTGAGATGCAGCCGCACGGTGCCGTCGGCCAGCGGCTCCAGCCGGTAGTCGCCGGTGAGCACGTCGAAGTAGGGCCCGCCGATCGTGACGTGCTCGTCGAGCGTGGACGGCGGGATCGAATCCGTCTGCGCGTCGATCGTGAAGCGCAGGTGCCGCTCCGGCTCCCAGTGGGTGATGGTTTCGATGAACAGCACGCCGCGCTCGAAGCGTGCGAAGCGGCGTCCGCCCACGCCCGGGTGATCGAGCGTGGCGTTGAGCGGCCGCGGGAACCCGAGTGTCGTGAACAGCGCCGGTCGCGTCTCCTCGGCGCGGATCGTGGGCACCTCGACGACCTGCGCCCACACCGCGGCGGGCGAGGCGTGGATCGCGATGCGGGTCTCCACCCGCCGCACGTGATCGACGACTGGCACGCGATGCTCGAGCGGCCCGATCGCGAACGGCAGCAGCGCCATGGCCACCGAGGTGCGCCGCCCGCGCAGCAGGCTCCAGCCGCCGAGCAGGCCGCCGATCGATGAGCCGATGAACACGAACGGCAGCCCCATGATGATGCACACGGCGCCTTCCCAGCCGACGAGGAAGCAGAACACCAGCATCGCCGCGCTCGGCAGCCACGGCGCCCAGATGCGGTAGCGCCACGACGGGCGCGGGTGCACACGCACGGTGATGAAGCCGAGCGCGAGCGGGACGATGCTCAAGAACGCCAGCGTCATCACGCCGAAGAAGTCGCCGCCGTGGTCGCGGCCGGCCGCGAACCGCGCCAGGATCCCGTAGACGAAGCCGAGGACGGCGCCCGCGATGAGCGGGTGCCGGAACGTCGACCGGGAGGAGAGTGGATTCCACGTCATGGCGGCACTCAGCGGGTGGATCGGGGGTCGCGTGCGAACGGTACAGGGATGCGGGCATCGATTTCCAGCCCGCTTCCGCGTGGTTGCACCCCGCGATCGGCGCTTCTAGTCTCCCTCGCCGCCAAAGCGTCGTTGATCGGCCGTGCACGACCGCCACGGCCCCGACCCGAAGTCGCGCCAACCCGGAGCCCCCATGCGAATCGTTCGTCAGTGCGTCACGCTGTTGCTCGTTCCCTTCGCCATCGCGCTCGCTGTCTCGCCGGCCGCCGCCCAGGTGGATTCCGTCACCACGCATGTGGAAACGGGCAAGGGTGGCCACACGTATATCGCGGGCGGCTACCTGGTCGGCTCGTTCCCGATGGGGGACTGGGGGAAGATCGCGGGCTTCGGCCTCGCATTGGACGGCAGCGACGTGCTGAAGAAGAGCGGCCAGTCGTTCGGCATCCGCTCGAACATGGGCCTCCTCTACAACTTCTCGCGCACGGTGGGTGTGCCCGCGGGCAACATCGGCGCCAGCGACAAGCTGGACATCGAGACGAAGAACTGGAGCTTGTTCTTCGGCCTCGGCCCCGAGTTCTCGGTGCCGAACAAGGACGTGTCGCCGTTCATCTTCGGCACCATCGGCTTCGACACCTACTGGACGAAGAGCGAGCTGAGCGGCACGGCGAACGGTGGGGCGTACTCGGCGAAGCACGGCGACAACCGCATCGCGTTCGCATGGAGCGCCGGCGCGGGCGTGCGCAAGCGCGCGGGCACAGCCTACGGCGTCGAACTGAGCGCCGAGTATCGCTCCGGTATCCGCCACGACTTCCTGCTGCCGGAGGACGTGCTTGTCACGGGCGCTGGCGTCACGGCGAACCGCGACAGCCACAGCTCGGACCAGATCCTGGTCCGCATCGGCAGCGTGTTCGGCACGAAGGTGTACTAACCGATCCAGCTCGCGAGCGCGAATGCCGCCGCGGCCGCGAGCCCGCCGACCAGCGTCGTCTGCATCCCGCTGCGAAGCGGGCTCGCGCCCGTGAACCCTCCCTTCGCCCAGCCGAACACGAACAGCGCGACCAGCGTCACCGCGATCGAGGGCCACAGCGCCTGCTGCGCCTCGTGCGCGAAGAAGTAGGGCGCGAGCGGGACCAGGCCGCCGGCCATGTACGCGAACGCGATCGTTAGCGCGCTCGCGACCGCGCGGCGCGGATCGGGTGACTCGAGCCCGAGCTCGAAGCGCATCATGAAGTCCACCCACGCCTTCGGGTTCGCCTCGAGGGCCGCGACGATGCTCGCGATCGACGGCTCGGCGACGCCGTACTCGCGGAACACGACGCGGATCTCCTCGCGCTCGGCCTCGGGCAGCTCGACGATCTCGCGCTGCTCGCGCCGCCGCTCGCTCTCGTAGTGCTCGGCGTCGCTCCGGGCCGCGAGGTAGCCGCCCAACCCCATGGCGATCGAGCCCGCCGCGATCTCGGCGAGGCCCGCGGTGACGACGATGCGCGATGCGCTCACCGCGCCCGTCAGCCCGGCCGCGAGCGCGAAAGGCACCGTGAGCCCGTCCGACATCCCGATGACGACGTCGCGAACGGTCGCGCCCGCGGTGAAGTGTTTCTCGACATGCGGCGTGACGGGCATGCAGGCTCCTCCTCGTGACTTGAAGTGATGCTTGAAGGTGCGCAAACCGGCGGCGTGTAGAGTACCGGCCGGGCGACCGTGGGCGGGAGTCGCCCGACGGACCATCGCGATGTCCAGGGGGAGGGCGCATGGGTGGAACCGGCTGGGGTGCCGCGACACCGATCCTGCGCGTGAGCGACCTCGACGCGAGCCTCATGTATTACATGAACGTGTTGGGATTCAAGCTGGATTGGCGCGCCGGGCAATGAGCGCTGCTGGCCGCGTCGCCGTGAAGCTCCCCACAGCGCTCGCCGCACTCCTGCTGGTCACGTTCGCCGTGTACTCGCCGGTGCTGCGACATGGGTTCGTGGAGTGGGACGACCCGTTTTACATCACGGAGAACCCACACGTGCGCGCGGGGCTCACTGCGGGCGGCGTGGCGTGGGCGTTCACGTCGACCCAGCTCGCGAACTGGCACCCGCTGACGTGGCTCTCCCACATGCTCGACGTAAGCCTGTTCGGGCTCGCACCGGCGGGGCATCACCTGACGAGCCTGCTGCTCCACCTCGCGAACACGCTGCTCCTCTACCTGGCGCTGGAGCGGCTGACGCACGCGCCGTGGCGAAGCCTCGGCGTGGCGGCGCTGTTTGCGCTGCACCCGCTCCACGTCGAATCGGTGGCCTGGGTCGCCGAGCGAAAGGACGTCCTGAGCACGGCGTTCTGGTTTGCGGCGCTGTGGGCGTACGCTGCGTACGCCGAACGACCCGGGCTGGCGCGTGGGCTGCCGGTCACGCTGTGCCTCGCGCTCGGGCTGCTCGCGAAGCCCATGCTCGTGACGCTGCCGCTGACGCTGCTGATCGTCGACTTCTGGCCACTCCAGCGGACGCGCGAGCCCCGCGCACTCCGCTCACTCGTCGTCGAGAAGCTGCCGCTGTTCGCGCTCTCGCTCGCCGCGTCCGTCATCGCGTGGCTCGCGCAGCGCTCGTTCGGCGCCACGACCGACTCGCCGCTCGCGGCGCGGCTCGCGACCGCGGTGCTCGGAGGCCTGGGTTACCTCGAGAAGACGCTCTGGCCCATGAACCTCGCCGCGTTCTATCCGTACCGGCCGCATCCCCCGATCCTCGAGGTGGTGACGAAGGCGGCCGCACTCGTCCTGATCACGGCCGCCATGGCCTGGCTCGGGCGACGGCGCGCGTACCTGACCGCAGGCTGGCTCTGGTACCTCGTGACGCTGCTGCCGGTGATCGGGCTCGTGCGCATCGGCCAGCAGGAGATGGCGGACCGCTACACGTACGTGCCGCTCGTGGGCGTGTTCGTGATGGTCGTGTGGGGCGCGGGCGAGTGGGTGGAGCACGCGCGCGCTCCCGCGCTCGCACGACGCGCCGCCACGACCGCGACCGTGCTGGTCGCCGGCGTGCTGGCGTTCGGCGCCACGCGCCAGGTCACGACCTGGCGTGACGGCATCACGCTCTGGGAGCATGCGCTCGCCGCCGGCGGCAACTCGACCGTGGCGCGCACGAATCTCGGCGTCGCGCTCGAGAAGGCCGGCCGGTTCGAGGAGGCGGCGACGCATTTCGAGGAGGCGATCCGGCTCGAGCCCCGAAACGCCCGTGCGCACGCGAACCTCGGCGATGTCCTGTTCGCGCTCGGCCGCTACGCGGACGCCGCTCGTGCTTTCGAGCAGGCACTCCTGCTGGACCCGGCGGATGAACGCACGCGGCAGAGCCTGGCGATGACGCACTACAACCACGCGAACCACGAGTGGCGTGCGGGGCGACTGGATGCGGCGGCGGCGGAGTACCGCGAGGGCCTGCGCTGGCGGCCGGACGATGCCGGCTTCCACCGCGCACTCGGCATGGTGCTGGCGCAGGCGGGTCACCGCGACGACGCGGTCGCCGCGCTCCGGCGCTCGCTCGAGCTGGATCCCGCGAACGTCTACACGCAGGACGCGCTGCGCAGGCTCCTGGACGCCGGAGCCATTCGGATGCAGGCGCCGAGGTGAGGTAGATTCACACCGATCGCAGTGTCGTCACCTGGGGGGAGGACACGATGGGATCGAGCCAGAGAGAACTGCCCGACGGCCGTGTCGAGCTGTCGGATACCGCGCCGATCGAGAACAGTCCGCTCTACAACCACGACCTCGCCCCGATCCCCATCGCCCGGCGCAACTGGACCACGTACAACTACGCCGCGCTGTGGATCTCCATGGCGCACTGCATCCCGACGTACATGCTGGCCTCGGGCCTGCTGGCGCAGGGCATGAACTGGGGGCAGGCGCTGTTCACGATCCTGCTCGGCAACACGATCGTGCTCGTGCCGATCCTGCTCAACTCGCATCCGGGCACGAAGTACGGCATCCCGTTCCCGGTGTTCGCGCGCGCGGCGTACGGGACCGGGGGCTCCAACCTGCCGGCGCTGATGCGCGCACTGGTCGCCTGCGGCTGGTTCGGCATCCAGACCTGGATCGGCGGCGAGGCGCTGCAGACGTTCTTCGCGGCGCTGATCCCGGGCTGGCGCGAGCTGCTCGGCGCGGGCTTCGGCGGCCACACCACGACCGAGTGGCTGTCGTTCCTGCTGTTCTGGGGACTCAACATCTGGATCATCTTCCGCGGCATGAACCTCTTGAGGCTCGTCGAGAACTGGGCCGCGCCGTACGTGCTGATCGTGACGCTGGTCCTGCTGGTGTGGGCGGTGAAGGCCGCGAACGGGTTCGGACCGCTGCTCTCCCAACCCGGGAAGTTCCAGACCACGTCCGAGTTCCTGCACGTATTCTGGCCGTCGCTCACGGCGATGATCGGGTTCTGGGCCACCCTGTCGCTCAACATGCCCGACTTCACCCGCTTCGGTCGCAGTCAGCGCGAACAGGTGGTGGGGCAGACCGTGGCCCTGCCGACGACGATGTTCGTGTTCGCCGCGATGGGCGTGCTCATCACCAGCGCGAGCGCGATCCTCTATGGCGAGCCGATCTGGGATCCAGTGAAGCTGGTCGGCAAGTTCCAGAGCCCCGTCGTGGTCGGCATCGCGATGTTCTCCGTGGTCGTGGCGACGCTGGCGGTGAACATCGCCGCGAATGTCGTATCGCCCGCGAACGACTTCGCGAACGCGCTGCCGCGCTGGATCAGCTTCCGCACCGGCGGACTCATCACGGGCATCATCGGTATCGCCATGCAGCCGTGGCGGCTGCTCGCGGATCCCAAGGGCTACATCTTCGCCTGGCTCGTCGGCTACTCGGGAGGCCTCGGGTCCATCGCCGGCGTGTTGATCTCCGACTACTGGATCCTGCGCCGGCGCCAGCTCGATCTCGCCGACCTCTACCTGCCGCAGGGCCGCTACGGAGGCTGGAATCCCGCCGCGGTGATCGCCACGCTGGTCGGCTGCGCGCTCGCCTGGGGCGGACTGGTGGTGCCGGCGCTCCGGCCGCTCTACGACTACGCCTGGTTCGTGGGCTTCTTCTCAGCCGGGGCGATCTACCTGGTGCTGTCCCGCCGGCGACCCGCCGCCGCGCCGGCCGCGTCGCCGGCGAGCTGAGGCTGCGCAACCCAGCGAGCCACTCGCCGTATCCCTCCGGGTGCCAGCCGCGCCATGATCCGATCCGGGCCCATCCCGCGCTCTACGGAACGGGAGGGGCTCGAACGAGTCGGGCCCGGACGTCCGCTCATCCGTACCCCGGAGCCGCCATGGAGCCTTCGTTCCGCCGTGCGCCGTTGGTCTTCGCCGCGCTCGCCGCGCTGCTGCTCTTCACAACCCCGCCGTGCTCCGCGGGGACGGCCGTCGTGTTCTCCACCGACTTCTCGAGCGGCCTGCCGTCACAGTTCTCCGCCCCCGGCTGCGTCATCGAAGGCGTTCAGGGTTACGCCGGGCTGGGCCCGACGGGCCGGAAGTTCAGCGGCACGTTCCTTCGTTACACCAGCACCGGCATCCAGCCGACGACGCTCACCCTGCGCGGGCTGCCGCCGCACGATCACTTGAGCGTCAGGTTCCTGCTCGGCCTGATCGACTCGTGGGACGGCACCGAGCTGATGCGTGTCTCCGTCGACGGCACGCTCAAGTTCAACCACTGGTTCCAGCTCGCAACGGGCGACACGACGGATTACTTCCCCGCGCCACCGGGGGCGATCCTGAGCATGGGCACGAACCTCGGCTTCTCCGGCAGCGGCTTCTACAATCGCGACCGTGCCTACGACCTGGGCGCCGAGCCCGCATTTCTGAACATCGCCCACACGGCCGATTCGGTCGTGGTGGCGTGGACACTGGGCGCCGTCTCCGGCGGCGCCGCGAGCCAGTGGCAGGGGGGCGGCGACGAGTCGTGGGCGATCGACGCGGTCTCGGTCGAGATCTCCGGCCCGACGCTCGATGCCGGCGAGGGGAGGAGCGTGGGCCTCGCGCTCCGCGCGCTCTCGAACCCGTCGCGCGACGGCCGGGTGCGGCTCCAGTTCTCGCTCCCCGAACCCGCACCCGCGCGCGTCGAGCTGCTGGACGTCGCGGGCCGCCGGCAGGTCGAGCGTGATCTCGCGACCGGCAGCACCGGCTGGCAGGAACTGGACCTTGCTTCCGGCCGCCGGCTTGGCCCCGGCCTCTACTTCGTGCGATTGAAGCAGCGCGATCAGCAGTGCACCGCGCGCGTGATTGTCGCCGACTGAGAACCGCTCATCGCGACGACGCGAGCGAAAGTTAGAGCCATCCCGGCGACTGCACTCGACCAGCGCGGGTGATCTGTCCGTGACGCGCGCTCTCAGGCCCCGTGCGACTGGAGCAGCTGGTCCATCTCCCGGATCGTGAACTTGTTGAGCCCCGTGATCCGCGCCCCCGCCCGGTACGGCGGCGGCAGGATGTTCCGCACCTCGGCCTTGTCGTCGCCCTCGACGATGATCCAGGCGCGGTGGTCGCCGTCCAGGCAGCCGAAGTCGGCGTGGCTCACGAAGTGCGACCCCAACTCGAGCAGCTCCTTCGCGGCGCGGGCGCAGGCGATCTTTTCCGATTCATGGGGAACCTCGACGAGGTATCGCGGCATGACTCGCCTCCGAGGGAAGAGTGGATGTGCTCCGGAAACGGCAATTCAGCACCTGCGCCGCGCGCGAGGCAAACGCGGCGATGTGATTGGATGCCGCAGACCCAGCCGCGTCGCCTCGGACCGTACGAATTCTTCGCTGCTCTCGGCGCGGGGCATGGGCAAGGGCTGCCTGCGCGGCTGTCGGGCCGGGCGCGCGGTGCCGCGTGCGGCATATTGCTCTTGCCCTCGAGCCCGCCGCAGGTAAGCTGGCGACCGCAGCACGGCCGGGAACATCTTGCGGGAGGGCTGCTATGAACCGATCCGGCCAGATCCTCTTGTCCACGATCCTCATCGCCATCGTGACGATCGTCCTCCCATCGCCCCCGCGGCGCGCGCGCGAGCGAGTACCCGTGGAGATTTCGCAACCACTTCCGCCGCTGGCGATCGGCGACGAGGACGATCCGGACGCGCAGGCCGAGCTGGAGTTCCTGATGTCCCGCGACCCGCGGGCCAACGCGATCCCGCGCGGCATCCGCAGGCGCGAGCTGCAATTCGCGCGTTCGCTCATCGATCGCCGCGCTCGACCGTTCCGCGCGGGCGCGTACGGCGCCGACCAGATCCAGGCCCTCGATTGGGTGGAGCGCGGGCCCCGGAACGTGGGCGGGCGGACGCGGGCGTTCGCGGTCGACGTCGCGAATCCGTCGCTGCTGCTCGCCGGGAGCGTGGGCGGCGGGATCTGGCGCTCGCTCAACGACGGCGCCTCGTGGTCGCCGCGCACGAGCCCGGGCCAGATCCACAACACCACGTGCATTGCGCAGGACCGGCGTGCCGGCCACACGACCACCTGGTACGTCGGCACGGGGGAGATCCGCGGCTCGACGACGAACGCGACGCGCTGGGGCGCGCTCTACCTCGGCGACGGCGTGTTCAAGTCCACGGACAACGGGCTCACGTGGGCGCTCCTGCCCGCGACGGCCTCGGGCACGCCGCAGACGACTGACCCGTTCGACTACGTGAACAGCATCGCCACCAATCCCGCGAACTCCCAGGACGAGGTGCTCGCCGCGACGTACAGGGGGATCTATCGCTCGGTCGACGGCGGCGGCTCGTGGAGCCAGGTCATCGCATCCGACTCGGGGTACACGGATGTGGCGGTCACGAGCGGCGGCGCGATGTACGCCATCACCCGCACCGGATCGCTCATCCGTGTCTGGCGCTCCACGAATGGCACCGCGTGGACGCTGATCCAGCCCGCGTCGTTCCCGACGGCGGCCAACCGCATCGTCATCGGGCTCGCACCGTCCAACGCCCAGATCGCGTACTTCTTCGCCCAGGGTGTCAACGGGCCCTCCATCGGCGGGCACCAGTTCTGGAAGTACACGTACCTCTCCGGCAACGGCAGCGGAGCGGGGGGCACGTGGGAGAACCGCACGACGAACCTGCCGCCGGACATCTTCACGCAGACCGGGTACGATCAGATCCTCCACGTCAAGCCCGACGACGCAAACTTCGTCATCATCGGCGGCACCGATCTCTATCGCTCGACCGACGGCTTCGCGAGCACCGGGGCGACCACGCTCATCGGCGGCTACCCGTACTGGCCAGACGGCGTTCACCATCCCGACCAGCAGTCTGGCGCTTTCAGTCCGTCGAGCCCGAACGTCTATTACTCGGCGAACGACGGCGGCGTGCAGAAGGCCGCCGACATCACGATCCCGAGCATGGTGTGGACGACGCTCAACCACGGCTACAACGTGACCCAGTTCTATTCGGTCGCGATCGCGCCCGACGCCGGCAGCAACGTCATCCTCGCCGGGGCCCAGGACAATGGTTCGCGGCTCGGCAACGCGCCCGGCTTGTCCGATTGGACGATGCCGTTCGGCGGCGACGGCACCATCGTCGAGGTGTCGCCGGCGTCACAGGACCGGCTCTACACGCAGTATCAGAACGGGTTCGTGCAGCGCATGCGCTGGAATGGCACGAACATCGTGGACATCACGCCGGACCTGGCGACGAACCGGCTGTTCGTGAACCCGATCGTGCTCGATCCGAACAACCCCGCGCTGCTCTACTACGCCGGCGGCGGCCCGAACGCGGTGAGCGGCATCTGGCGCAACAGCAATGCCCCGGCCGCAGACACGCTCCTCGGCTGGACGGACCTGTTCGGCACCGACGTGGGCGACGGCGTGGGCTACGCACGACGCATCAGTGCGCTCGGTATCTCCACGGCGAACAACCCGAACGTGCTCTACCTGGGGTCGACAGACGGCATCGTGAAGCGCGTGGCCAACGCGAACACGGCCACGCCGTCGGTGAGCTTCGTGCCGCCGCCCGGCCTCAACGCGGGCACGGCACTCGGCGGGTTCGTACGCTGCATCGCCGTGGATCCCACGAACTCCGATCGCGCACTGGTCGCGTTCGGGAACTACAACTTCCCAAGCCTCTGGTACACGACGAACGGCGGTGCGAACTGGACGGACGTCGAGGGCAACCTCGCCGGCCCGTCGGGACCGTCGGTGCGCTGGGCAACGATGTTCTACGTGGAAGGGCAGTTGATGGTGTTCCTGG
>Ga0134127_10001302_pt1 | contig 18727 bp, 16 predicted proteins | sample KB31753_FD_96459 | JGI IMG/M metagenome (GOLD analysis project Ga0134127, IMG submission 96459) | Terrestrial soil microbial communities with excess Nitrogen fertilizer from Kellogg Biological Station, Michigan, USA - KB3-175-3 | ecosystem: Environmental > Terrestrial > Soil > Unclassified ... | reverse complement strand
GTTCCGCCCGCTGCGCTTCGCGTTCTATCTCTCGCCTGCCACCTGGTTCCGCCGCGCCAGCGAAGCTACGCGCGGCGAGCGCTTGCGGCTCGCGCTGGAAGAGCTCGGCCCGATCTTCATGAAGTTCGGCCAGATGCTGTCGACGCGCCGCGACCTGCTGCCGCGTGACATCGCCGACGAGCTGGAAAAACTCCAGGACCGCGTGCCGCCGTTCTCCGGCGCCGAAGCGCGGCGCATCGCCGAGATCGCCTATCAACGCCCGCTCGCCGAGATGTTCGCGAGCTTCGAGGAGCAGCCGCTCGCGGCCGCGACGATCGCGCAGGTGCATGCGGCGCAACTGCCGAACGGCCAGGAAGTCGTCGTCAAGATCGTGCGGCCGGGCATCCGCGCGCTGATCGAGCGCGATCTGGCAGTCCTGTACGCGCTCGCGAATCTCGCGAACCGCTACTGGAGCGACGCGCATCGCCTGCGTCCCGTCGAGCTGGTGCGCGAATACCAGAAGACCATTCTCGACGAGCTCGACCTGCTGCGCGAGGCAGGCAACGCTTCCCAGCTGAAGCGCAACTTCACCGGCTCGCACTTGCTGTACGTGCCGGAGGTCTACTGGGATTACTGCCGCAAGAACGTGATGGTGATGGAACGCGTGCGCGGCGTGCTGATCTCCGACATGGCCGAGCTGCAGCGGCGCGGCGCGAACATTCAACGGCTGGCCGAGAACGGCGTCGAGATCTTCTTCACGCAGGCGTTCCGCCACAATTTCTTCCACGCCGACATGCATCCCGGCAACATCTTCGTGCTGCTCGACGATCCGCAGCAGCCGCGCTACGCAGCCGTCGACTTCGGCATCGTCGGCACGCTGGCCCCGCGCGACCAGCACTATCTGGCGGAGAACTTCCTCGCGTTCTTCGAGCGCGATTACCACCGCATCGCGCAGCTGCACATCGATTCCGGCTGGATTCCCGCGCATGTGCGCGTCGACGAGCTGGAGTCTGCGGTGCGCACGGTCTGCGAGCCGATCGCCAACAAGCCGCTGCGCGAGATTTCGTTCGGCCAGGTGCTGATCAGCCTGTTCGAAGCGGCGCAGCGCTTCGACGCGCAGATGCAGCCGCAGCTGATGCTGATCCAGAAGACGTTGCTGCAGATCGAAGGCGTCGGCCGCCAGCTCTATCCCGATCTCGATCTGTGGAAGACGGCGCAGCCGCTGCTGCGACAGTGGATGAACGAGCGCTGGAGCCTGCGAGCGATCGCCAAGGACGTGCGCCAGCATCTGCCCGACATGATCCAGGCTCTGCAGCAGCTGCCGCCGCTGGTCGAGAACGCGATCCAGCGCGCAGCCGACGGCCGCTTCAGCGTCCCGGTGACGACGCAGGATGTCGAGCGGTTACGGATGGAGATCCGGCGTGATGGGCGGCGCCGCGACGCCGCGCTGCTGACCGCGACGTGCGCGCTTGGCGGGATTATCTGGCTGCTGGCGGGGACGCCGGCCTGGCCGGGTTATGCGTTGCTCGGTGTGAGCGTTCTGGGACTGGTGTGGCTGCGAAGATAGAGAGGGTCAGGCTTTAGCCTGACTCTTATCCTTCTTCAACAAGCCCCAAACGACCGGCAGCACCGACACCACCACGATGCCGATCGTCACCAGCCCGAAATTCTGCTTCACGATCGGCACATTGCCGAACAGATATCCGCCCCAGATGAACAGCGTGACCCAGGCAAACCCGCCGGTCACGTTGTAGGCTGCGAAGCGCCGCCGCTTCATCTGCCCGACTCCGGCCACGAACGGTGCGAACGTGCGGATGATCGGGATGAAGCGCGACAGGATGATCGTCTTGCCGCCGTGCTTCTCGTAGAACTGCTGCGTGCGAATCAGGTAGTCCTGCTTCAGCCAGCGCATTCCGCCGCTGAACGCGCGCGGTCCGATCGCACGGCCGATGCGGAAGTTCACCTCGTTGCCGAGCACTGCTGCCACCGTCAGCAGCAACCAGATCAACGGTGCGTGCAACGTGCCCGTCTGATCGACAGCGGCGAGCGCACCGAGCGCGAACAACAACGAGTCGCCGGGCAGGAACGGCGTGACGACCAGGCCGGTCTCGCAGAAGACGATCAGAAAAATGATCGCGTAAACCCAGAGGTGATAGTTGGCGACGAGCTCGGTGAGATGCTTGTCGAGATGCAGGACCAGGTCGATGAACCAGCTGATGAGTTCCATGCGCGCGCGCAAGGCTGATGCCTGCGCATTGCAGTGTCAAGACGCCGCAGCGGTGAGACGATCGAGTGCAGTCTCCAAGTCGTCGGCGACCAGCAGCGCCGCGCGATAGCGCGGCTCCAGAAATCCCTCGTCCACGGCGTGATCGAGGAACGCGAGCAACGGATCGTAGTAGCCATCCAGATTCAGCAGCGCACAGGGCTTGCGATGCAAGCCGAGCTGCGTCCACGTCCACGCTTCGAACAGCTCGTCCATCGTGCCGATGCCGCCGGGCAAAGCGAGAAACGCGTCCGAGAGATCGCCCATCAGGAGCTTGCGCTCCGACATCGTGCGAACGACATGCAGCTGCGACAGGCCTGCATGTCCGACCTCGCGGTCGATCAACATCTGCGGAATCACGCCCACGACTCGTCCGCCGGCAGCCAACGCCGCGTCGGCGAGCGCGCCCATCAACCCGACTCGCCCGCCGCCGTACACGAGCGTGAGGCCACGGCGTGCAAGCAGGTCGCCGGTGCTGACTGCGAGCGCGGCGTAGGCAGGCCGGTTGCCTGGGCTGGACCCGCAAAAGATACACAGGGATTTCATTAGCGGATTCTATGAGAGTGAGCGGTGCGTCACACCCTTCCCGGTCTTGACCTTTCCCCACACGGTCCGGCTCAAGGCAGGGCGGCGGCGCCCGATACCCGAACGTACGCGCCAAGAACCGCGTCCCAGGGTATTTGTCGACAATGGAAGGGTCTTACGTAGTCGTACTGTTGGCGGTTTCGAGCCTCATCGCCGTCGGCGCCGTGGCGGCTGCTTTGTGGTTCGCAGTGCGCCTGCGCCGCCTGCAAGCGTTGCCCTCATCCGGCACTCCGCACCGGGACATCCTCACCGGTCTGCCGACACGCGTCGCGATCGTCGCAGCCGCGGAACACGCCATTGCGGAGGCACAGCAGTCCAACGCGCCGTTCGCATTCACGGTGCTCAACGTCAGTCGCTTCAAGGCAATCAACGATTCGCTCGGCCATGAAGTGGGCGACGAGTTGCTGCGACGGCTATCGCAGCGACTCCGTGCAGTACTCGCGAACGGCGATACTCTCGGGCGCCTGGCCGGCGACGAATTCATCGTGCTGGGCCGTGTCGGCACCGGCCCGATTCCCGCCGAGGTGACCGTCGAAACGATTTTCGCCGCGCTGCGCGAGCCCTTCTCGATCGAAGGTCATGACATCGAAGTGGCGGTCAGCGCCGGCATCAGCATGTTCCCCGCGCACGGCACCTCGTTCGATGTGCTGCTGCGCCGGGCGGAAACCGCGATGCGCGCCGCTCGCAGCATTGCGCGCGGCAGCTTCCGCTTCTACTCGGAAGAGATGAGCAAGTCGGAGGAAGAGCGGTTGGCGCTCGAAGCCGACTTGCGACACGCGATTCGCGACGGGCAACTCGAACTGCACTACCAGCCGAAGGTCGACATCTCGGGCGGCCGCGTGCGCAGCGCCGAAGCGCTGCTGCGCTGGAAACACCCGAAGCGCGGCTTCGTGCCGCCGAATGTGTTCATTCCGATCGCGGAAGAGACCGGCTTGATCCTGTCGATCGGCGAGTGGGTGTTGCGCCAGGCGTGCGCGCAGATGCGCGCGTGGCTCGACTCGGGAATGCCGCCGCTGCGCGTCTCCGTCAATCTGTCGGCGAAGCAGTTCCGGCACGGCGATCTGACCGCCGTCGTCTGTTCGGCGCTCGAAGACGCGCGCCTGCAGCCCGACTATCTCGAGCTGGAGCTGACGGAAAGCTCGATCATGCACGACACGGAATCGAGCGCGGCGACGCTGCAGCTGTTGAGCACGATGGGCGTGCACATCTCGATCGACGACTTCGGCACCGGCTACTCGAGCCTCAGCTATCTGTGGCGCCTGCCGCTCGACAAGCTGAAGATCGATCGCAGCTTCGTGCGCGAGCTGCTCTCGAATCCCGACGATGTGGCAATCGTGAAGGCCATCATTTCGCTCGCGCACAGCCTGCGGCTCGGCGTGGTTGCCGAAGGCGTCGAGACGCAGGAGCAGCTGGAGCATCTGCGCGAGCTCGGCTGCGACCAGTATCAAGGCTTCTACTGCAGTCCGGCGGTTCCACCGGATGCGTTTATCGCGTTGATCAAGCGGCTGCGCGCCGAACGACCGGCGCTGACCGAAGCAGACATGCTGCGCACGCAGAGCCGGTTGTACGCGTATACGCCGGAATCCGCCGCCTGAGATCGTCAGGCTTTAGCCTGACTCTTGGTATCTCTGCTGCAGCCGATTCATCCCCGCGATCCATCGATCCCGATCCGCCGCCTTCCTCTGCATATACTCCGCAACTTCCGCGTGCGGCAGGATCAAGAACTTCTCCGCCGCGAGTCCCGCTACCACAGCTTCAGCCACCTGCTCCGGCTCCATGATGCCGTTGACGCTCGCGACGTCGCCTTCGTTGCCGGCGATCATGTCGGTCCGCACGGCTTGCGGACACAACACCGAAACCTTGATGCCCTCGTGGCCGTGCGTGAGCGCAATCCACTCCGCGAGCGAAACGGCAGCGTGCTTCGTCACCGAGTAGGTTGCGCTGCCGATTTGCGAAAGCAGGCCCGCTGCCGATGCCGTGTTCAGCAGATAACCGCCGCCACGCGCGATCATGCGTGGCACGAGATGACGCGCGGCGTACACGTGCGCCATCAGATTCACTTCCCAAATCCTCTGCCAGGCATCGTTCGGCGTATCGAGGCCGCGACCGATACCGATGCCCGCGTTCGAGCAGAACAGATCGATCGGACCGTGATTGCGCTCCGTGGTATCGATGAAGGTCGCGATGTCCGATTCGCGGCTCACGTCGACGCGCATCGACGAGCCTCGCAGCTCCGTCGCAACGGCGCGTGCACCCGCATCGTCGAGATCAGCGACGGCAACATGGCGTGCACCCTCTTGAACGAAGCGACGCGCGAGAGCGCGACCAATACCCTTCGCGCCGCCCGTTACGGCGACGACTCTGCCGGCGACTTTCATTGGAGTTCTCCCCGCTGGAATGCGGTGCGAGTATGTCACACGGACGCAATGTCGGAGGAATCCTACGGGAACTCAGTCGTCATCAGCGCGGCGTCCGCGCGAGCGGCGACGCTCGGCGCCCGAATAGGACGCCATCATCATGCCGACTTCACTGCGACGTCGCGGTCCGGCGCGACGATCCTTGTGATGTCGGTAGTGGCAAGTGCACCGCGGAGAGTCGCATGTCGGCAATGGCAGACGCGGCGCGTGCGCGGACAGGAAGCGCTGGCCCGTGAAACGATGGACCGCGGCGCAGGCGCTGTCGCCTGGAATTATCGAGACCGCATGGAATTTCGATTCCGGAGGACTCGGCTTGTAAGGCGACCGCCGCGGTTTCTTCAAACCGAGCAGCTCACCCAGCGACCATCTGATGGCCATCGCTGTCACCGTATCCGTGCAAGGCGTACCTGCATAAGAAGGGAAGCGACGACATTGTTCCTGCGCCGCGGCAGGACACAATCGTTAGGAAGGGCGTAGGTCCTTAGCGCAGGCTGCGCAAGAACGCCACCGGATCTTCGCCACGCTCCAACATTTCCACGAGCGCTGAGGCCACGACGACGCCGTCGACGTGCGGCGCCAGCCGCTCAACTTGCTCGCGGCTGCGGATGCCGAAACCCGCGCACACGGGCAGCGGCGAAATGCGTTTCACGCGCGCGAAGTACTCGAGCGCGTCAGCGGACACCGGCGCGTTCTTGCCGGTCGTGCCCGTCATCGTGACCGCGTAGATGAAACCGCTGCTCGCGGCGGACAACATCTCGATGCGCTCAGTCGGAGTCACGGGTGTAACCAACTGCACCAGCGCCAACCCACGCGCTGCGAGCGCAGCCCGCAGGTCCGCGCATTCTTCGAACGGCAGATCGGGAACGATGAAGCCGGAAACATCGGCGCGCGCTGCGTCTTCCGGCAGTCGATCGAGACCGTACGCGAGCAACGGATTCAGGTAGCTCATCAGCAGCAACGGCGCGCGCAGCTTGGGACGCGGGCCCGAGAGCTCGGCAAGGATCCATTTGAGTGATACGCCTTGCGCAAGCGCCGCGCGGCTGGCGCGCTGGATCGTGGGGCCGTCGGCCATCGGGTCGCTGAAGGGCACACCGATCTCGACGACATCCGACGCATCCGCGACAGCGGACAGTTGTTGCACGAAGGTCTCACGTTGCGGAAATCCGGCGGTGACCCAGCCGACGAGTGCCGGCCGCCCGCTCGCCTTCGCGTTGCGGATCGCTTCGGTGATCACGCTGCCTGCCGCCATCACTGCACATCCTTCAGCAGCGTCCGCTGCAACGTCGGCATGTCCTTGTCGCCGCGGCCGGACAGACCGATGAGAATCCTTGCGCCCGGATTCTTTGCGGCGTAGCGCTTCGCGCCCGCGAGCGCGTGCGCCGATTCGATCGCGGGCAGAATCCCCTCGGCCGCACAACACTCAGCCAGCGCAGCCAGCGCCGTGTCGTCGTCCACTGCTTCGTACTTCACCCGACCGACGCTCATCAGCAAAGCGTGCTCGGGTCCGACGCCCGGATAGTCGAGACCTGCTGAGACCGAGTGCGTTTCCTGAATCTGCCCATGCTCATCCTGCAGCAGCAGCGAATAGCTGCCTTGCAAGACCCCGGGCGTGCCGTATGCGAGTGGAGCTGCGTTCTCGCCCAGCCCCGCGCCCTTGCCGCCGGCTTCGAAACCGAGCATGCGCACGTCGCGGTCCGCGATGAACGGATGAAACAGACCGATCGCGTTGGAGCCGCCGCCGACGCAGGCGATCACGATGTCCGGCAGCTTGCCTGTCTGCTCGACGATCTGCTCGCGCGCTTCGCGGCCGATCACGGACTGCAGCTCGCGCACCAGATAGGGATAGGGATGCGGACCGATCGCAGAGCCAAGGCAGTAATACGTGCCGTTCGGATCGGACACCCAATCGCGCAGTGCCTCGTCGACAGCAGCACGCAGCGTCTGATCGCCACTCGTAACTGGAACGACCGTCGTACCGAGCAGCTTCATGCGCCCCACGTTCGGCGCCTGGCGCTCCATGTCGACAGAGCCCATGTACACGGTGCAAGGCATGCCGAGCCGCGCACACGCGGCTGCCGATGCAACGCCGTGCTGACCCGCTCCCGTTTCTGCGATCACGCGCTTCGCTCCGAGTTTCTTTGCGAGCAGCACCTGGCCGATGGAGTTGTTGATCTTGTGCGCCCCGGTGTGCGCGAGATCTTCGCGCTTCAGCCATACCTCGGCACCCCAGCGCCGCGACAACGTACGCGCGTGCGTGAGCGGCGTCGGCCGCCCGACCCAGCTGCGCAGCTCGGCATGAAACTCGTCGAGGAAAGCGCGATCGCGCAAGTAGCGATCGACGCCAGCCTGCAACCGGTCGAGCGCCGGCACCAGTGTCTCGGGCACGTAGCGACCGCCGAATGGCCCGAAGCGGCCGCGGGCGTCGGGGTACTCGCCCTTCAGCATGCGCGCGAGCGACGCCTGGGGATCGATCGAAATCGAGCTGCTCATCTATTTGCTCCGTTCGCACACCGCGCGGGCGCGCTGCACGAATTCATGAATCCTGATGGGGTCCTTGACCCCGGGCGACGCCTCGACGCCGCTGCTCACGTCCACGCCGAACGGACGAACCGCGGCGATGGCATCGGCGACATTGGTCGCATTGAGGCCACCAGCGAGGACGAGTTGCGTGGTGCGTGCGAACTGCGCCGCCGCGTGCCAATCGGAAGTGCTACCCACGCCGCTCACCGGCCCCTCAAAGAGGATGCGCTGGTGTTTGGGCTGTAGGTCGGGCTTGAGCCCGACTCCCCCTGCCCTCCTGATCACCGGCATTACTGTCAACCCCATCGGCACCCTCAGCGTCTCCAAGTCCTCCACATCCGTCTGCAGCACATCCGGCCGGAACGTCGACCACACTTCATCGAGCTGACTCTGCGTCGGATGCAGCATCACCGCGACGCGCGGGATTCTTCGCGGCACGCCTTGCGCGAGCTGCGTGGCCTGCATCGCCGTGACTTGCCGCTTGGACGGCGCGAACACGAAGCCGACTGCATCGGCACCGGCTGCGACCGCTGCTTCAACTGCATCGCGCGTGGTGAGACCGCAGATCTTGACCCAGATCGCCACGCCGCTACTCGTCGTCGATCGCAGCGCCGGTGGCGATCCGCATCTTGCGGGTGCGCACCGCCATCGCGCGCTCACGCCCGGCTGCCAGCATCTCGCCCAGCAGCTTGCCGGGGTCATCCGAGTTCATCAGCGTCGTGCCGACGAGCGCGACGTCATAACCGAGGTCGACGACCGTCTTCACGTCTTCGAGCGAGCCGACGCCGCTCTCCGCCACCGAAGAGAAGGCCGGCGGCAGAGAGCTCGCGAGTTGAGCCAGCCGCGACAGGTCGACGCTCAAGGTGTCGAGATCGCGGCAATTGAGGCCGACCAGCATCTGCTCGTCATGCGCCTTGCGCTCGGCGAGCACTTCCTGCGCGACCTGCAGATCGACCGCGTCGAACGCTTCGATGACCACGAACATCTTCAGCATCGCGGCGACGTCCAGCAGCGCCTTGATGCGGCTGCGATCCAGCATGCGCACGATCACGAGTACGCCGCCGGCGCCTGCGGCACGCGCCTCCATCACTTGATACGGATCGACGAGGAAATCCTTGCGCATCACTGGCACGCCGAGCGCCGCGAGCGTCCGCGCCGTCTGCGCGAGGTGCTCGAGCGACCCGGCGAATCGCGTCGGCTCCGTCAGCACGGAGACGGCGCAGGCGCCGCCATGCGCGTATGCCTGCACTCGCCTGTCGATATCGGTAGTGTGCTGCGACAGATCGCCCGCCGAAGGCGACGCCAGCTTGCATTCGGCGATGATGTCGAAGCCTTCCGGCGAAAGCTTCAATCGCGGTGCTGTCGGCGCCGAGCACACACGCGTCCACAACATCTGCTCGGATTCTCTCGCGCGCGCTTGTTCGAGCCTCGCAAGGCTCGACTGCGCCATTTCAGTTAGGAGTCCGCTCATCTGACTACCCGCTAGCCGCTGCCGCGCGGCCGAACGCTGCGATTCGTTCCAATATTCTGCGGCCGGCGCCCGAGTCGATCGCGTCCTGCGCCATGCTGGCCGCTTGCTTCGCCGACGCCGCTATCCCCATCAGCTCCAGCACGAGCGCCGCTTGCAACACGATCGCGTGGCGGTGTGCGCCGCGGTCGCGTCCTTCGAGCACTGCCCGCAGGTGCTCGGCATTGTAGGCGGCATCGCCCCCTTTGAGCTCGTCAGCGGTGCAGGCAGGCAGTGCGAACTCCTCCGCACTGCGACGCGAGCGCTTGACCTCGCCAGGGCGCACGTCGAACAGCGTGAACGGTCCGATCGGCGTCGCCTCGTCCCAACCGGGCTCGCCGTGCACAACGAACGCACGCTCGATCGGCAGGCCAGCGAGCGTGTCGGCCATCAACGCGGCAATGTCGACGTGATACGCACCGATCAGATGAAACGGCGGCTCCGCAGGATTGGACAGCGGTCCGAGAATATTGAAGACAGTACGCACGCCGAGCGCTTGCCGGATCGGCATCACTGCTTTCATCGCCGGGTGGTAATGCGGCGCGAAGAAAAACGTAAAGCCAGTCGCCGCGAGACACTCGCCAGCGGCCTTCTCGTCGAGCGGCAGATTCAAGCCGAGCGCGCGAACCACGTCTGCGCTGCCGCTGCGGCTCGAAACCGAGCTCGTGCCGTGCTTCGCGACGCGAATGCCCATCGCCGCGACCAGCAACGCGGCTCCTGTCGAAAGATTGAAGCTTCCTGAGCCATCGCCGCCAGTGCCGACCATGTCGACCAGCGGCCCGCCGTCCGGCAGGATCGGCCGTCGCGCGAGCTTGCGCATGGTCTTTGCGAAACCGCGCACTTCGTCGGCGGTGACACCTTTCGCGCGAAGTCCGGCGAGCAACGCCCCGCCGAGCGCCGGCGACAGCGTCGGGTCAGTGAGCGCGACCAACAGGTCGGCAGCCTGCGCCTCGCTCAGGTTGCGGCGGTCGAGCAGCAGCTCGAGAACTTCGCGCAGAGCAGTCATTGCTGGCGCCTTGGCGAGCGTTGTCGCAGGAAGTTGTCCATCAGCACCGGCCCTTGCGGCGTGAGCACGCTCTCCGGATGAAACTGCACGCCTTCCACCGCCAGCTCGCGATGGCGCACGGCCATGATCTCACCTTCGTCAGTGCGCGCCGAAACTTCCAGCACGTCCGGCAGCGACTGCGGCTGCGCGATCAGCGAATGATAGCGACCCGCCTCGAAGGGCTCCGGCAGGCCCGCGAGAATGCCGCGGCCGTCGTGATGCACGTACGAAGTCTTGCCGTGCATCAGCCGCGCTGCGCGCACGACTTTGCCGCCGAACACCTCGACCAGCGACTGATGTCCGAGACAGACACCGAGCACCGGCACGTGGCCGGCGAATGCGTCGATCATCTGCATCGAGACTCCGGCGTCGTACGGCGTCCCGGGCCCTGGCGAGATGCACAAGTGAGTCGGCTGCAACGCCCGCGCTTCGTCGACCGAGATCTGATCGTTGCGATGAACCAGCACCTCGGCGCCGAGGACCATGAACGCCTGCACCAGGTTGTAGGTGAAGGAGTCGTAGTTGTCGATGAGCAGGAGCCGCGTGGCAGGAGCAGCGCTCATAGGCCCTCCTCTGCGAGTGCCAGCGCGCGGCGCACGATGGCACTTTTCGCCAGCACTTCCTCGTATTCGGTCTGCGGCACGCTGTCCGCGACCAGGCCTGCGCCCGCCTGATAGCTGTACGTGTCGCCGCGAAACACCATCGTACGGATCGTGATCGCGTGGTCCATGTCGCCGCCATGGCCGAAGTAGCCGACCGTGCCGCCGTAGAAGCCACGGCGCACGGGCTCGAGCTCGTCGATGATTTCCATCGCGCGCACTTTCGGCGCGCCGACCAGCGTGCCCGCGGGGAACGCGGCTGCGAACAAATCGAACGCGTCCTTGCCGGGCGCCAGCTCGCCATTCACACCGCTGACGATGTGCATGACGTGGCTGTAGCGCTCGACGTGCCGATAAGGATTCACGCCCACCGTGCCGGCGCGCGCAACACGGCCGAGATCGTTGCGCGCGAGATCGACCAGCATGATGTGCTCGGCGTTCTCTTTCGGATCTGCCAGCAACTCTTCCTGCAGCCGCTCGTCCTCGTCGCTGTCACGGCCGCGCGGCCGCGTGCCGGCGATCGGGCGCATCTGCGCATGCCCGTGCGAAAGTTTCACCAATGCTTCGGGCGAAGAGCCGACGACGACGCAATCGCCGAGGTCGCAATAGAACATATAGGGCGAAGGGTTCAGCAGCCGCAGCGCGCGATAGGTTTCGAATGGCTCCAGCTCGCATTCGCCGGCGAAGCGCACCGACAGCACCAGCTGATAGACGTCGCCGGCGGCGATGTATTCCTTGGTGCGACGAACGCCGTCGATGAACTCGGCCTGGCTGAGGCTGCCCACGGCCGGGGCATAACGAATGCGCTTCTCGCTCTGTGGAATCGCGCCGCGCAGCGCTTGCACGACTTGCTTGCGCAACGAGCTGCGCTCGCTTTCGCTGCCCGCGTGGAGTAACGCGACGCCGCGGGTCAGGTGATCGAACACCAGCAGCGATTGCGGCGCGAGATAGTGAGCTTGCGGCGAGGGCTCCACGACGCGCGCGCGTGCCGGCAACCGCTCGAAATTTCGCACCAGATCGTAGCCCGCAACGCCGACCAGTCCGCCGGGCAGCGGCACGCCGGGAATTCGTGGGCTAGGTTGTGGCGTATGCGCAAGCGCATCGCGCAACGCTTGCAGCAGCTCCTGCTGCGAATCCGGTGCGGGGCGCGTGCGGCCGTTGACAGTGAGTCCGCGCTCATCGAGCCGCACCTCGGCGCAATCGCCGAAGCCGATGAAGGAATAGCGCGCGAGCCGCTCGCCGCCTTCGACGCTCTCCAGCAGGAAGCGCGGCTTGAACGGCTTGAGCTTGAGATACGCCGAGACCGGCGTGTCAAGGTCGGCAGCAATGTCGAATGGCGGTTTCAAGCAGCAGCTCCTCGTCAGCGACCTCGTTGCGCGAAGTCCGGGCGGGAGGCGATAAAAAAACCCATCTCCGGATTCGTGCTCGGAGATGGGTTTCTGGTTCGAACGTTACGTTATATGCAGGTCCAGCGGCCCCCTCCCTTATGAGAGGCGCCACCACCATTGGCCAGAAATTACACGTCGTAACGACATGGCGGCGAGTATTACCGGCGTTCGCCCGGCGAGTCAAATACCACGACTCCTTTGTTACCGCCGCTCGACTGAAGTGTTAACGGCCTGTTCCCTACGATGGCTGTCCTCGTTTTGCCACCGATCGGGAGACCCATGAGGATCGCAGCTGCCGTTTCCGCAACGCTCTTGCTCGCCGCCGGTGCCGCAAGCGCCGACGACGTCTCCGAGCTCCGCGAGCGCCTGGAAGCGCAGGAACAAAAGATCCGTGTGCTCGAACGCAAGCTGGAGCTGCAGGACGAAGCAGCGAAGGCCGCGGTGCCGAACACACCTGTCGTGCGGGCCTCGCCTCAACAGGGCTTCCGCATTCAGTCCGCCGATGGAGCCAACGTCGTGCGACTGCGCGGCGTGCTGCAGTTCGACGGCCGCTACTTTCCGGACGACGTGACGCCCGAGACATCGGACACGTGGATCCTGCGGCGCGTGCGGCCGATCCTCGAAGGCACGCTCAACGGGATCTACGATTTCCGCTTCACGCCCGACTTCGCGGGCGGCCGCGCCATCGTCCAGGACGCGTACATCGCGGCGCGACTCAAGCCCTGGGCGGTGGTCACCGCCGGCAAGTTCAAGGTGCCGGTCGGATTGGAGCGCCTGCAGTCGGCGACAGACCTGCGGTTCATCGAGCGCGGTTTTCCCACCAGCCTCGTGCCCAACCGCGACCTCGGTCTGCAATTCGGAGGCGACGTTGCCGGCGGTCTCGTGAATTACTCGGTGGGCTATTTTAACGGCGTGAGCGACGGCGGCAGCAGCGACGGCAACGCGCCGACGCCCGACGCGGAGAACGATACGAAAGGCGATTGGGCCGCGCGCGTTTTCCTCCAGCCGTTCATCAACTCGGACAGCTTCGCGTTGCGCGGCCTCGGCTTCGGTATTGCCGGTACGTTCGTCGATTCGACGGGCAGCGCCACGACGACGCTGCTGCCCAGCTATCGCACGCCGGGCCAGCAGACGTTCTTCAGCTACCGCGGCACGACAGCCGCAAGCGGCGCGACGCCTGCGGTGAATGGCACTTTCGCCGATGGTGAGCGGATACGCTGGACGCCGCAGGCCTACTACTCCGTCGGCAGCTTCAGCGTGCTCGGCGAGTACGTGAACGTGTCGCAGGACGTCACGCGTGCAACGCCGACCGCCGGCCTGCGCTCGGCGACGCTGGATAACACGGCTTGGCAAGTACAGCTCGCGTGGTTCGCGACGGGCGAGGACGAAGCGTTCCGCGGCTACACACCCGGATCTGTCTTCTCGCTGGAGAATCACACCTGGGGTGCCTGGGAGCTGGTCGCGCGCTATCACGAGCTCGATATCGACGACGACGCTTTCGTCGACGGCCCGAACTCGTTCGCCAACCCTGACAGCGCTGCCAGCAAGGCGAGCGCGTGGGGTGTCGGCGTCAACTGGTATCTCAGCCAGAACTACAAGTGGTCCGTGAACTACGACGTCACGAGCTTCGATGGCGGCGCTGCCGGCGGCGCCGATCGACCGGACGAGAAGGCAGTGTTCACGCGCTTCGCGCTGCAGTTCTGATCGAATTCTTCTGGAGGATTTCTCATGACCCGCTATTTACGGATCGTCGCCGCGTCCGTGCTGCTCGCACTCGCGGCGCCCCTCGCGCACGCCAAAGAAGTCACGCTGCTGAACGCGTCGTACGACCCGACACGCGAGCTGTACGCGGAGTACAACGCGGCCTTCGCCAAGTATTGGAAGGGCAAGACCGGCGAGGACGTCACGGTGAAGCAATCGCACGGCGGTTCGGGCAAGCAGGCGCGCACCGTCATCGATGGTCTGCCGGCCGACGTCGTCACGCTCGCGCTCGCCGGCGACGTCGACGCAATCGCCACGAACGGCAAGTTGCTGCCCGTGAACTGGCAATCGCGCCTGCCGCACAACAGCTCGCCCTACACGTCGACGATCGTCTTCCTGGTGCGCAAGGGCAATCCGAAGAACATTCGCGACTGGGGCGATCTCGTCAAACCGGGCGTCGCCGTCATCACGCCGAACCCGAAGACCTCCGGCGGAGCGCGCTGGAACTATCTCGCGGGCTGGGCCTGGGCCCTGCAACAGCCGGGCGGGAGCGAGGCGACCGCGAAGGACTACATTCGCAAGCTGTTCAAGAACGTTCCGGTGCTCGACACCGGCGCGCGCGGTGCGACGACGACGTTCGTCCAGCGCGACATCGGCGACGTGCTGCTCGCGTGGGAGAACGAAGCATTCCTCTCGATCAAGGAGCTCGGCGCGGACAAGGTGCAGATCGTCGTTCCGTCGCTGAGCATTCTCGCCGAGCCGCCGGTCACGGTCGTGGACAAAGTCGTGCTGCGCCGGGGCACGCGCGAAGTCGCAACCGAGTATCTCAAGTATCTGTACTCGCCGGAGGCGCAGGAGATCATCGCCAGGAACTTCTATCGACCGATCGACGAGCAGGTCGCGGCGAAACACGCCGGGCAGTTTCCGAAGATCCAGCTCGTGACGATCGCCGACTTCGGCGGCTGGGCGAAGGCTCAGAAGACGCACTTCGCCGACGGCGGCGTGTTCGATCAGATCTACGCGCCGACGGAGTAAGCGATTCTAGCGAGCGCTGCGCCTCGACGGTCGTCGCGCGGATCTGTATCTTGACGCTCGATGGCCAACCCACCACGGGCAGACGACTCGTACGCGGGCACGCTGGTCGAGATCCTGGCATGTCTACCCGATGACATCGCCGCCTGTTACTTGTATGGCTCGGCCACCGATGGCGGCCTGCGGCCGAACAGCGACATCGATGTTCTAGTCGTGCTGCAGCGGCCCTTGGACTCGTCGGAACGGAGCATCATCGTTCGAAAGCTGCTCGCTCTCTCCGGTCCAAACACAGGGCCGGTGCGGCCGATCGACGCGATGTTCGTGCTCGCCTCGGATGTGCACCGCTGGAGCTATCCGCCGCGCCGTCAGCTCCTTTTCGGAGAGTGGTTGCGCGACAGATTCGAGCGCGAAGACATTCCGGGTCCCGCCGCGGATCCGGACCTGGCCATCCTGCTGCATGCAGCGAGGTGCAGGAGCCGCCCGCTGATCGGTCCCGAGGCAAGAACGCTCATCGCGCCGGTGCCCGCGCAGGCCATACGTGACGCTATCGTCGACTCGCTCCCCAAGCTGCTCGACGATCTCAAAGGCGACGAGCGCAACGTAGTGCTCACCTTGGCGCGCATGTGGACAACCTTGGCCAGCGACGAGGTCGTGCCGAAAGATGTTGCGGCTGCATGGGTGCTCGAGCGCATACCGCCCGAGCACCGGATGGTTATGGAGCTGGCGAGAGATGCCTACTTGGGCAGAGTGCGCGACGATTGGGCAGCTCGCCAGCCCGACGTGCAGCAATTCTCCGCCTACACTGCTGCTGTCATCCAGGCGTTGTATCGCCAGCGCACAGCAGAGCCGTAGCAAGCTAGAAGACGCCGCCTCCCGCTCCCACGTTCTGTCCAGTCACCCAACGCGCGTCGTCGCTTGCGAGGAATGCCGCGACCGACGCGACCTCCGCGGGCTCGCCGATGCGAGCAAAGGGCGACATCCCCGCCGCGATCTTGCGATCTCGTTCCGGCAGCAGATCCGTGTCGGTGAACCCCGGAGAGAGCGCGTTGACCGTGATGTTGCGCGGTCCGAGCTCGCGCGACAGCACGCGCACGAACTGCTCGGCGGCGCCCTTGCTGCCGAGGTAGAGCGCGGTGCCCGACATCAGCATGCGCGTGCCGCCAGTAGAGACGACGACGATGCGCCCGCCATCGCGCACCTGGCGCGCCGCTTGCTGCAACGTGAAGAAAACGCCTTTGGTGTTCGCGCCGAACACGAAATCGAACTCTTCCTCCGTGCTTTCCGTGATCGGCTTGATAACCGCGACGCCAGCGTTCGCGACGACGATGTCGGGCGCCCCGAACGCTGCGCGCGCTTCGTCGAACAGTCGATGGACTTCCGCCGTTCGCGCTACGTCGGCGCGAACCGCGACCGCTCGCCCGCCACGACTGCGAATGGCAGTCACGACTTCCTGTGCGGCCTGCTCGCCGCGAACGTAATTGATGACGACGGCGGCCCCGTCCTGCGCGAGTCGTTCGGCGATCGCGCGGCCAATGCCGCGCGAGCTGCCCGTTACGATTGCGACCTTACCTTCGAGTGGTAGTGACATGATCGACTCCTATCGCGCGATCGCCTTGGCAGTGACCTGGTCCTGCAGGCGGTCGATGAACCAGTTGGGATAGACCGGCGACAGCGCAGTGGCCGCATCCAACTCGGCCATTTCAGCAGCGGTGAGCACGACATTCGCCGCGCCGAAGTTGTCGTCGAGCTGATGCAGCTTGCTGGCGCCGATCAGCACGCTCGTCACATTCTGCTTGGCGAGCAGCCAGGCGATCGCGGTCTGCGCCACGCTCGCGTCGTGCTCCGCGGCGATCTTGCGCAGGCGCTCCACCAGCTGAAAGCCGTGCTCCTTGTCGAACGGCAGCAGGTCGAATCCCGAAAAGCGATTGTCGGGAGCGGACAGCGTGGCGCGGGTGTACTTGCCGCTCAGGAAGCCGGAAGCGAGCGGGCTCCAGATCGTGAGCCCCAAGCCGTAACGACGCATCATCGGTATCACGTCGCGCTCGACGTCGCGGCCGAGCAGCGAGTAATGCATCTGCCCGTGCGTGAACGGCGCGAGATTGTTCGCCTTCTGGATCTCGAGCGCCGCGGCCACCTTCCACGCCGACCAGTTCGAGAAGCCGATGTAGCGCACCTTGCCGGAGCGCACCACGGCGTCGAGTGCAGCGAGCGTTTCTTCGAGCGGAGTGAACGGGTCCTCGCGGTGCGCGATGTAGACGTCGAGCCAATCGGTGCCGAGGCGCTTCAGGCTTTCGTCGACCGACCACAGGATGTGGCGGCGTGACAGTCCGGATTGGGTCACGGCCGTGCCGCTGCGCATGCCGACCTTGGTCGCAATCACGACATCGTTACGGCGGGACTTCAGCGCCTGGCCGAGCAGTACCTCCGATTGTCCGCCGGCGTAGGCGTCGGCTGTGTCGAAGAAGTTCACGCCGGCATCCAGCGAGCGCGCGACCAACTCGTTCGCCGCCTGCGCACCGACCTTGTAGACCGTCGCGAAGTCCTGGTTGCCGGAGGTGAAGGTCATCGCGCCGAAGGCGAGGCGCGAGACGACGAGACCGGTATTTCCGAGCGTGGCGTACTGCATGACTGAGCTCCTGGGGAAGCGGGCTGACGCTTCGTTGGCGTGCAAGGTAGCGCCGGCGGTTGTTTGGATAAACCGCCTGCAGGACAATGAGCTGTAAAGATGAACTTTCTAATCGCCGGATCCCCAGATGGCACGCAGCGACGGTTTCAGCGGCTTGTCCGAATTCCTGTCGGTAGCGAAGCACGCGAGCTTTCGCGCCGCCGCCGCGGAGCTCGGCGTCACGCCCGCGGCAGTGAGTCAGGCGATTCGCACGCTCGAAACGAAGACCGGGCTCGTACTGTTTCAGCGCACGACGCGACGCGTAGGGTTGACCGAAGCCGGCGAGAAGCTGCTGGCCCGCGTTCGACCTGCGGCCACTGAGATCGCCGGTGCATTCGAAGCACTCACGGATCTGCGCGAGCGGCCCGCGGGGCTGCTGCGTCTCTCGGTACCGCGCGTCGCGTTGCCGCTGGTGATCGAGCCTGCGCTGCCGGACTTTCGCCGCGCGTATCCCGACGTTGCAGTCGATATCGACGTGAACGACGCGGCGGTCGATCTCACCGCCAGCAATCTCGACGCGGGCATTCGCATCGGCGAGCAGGTCGAGCGAGACATGATCGCGGTGCGCCTGACGCCGGACCTGCGCTGGTCGGTACTCGGCTCGCCTGCGTACTTCGCCGCGCGCGGCCGCCCGCGCACGCCGGAAGAGCTGACGCGGCACGAATGCATTCGTTATCGCTTTCTGACCGCCGGTTCGATCTACCGCTGGGAGTTCGTGCGCGGTGGCCGCGAGTTCTCGGTCGACGTCCCCGGCGGCGTCACCGTCAACGACGGCAATCTGATGATGGCGTGCGCACTCAAGGGAATGGGGCTGATCTACACCGCCGATCTGTTCGCAGCACGCGAGCTGGCTGCGGGACAGCTGGAGCCGGTGCTGGAGGAGTTCTTACCTGCGACGCCAGGACTGTTCCTGTACTTTCCCGCGCGCACTCAAACGCAACCGAAGCTACGCGCGTTCATAGATATGTTGACGGCGACGAGCAAACGGCGTGATGGTGGCCGGGCTGCAGCCCGACGGGGCCGGCG
>Ga0134127_10001301_pt1 | contig 18735 bp, 15 predicted proteins | sample KB31753_FD_96459 | JGI IMG/M metagenome (GOLD analysis project Ga0134127, IMG submission 96459) | Terrestrial soil microbial communities with excess Nitrogen fertilizer from Kellogg Biological Station, Michigan, USA - KB3-175-3 | ecosystem: Environmental > Terrestrial > Soil > Unclassified ... | reverse complement strand
TCACAATAGTGTCCCGGCGATGTATGGTCAGCGTCGCTACTGCTATGCTGGCTGCGGCCCTTACCGCTCCTGTTAGCGGCCTGGCCCAGTCGCCCAATAGACAGATCGGGCTCGCAGAAGCGAGGTCCTTCCATTCCGCGATCCTTAACGAGGACCGCGAAGTGCAGATCGCCTTGCCGGAAACCTATGGCCGAACGGCGATCTCCTACCCGGTGCTCTTCCTCCTGGACGGAGGTTCCCACTTGCTTCACGCTTCGGCGACCACCCGGTTTCTGGCGTCCGCGCGCAACCGCATTCCCGATATGATCGTCGTAGCGATTCCCAACACCAATAGGAATCGCGATATGACCCCCGGAGCCGGTGCAGCAACCTTTCAGCGAGTTCTCGCCGAGGAACTCATCCCGTGGGTAGAGCGCAACTTCCGCGCGGCGCCAGAGCGAATTCTCTTCGGACATTCGTTGAGCGCGAGCTTCGCCGTGCACACCCTGCTGAACCGCCCGGAGCTGTTCGACGCATACATCGCGGCCAGCGCACCCTTGTGGCGGTACGACAACCTGACCGTGGACATGAAAGGCGGGCTCTCGCGCGCCGCCAAAGCGGCTGCCGCGGTTTACCTCACCGTCGGCCAGTACGAGAACGAGAAGCTGCGCGACGGGGTACAGCGGTTTGCGGCCACGCTGAGGGGCGCCGCCCCGGCGGAAGCCCCTGCGTGGTCCTATCTGGACATGAAGGACGAAGACCACAGCTCGACGCCACAGCGCAGTCTTTACAACGCACTCGAGGCACGGTACGCCGAATGGCGCTTCCCATTCTTTGAGGATCAAGCCGAGCTCGATCAGAAGGGTGGGTTGCTCGGTCTTGAAGCGCACTATCAGCGCTTCTCCAAGCGGTTCGGCTACAGCGCGCCACCGCCTGAGGCTCGCCTCCTGCAAGTAGGAGGCATCTACACCGCAGCCGGCCGGCACGACGACGTTATTCGGCTCGCGCGGGCATATGCAGCCCAGTACCCAGCGATGGCGGAGCGTTTGGTAAATCAAGTTGGCTACGATCAACTGAGGCAGGGACAGGTAGACCGTGCGGTGCAGACCTTCAAGAAAAATGCCGAAGCCTTTCCCGACTCGCCGAAGGTGCACGACAGTCTTGGTGATGCGTATTGCCGAGCGGGTGACGCGGCGTCGGCCGTGCGGAGCTATCAACAAGCAGCACACGTAGCGGAGAAACGATCACCGTCACACCCGAGACTCGGCTTTTATCGGGATAAGGCGAAGAAGGGGTGCGCGCCAGATCCCGACAATCGTCCCCCGAAGCTCTGACGGGTCGCGGCCCTAATGCGAAATGAAAGAAATCTCTCAGACTTTCACTCATGTCCTGGTATGGGCAGCCTTGCTGCTGTTGCTGACAATTCCGGCGGCCACCACCGGCTTGGCTCAAAGTGAATCCACGCCGCCACCATTTCCTCCGCCCGGTAAGCTGGTTGATGTCGGCGGATGGCGACTGCACCTCAATTGCACTGGCGAAGCCCGCGCTTCGCAGCCGACCGTCATCCTTGAATCGGGCAAGGGTGATTTCTCGGTGGAGTGGAGTCTTGTCCAACCGGGCATCGCCAAATTCGCGCGCGTCTGCTCATACGACCGTGCGGGCGACGGGTGGAGCGACCTTGGCCCATACCCGCGTACCTTTCACCAGATCGTCTACGAACTGCACACACTGCTCGACAAGGCCGGGGTGAAACCGCCGCTGGTGCTGGTTGGCCATTCCTACGGCGGCTGGCTAGTGCGTCTTTATGCTTCGACATACCCGGCGGAGACCGCAGGGATGGTGCTCGTTGAGGGAGGCGCTGACAATCCCTGGCGCCTGTTGCCAGATGGCAAGCTGGTGCGTTCCGCGGATCTCGCAACCGGACGACCGATCCCCGTAGTGAAGGTCTCGAATCCCTTGCGTGTAAGCGATATCCCGCCGGGCGCTTTGAGCCAAATGAGAGCCGGCATACCTGAGGCTGTTAAAACCGCGAACGACCCTCCGCGCGACAAGCTGCCGGCCGAGTCGCAGCGTATGCGCACCTGGGCACTAGCGCAGTTGGGGCATGTGGCGGCTGCCGTAAACCCGTTCGAGAATGAAGAACTCGCAGGCTTGCGAACCGAGCGAACCAACCGCGAACACCCGCTGGGCGACCTGCCACTGATCGTTTTGACCCGAGGGGTTTCGGAGAAAGACGGCCCGGATGGTGAGGCTTTCGCAGCGGAACACCGGCGGGATCATACGTTATTGGCGGCGATGTCGCGCAGGGGGAGAGTGGTCGTCGCAGCCCGCAGCGGCCATCACGTTCAGCTCGATGAACCGGACCTTGTGATCAAGTCGATTCGTGAGGTGCTGGAAGCTGTACGTAAATGATGGCGTGTGGACAACCCCGCAGCCAAAACATCGGTTCGACGCGGCAAGCGAGTCTCTCAACGTTGCTTTAATGCTCTGTGCCAAAACGCGGATCAACCGAAGCGTTGGATGGCTAAAGGAGTAACAATGACCGCGAAACGGTTCATCAAATATGCGGAGCTTCTGCTTTGGTTTTTGCTTACGACAAGTTTAACCGACGCACAATCAAATAATCTTCTACAGAATCCCAGTGCCGACGATGGCGCAAACCACTGGAAAGCTTTCGGTGAAGCTGTAGTCGCGCAAACGCCCGAAAACGGATCGCATTTCATGGTCAGAAACAAAGGATCCTTCCAACAAGACGTCACTTTGCCAGAGGACGCGTTTGGTAAGTTCGCACTGCTGATTGGTCGTGTCTCCAGCGAGAGAATCAATGGTGACGGAGCAATTACCGGCTTGCCATACATTTACGGCTACATGATAAATGGCGTAAATTTTGGAGGCGGGCGGATTCTTTTCTACTTGCAAGGCCAACAAATGCTGTGCGGGGCTAGAAAAGAGAATGAGTGGGTAATGGCTTGGGGCATTTTTCAAATCCCTGATGGAACTGGCGCAATTAGGTTCTTTCTAAAGCAGGCAGAACGGAAGGATGTTCCGCAGAATGGCTCTGCTGCGCGATTTGATAACCTTGGACTATATTTGTTCGACACAGAGAAGGAAGCAAATGACTTCGTAAAGGCATTCAAAAACCAAAAGCAATAGTTTGTGCTCAGCAAGAACGACATCTAATCCTTGGGGCGAACGGAGTCTTCGAAGCGAATTACGTCCGGCCCGCTCGTGTTGCTTTCCTGCCCTGATTCTTAATCTTGTCTGCTGCGGAGAAAAGGCGGATGATATTGACGATCAAGAATTGAAGTAGGAGGTATGGCTTTCTTGATCAGCTTCGGTGAGAGTGCTAACCCTGTAGGGAACCTCACTCTCACATATCGCCTGTTCCTCCCCGACCAGAGCCCGCAGCTCATTCGCTATCGCGGGCATGCAGTGATAGGCTCTCTTGGTCCGCATTCAACATGATGCGCTCATCGGGAGCCAAGATACGCTACCGATGTATTATTGACAACTGTTCAGAGCGGCGGGCCGCCACTTATCCCGGACCTGCTTGTCCTACCGCGCTGGTATTCCGGCGCGCCGGCTAAAGAGCCCGCCCACTCTTCGGACCACCCGTGTACATAATGGGTCATCGGACAAAACAACCGGTGTTTTTCATTGCGATTGTCGTGACAGCCTTCCTCTGGTTGACGGCCGGCGCGGAAACGGTCCAGGTCTTTGCCCAGGCTGGCGTCGCCGACTCAACCGTTAAGGGCAACGTGACGGATCAATCTGGCGCCGGAGTGAGTCAGGCTAGGGTCACTATTGTGAACTCCGAGCGCGGAGTCGTACGAAATACTAAGACAGATGACGCGGGGGCTTATCGCGTGCCGCTTTTACAACCTGGCACCTACGAACTGAGTGTTGAGGCGGCTGGGTTCCAGCCGCAAGTTTTACGGGATGTGGTGCTGACGGTCGGAGAAGTCGCCGTTCGTGACGTTGAGTTACAGGTAAGCCAAATAAATGTAGCGGTGACTGTCAGCCCCGCGCCGGCGCTGGTCGAGACCGAACGCACCCAACAGTCCGAGACCATCGAACGCAGGCAGATCGCGACCCTGCCGAATCTGTCGCGCAATTTCACTTCCTACATTTTCACTCTACCAGGCGTCGCGGACGTGGCAGCGGCGCGCGTGCAGCAGACGCGTGTCGCCCCTGTGCCGACCTCAGGGTTTTCCGTCGGCGCCGGCAACGGCAGGAGCAACTATATCTCGATTGACGGAGGCGAGAACGATTCCGGGATCGGGAGTCTGAGGATAAGAAACCTTAGCGTGGAAGTTGTGCAGGAGTTCCAGGTAAACCGCAACGCCTACGCAGCCGAATACGGCTTCACCGCCGGGACGGCGATAAACGTTGTCACGCTGGGCGGGACCAATTCATTTCATGGCACGGGCTATGTCTTTTATCGCTCTCAGAAAACGGCCGCGCGCGACCCGCTGAACACGACCGGTAAAAAAGCGTTTGAGCAGCGAATTGCGCCTGGATTTACTTTCGATGGTCCACTCGTAAAGAACCGTGCATTTTTTTTCACATCCTTTGAGGCACTCAAATACGACGTTGCCAGGATTCGCTCTTACACGAGTAATCCATCTCTGCTCGGACCGACCGGGGCGCAGTCTGCATATCTGCAAAGTCTCGAGTCCGGTCCAGACGCAAGGGACACGACCCGGCGTATCGCCTCCCAATTGCGGACCACACTAGGCACCACGAGCAACCTGACGACACTCCAATTGCTGCGGCAAAGTGAGGGCCAATTCACCGCGCCGAGCCGAACATACAACTGGACGACGCGATTGGATTACAACCGTGGCGAGCAAGACTTCATCAACGGGCGTTTTACTCTGGCGCGGGAAGACAACGACCTGCTTCGCATTGATAACGTGGAGGCTCCGAGCAATGGACTCCTTGAAGTTCTTGATGACTACACGGCGGTCGCGACGTGGAGTCACATTTTCAGCAGTCGTCTGGTGAATCAACTTCGCGTTCAGTTTGCTTACGACGATTATCGCCAGCTCTCGCGCGCGCCGGAAAGTACACTGATCACCATCGCCGGGCTGATTAATTACGGGCGCGTTTTGACACTTCCCACGGTGATGAAGCAGAAACGCTACCAGTTCGAAGACGTAGTGAGTTGGAGTAGAGGGACACAAGATTTCAAATTTGGTGCTTCGTACCGGCCCGTCGATGCACAGTTACTCAACGAACTCGCGTTTGGCGGCACCTACCAGTTCGCTGCCGGACTGCCACTTGCTCGTGCCCTCTCTGCGGCTGACCTTGGTCAGCTGACCGGGCGGCTGGTGCCGCCCGCCGACACAGTTCTCACCTCGCTTCAGGCATTCAATCTGGGACTTCCTTCCATCTGGCAGCAAGGGTTTGGAAATCCGGGCTTTCAGGCCTGGCAGCATAATCTGGGCTCCTTCGGACAGGTTTCGTGGAAGGCAACCCCTAGCCTGACCCTCAACCTGGGAGCTCGGTTGAATTATGACGGGGAAGCTGAGCCATTAGACCAGAATATCAGTATCTCTCCGCGCGTCGGCTTTGCCTGGGATCCGTTCGGTAAGGGTGAAACTGTGATTCGTGGCGGGTTTGGGACTTTCTATGCGCCCGTGTCGCTTCAGGTTCTATCCGCGACCAGGCTGCAAAGCGATGGCGGAGGATTCATCAATCTTCAATCACGGACGCTGCAAGACGGTGCACAGTCAACCCAGGCGCTGTGGGCTTACGGCGTAAGCCTCGGAAAACTCCCTTTCGTGGCGCTCACCGATGCAGACATTCGCGCCTTTGGGATCATACCGACACCGGGCCAGCCTAACCGGCGTGTGGCGGAAGCCGCCGAGGACTACGATAATCCGTATACGGTTCAAGCCAGCGTCGGCGTTTCCCAACAACTGCGCCGAGACCTTGCGCTCGAAGTTGCCTTCCAAATGTATCATGGCGTACACTTGCCCATCGCGCTCGAAGGGAATTATCGCGAGAGCGGCCAATTCGTCGCTGTGCCGGGTATGCCTGGAACCGATCTCTTCGGCCCGCGGCTTGAACGCCTTGACCCTTCGATCGCACAAAAGATCGTTCATTCATCCGAGGGCAACTCGATCTATTACGGGATGACCACCTCGCTGCTCAAGAGGTTCGGAGAAGGATTCCAGTTTCGCGCCAGCTACACCTACGGCAAGGCGATTGACGACGTGCTGGACTTCAGCGGCGGCTCGACGCCGTACCTGGTGACGCGACGTTACGTGGATAGAGGTCTCTCAGCCTACGATGTGCGTCATAGTTTTGTCGTTAGCGGAACTTTTGAAAGCCCGTTTAAGGCGCGCCCCGCAGATAACTGGATGGCTCGAGCGCTCGCAGACATCACGCTCAGTCCGATCATCACCCTGCGCAGCGGGTTCCCATTCAATCTCTTCATTGGTCGCGATGTAAACGGAGATTTGAATAGCACCGACCGCCCGTTTTATGCGCCGCGTAATTCGGGACTGGGCGAAGGCTACTACAGCGTCGATCTCAGAATGAGCAAGCGATTTTATTTGCGTCCAGGTGCCGAAGGCCCCAGAGTGGAGTTCATCGCCGAAGCGACGAACCTTCTCAACCGGGCCAACTTCCTCCGAGTCAACGACGTCGTCTGCGGAACTGCGGCGCAGCCGGGTTTCATCAACGGTTGCGATCCGAAATTCCTGACCGGGCCGTTCGACTTCAAAGGAATACATGGCCTGCCGCCCACAGCGCCCCTGGGATTCGCGAGCGCGGGGCCCCCACGCCAATTTCAGTTCGGGCTGAAATTTGAACTCTAGTGTGTCTATGCGAGCAAGACGCTTTGCAACAGTGATATCGGTCCGGGCTCCTTTGCTCGTTCTGGCGATTGCGGCGCTGTGTGCGACATCAGCGGCCGCACAGAGCGCCCAAGAAAGCAAAAAGGTCCTGATATTGTTTACACATCAATCCGACCAGCCCGGACAAGCCATCCTTGAACAAGCCATGCGGTCCAACCTCCAGGCCAGCTCGTCGGTGCAAATCGAAATCTATTCAGAGTATCTGGACGCTGTGCGTACGCCACTGGATGTTTATGGGAAAGGGTTGGTCGAACAGTTGCGACTTAAATACGGAGGCAAGGATTTCGACCTGGTATTTGCCGTTAACCCCCCCGCATTGAAATTTCTGCTGCAGAATCGCGCAGCCTTGTCTCCCGGTACTCCTATCGTTTTTATCGTTCTCGACCAGCAAAACCTGAACGGTCTCGATGTCGGGCCGAACATGACCGGCGTCTGGGGGGAGGCCAACTACAAGTCCAATTTGGAACTTGCCCTGGCGTTGCATCCCGAAACCAAACAGGTGGTCGTGATCTGCGGCGCCGGTGAATGGGACACCTACTGGAGATCGCTCGTACAGGAGCAGTTGCGCGCATTTGAAGGCCGCGTCGAGTTTTCCTACCTCAGCGGCTTAACCATTTCAGAGCTGAAGAACGCCCTGGCCGCTTTGACGTCAAGGACCATAGTGCTCTTCGTATCAAGCACACAGGATAATGCGGGCAATAATCCAGGCAACCTTGTGGTCGTTCGCCAAATCTGTCCGGCCTCAAGCGCACCCGTGTATGGCAGCAGCGACGCCCAATTGGGACTGGGGATTGTGGGCGGTCGGCTCGTCAGTTTTGAAGCGCTTGGCGTCGAGGGAGCGCAGGTGGGCTTGCGCGTGATGGCTGGTGAAAAGCCGGAGGCAATCGCTCCTCACGGAATTCCAAGCGCCGCAATGTTCGACTGGCGAGAACTCAAGCGCTGGGGAGTGGGAGAGGAGCGGCTCCCTGCCGGCAGCGTCGTCCGCTTTAAGGAATTGACATTCTGGGAGCGATATATGTGGCGGATTATCACCGCATTCACGCTCATCGTTCTGCAAACCTTGTTCATTGCGGTGCTACTCATCGAAAGAAGACGCCGACAGCGCGCCAGGTTAGCACTCGACCAGCTCAATGAAGAACTGGAAGAGCGCATCGCGGCGCGCACCGCCGCGCTCGACAACAAGACCCGCGAGTTGGAGACCTTCGCATATTCCGTCGCACACGATCTCAAGGCCCCTTTGCGCGGCATCAACGGTTACAGCCGCCTCCTTCTTGAAGACTACTCAAGAGAGCTCGGCGATGAGGCTCGCTCGTTCATTACAAGCATCCAGACGTCAAGCGAGGAGATGAACCAGCTTATAGACGACCTTTTGGCCTACTCCCGCATGGAGCGCAGAGAGTTTAAGCCGGACCGCCTCGAACTGCGCCCCCTCATTATGGGGCTGGTCGAGGAGAAGAGGCGCGAGGCGGCCGAGCGCCACATCGATTTCGTCGTAAATGTCGACGGCGGCACCGTCGTGGTCGACGCTAACAGCCTCATTCAGTCGCTCAAGAACTATCTGGACAACGCCGTCAAGTTCACCGACCAGACACCCCAGCCGCGCATAGAGATCGGCTCGAAGGAGACGGCGACGAGCTGCTACTTATGGGTGCGCGACAACGGTATCGGCTTTGACAACAAATATCGCGATCAAATCTTCGGAATTTTTCAGCGCCTGAACCCGGCGGAGGAGTATCCGGGCATGGGCATCGGCCTGGCCATCGTGGGCAAAGCGATGGAGCGCATGGGCGGGCGGGCCTGGGCAGAGAGCGAGCCGGGCGGTGGCGCGATCTTTTATTTGGAGATTCCGAAGACTAATCAGACCGAGGTTGATTTATTAATGACTGCTGAAGCCGGCAATCTTTGATTAAAGAAGCACAGCAGGCCCGAGAATCGCGAGTCGGGTCGCAGGCTGTCCACCGCTCCTAACGGCCACAATTAGGCATTGTCCAGAGAAAGAGAAGAAGCTAGACTCCTGCCTTGAGCAAGATTCGAGAGATCGAGCGGGCTGTGCGTGAACTCTCTCCTGAGAACCTCTCAGCTTTTCGTGCCTGGTTCACAGAATCACATTGAATTCCAAGACTGAGAAAGAATTCGATCGATCACGGCTGATCATAGCATTAGATATCGCCTTCTTGTTGTTCGCCGTCTCCTCATTGATTTACGCCGTAGTTACGGCGCCTCAGAATGGAATCGATTTTCTCACTTATCATAGAGGTGCAAGAGAGTGGATCGAGGGTATCTATAATGACGGGGCCGGATCACTCTTTACTTATCCCCCGTTCACCATACCGCTCATCTCACCATTCGCCCTCCTTTCATTTGAACGAGCACGTATTCTGTGGCTTGGCATAAATCTGCTCGCTACCGGTGTAAGCATTCACCTGGTTCTAAGCTACTTCAATAGCTGGCCTACGAAGGTAAAGTTCTATCTAGCACTGCTGGTGCTGAGCTTAGCCCCTTTCAGGGTCACGCTTCGCGTCGGACAGATAAGTCTAATCGTCACTGCCCTTCTTTTAGGTACGCTACTCGCCCGGAGCCGGAAGAGAAAGTATTTGGCCGGCGTACTATTTGGAATTTCATTGTGTAAATTTACACTGGGCTTTCCGTTCCTTATCTACTTCTTATGGAAGAAAGAGTGGAAGATTCTGACTGCTGCCGTATCACTAATGTTGCTACTTACCCAGTTATACGCTCTCAGATTGCAGTTATCGCTGATTACGGTAGTCAGCGACTACATAAATGTTATGAGCAGGCTTTCCATCTCACATACCAGCGCCTTTATCGGTTCGACCGAGATCAAGCCGCTGCTTAACTGGCTCACGGGCGGGGATCACGTGTGGTCAACGACGTTGTTCGTCGTGTTGTTGACGTCATCAGTGATTGCGATGGCTTTCGTATTCACGCGAAGACCTGAAGCTGAGCGGATTCACTTTTCCATATTATCTCTGTTTGCCCTGTGGGCAGTTTACCACCGCACATATGATTCGGTGTTATACATAATACCGATTGCATTGCTTATCGATTTTCTGATGCACAGAGAATACAAAGCATTTAGCATCTTTTGGCTTGCGGCGACGGGTCTGCTCGTGCTCAGCATACCAGGTCTTCTAATTTCCAGGTTAGGCATAACTGAAGAAACAATTACTCACTCAGTATTCATAACGGCTGCCGCACACATAGAGAGAATACTTACATTTGGGATGTTCGGGTCGTTGTTGTTCTTACTCTGGAAATCAAGTTCCACCAGGTCTCAAACTTGGAGTTCGAATTATTCAGCAGTATCGTCTGACAATCGCACGCCGTAGGCGGCGAAGCGAGTTTCTAATGTATCTCGACTGAGTGTCCGGAGCCGGTGCGGCGAAGGCTGCTTTGATTCGCGCCGCCGCTTCAACTCGGACGTCAGTCCTCGCGGAGCGTGAATCGGAGATTTCTATGTCCAGTGTTATGCCGAGAGTTGACGAAGCCAACCTGCGAACTCAGACGCCTGTAATTCGGCGCGTCGTCGCGATTATTACGCGAAGCGTCTACGTGCTATCTGGCGTATTCTATCTGTTGACTAGCGTTGTGGTGTTGTTACTGGGAACAGGCCTCTTACCGGCCTGGGTGCACGATCGAATCTTCGAGTTCGGCCAGAACAACCCGCTCACGATGCACTTGATCCAGGAGACAGCGACTCTCTGGGTGCTCGTGGGCTTATTGTTAGTCTGGTTCGCGCGGCATTACGATCAGAGTATTAAGTTTCATTGGGCTATGACTTTCTATCTCTCGCTAAATGCGTTTGTACACTGGTTCAGCGCTTACGGGAAGTTTGAGAATGAACCAAGAGTGATAGTCAACGCGATTCCGTTTATTCTGTTTCTGGTGTTAGGGCTGCTGCGAAGGGTGGCGCCTGACTCGGAGCGGCACTCCGGAGGTGGTTATGAAGAAGCTGCTTCTTAGCCTAATCGTGGTGACAGTATTTGCGTCAGGGACTCCAGCTCAAACCTACCCTATTGAAATAGAGGGCATATGAAAATCAAAACATTCCTTTGGACAGTTCTTGTAGCCGCGCTTCTTACCGGCATCCCTTCAACGGCGCAGGTGCAAGTCATTGCGATCAAGGCCGGCTACCTGGTTGATCCAGAATCTGCAACAGTCGCCGCCAACCAGATCATTTTGATCGAAGGGCGAACAATCAAATCCGTTGGCGCTAATCTGAAGATACCTGAGAACGCGACTGTCATCGATTTGTCCAAACAAACAGTGCTGCCAGGCTTGTTCGACGCGCACGCGCACCTCTGTATGACGACTCGGCGTAATCGAGATGGTGGAAGATACTACTTTACAACGTTGATTGATTCGAACGCTTACCGCGCGATACAGGGGGTTGCTAACGCACGCTCGATGCTCGAGGCTGGGTTTACTACCGTCCGCGACATTGGTAATGCGGGCAACTATGCCGATACTGATCTGCGGCGCGCGATTGAGGAAGGGCTCGTGCCTGGACCGACGATTATCAACGCCGGGCGCATCATCGCCCCCTTCGGCGGACAGTTCCAGATGCAGCCCGATAAACCGGGCCTCGGCAATCCTGAGTATTTCTACGCCGACACTCGCGATGAACTCAAGAAAGCGGTTCGTGAGAACATTCATTACGGTGCCCGCGTCATCAAACTTGTGGTTGATGATCAACGATACATTTACTCAGTCGACGACATACGCTTCGTGATTGAAGAAGCTGCGCGCGCCGGATTAAAGGTTGCGGCTCATTGCTGGACGGAGGCTGGTGCGCGCAACGCCGCGGAAGCCGGCGTGGCTTCGATTGAGCATGGGGTCGCCATTTCTAACGAGGCGCTGGAAATAGCCAAGCGCAATGGTGTCGCACTGGTCCCAACTCCGTTTACAGAGACAGATGCCCGGGAATTCCAGACACCGGGTGCCAACAAGCAAATCAACGAGAAATGGTTCATCGATCCAGTCAAACGCGCCTATAAGATTGGAGTGACCCTGGTCCATGGCCCCGATGTTATTTTCACGACAAAAGAGTATTCTCGCGGCCGATTATCGATCGAAACCATCGATCATTGGGTAGAGGCGGGCATCCCGGCGCGGGTGATGTTACAAGCCCTGACCACAAATGCGGCGCGACTGCTCGGCGTTGAAAAGGAGCGAGGCGCAATTCGACCGGGAATGAAAGCTGATATTATCGCCACAAGGAACAATCCGCTCGATAAGATAGACACCCTCAAAGCCGTCACCTTCGTAATGAAAGACGGCCAGGTGTTCAAGTCAGGCGCCTCGTTGCCCTGAAATGGCGCCTGAGCGGATCGCCTTCCGAACAGCAATTAGACAAGATGAACGGAATCGCCTTGCAGTTGGAGCATTCAATCGAGACCGCAGTGAGTCTGGAGTTCGCTTGGAAGTATCGTACCGATATCGCGAATTGGGACGATCCACCTGCCAAATTTGTACTCGACGGTCCTTTCATCGCGGGCTCACGCGGGACAACGCTGTTACCCGCACAACCGGCCTTACACTGGAGCATCCGAGAAGTTCGCCCTCTAAGCTTGTTCGTTCTTGAGATGCAACTCGACGGAGCCCTCCTTACATTTGAATGGCATTTTGACGAATTGTCTGCGCAGCGGACGATGATGACTCAGAGGATAGTGCTGTCAGGCGACAATGCTGCCGCATACGCCGATCAGGTCAAGGAGGGATTCGGCCCCACTCTGGCGGACGGTATGAAAAGGATCGCAACAGAGATGGCTAACCGGGCGGGGTCAGTGGGTCATCGCATAGATAACAACGTTAATCCCGACTCTATATGACGCAAGCCCATACTTAAGCGGATACCGAGGATCATCTATCCACTCCCACGCATCACCGAGATCGCAATTACGCGCGATGAACGCAAAAAGCCGACCTTTTTCATTTTGTATCCCCATATAGTGCGGATCAACTCCACCCTTCTCATGAGTTACACCGCGGCCCAGCCATGAATTGATGCCCGGCACCTGGATTACCTCGTTGATATCAAAGTAGCAATGAAACAAGGAGTGATCGAGCGGGAGATCCTTTATTTGATACTCGGGAAAAATTCGGCGCATCTGCTCACGCACGTTCTCCCACTCATAGGTGCCCCAGAAGTCATCCAGAAAGAGGAACCCGCCCCGCAACGAATATTCACGCAACCGCTGCGCTTCTTCTTCGGAGAGCTCCATATATCCCGGCTCGACAAAGTATACGAGCGGATGATTGAAGAGCTCCTCATCCATGATGTCGATCTGTTTTGGTTCCGCAGAAACATCCAGATTTGTGCCCGCCCAGTCGCGAATGCCCTGTATGAAGTGATAATCAGCCTCAGGAAAATCCACGGCCCAGGATCCGTATCGGCGGCCCTCAAAGGGAGAGCCGTACTTTATGCGCACAAAGGTAAACTCACCCGGTTCCCATGAAGGTTTGATCCGCGCGGTATCGTAACGCGCTCTATTAAAAGTGGGCTGCGCGAACGCTGAGATCACCAGTAGAAGAGAAATGATGGCCAGATAGACGCTTCTGTGCATTTGATCGAATCTCAACCTAAGGGGTCCTGCCCGAAAAAGCCTGCATAAATCTGCCATCAAGAAGTGATGCATGCAAGCTTATTGTGGATTCGGGCCTTTGGTAGTGTCCTAAATCTGTGGTGAATAGACCACGGATTGGACGGATTCACACGGATCTGATCCGTGCCGATCCGTCCAATCCGTGCAATTCGTCGTCTATGCACGCTTCGGACCTCGCCTCGTTGACAACACCGAGTTTTGTGCGTAAGCTCACCTCGCTCTACAAGTCCATTCAGGTTCTCTGCAAACTAAGCCACCGAACCCTAAGATCGAAAGGAGAGTACTATGCCCGGTACATCGTTCTCTGTTGACCTGTTGGTTGTCACTCCAAACCAGTTGAGGAAGATTAACTTCAAACTGTCCAAAGACTCCAAAACTGACGGCTCCGAGGAATGGACGTTGGAGTTCGGGTTGAACGAAAGGAAGAAGACCACAGACCAGTTCGCCGATGTAGTTAAACTGACTGTCAAGATTAAGCCCGCTCATAACGACAAGGCGGAATCAACCGCGAAGAAGGGTCTGGACGATGCCCAGACAAGCGCCGCGATCGCAGCTGGTGACTCCGCAAAGCTTTTCAGCGAAGGAAAGATATCCAAGACTACCGCGCAGGCAGACGCTCGAAGGGTGATCGCGGTCCGCGGATCGTAATACTGAAACCTGATCGGCCAATCACAGCGTAACAAATACGTGCGACAGACTAAGCCCCGATTAAATCGCTTCTTAACCTCTGCCGTGTCGGTGAGCGTCCTGTTGTTTGCCATAGCACCGGCAGCTGCGGCACAGGTGTGCACACGCAAAGACGTTTCATTTTATTCAAACGGGAACTTCAGGGTTCGCCGGGTGCGGATAGAAAGCCCGATCGACTTCATGCATGCCATATCGAGCCATCTCAACACCCTCAAGTCTAAGCTTCCCCTGCAGCCTTCAACAGTCTTCACGCTTGAGAAGAGTTCCGAAGGGCGAGTCATCATTGAGAAAGCCCTCGATGAGCTCGAAGAAGAGGACGACCCTCGCTCCAGGGTTAGGGTGGTGCTCGCCGGGATAGACAACTGCGACGAGAACGCCGCGCAGCCTCAGCTCGACGTTTACTACAGAGTCTTCACTTCGAACTACAACTCATACCTGAGCCACACGTTCGAGATTAAGACCGACGAGCTCCAGCGCCCGGCAACTTCAGCGGCAACAACCACAGTCGAGACTCAGACAAGAGGGTTTCTGAGAGTCCAGCCCTTTGTGAACTACAATCGCACCCGTCAACTCTTCGGCGGCACAAGCGCGCGCCTGCGCATGCCCGGTGCTATCTTCGACGCCGCTGAAGTTTCCGCCGGCGGTTCCTCGGCGGGCAACGAGCAGGCGTTAGAGCTGTCAGGTTCGCGTTCTCCAGGCAGCGGCCCGATCAAACAACTCGAATACCGGGTCAGATACAGGCACTCCGATCTGCCCACAGGCGGGAATCGCGTGCGTGAAGGCCTGATTCAAGCCCAATTCTTCGCGGCCACAAGCCCGCTCGGACCTGCGGGCCTACTCCTGCGTTACGGCGCATCGCTCGAAGGCGGAAATCAGCAAACCGACCTGGCAACTGCGGCTGGTGGTGACAGCAGTCAGGCCGACTCGGGCTACGGCGGGTTGAAGACCTACCTGGGCGCAACCTTGAGGACAAAGAGTGTCTCGATAGCGGCGTCGTACGGCTTACAGTTAGGGACGCGCGGCGCTACGACCGATCTCGATTTCGTCAAGCACGTCGCCGACGTGGGGTTCAACGCGCGATGGCTGGTGAAGGGCAAACCGGGCGCGTTCCATAAAGCCGTGACATTGGAGGGGCAATTAACGGGCGGGGCTATAAAGACTCTGGGCACTCTGCCGGTATCGCAGAGGTTCTTCGGCGGCAACGGTGTTCGAGACTTCATAGAGAGCGACACCTGGCGCATACGCAGCGGGCCTTACATCAGAAGCCTTCCAGAGAACAGCCTCAATTCCGGCTCTGCCTTAGGTGAGATTGGCGGCACGGGCTTCTACTCGGCGAACTTGACGCTCGCCGTGCCGCTCTGGGGCTACCCGCTCGTGCCGCCGGAGATGGCGAAAGACCAAAAATTCATGGACGCAGTTGAGGGACAGAAAGAGAGCGCACGGAAGCAATTGGTGTTTCGACACCTTAACGAGATACAAGCGTTCCGAGGCCTCATCGCCGACCTCAAGCCGGTTGCCGATGAACTGAGGGAACTCGACAACTCATTAGCCACACTGCCGGGAGAGTGCGCGGAACCTCCAGACGAGGAAGAAGATAATCGCAGTGAGTTGGAAAAAACGCGTTGCACGGTCAAAGATTTAGTCTTCATCTTGCGTGACCAATTGAAAGATGAGAATAAGGAAGACCTCCCGAGCAGGCTGGACGCCACACTGAAGGCGCGTGACGACTCACCCACGTGCATTGACGATGACACTTGCTCGGCGCTTAAGAGGCTGCGCGTCGGTTTGGAAACCCTGGCGCCCCTCCTCAGACCGGCAGGCTTCACGCAGGTCGCGGATACCGCTGACAGGGTCAAGACCTCGCTCGCGGCGCGGCAGCCCACTCTCGTGGCTGCGTACAATGTCATAGAGGCGAGCCCGGAAAAACAGGAGGCCGAGAGGCTTGGCACCCAAGATATGAAACAGCTCGAGCCAGTGCTCAATAGTTTCATCAACGAGCTTAACTGGTTCGCCGTGAGCCCGGTGGCTGTTTTCGACGTGGCGCGGTTGTGGCCGGATAAGAATGGAACGCGCTTCGGCGTCGGCGGCGGTGTGAGGATCTCGGTAGTCAACTTAAATGTGACGATTGGGTACGCCTTCAATCCCAGCCGAAAGATGGGTGAGGGGCGCGGCGCGATGTTCTTCTCATTGGATGTCACCGACCTGTTCCGATAAACACTTTGGCCCGTCCAGCGGCGCCTGCGTGCGCGTTAGCGTTGAGCGCTTGCAACTTGTGAGCACTGCGACGAAGAATAACAGGTCGGGAAGGGCGGCTTGCCCCCCGCTTGCTTGGATATTTGGCAATAGTGAATCACCGGGAGCGGGGGCAAGCCGCCCTTCCCGACCTGTTATTCTTCGTCGTAGTACTTCCTCTTTTACAACCGCCTGAACAAGCGGTAAGGTTTATCAATTCGCAAAAGTAATTTGGCATTCGATGCGTTGCGGCCAGTAGCGGACAAGGCACCTTAACAAGCGCGTGCAGCGAGAGACGCAACACACGGCTTCCGTGAAGATCCAGTTTCGACGCAGCACTCGCTTCAAAAAAGGAGAACACCAATGCGTAACGTGATTCTATCGATGACCGCTGCTCTGGCCATGTTGACCGGACCGTTCCAGTCAAACACCACCAAGCCGCTCCCTGCGGACGTCGGACCTGGCCGCATCGCCTGGTTCGACATCACCACATCCAATCTGCAGCAATCCAAGGACTTCTACGGCAAGCTCTTTGATTGGAGATTTACCCCGATAAAGGGTACTGATCAGGCGGTGGAGATTGTCTCAAGAGGCACGGCGATCGGCACGCTGAGAGGGGCTGAGGGCAAGATCAGCGGGTTCAACGGAGTCGTCTATGTTCAGGTAACTGACGTTCAGGCAAGCTGCAACAAGTCGAAGGAGCTTGGGGGAACAATCGTCCCCGGGTTCCCGTTCAATTTGCCGGACGGCACTGGTGCCATCGGACTCGCCATCGACCCGGCCGGCCACCCAGTGGGCTTGTACTCGCGGACACCCATCGCACCGGCGAAATGATGGTTAGGAAGTAGTCAGAAGTCCGTGGTGAGTAGTCCGTAGTCCGTAGCTACTGACTACTGACTGAGCAGTCGTATGTTTGTCGGCCATTACGCAGTCAGTTTTGTCGCCAAGAAGATCACTCCGACTGTCCCTTTGTGGGTGCTCTTCATCGCAGTGCAACTCCTCGACGTCGCGTGGGCACCGCTCGTGCTCGTCGGCATCGAAAAAGTACGCATCGTGCCTGGGATTACCGCCTCGAACCCACTCGATCTCTACTACATGCCCTACACCCATAGCCTCGTTGCTGCGTTAGTTTGGTCGGCAGGAGCGTCCGCAGCGTATCGAATTGCGTTCCGACGCGATGGCAAGCTCGCGGCGCTGGTCGTCGGCGCGGCCGTGTTCTCACACTGGGTTCTCGACCTGGTCGTACACAGGCCCGATCTCCCGCTGTATGACAATGCGGACAAGGTCGGTCTTGGATTATGGAACTTCCCGGCACTTGCGCTCGGGTTGGAGGCTGCACTCCTGTTTGGAGCAATGTTGGTTTACTTTCGGCTTGGTATTCAGCGTCGAGCTGCTCTCACTGTATTCGGCGTGATCATGCTGGCTATTCAGGTGTATGTGTTTTTCGGACCGCCTCCGGCTTCCGACAAGGCGGCCGCAGGAACGGCGATCGTCGCATACGTGGTGTTCGCAGTTGTGATCCGATTGCTGGAAGGAAGGCAAGCGACCGCCTGGTCGACTCCGGACAACTCTTAACCTGAATCAAGATCAATGCAATCCAGACGGGCCAACTATGGCATGTCGATCCCTTCACAATTTCAAGCTTGTCACTTCCGCCCGGCATGAATGAAGGCGTCAGGCTGTTGAGGTCAAGGGAAGCGATGCTCGTTGCGATCCTCGAAGATGACGAGAGGAGACAGGAGGTAATGAACCGACTCCTTGCTGAAGCCCTGCCGACGGCTGAACTCATCGTGTTCGACAATGCGCCCGACATGATTGATTGGCTCAGTCATCACCTTGCTGAAGTCGACCTCCTTTGTCTCGATCATGATCTTGTCTTCACTCCAGAACGACCCGGCGGAAGGTCCGATCCGGGCACAGGACAGGATGTCGTTAATTATCTTGTGACCAGAACACCGAAGCAACCGGTGGTGATTCACACCTCGAACTGGGGGGCTATTCGGGGAATGATCACGCCGCTGGAGGAGCGGGGATGGAGGGTGTGGCGGGTCATTCCGTTTGCGGATCTCAAATGGCTTGAAACAGCGTGGCTGCCCGCGATTCGGGAGATACTGGCTCAGTAGTCCTGCCTTCAGGCGGAACCTTTGATAGTGGCTCAGTAGTCCCGCCTTCAGGCAATCTTTGATCCAGTCGCAGAAAGGAGTCAACCATGAACGAAGATTCGATACGAGAGCTCAAAGACAAGATTCGCGGCGTGCTCGTCCGACCGGGCGACCAGAATTACGACGAGATTCGCGCGGTCTACAACGGTATGCACGACCGCAGGCCGGCGCTTATTCTTCTCGCAG
>Ga0134127_10001299_pt1 | contig 18747 bp, 21 predicted proteins | sample KB31753_FD_96459 | JGI IMG/M metagenome (GOLD analysis project Ga0134127, IMG submission 96459) | Terrestrial soil microbial communities with excess Nitrogen fertilizer from Kellogg Biological Station, Michigan, USA - KB3-175-3 | ecosystem: Environmental > Terrestrial > Soil > Unclassified ... | reverse complement strand
TCTTGCCGGGACTATGAACTGGCCGGACCAGAAGGATGAGAAACTCAAGGACGTGAAATTCAAGGACGGGAAGCTGACGTTCTCCGCCGTGCGGAAGTTCCAGGATAACACGATCCCCATCGACTACACCCTGACGATCGACGGGGACAAGGTCAAGGGGAAGGGAGCGGCGGAGTTTGGGGGCCAGAAACAGGAGTTCGACATCGAGGGGAAGCGGGAGAAGAAAGACAAGTAGCCTTTGCGGGTCTTGGACGCCGGTGTTGTGTCGTGGTCTCCCGACCATGCCATTTGGTTCGACCGAAGGTCTCCAACTCTCCAGGAGTCGGTTGTATTACCGCCCCAAGTGGGTCGCCAAAGAGCGTCGATCCCTAAAGGAGTGGGTGGACTCAGAGCAAGTGGGATGGCGATCGTCCGAATGCGAGCCACCGCCGGACGGTGGACACGTGCTGGCGATTGCGAAGATTGGTCCGCCGCACGCCTGACCTGCCTAAATCTCGATGCAGCGGAGCGCGCGCAGCGCCCTTCAGATGAATCGGTCTTGAGGCGCCGCGCCCGCTGATCGTATCGTAAGGCGGCGCGCGACTCGGAGGAGATTTCGGAGGAGATTATGGATACGCAAACGTTGATAGCTACTTTAGAGGCCGCACCCGGCATTATCATTGGGCTCGTCCGCGAGGTGCCGCCCCAGAACCTCAAGCGCCGCCCTATGCCGAATAAGTGGTCCGCTCACGAGCATGCCTGCCACATATCAACCGGGCACGCGGCATTCCTCTCACGCCTGGAGTTGATGCTCTCTGACCCGTTCCCAAAAATAAAGTCGATTGAACCTTCACCGGACGAGGAGGCTGGCTCACTACTGAGCGTTGATCTGGACGAAGCGTTGGCCCAGTACGAGCGGGAGCGGGCGCTGGTCGTTAAGCGATTGAAGGAGCTATCCGCCGAGGATTGGCAGCGGACGGCCGAGCATGAGGCGTTCAGCCACTACTCGGTGTATATAATGTTCAGGCACGTGCTGATGCATGAGATGCTTCACGCATACAGGATAGACGAGCTGATGCTGAAAAAGGATTGGGTTTAGACAACTGGCTAGACCGGTCGCCGCTTAACAACTCAACGATGGTTTGATCCGATCATCGCTGGGCCGCGTGAAAACTACGCCAAGGATTGCAAACGAAGTGTTGGCTCTCTGGCAGAGCTCGCGAATGTAGGCCGGAACATAGAACGCAATATAACCCTGCGTGCACCGGAGCCGCGCGAGTTGTCGGGTTATTGGTCGGTCCCATTACTTGTAATGTTTCGCTAGCGCGCGCGGCCCGGTGACGCTGACGTAAGGCGACCGTTTTGGTTCTCTCTTGGTCTCGAGAGCCGAATGTTTAGGGGTGATGAATATTACCGTTAAAATCATGAAGGTGTTCATACTGATTATCATCATGCTATTCACCAACCCGGCTCCCGGTAACTCTATCGCTTCTAAAAGTCGGGTGCTGGGGGACGGCCGATTGGCGGATACTTGCCAGGAGGTTACGGCCGCGTTGGTGAGCTTTAAGTTCTTCGCAACTTTTTGGGAAGTCGGCCCGGACGGCGGGCCTCAGTCGAGAACGACGTCTAGAACGGCGGAGGGTGAATGGTTTACGGATGCGGTTACTTTCTACAAATCGAAATCCGGTTTTAAGAAAGGCGTTCGGCAGATCAACGATGACTCGGAGGGAGTGATTAGCCGGACGGCGCTCCTAGATGAGAAGGGGCGCCGGATCGGGCAGCGAGTGGTTAAAGAAATACGGGCAGGCGATAAGGCGGGCTCAGCTTTTATCCTGCTGGTCACAGACCGAAAGGTTCAAGCAATCAGCGGGTCTTCTTTGAAGATCGCCCTCTTGGCTGAGAAAGCAAACGCCTGTCGGCGGAGGCAGGGCGCCGGTAACAACGGGATGAACCAAATCAGCACGCCTCTCAGCCTCAAGCTTGCGGGCTCGGGTTGGTCGGGTTGAACTCCATCTGTCTAACAAACGCCAACCGGAGCGCCCGACTTGGAGTTCACATGATGCCTTGCGAGTGTCGTTCGCGCGCCCGGTTGCACGGGACGTTATGTTGCTTCAGCGATACAACCGGACAATGAAGTTGAAGCAAGCTCTATGTTTGTTGGTTCTAGTGTTATTTCTTGTTGCCTGGCAACAACTGTCTTATCCGCGGGTGTGGAACGATATTCATTTGGGGATGACACGCCAACAGGTCTACGATCGGGTTGGCTCTCCGGACCAAGATACTCGAGAAGTCAAAGGTGCCTTCTGGATCAAAGAAAAGCTAACAGGTCGACAAGAACTATGGCTCTTTTTTGAAAACGACAAGGCAGTAATGTTGAGCATAAAGCGCTACATTGGAACGAGCCACACTTATAAGGTTCAAACTCTTCGTTTCGACGATACCGCTCTGCGATGACAAAACACATGTGGTGGAAGGGTGCAACATAACTCGGCGGATGCACCCGCGCAAAAGGCGCTCCGCGTGATCGCCAACGTTCGACAACAGCTAGTGCGCGCTATACCATCCTCTTCCGATTGACGGGGGTTGACTATGACAAGCAACCGCAAACTCTATTTATTCGATATTCAGAGCGGCGTTAAGAGAGGTCGGACACCATGACGAGCCGTCCGAATGCAAGAGTCCTGCAATGTGCCGCGCTGCGTTTGGCACTCGGTGGCCTGCGCTTGGCGGCGTGGCTGAATCGAAGCTTGGGTGATGCCCCCCAGGCTCGATGATCAACCCCCAGGTTAACCGTGCTGCGGAGGGCGCGAGTCGGTGTTCGCCGTGATTCCAATGCTACGTCGCCCGCACGCTGATCTCGTTCGTTAGTCGTCGCCGAACCGTAGCGCAGAGCATCTCGAGAGGAGGCGTGGATGGCAATCATCACTACTGTCCGCTGCAGACGCATGGAGACATCGATTGCCTTCTATACAAAACTGCTCGACTTCGAGTGTGTCGAGCATGGTGGCGACGTCGATCCCACCTTCAGCGCTCTCATGAGGGGAGGGTCCTTGCTGCTTCTCTCAAGCCATGGCGGGGACGGCACGTTCGGACAGGCGATCGTCGTCCTGACCGACAATGTTGACGCTCTGTTTCAAAGGTTCCGCGCACGAGGGCTGAAGACACCCGGGAACCCAGACGCTCCCGCAGAGGTTCACGAGGGACCCATCAATCAGAGCTGGGGGACACGCGAGTGGTACGTCGATGATCCAGATGGCAACACCCTGCGGTTTGTGGAGGGCTTCGGCATCAACCCGAGCGCAGAACGCGACGCCTAGAGGGAGTTGAACCTGACCGGCGCCCATTGGTGGCGGCTCGCTTGCGGTGCGTGCGAGCTGCATCATATTGAATGCGCCGGCAGTTAACTCCGGCGGGTTAGGCCTCGGCGCAACCGGGGCGCACTCAACACCGGAACGGTGATGCTGGTACGCTCGCCACAAAGGAGCAGAACCATGACAATGCAAAACGAGAGCGACCGCGCTGCTCGGACCAGCGACGTTGAGCGAGCACGTTCCACTCCGCTGCGGCCAGCCATCTGGATGACGAGCGTGCTGGTGTGGGCGACGGTCGTCGCCCTGTTCCTTCGCGTACCGAGTTGGGCGGGCGTCTTCTTGTGCACGCTAACCGGCGCCTCATTCGTGTTGTTCCTGGTCGGCTACGTCTACCTATTCGCAACAGACCGTGAGGCGCTACGGGCCGAGCGGTACCGCGCGCGGCCGGTCGGTACAACGTCGCAAGACGTCCCTGGGCGCCAGACCCGGGAGCTGGGAGCGGGTCGCGGAACATATATCGAGCCGGAGCGCACGGGGTTCGGGGGCCCGCGGCCAGATGAAGGCGAGTATGGGGTCAGGGTTGCCGAAGCGGGTCGAGCGAGAGAGGAATGAGCGGTTGTAGCGACGGCGAGGCCGAACAATCGTCGGACGCGACCGGCGGGAGCCTGTTTCGCAGGCCTGCAATGACTCCGAACTAGCCGTTGCTGCGGAGCCCACGCAACGGCGGCTCTTGCGTCATCCAATGCAGCTGCGCGCGCCGCCCGCTGAAGCCGGCTTGGTCTTTATACCTTGGGGCCGTCGCGAGCGCCCTGTTATCCTAGACATTTGACGCATCGAAGGTCCTCCGGGAATCTGAAGTATCCATTAAGCAGAGGAAGGACATGATTTTGAGGACACCGTACCTGATAATCTAAAGGAGGCGCCGACCGCCGCCGGTAAATCACCCGAGCGGGATCTGATAGGACTAATAAAACTGATCGTGGAACAAGCCGACAGCTTGTTCTTCATGAATCTAAAAGGGAAATATGAAAAAAAGCTTGTTAATGTTGCTGTTTCTGCTTGGCCTCTCGTGCCAGGTCTTTAGTCAAACGCCGGCGAAAGGCTTTGAAGGTTCGTGGCAGGGTACGCTTGAAGCGGGCGGGCAGAAGCTTCGTTTGGCCCTGACCGTGACGAAATCGGACACGGGCGCTTACGCCGGTAAACTAGACAGCCTCGATCAGGGTGCGACCATCCCGATTGACACGATCACGGTCAATGTTGATGCCGTGCGCCTGGAGATCAAGTCGCCCGAGATCGTCTTCGAAGGCGTCCTGAACAAAGAGCGGACGGAGTTGACCGGGACGTTCGCCCAGGGCGGCGAACAGATTCCGCTTACCTTCAAGCGCAGCGAGCCGGCAGCCGTGACGCCGCCGTCGACGCCGACTCCGACGCCGGCCAAGCCGAAGCCTGACTACTCCGCGCCCGCAGACGCACCCTACACCGCGGAGGAGGTTGTGGTGAAGACGCCGGCTGGGCACACGCTCGCAGGTACGCTGACGCTGCCCAAGGGTGCGAGCCGCGCGCAACCCCTGAGCGCGATCGTTACCGTCACGGGATCAGGGCCGCAGGACCGCGACGAGAACATCGGGTTGCCAGGGTTTCGGCCCTTCCGCCAGCTCGCCGATTCTCTGGCGCGCCGCGGGATCGCAGTGCTGCGCATGGACGATCGTGGGACGGGGGCATCGGGCGGCACGTTCAAGGGCTCGACCAGCGCCGACTTCGCCGAGGACGCGCGCGCCGGCCTCGCGTATCTGCGCACGCGGCCCGAGATCCGGGCCGACCGACTCGGGGTGCTTGGGCACAGCGAGGGTGCCATAATCGCGCCGATGGTGGCCGAAAAGGAGCCCACGCTGCGCGCCATCGTGCTGCTCGCCGGCATCGCGCAGCCTGGGCGCACCGCGCTCCACTTTCAGCTCAAGAATGGAATTGAGCACAACACCAAGCTCACGCCCGAAATGCGCGACTCGCAAATAGCCGAGATCCCCAAGAGGATCGACGCCATGATGGCCGCTGACCCGTGGATGAAATTCTTCATCACTTATGATCCCGCTGCTACCATGCGCCGCGTGAAGACGCCGGTGCTGATCCTCACCGGCTCGCGCGACCAGCAGGCGGTGCCCGAGCAGGTGGCGCTACAGGAGGCCGCGTTCAAGGAAGGCGGAAACAAGGACGTGACGGCGCGCGTGCTGCCGGATCTCAACCATCTCTTCGTGCAGGACACAGACGGCTTCCCGGGCAACTATGCGAAGCTCCCGCCGCCTCTGATGATGCGGACCGACGTGCTGGGGATGATCGCCGACTGGCTCGCGCAACGGCTCCGGTGATGCCTGGCGCGACCGCCGGCCATACGCTGCACGTCTAAAGATCTTCATCGGGCTGACATTTGCGGCCAAGGAACTCTCACTTGTCCTCAAGACTTGATCACACGGGAGGAGATTCAGCTTGTGAAGCCATGACCGGTTAAGGGTCATCGAGCAAACTGTCGAATCGCTGAATCGCAGGCTTGCACAAAGCGTTGGATATGCTGCTCAGAACAGTGATCTCAACAATCGCGACTGTCGCTATTTTCCTGCTTGCTGGGCAGGTTACAGCTGGAGAACAGGCCCAACCGTCAACCACTAGCGCAGCACATACAATTGATAGCTTCATTGTGAAGCGGATGGATGAGGCCGGGGTTATGGGCCTTGCCGCGGCAATCGTCGTGCACAAGAAAGTCGTATGGATGAAGGGCTACGGATTTGCCGACAAAGAACGCGCGGTGCCATTTACGCCCGATACGGTCATGAACATCGGGTCGATCAGCAAGACGTTCACCGGCGTGGCGCTGATGCGTGCGGTACAGGAGGGAAAACTCTCCCTTGATGAGGACATCAATAGCTACCTGCCGTTCAAGATAATCAATCCACATCATCCGAACGATAAAGTCACGCTGAGGCAGCTGGCAACGCACACCTCAGGTATTACGGACCGATGGTCCGTCTACAAGGATACCTACCATTACGGCGGCACCCCGGAACCCCTTGGGAAATTTCTGAAGAGCTACTTCGTGCCGGGCGGGAGGTACTACTCGAAAGAGAACTTCCTGAACGTCAAGCCGGGAACGCACCGCGAGTATTCAAACATAGCCGCCGGGCTAGCCGGCTATATCGTCGAGCTTGCCGTAGGAAAGAAGCTAAACGTATACGCAAAGCAATGTATCTTTTCCCCTCTGCGGATGGACAACAGCAGTTGGTTACTGTCCGAGGTTAAGCCAGGTAAACACTCGAAGCTGTACGTCGCGCAAGACGGCTTGACCATTCCCATCCCGCTCTACGAGTTAACGACCTATCCGGATGGCGGTGTCCGCACCTCTGTTTCTGACCTCTCGAAATTGTTCGTCGCTTTGCTCAACGACGGTGTGTATGAGGGAACACGTATCCTGGATAAGCCTTCGGTCGACGAGATGCTCCGCTTTCACTACACCGATTCAAACAAGCCGGACAATGTCAGCCTTGAGGAGAAAAACTCCGGACTCTTCTGGCAGAGCAAGTACAACGTCACCCGAATCGGGCACGGCGGATCCGATCCTGGATTGCAGACCGATATGCTTTCCAATTTATCCAAGGATGTCGGCGTGATTCTGTTCACGAATACCTCGCTGTCTGGCGAAGAAAAGCGGCAGTACAATGCGATCTTCCTTGAGCTCTGGAAGCATGCCGAAGCATTGAAGGAAAAAGGACGATGAGTCATGCATCAGTGAGCTTCATGGAAAACCAGAGCAAGTAGAATTGTAGGGGTAGGGAAGGGCGGCTTGCCCCCGCTCTTCCGAATCACGCGCTTTGAAGGTAGCGGGGGCAAGCCACCCTTCCCTACCTCCAATGTTCCTTGAGTTGAGCCGATTTCGAGATGAACTTGAACTTAGACCAGTTTGAGATGGTGCTTGCGGTTGCCATCATCACCCTGTCCATTGTTAGCCTTGTTTCTTCGATGAGGCAAGACTTAAAGGACGTAGGGAGACTGCGCTTCCGATGGGTGTACCTGCTTATCCTTGGGCTGATATTCATAAGTATCAACACCCTCCTCAGGATTACTAAGGTCCATTGGGGAATTCGTATTATTCTGACAACCATCGGTGTCACGTGTGTTGGCGGCACTGTTTGCTCGGTCCAGGAATCGAAGCCAGCAGCAGGAGTGAAGCTTGTCAGTTATGCCATTCAATGAGGAGCCTCGTCTGCCGCTCATCAAGAAGTGGCTCAAAGCCGGCAGCTCTATGGCGATGGCGTCTCGTTGCAGGTCGAGGTTATTGAATGGTAACTGGCTTTGGCTGCTCAATCGTCGAGTCGGTTTGGCAAGACATTATGGTCAAACGGCGTAAAGACCCGCCATGGGTTCTGCTCTTAGTTCTACTTGTCGTGGGATCCACCGCGGCTGCGGTGGCGCTCTGGCTTGGCGACCATCGCGGAATAGTAGCCAACTCGGGAATCATAATCGCAATTCTTCTTGGGACGTTCTTCGTGTGTTGGTGCTGGGCGCTCATGCGTTACCTTCGATGGCGGGATCGGAAACGTGCCGTGGCTTCGGTGCGGCCAACGTACCCGGACGAACTAGAAGGCACGGTATATGGCCTCGTTCCGGGAGGCGAATATCGGGTCACTCAATCGTTCACCGACCATTACGCGAATCTGTTTCAGCGTGGTGAACTGCTTCGGTTTAAGGAACGTCATTTCCTGCCATATCATGGTGGTCATACAATTGTTTTCGACGAGAAGTTGCTATATCTGCAGGACAGCGAGAACGAGGAGCTTCTCGCTAACTTCTCGGATTACATTGAGCGAGTTGAACGATGACGCGCTCGAGACCCGGCACCCGGGCGAGATGCCGGTCGAGACGGACGAGAGCGAAGGCCGGGCGAGCCGGTGGAACACGCTGCGGGCCTTGCGAGTGTTGAACTGGTATTCAGCAGAGACTAACTCAGAAGCATAGGAGAGAATGCCGTGAACCAGACGAAATTGCGGACGACGTTCAGCCATCCCACTCCCGAGCTCCCAGTTGCGGACGTTGAGCGAGCTCAGCAGCATTACCGCGATGCGCTCGGTTTCGAGATCCGCTGGCTTAACCCGGGAGGGGAGATCGGTGCTGTGTCGCGCGATGAGGTCGCAATCTTCTTTCGCAGACGAAGCCAGCCATTCGAACCCGCCATTCACTGGGTATTTGCGGCGGACCTTGACGCGACATATGACGAATTGCGCACGCTGGGTGCGCGAATTGTTGACCCTCTCGAGAAGAAGCCCTGGGGTTTGCGTCAGTTCACCGTGGAAGATATCGATGGAAACCGCTTCTATTTCCACTGCGACTGAGCGCAACGTTAGGTGCTTTGTAAGCACTTAGAGTCGGAGATAAGATGCTGATGTGACTAACCATTTAAAGGAGATGATCGATGGCGATTAATGAAGAGAAGCTGAATCAATTTCTTGGAAGTTGTGTGAACGATTTCGGCGCGACGATGCACGCCGGATTGGTTGTTATCGGCGAAAGCCTTGGTCTATATAAAGCAATGGCTGAAGCGGGCAAACCGCTTGCACCTGCCGAATTGGCCGAAAGAACAGGAACAAAAGAGCGCTACCTGCGCGAATGGCTCAACGCGCAGGCGGCTGGCGGTTATGTTTCCTACGATGCCGATACGCAACGATATTTTCTTTCGGAGGAACAGGTATTTGCGCTAGCTGACGAAAACAGTCCGGCTTACCTCCCGGGCGCGTTTTTGCTGGCAGTTTCATCGCTACACGCGGTGCCGAAGCTGATTGAGCGTTTTCGCACGGGTGAAGGCTACGGATGGCATGAACACGAACCCGGACTTTTCCGCGGGACGGAAATGTTTTTCCGCCCCGGTTATGCCGCGAATCTAATCAATTCATGGATTCCGGCTCTTGACGGTGTGGAAGAAAAACTAAAAGCAGGAGCGAAAGTTGCCGATGTTGGTTGTGGGTTGGGTGCATCGACCATTTTGATGGCGCAGGCGTACCCGAAATCAATGTTCATTGGCTTTGACTATCATGGTAGATCAGTCGAGATGGCCCGACATCGGGCCGATGAAGGCGGAGTTGCCGACCGAGTCAGGTTTGAAGTTGCAAAGGCGAAAGACTTCCCCGGTGACGATTATGATTTAGTAACTTACTTCGACTGTCTACATGATATGGGCGACCCTGTTGGCGCAGCCGCTCACGTTCGGGAAGCAATAAAATCCGACGGGAGTTGGATGATTGTCGAGCCGTTCGCCCACGACGACACCAAAGACAATCTGAACCCAATTGGACGCGCCTTCTATTCAGCTTCGACGCTAATATGCACGCCCGCTTCGCTGTCGCAAGAAGTAGGGCTGGCGTTAGGAGCGCAAGCGGGTGAAGCGCGAATGCGAGATGTTGTATTGAAAGGTGGGTTTTCACAGTTTCGACGCGCTACGGAAACGCCGTTCAATCTAGTCTACGAGGCGAAGGCGTAGCCAGCTCTTACCGAAAGGAAGTGTACTTAACAAAGGGATCGACCGAATCGTGCTAAGCGGACTTCTTATGGTTTCTTCAATTGTCGTTTCACGCGTCCGGTCGTCCCTACCATTAGAGGGCTGTGACAATTGGCGTTAGGCGGACGATGTGAGCGTCGTCCGGAAAACAACGTGAACCGCAAAAAGTGTTTTGTCCGACAACCGATCTTGGGTAGTGTCCAAAATCTGTGTTGCTGGGGTCGGAAGGGTGAATAGACCACTGATGGGACGAATTGGACGGATTCACACGGATCTGATCCGTGCCGACCCGTCTGATCCGCCCAATCAGTGGTCTATTCACCCTTCGGACCTCGCCTCACGCCTAACCCAGCTAGATAGCAACACACGAAATAGGACACTACCGATCTTGGGCAATGTCGGAGAGGGAGGGACTGGTGATTAAAGTCAGCGTGCTGTATCCGAACACGGAGGGCAGTCGGTTCGACATGCCGTACTACCTCAGCAATCACATACCAATGGTCCAGCAGAAGCTCGGGGCTGCGCTACTGGGTACGTCGGTCGAGCAAGGTCTTGGCGGCGTTCAGCCCGGGTCGCCGCCGGCGTATATCGCGATGGGCCATCTATTGTTCGAGTCGACGGAAGCATTCCAGCAATCTTTCGGACCGCACTCTGAGGCCATCGTTGGTGATATCCCTAACTACACCAACACCCAGCCGACTATCCAGATTAGCGAGGTGAAGCTGTAGGGGGGCCAGGTTGGGTGAAATCGTGAAGATGCATGCCGAGCAACAATGACTTGAACCCGACGAAGCCGGCGTCGGCTCGAATTAACAAGGTTCTTCGTTTGGGATGCCGCCCATGCCCCTTCTTGAATGGCGCATGGCGCTTGCGAAAGACATGCTCCTTTGCTGGCTGAGGTTGCAGAGAGAATTGGGCATCAGTCCGCGAGTGCGTTCAGTACGGCATTCACGCGCTTGACTGGCCGCTCACCCAGCGAATTTGCGCGCTCAACGGACTGAGCACGATCATTATCTGCGACAAAACAACTAGTCCTGTCCTTGGCGATCGAGGTGACGCTGGAAGGTATCGATTAGCAGGAGGTGAAATGGTTACAGCTTCACATAATAAGAGAGCCCTTTCCGCTACCTTTGCGCTAACACTCTTGATTTGTTCGCAGACCGCTGCTCTTGCACCAAAGCGACAAGTTGAGTTCGAGACAGTAGCAAAGCTAGGCATGAGCAATCATCGAGAGAAGCAGAATTATGTGATAACAGATAGAGCGGAATGGGAGAGTCTATGGGAGGAGATGTTCGCCACAGTTAACCCTAAACCGCCGCTCCCCGAAGTAGATTTCACGCAGAGGATGCTGATAGCTCTCTTTCGAGGGACTACGCCTGACCCTTGCCACGACATTTCCGTCAGCAAGGTGGTTGAAACAAAGGGTGTGTTAAGAGTTTCTGTCAAGGAGAAGACGCCTGGTAACGGTTGCGTATGCGTAGGTTCAGTAGGAAATGCATTTCACATCATCGAGACTGCGCGGACAGAGAAGGAAGTTGAGTTCAGGGTTAAAGAGAAAACCGTAGATTGCAGGTAAAAGGACAGGACGCGCGGAAACGTCGCTTGATGTCAACTTTTGGGGTCCTTGAATGTTAAACCGCATAAGCCTTATTCGGGTCGCTGGACGTCTAGGCTTTGTCTTCGGCATTTTGGTCGCAGCTGCTCTCGGCAGCGGACAGGGGGACGGCAAATCTGCCCAACAAGCTGCTGTCGCAATAATCCCGAAGGCACTTTACCACGTCGTCCACGGGTGGCCAGTGCTTCCGGACAATTCCATCTTTGAGGAAGTCTCGTCCGTCGCCGTGGACTCACGTGGCAACGTCCTCGCTTTACAACGGGGCGGCCGCAAATGGCCGGACTCGGACGTGCTGGACCAGACACCCATCGTCTTTCCCACCGTGTTCGTTTTCGACGGACGCACCGGCAGCCCGCTCGCCCACTGGGGCGCAAAACTCTTCGCGCTACCGCACTCGTTGACGGTGGATCACCAGGACAACGTCTGGGTCACCGATGTGGCTCTCCATCAGGTTTTCAAGTTCTCTCGGGATGGGAAACTAATGCTAAGGCTCGGAGAACGCGGCGTCGCAGGAAACGACGATTCTCACTTTAACCGCCCGACTGACGTAGCGGTCGCGCCTGACGGTTCGTTCTATGTAAGCGACGGATACGGAAACAGCCGGGTGTTGAAGTTTGCTGCCGACGGAAAGTTTCTGGTTGCTTGGGGAACAAAGGGTAAGGCGCCAGGCCAGTTTGATCTGCCACACGGAATAGCCCTGGATGCGTCCGGACGAGTGTTCGTTGTTGACCGCCAGAATGCCCGGGTGCAGGTGTTTGACGGCAAGGGTAACTACCTGCAATGGAACGGTCCGCCTCTCGTGAATCCTCAGGACATCGCCATCGGCACCGACGGCACCGTATTCGTGACCGATATTGGGGACGAGAAATCACCCGACCGATCAGGGGTCTACGTGATGCGGTCCGATGGGTCTCTGATCGGACGATTCGGACGCTATGGAAACTACGACGGCCAGTTTCTGGTGGCCCACGGCATCGCAGTTGGAAAGGGTGGGGAGGTGTACGTGGCGGACTTTACTGGTAGGCGAGTTCAGAAGTTTGCGCCTGGTAAAGAGTGATGGGTCGGGTCTGAGCGCCCAACAATCGCTCGAAGGCGGACGCACCCAGCAAATGAAGGTCAAAAATCTGGAAAAACTAAACGCCGCCGTAGAGTTCCTCATCAATCAAGAGACCTTCTTAGGAACAATTGAGCAATTGAGTGAGGAAATCAATCAATCCCAAGAACCTTTCGTGTGGTCTGTACTTGACCTGAACTCCATAGATCGCTCGCTGCCTGAAAGTATCAAGTCATGCTGGGTATTTGTTCTAAAGAAGGATGTATCGTCAGGATGCCATTACCATCCAAATAGCATCCAGCACATGGTTACAATCAAAGGACAAGGGAGAGCCGAAGTGGCAGGCAAATCCAGGAGGATGGTCCGGTTTGGGTCCGCCAATGATTCACTGGCAGATATATGGTACGTGATAGACAAAGGTGTCCCTCATGAGTTCTTCCCTGAAGGGGAGGATATGGTAGTTGTTTCATTTCACACCTGCGAGGCAAACGAGCTGGAGGAGGTGTCTTGCGAGACAGGTGAAAAACGGATGTATGAAGGAGAAGTCTAAGTGGGATAACTCGGCTCGACGCTTCACGAACTGCGGCTATAATTAATGATCCTGTGCCATTTCTGAAACAGTAAGAACTGCGACAGAGCAGTCTCCAAAGGAGAACATCGATGAGAAAGATTACTTTAGCTAATGTGACTTTGCTGGCATTAAGCCTGTTGGCCTTTGCTGCGGCCAAAGCTAATTTCACCGGGACTTGGGTGATGGATAGCAGTAGAACTGAAGGAGTGCCAGCAGGAGTCGAACAGACTATGACCTTGACGCAATCGGAGGACAAGTTGGTTCTCGAGAATAAGATCAATACGGGACAAGGCGAGAACACGGTCAAAGACACCTACATAATAAATGGGAAAGAAATGGAATTCACCCAGAAGGTGAATGATCAAGAGTCCAAGGGCAAGCGAACTACGAAGTGGCTTGCAGACGGCAGCGGGTTTGAATCGAGCGAAGAGATCGCGCGTCAGGCGGCCGATGGGACGCAGATAGCTCAACAAGTCACGCGCAAATGGGTGATGGCGGCAGATGGCAAGTCATTCACAGTTGAGATGAGTGTGAAAGGGCCGAACGGCACACAGCAGACGAAGCGAGTATTTGTGAAGAAGTGATTTTCGAGCCTAGGTAAAACTCACCTCGGGCATCGCGATTAAGGCCTCGACGAATGTCGGAAGGAAGCGATCTTGGTGCTGCATTATCATAGCGAAATGCCAATCGATTCGATAAAAATCCTTATCATTTTAACCCTTGCGTTCCTGGCTATGACACCCTCTATGAGCAGCGAGGCGCAAGACTCAAAGGGTAAATGGTCGCCCACTATTCCCAAGACCTGGGATGATGAAGCACTGGTATCCTTAGAACTCCCTCTGGCTAATCCCGAAGCGTCCCCCAAATACGTCTCATCCGATTATTACTACCGAATGCCCGTGCGAGCGATTTACAGAAGCTACCCCGTCTATCGTCCTGGCAAGGAACCCGCTGAATATATGAATTGGCTCAAGAAGCAAGAGCCCGAGGTCATATTTGACGCATCGAAGCTAAAAACAGAACGAGATTGGATCGAAGCCGGTGAGACTGTGTTTGATGCTGCGATAGAATTCGTTTCTTCAGGCCAGTTGTTTTCAGGAGTCAGAGATACTTCATGGTATGAGAAGAATCAAGTGCCGACAACAAAAGGCGGCATCTTGCCATTTATGCGATTTGTGGTCAGAGAGAAAGGTAAGGTGGAACTGGGCATCCTTTCCTGTGCGATGTGCCATACCCGCGTGATGCCGGATGGGAATGTGATTAAAGGGGCGCAGGGGAACTTTCCAGATGATCGCGCATTTGCCTACGAGATAAGAAGGGAAGCGGTGCAGGCTAAAGACAAGGATGAATCGCTCAGGGATCTCAGAAAGACTATGCGTAGAAGTTATGCGGCTCCGTGGCTCGATGATGACCCCAATGGGCAACCGGAGCGGATGACGCTTGAGGAAATAGTGTTTGCCATGGAAGCAATAATACCGGGCGTGTGTGCCCGGCAAGGGTCAAGCGTCTTCTACCCGCCTCATATCCCCGACCTTATTGGCGTGAAGGACCGGCACTACCTTGACGCTTCGGGTCTGGTCCGACATCGCTCTATAGGGGACTTGATGCGCTATGCCGCTCTAAATCAAGGAGCTGATGAACTCAACTTGTACGGAGAATATCGGCCAAAGGGAGAATTGCCCGACCCATCAGCAGGGAGTCGTTACAGTGACGAGCAGCTTTACGCTCTTGGTCTTTACGTCTACTCTCTCAAATCACCTCCGAACCCAAATAAATTCGATTCCCTTGCTGCGCGAGGGAAGAAAATATTTGAGCGAGAAGGCTGCGCAGCATGCCACACGCCTCCTTTATACACAAATAACAAACTAACGCCTGTTGACGGATTCAGAGTACCCGATGAACATCGCAAGATGTTTGACACAATGCAAAGCTCTGTGGGCACTGACCCGAGGTTGACGCTAAAAGCACGAAGAGGGACCGGTTACTACAAAGTACCTTCATTGAAAGGCGTATGGTACAGAGGACCATTTGAGCACAACGGCTCAGTCGCGACGCTTGAAGATTGGTTCAATCCGCGGCGGCTGAGGGATGATTACGTACCGACGGGATTTCGAGGATATGGAGTAAAGTCGCGGGCAGTAAAGGGCCATCCGTTCGGGCTTGATCTTAAGATCGAAGAACGTAGAGCCCTAATAAAATATCTAAAGACGTTGTGAATATCCTGAGGTCACCGTAGAACGATTCGGCCCTGCTTTGAGATGAGGGGTGCAACCGCGTAGCGGCGACCTCTCGATAGTATGCATGGTTCGGAATACTTTTGGGCCGCGTAGCGGTTACCTATTGGCCTTGAGAATCGCTTCTGGACACACATAGGTAACCGCTTACGCGGCCCTCGGGCATCACCAATCCCGCAAACTATCGAGAGGCCACCGCTACGCGGTTATCATCTGCTGCGTTGTTGAATCTTTGTGCAACACTATGATCCCCACTACCCGACGAAACCCAGGATAGACCGGAGCGCGCGAGGGAGGTTATTATCAGCCCTGCCTGCTTTGCTGGTTCACGAAGTTAGTTACAGACCGAGGTCCAACAAAGCGCGTCGTAGTGGCGCGCAAACGAGTCACCGTGTGATCAACGGGCTTTTGAATCTTAGTGTATGAACAAACGTAAGCTGGGACAGTCGGAACTCGAGACCCTTCCGCTCGCTCTTGGCGGCAACGTCTTTGGATGGACGGCGGATGAGCAAACGTCGTTTGCGATACTTGATGCATTTGTAGGCGCCGGATTTAGCCTGGTGGACACCGCGGACGTGTATTCGGTGTAGGCTCCCGGCCACGCCGGCGGCGAATCAGAAACAGTCATTGGCAACTGGCTGAAGAGAAGCGGACGACGTCAGGACCTGCTGATTGCCACCAAGGTCGGTATGGAGATGAGCTCCGACAACAAGGGACTTTCGCGAGCGCACGTCCTGCGTTCCGTGGAGGACTCGCTGAGACGCTTGCAAACCGATTACATAGATTTATACCAGTCCCACATCGACGACGATAAGACGCCGCTGGAGGAGACTCTTGAAACATATGCTCGATTGATCGAGCAGGGTAAGGTACGAGCAATTGGCGCTTCTAACTATAAGGCGGAGCGGTTTTCAGAGGCATTGCGGGTGAGCGAAGAGCAAGGATGTCCCGCGTACCAAACGCTCCAACCTCTGTACAATCTGTACGATCGCGCCGACTACGAAGCCAGCCTTGAACCTCTTTGCCAGGAGAAAGGGATTGGTGTGATTACCTACTTTTCGCTGGCGGCCGGGTTTCTCACCGGGAAGTACCGCTCGGAAGACGATCTAACAAAGAGCCCGCGAGGCCGCCGAGTGAAACAGTACCTGAACGAACGCGGATTTCGAATCCTGCAGGCGCTTGATCAAACAGCGTCGCAGCTCGGATCTACCCCGGCGCGAATCGCGCTCGCGTGGCTGATTTCACGCCCGAGCATCACTGCGCCAATTGCAAGCGCCACCAGCCTCCAGCAACTGAACGATCTAATAGAAGCGACCAGGCTCGAGCTCGACGCTGAGTCGATCGAACTCCTCAACGCAGCAAGTGGACCGTAGATCGGAGAGAAAATGGACACAACAACAGCCCTCGCGCTCGCGTTCGCCATCGGTGTGATTGCGGGCTTGCGTTCAATGACCGCGCCGGCAGTAGTGAGCTGGGCCGCGCAGTGGAAATGGCTCGACCTGAACCAGTCACCGCTTGCCTTCCTGGGCTCGACGGTTGCGGCATACATTCTTGCCGCTGGCGCAATCATCGAGCTCATAGTAGACAAGCTCCCGAAAACGCCGCCGCGTACTGCGCCGCCTGGGCTCATTGCCCGATTAGTACTCGGTGGGTTGTCGGGCGCTGCCCTCTGTGGCGCCGCTCACCAGTCGGTGGTGCTTGGCGCTCACCAGTCGGTGGTGCTTGGCGGCGTGCTCGGTGCAGTCGGCGGCCTGGCGGGCTGTTTCGGTGGTTATGCGCTGCGAACTCGGCTGTCAAAGGTTCTTCCCGGCCTCGTTGTGGCGCTTCTTGAAGATGCCGTTGCCATCGGCGGCGGATTGTTTATTGTCTCGCGATTCTAGAACGCCGTGAGACTACTTACCACCACTCCTCTTCAAGTAAAGACGGCTTGCGGCCTGCCGAATCACATCGGGTATGTTTTTATTCAGGGAGAGCGTCCGCAGATCGCGGGTTTGAATGCGGCCGAGAAATGTAAGACCTATGGCGATGGGGGTCCGCGAGTTGCGCACAAGATTATGTATGACAACATACGAGCGGGTCCACGCGCGGTTTTGACCTATTTGTCTGAGCACGTCTTCCGGCACCGTTTTGATAGAAGCAATGTTTTCGATTTCAGTGTCGGTCAGGCGAGGATTGCGCAATACCGCTCCGGCTACCATCCTGTTCGGATCTCGGACCAGAATCATTCGAGCCTCGCGAGTGCCTTTGATGGCCAGCATCACCCTGTCCTTGACGCTCATCAAAGCGACTCGTTGGAAGACTGGAATGCGGTCAACGGCCAGGAACTCCTCCTCGGTGACGATTTCGCCGACAATGCGTTCTATGTCGAGTACTTCATCCGGACCGGGGGCCGCCTCGTTAAACGGGCCGTAGATTTCCTCGTACTCGGTGACCAGCCCGTCATCTATTCCTTCTTCTATCAGGCCAAGACGAACCAGGTCTTCGATCCCACCAACCGATAACGTCTCGCTGGCTTTGGTCTCGGCGGCGCGCGTAGCGTCAGCCTGCGCCCTTTGTTCTTCGGCGATCATGCGAACGCCGAATTGTTTCTCAAAGAACTCTTCTCGAACCTCGCGCGCTCGGCGTTCGGCCTCGGTGCTCCGCGCGGAGTTGGTCAGGATCGCATCGATGATTTCGGGCGATCGAATGAGGCTCTGTTGTTTGAGCGATATCGCCTCGATGATTTTAGAATCGGGGCTTCGGTAGGCTAGCTGAGCGAGCGCGCCATCGGGTGTCGATGGATTGAAGATAATAGCTTCGAGGAGTTCTCTTGCAGCGCGCGGCCACAGGCAAAGGAACCCCAACACATCGGGCGGCGTTCCGGTTTGGGATGCCAGCTGAATAAACGCTTCCGGTTTGAGTGTCGCTAGAGTCGACGAAGCCGCGGTCCGCACGTCCTGGCTCTCATCGGAATGGAGCACAACCAACACCTCGAGCGCTTCTTCGTTCGAGAGCGGAAGCATGCCCTTGGCGGCCGCGGACTTGATGGCCGGCGGAGCCGTCCCGGATCTGATGGCTTCTATGATGCGGTTAGCGATGGTTATTCCCTATTAGAGTGAGGGCTTCTGCAGATAAGGGCAGGGTTATTGTCGACGAAGAGTACAACAGTTAGCTTCGTTGTTCAATTGTTTGTTTACTGTAAGTTTTCTTTGCGTCTTGGCGGTCCTTTGCGTCTTTGCGCGGTACATCTGATTCGCAAAGCCGCTAAGGGGTCATCGTCCTGCCGGGAATCTCACGACCGCGTTTTGAAGCGGGATTTCCATTGAATGCTTCTGTGCCGGCGGATCTGTCGCCGAAGGCTTCCACCCAAAGCCTTGCCCTTGTTGCTCGAATGACTCAAAAACGTAGGGCAACCCCTCAGACGCGAGCGGTGAGTTGGCATTGCTGATGTGGAAATGAAGGTGAGGTT
>Ga0134127_10001298_pt1 | contig 18756 bp, 15 predicted proteins | sample KB31753_FD_96459 | JGI IMG/M metagenome (GOLD analysis project Ga0134127, IMG submission 96459) | Terrestrial soil microbial communities with excess Nitrogen fertilizer from Kellogg Biological Station, Michigan, USA - KB3-175-3 | ecosystem: Environmental > Terrestrial > Soil > Unclassified ... | reverse complement strand
CGGAGAGCAGTCGCTTCTTCTTTGATGGACCAGGGATGGGCCAACTCCTGACCTACACCACCATCACAATCCTGGCGTGTATTGGTTATGGGGCTTTTTTTCTGGTGGTGGGATTGTTCTTCAGGAACCCAATCATTCCCGCGATCGTGCTTTATGGCTGGGAGTGGCTCAACTTTCTGCTGCCGCCCCTCCTGAAGAAAGTCAGCGTCATCCACTATCTACATTCACTCGCGCCGATTCCTGTTTCAGAAGGACCTTTCGCAGTTGTGGCTGAACCCACTCCCGCCTGGATTGCCGTGCCAAGCCTGGTAATCGTGACGATCATTGTCCTTGTAATCGCGAGCTACCGCATCCGGCATATGGAAATTCGCTACGGCAGCGACTGAGACGAATGATGAATGATGAATCATGAATCATTCTCAGCAACAGTAAATTAGGTACTATGAAGCTTGAATAATAACTTCCTTACTCATCATTCATCATTCCGCATTCATCATTCAGAAATATCACCTGAGTAGGTATCGCGGTTGGTAGCGGAGGTTTAGCCGGCTGGTGCTTTGCATCATGCTGACTTGAATTCGTCGCCAGCCCGGTGTCTTGTCCGGGGGGTAATAGCTCAAACTGTACCCGCTTCTTAAGTCTTCGCTAATCCTGTCAAGTACATTGCTGATCTCGCCCGCCCGGGGGAAGAACACCAGACCGCCGGTAGCTCTGGCTACCTCACTTAATAGCTCCTCACCTCGGCGTTCTTCGGTTACCAGAGACGTAGGCCGATTACTACGAATGCCTACGGTATAAATCGATGCGCTGTAGGCGAGCATCTCATCATGAGTCATCTGAAGAGTTGTGGTACTGGAGTTGTCCTGACCGTCGGACAACAGCACCAGTGACTTGTGCCGTCGTGGCAGCCGCTCCAGATTGCTGAGACCGAGGCGCAAGCCGTCATACAGAGCCGTGTCTCCTGCTGGCTTTAAGCTACTTAATGCTCGCCAAAAATCCTGCGCGCTTACCGAACGAGCGATCAGACGCGGCGCTTCGTTAAAGGTTATTAACGTGTAGTCGTCGCCCTCACTTCCCTGAGCTGCCAGGAAAGTTTTTATTCCGCGCCTTAAGTTTTCCCACTTCTCACCGCCCATCGAAACCGAAACATCAACTACGAAGACGATGCTGGCCGGTCCGTGGGTATCGAAAAATTCGGGTTGAACGGGTTTGTCTTCATCTTTGACCAGAAAGTCCGCGGCTTTCAGCTCTGAAACGTGTCGGCCCTTTTTGTCCGTGACTGCGACATTAACCGTAACCAGGGACGTATCTACCTTCACCACATCCTCAACTTCTTGCCCAGGGACCGAAGCCCAGCAACAAAAAACGAAGAGTATTGAGGCCGTCCAGCTAAGATCTAGTCGTTTCATTTGCCTCCGAGTAGATGTGGCTTTCAATCATAAACCTCAGACGGTTTGGCGTCACGGTGAGTTAATCCGCGTGCGTCCTTTGAAGATTTAACTGTTGTACATGCGCGCGCCTCTTGGTTGTCAGCGCTTATACGACCTATTCATAAACGCGCAGAAACTATCAAAAACCTCTAAGCCGTGTGCCGGAATTTTCGTCGTGGATTAGACAAGAAATCCAAGCCGCGACTGACCCCTGCGGTACAATCGAAAAAGTCTATTTCAGTAGGATAAAGGGGATCCTAGCGCGTATAATTCGCGCTCAAAGTGGTTGTTTCCAATTGCCCTGAAGGTTCAACCCATGACCCCCGCCCCAAATGAAGTTACTCAACTGCTTGTCGCCTGGAGTAATGGGGACAGCGCCGCGCGCGACGCGCTTATTCCTCTCGTTCACGACGAGCTTCGCCGCCTCGCACACCGCTACATGGGCCGCGAGCGTGTAGACCACACCCTGCAAACCTCTGCGCTCGTCAACGAAGCCTACCTGCGGCTAATAGATCAAAGGGACATGAAGTGGCAGAACCGCGCGCAGTTTTTTGGGATTGCCGCGCAGATGATGCGACGGATTCTGGTTGACTACGCTCGCAAGCGAGGCTTTACAAAGCGCGGCGGCGAGTTGCGCGCGGTGCCATTAGACGAAGTGATGATCGTTTCGCCGGAACGGGCTGCAGAAGTGGTCGAACTTGACGATGCGCTGAAGTGTTTGGCTGAGTTCGACCAACGCAAGAGCCAAATCATCGAGCTGCGGTTTTTTGGCGGATTAAGCATTGAGGAGACTGCTGAGGTGCTGGGTGTTTCGGCCGGAACAGTGATGCGTGATTGGACACTGGCAAAAGCATGGCTGCGGCGAGAAATGACCTCGAAGCACCAAAGCTAGCCAACTTTATTAGAGCCTTCGCGGCCGGATCTCGCGTTCATTTAAGGAGAGTCTCCACTAACCAATATGACTCCTGAACGTTGGCAGCAAATCGATCAGTTGTTCCATTCGGTTTTGGAGCGTCCGCCTGACGTTCGCGCCGAATTTCTGGAACAAGCTTGCCGCGGCGATAAGTCTCTCCGCTATGAAGTCCAGTCTCTAATCGAGTCTCATGAACAGTCGGATAGTTTTATTGATAAGCCGGCAGAAGATCTCGCTGCTGAATTCTTTAAAGCCTCTCAAACCCGACTGCGACCCGGTCAGTTGCTGGGCCACTACACGATTGCCTCTCTGCTGGGAGCGGGAGGAATGGGCGAAGTCTACCTGGCCAAGGACGAAAAATTGGGCCGCCAGGTCGCGATCAAATTACTACCTGCCGAGTTCACGAATCAGCAGGATCGTGTACGCCGTTTTGAACTAGAGGCGCGTGCGGCATCTGGATTGAACCATCCCAACATCGTTACGATCTACGAAATCGGACAATCAGAGTCTTCTCACTTCATCGCCACCGAATTCATCGACGGTCAAACCCTGCGTCAGTACATGGCCGGATCGACCGGCAGCTCGGGAATGGACATTGCTCAGGTGATGGACATTGCGATTCAAATCGGGTCCGCGCTGGCCGCGGCCCACTCGGCCGGAATCGTACATCGCGACATCAAGCCGGAGAACATCATGTTGCGCGGGGACGGGTTCGTGAAAGTTCTGGACTTCGGTCTGGCCAAACTTGCTCTGGAACAGACCGTCGAGGTTGTTGACGAGGTTGCGCCACTGTCAATGGTCAGTACGAATCCCGGGGTGTTGATGGGAACGGTTCGTTACATGTCGCCCGAGCAGGCAAAGGGAGTCGAAGTTGATTCCCGCACTGACATCTGGTCCCTGGGTGTTGTTATTTACGAAATGATAACCGGACGTGCCCCCTTCGCGGGCGAGACGCCGAACGACGCGATCATATCGATCTTGCGAAAAGTGCCCTTATCAATTCTGCGTTTTTCAGAAGTGCCGAAGGAGCTTGAGCGGATCGTCGCGAAGACCTTATCTAAAGATCGAGAAGGTCGGTATCAGCTGGCCGGTGACCTGGTGTCTGATTTGAAGCGGCTGAAGCGAGACATTGAAACTGAGGAGGGCATGGCTCGCACATCATCGGCGCGCCATCGGAGAACCAGGAAGGTAGGGTTAAAGAAGAAGGAACGCTCTGACCTCGCCACAGCTCATGTTTCAGCGTTTCCTACCGTCCGCCTGGACGTTCCCCTAAATACCGGCAGCACTAGGTTTCTGGGCAGTCACATTCTAAATAATAAGAAAGCAGCGGCGCTTGTGCTCGCCCTCTTAGTACTCGCCGGAGGCTTTGGTCTGTACAAGCTGGTGCGCCGCAATCGATCTTCGACAGCCCCTAATGTCCCTTTCCAGGCGATCGAGCTGCTCAGGCTTACTAACTCTGGACGCGTCAACGACTCCGCGATTTCACCCGATGGCCAATACGTTGCTTATGTCGTGGAGAACGGAGGAAAACACAGTATTTGGTTAAGAGAAGTTAATACTTCCAATAACACTCAGATTGTTTCTCCAGCAGACACCCAATTCTATGGAGCAACTTTTTCTCGTGACAGCCATGAGCTCTACTACATTGCTAAGGAACGTAACAACAGCATCGGTGGACTGTATCGAGTGCCGGCACTAGGCGGCACCCCAGTCAAAATCATCAACGACGTGGACGGTCCGATCACGCTTTCTCCCGACGAGAAACAGTTTGCCTTTGTTCGGGGTTCAAGCACTGGCGAAAGAGCCTTGATGCTCGCTAACGTCGACGGAACTGGAGAGCGCAAGCTTGCATCGCGGATGGGATATGAGTCCTTTTCATTTGGCGGTCCTGCCTGGTCACCCGATGGCAAAGGTATTGTTAGTGGCGCTGCATATGCTGACGACAAGGGGCGATTCATAACCGTGGTTGAAGTCAATGTCGCCGATGGCTCGATCAGGCCTCTGACCTCTCAGAGGTGGAAGGCCACGGGGCGCATCTCCTGGCTACAAGACGGCAAGGGGTTGGTCTTCACGGCAGTTGAGCAAGGCTCAGGATCGACGTCTCAACTCTGGTATATGGATTACCGGAGTGGTCAAGCGAACCGCATCAGCAGAGATTTGCAGGACTATCATGGCGCCAGTGTGACGAGCGACGCTAAGACCCTCATCACTAAGCAGACTGAAACTCAGTCCGGTCTTTGGATCGCAACGAACAATAATGCCGATCTGGCGACTGAGATCCTTTCTCACAAGGAGGACAATGACTACGGCTATTCCTATTACTACCGCACGCGCTTTTCGTGGATGCCGGATGGGCAGATCATGTACACGTCACTAACCAATGGTGTTCCGAATATCTGGTTGATGACGGCGGCGGGGGGCGGCAACAAACAGTTGACAAACGACACTGTCGATCGCGCGTTTGCGTCAGCGACATCTGATTCGCGCTATATCGTTTTTATTTCCGACCGCGTTGGGTTTCTAAACATCTGGAGAATGGATATCGATGGCAGCAATCAGAAGCAGTTGACTACGGGTGAGGACGACTCCTGGGCGTGGTGCTCGCCAGATAGTCGCTGGGTTGTTTACCACAATGGCCAGCAGGGAAGGAGAACATTGTGGCGGGTATCGATCGATGGAGGGCAACCGGAGCAGTTGACCGACTATCCGTCCGTCGGCCCTGTGGTTTCACCCGATGGCAACTGGATTTCGTGCTATTACCGATCGGAGTTGAAGTCTCCCTGGAGGTTGGGGATAGTTCCTTTCAATGGAGGGCAGCCAGTCAAAAGCTTTGAAGTTCCGCAAGGCGTCTTATTCCAATCACTCGTGCGGTGGACACCCGACGGATCTGCTCTCGCCTACATTCTGAATCGAGACGGCGTATCAAACATCTGGATTCAACCGTTAGACGGAACACCGCCCCGGCAATTAACCAATTTCAAATCAGACCAGATCTTTTGGTTCGAGTGGTCACCAGATGGCAAGCAACTCGGCGTCTCCCGCGGCACTATCAGCAGCGACGTCGTGATGATCAAGCGGTGAGGGCAGAACGACGAAAGCGGAATTTATTATTCATCGTTCAGCATTCATCATTACTTCTTAATCTCCCTCAACAACTCTTCCCGGAAATATCCCGAAGGAATCGTGCCCTGTTTCATAAACAGAACGTGAAAAGCCTTCGCTGAAAAGCGATCGCCGAGCAGGGTGTTTGCCTCTTTGCGAAGTGCATAGATCTCATCCTTGCCCAGTCGATAGGTGATTGCCTGTGTCGGCCACTTTGAGTAACGAAAGATCGCGCGTTCAGCTGAACCGCAGCTCGCTTTCTTCGCGTCAGACTGCGTGGTGGTTGTATCGCTGCACTTGCCAGGAAGGAAGTCGACGATCTCTGAAAACAGATCGACTGCATCAGCGTAAGTCATCCGGCCGGTATGAATTCCTGTGTCGATGCGCACGCGCAGGTCGCGATAAAGCTTGCCCTGCAACTGATAGAGACGTTCTTCCGGAGTGTAGAAACCTTCTGCAGCTCCGGGCTGTGGTTCGGCCATCAGGGCTTCGGCGTAAAGTCCCCATCCTTCGGCGGCCATCGAGTCTTCCCACATCGACGATGAGTCTTCAACAGCGCCGGGTGTTAACCAACGCACACCAGCGATCTCGCTGCGAAACTGCGTCATCACTTTGTAGTGCCAGTCGTGTCCGGGAAAACCTTCATGCGCGGCGAGGTCGGCAAGAGCTGCGCGATTGTTCGCCTGTAGCGCTGCTTTGTCGTTGTCAGTTGTGGTGACATAGAAACGGCCCACGCCACTGTTTTTCAAGGGTGGCGCAGGATAGTAGGCGGCGCCGTCGATCGATGCGCGCAAAGGTGGCGGCGTTTCAACGACCTCAAGTTTGTAATCAGCGGGCACGTCAAAGATTCCGGTCTTGCGAGCGTAGTCGACGAGTTTGAACGCGGAGTCGTTGTACCACTGAACCATCTCGGCGTCGGATTTCGGATAGTCCTTTGAAAGCTCGTCAAAGACTGCGCGAACAGCTGCAGGGCCTTCCGCGGGCAATGTGATATTGCGCTTAGTGCCAATCTGCCGGGCCAGGTCGATCATTTCCTGCTGCGTGGCCTCCACGATCGGCATTGCTTCGTCGTAAAGCTGTGCGGCAGTTTTATTCACACGCAGATTGTTTTTGACGGCCCAGTTGTATTCTTCTTCGCCCATCGCGTAACGATCGGTTCGAAACTCCTCCTTCAGTCCGGAAACATCTTTCTTCGTGGCGTCGTCAAAGAAGGTCTTCCCAATAAAGTCACGCAGACCGGTGTACGCAGCCGACGCCTGCTCGGATGCCGTTCGGACTTGCTTAATCATTTCATCGCGATCCGCGCCAGACACACGCTCTTCCGCAAGCTTAGGCAACGTTTCAGCGAAATATTTGGCGTTTGCTTCAGACGTATCGATGCCGTTGCGAATCAACATGCGCCAGTCAGGCGTATTCTTTGCTGCGATTCCGGCGGTCAACTGATCCTGCGCAGCTTTGAGAAACGCCGGAACAGTCGCTACACGTTTCGCCAGTAAGCTCCACTCTTCGGCGGTGCCATAAGTCTTGTCACCCGTCTGCGTCATTCCCTGAAGTTGCCAGTCAACCGCGCGGAAGGGTTCATCGGTGTAAGTGTCGAGCGCGCGTTCCTGGTAACGACGCACCTGGTGCTGATGCAGCAGGAAGTTGACTTGCGCCAGCGCGACATCGCGATTGATCCGTTGCGCGGGCGAAAGAGAGTCTGCGACCAGTCCCTCTAGCGATTTCCTAGTCCGATCGAGCCAGCGATCTTCTTCCGTCAAGGCGGCGGTGGAGTGATCGCGCAGGGTCGCGTCAACTTCGCGTAGCTTTGGATCGAGTCCGGCGCCGCCCAGATAGGTATTGACCGTCGGGTTGCGGCGCAAAAACTCCACGACGTACTCGTCGTGAATCTTCTTGAATGCGGCATCGGCGGATTGTTGATTTGCTTGATTCGTAGGGCCAGCTGGTTGTTGTGTGCAGCCGCCAAGCAGAAGCGCAGAGATAGCCGCGAGTCGCATGATGTTTTTCATGGTCATTAGCCTTTTCGCAGATGTTTTCAGAGGGATGAGCCAAAGATAAACTTTTTACCTCCAAGTCGCAAAGACGCGGAGAAGCAGAGACGGGGAGACACGGAGACGCGGAGAAAAAGCGAAACTGCCGATCTGCTTTTGTGTCTTTGGCATTTCTCTGTGGGGTCCCGCGTCTCCCCGTCCCCGCGTCTCCCCGTCTCCGTGTGTCTGGGGAACTATCTACTCACAAACGGAGAGTCCTTGATCCAAAAGCGCCACGGTTTGGTGACCCACTCCTGCGCGTAATCAATACCGATTCGTGGCCCGGATACGATTCGTGAACGCCCGACCTTCTCGCCCGCTTCCAGCCAAACGTGATCCTCCAACAGATCCGCGCCATCCAGCCGACGATCAATTCCCATCGCGATGCAGAGTTTGCCCGGCCCGTTCGTTAGGTTGTGATCGGGCTGCCCATTCCTTCGCTTGCGCATCAGTTCGATTCCGTCGACCGGTTCGACCGCCCGAACCAGCACCGCGTGGGGAATTTCGGCAGCATTAGTGACGACGTTGAACTGGTAGTACATGCCGTAGACGAAAAAGACATATGCCGTTCCGCCAACTCCGTACATTGGCTCGGTGCGCTTTGTACGTCGCCCACCATACGAATGCGCTGCGCGATCGAGTGGGCCGCGATAGGCTTCGGTTTCGACAATGATCCCGGAAACACGTTTGCCATTAGCAGTGGGGACAACGAGCAACTTACCGAGCAGGTCGCGGGCGACGGCTACAACGTTAGGGCGGGTGTAAAAATATCGTGGGAGTTTTGTGATCTTCACCTAATTTCGTACGGCAATGGTCGAGCAATAACCGCCAAGACGCAGAGGCGCCAAGACGCAAAGAGAGACAACAAAGCTAGGGCCTTGGTTTCAAATAAAAGAATGAAGAGATTCTACTGTAGTGCCTACTCCGTTTCTCTTGGCGTCTTGGCGCCTCTGCGTCTTGGCGTTAAGCCCTTGTCGGCGTGGTAGTTGGTTGGCTAGGATTCAACTACGAAGTTTCCATACCATCACGACAAAGATAACCAAACCTATCACCACAATTCCGCGCCTGACCCAAACCTGACCAATCCGCACCGCCATACTCGCGCCGAAGTAACCGCCAAGCAATGCGCCTCCAGCCATAAGCAACGCGTCCGACCAAACGACCAGATGCGACAAAGCAAAACTCAGGACCGCGATGCTGTTAATACATATGCCGAGAAAGTTCTTGATACCGTTGGCGCGGTTGATGTCGCGCAATCCAAGCAAGCCCATCGCTGCCAGCATGAGTATGCCGTTGCCGGCGCCGAAGTACCCGCCGTAGATCGAAGAGAAAAACTGAAAGACGATTGCGCCAATCCACCAGGAGGCTTTTGGTTCGGCGACGATGGGTTGCAAGCGCAGGCGACGCGCGATTGTGCCCTGCGCCATGAAAAGAACCGTTGCGAAAAGAATCAGGAAGGGAACCAGGCGAGCGAACGTCGGTGATGGTGTCCAGATAAGCAGCCACGCGCCCACAGCCCCGCCGATGACGCTCGTTAGGCCAAGCCGTTTCAGGATCCTTGAACTGTTCTCGAGTTCTTTGCGGTAACCAAAGAGGCCCCCGAAGAGGCCAGGCCACAAGGCGACGGTGCTGGTGGCATTCGCAACCTTGGGATCAAGACCCAGCCAAACTAAAACAGGGAACGTGATTAAGGTGCCGCCGCCTGCGATTGAGTTGATGGCGCCGGCGGCGAAGGCTGCGATTACCAGAATTAAAAGGTGAAGTATGTCCAAGGTCTCAAGTCCAATGTCCAAGGTCCGCAGCCATGACTTGAAAGGCGATCATCGATGTCTCGTCCCAAGATCAGACAGCGAACTTTGGACTTTGGACATTGGACCTGGAACGGTAATGTTAGAATGCCGCGCATTCTTTCACCAGCAAAATCTTTAATCATGAACCGCCAACGTCTACTCGCAGCATTACTGTTCGCCTCGATGGCGCTCTCATTTGTGGGAGAAAGGAATGCCGAATCGACGAGAGCAGCAACTGCAATAAAGAAAGCAATCCGTGTGATGACGTTCAATATTCACGTGGGCGTTGGTATGGACAAGAAACTCGACTTGCAGCGAATCGCAGATGTTATTAACCGCGAGCGACCTGATCTGGTTGGCCTGCAGGAAGTCGACCGCGGTGTGACGCGAACAGAGGGCAAAGACGAAATTGCCGAACTCGCCAAACTGACCAGAATGGATTTTTCCTTTGCGCCCAATCTCGACTTCCAGGGTGGGCACTATGGTGTGGCAATCCTCTCGCGCTTCCTGATTCAGAAGGCGGATCATCAGAAGTATCAAAACAAACGCGAGACAGAGCGTCGCGGCATGCTACGAGTTGAAGTTGAGGTTGAGGGACGGAAGGTGAATTTTGTTACCACGCATCTCGACTATCAATTTGAAGATGGCCGGTCATTTGAAGCCGAACAGTTGTTGCACCTGCTTGAAGATGTTGACGGGCCAGTGGTCGTGGTCGGAGATTTCAACGACGAGCCGCAAGGAAGCGCATACAAGCTCATGCTGACCAGGTTTGATGACGCGTGGATCAGAAGTAAGGCAAAGAGCGAAGGTCTGAGTTATCCAGCTGACAAACCGGTGAAACGCATCGACTATATTTTCGCGAGGACAAGTGACGGGATAAAGATGAAGAGATCCTGGGTTGTGAGCACGCTGGCATCGGATCATCTTCCGGTTATGGCGGAGTTGGAAATCAAATGACTTTCAATTGGCAAATGCCGATCGCCAATTGCCAATTGCGGACGGTTAATTCGCAGGTCAGGAAGGGGACCCTGTCCCCGCGGACATTGGACATTGGACATTGGACCTTGGACTAGTTGATTGGAGACCAAGCGGAGATGATCATCAAACTTAGCAAAGCAGTTGTCGTTCTAATCCTGCTCACCACGTCCGTCCCAATCCGCGCTCAATCTGCGAGCGACAAGATCAGCTGGCCCGCGTATCAGGACCTTGCTGTCGATCTGATGCGGCAGTACTTGCGCATCAACACCTCCAACCCCCCTGGCAATGAGATCGAAGCGGCAAAGTTTTTCAAAGCCATCTTTGACAAGGAGGGACTGCAAAGCGAGATCTTCGAATACAAACCTGGTCGAGCCAACATCATCGCTCGTTACAAAGGGAACGGTTCGAAGCGGCCGATCATTCTGCTGAACCATACCGATGTAGTCACAGCCGATCCAAAAGCCTGGCGCGTTGATCCTTTTTCCGCCGAGATCATCGACGGATCCATCTATGGCCGCGGCGCGCTCGACATGAAAGGTGAGGGCCTGCTGCAGTTGATGACAATGATCATACTTGCGCGAGACAAGCCCGCGCTCTCGCGCGATGTAATCTTCCTCGCGACTGCAGACGAAGAAGTAAAAGATGAAGGTTCGTTTTGGATGATCGCGAACAAATCAGCGCTCTTCAAAGATGCGGAATACCTACTGACTGAAGGTGGTGACAACTTTCTGGACGGCGGTCAGGTCAAGTTTGTTGGGGTTGATGTTGCCGAAAAAGCGCCCTACTGGTTGCAACTCACTGCCGTGGGTCAACCAGGTCACGGTTCGCGACCGATTGCTGACTCGGCGCCGAACAGGTTGGTGCGTGTGATGCAGAGAATTCTGGCTTATGAGCCACCGGTAAAACTGTTGCCGGCGGTAGAAAAGTTTTTCAAGGACGTTGCGGCGTTGCAGTCCGAACCGCTCCGTTCGAAGTTTGCAAACATTCGTGAGTCGCTCAAAGACCCGGCTTTCGCAAAACAGCTCGCGGATAGTCGCGAGTATGGCTTTCTTATTCACAACACGATCTCATTGACGATGATGAGTGGCAGCAAACAAACCAACGTGATTCCGAACGAGGCAACTTGTAATCTTGATGTCAGGCTCTTGCCCGGGGAGCGGCCCGAGGATTTTTTGGCGGAGCTGAAACGTGTGATCGACGATCCGACGATCAGGGTTGAGAACGTCAATACGTTTAAACCGCCAAACAGTTCACCGACGAATACTGAGTTGTTTGAAGTGATTATGCGGATTACAAAAGCGCGTCATCCTGAGGCCTTGATTACGACCAAGATGCTCAGTGGTTACACAGAGAGCCAGCTATACCGGCAGCTCGGAATCACAGCCTATGGTTGGACTCCGATCTACACCACAGTGGAAGAGAATGAAGGCGTACACGGAAACAATGAACGAATTACGGTGAAGAATGTGCGGGAAGGCACGAGGGAATTTTACGAAGTGGTATCGACGATCAGTCGATAAGTTTCGAGTTCCGGGTTTCGAGTTCCGCGTTTCGGGTTTCGGCTGTCGAGCTCGTTTCGTTACCAGGTCACTTGCCTTTGCAATAATCCTTAAAACTACCTCGCGAAACTCGAAACTCGGAACTCGGAACTTATTGCCGCCGTCTTCCCCTGCCGCGCATCTCGCTTCGTTCCTTTTGAAATTGTTGCCACTGCTCCGGTGTTAGCACTTTCTGCAATCGTTCGTCCGCCTGACGGCGAATTTCCTCAAAACGCGGTTCGGATTCTTTGCGCAACGACTGCAGTTGTCCCCTCGTGTCGTTCAGAATCTGATGCACCTGGGTTTTTTGATCCGCGTTCAATTGCAGACGGTCAAGCATCTGCTCGAAACGATCCTGCCGAGTCTGTTGGGCGCCTGTCCGTCCCCAACGCTTATAAGCATTGAGCGCGAGTGCCCCTGCTGCGAACCCGAGCACGAAGATCAGCACCGCTGCGCCTCTAACCTGCCATTTGCTTTTTTGGATAGTGTCCATAATTACTTAGTCCCATCCTCCGCTGCATCGTACAGAGTTGTCAGCACCGAGCCGTCCGACGCCTGTTCGTCGAAGTCGCCCGGGTTGAGAATCACTTCCTCCGCCGAATATGCATTGCGCGCAGAAGTCTCTGCGAAATCAGGGCTCAGTGGCCCATCAGGAATGACGAACGTCAACACTGCGAGAGCGGCGACGGTTGCCACCATTGAAGACGCAAGAGCTGCAGTGGCGCGCCAGATGCGGTGCCACGCCCACGTCTCATTCGCGGCTTGTCGCTCACGCAGATGCGCAAGCACGCGCGTGTGAAAGAAGGGCGACGGCTCAAACACCTCGGCTGTGCGTTCCTTTAACAAGAGCGACGAAATACTTGCCGCTGCGAAAGCCTTCTGACACGAAGAACATTCAGCAGTGTGCAATCGAATCGTGTTCAGTTCGCTTTCGCTCAAACTATTGAACGTCGTGTTCTCAATGAGATCGAGGATGTGTTTGTCGTTCATAGTATTCACCTCTACGTTCTCGCGGCGGCGCTAGGTTTGTGTCCCAGTAGTTTCTCCACAGCTTCCCTCATGCGACGCCGCGCACGAAAGGCCTGCACTTTAACTTTCGATTCCGACCAGCCAGTCATCTCCACTACCTCTTTCACCGAATTGTCTTCTCCGTCAATTAACGTCAACACAAGCTGATCGTCGGGAGACAATGTTTGCAATACGCGCCCGGCTAAGTCAGCAGCGACCAAACTGCGTTCGCTCGATTTGTGACGTTCCGCCGCGGCCTCACCCATATTTGAGTCGAGCCAGGTCGTCTCGTTTTCAGTCAAATCCGAAACTGTTAACTCCGGTCGTCGCTTGGCGCTCCGCAGCAGGTTGAGGCAGGTGTTGGTTGTGATGCGAGTCAGCCAGCCTTCCATCGAGCCGCGACCTTCAAAACTTCCGAGCTCGGTAAATGCTTTCAAGAAGACCTCCTGAGCTGCCTCTTCTACCAAACTGCGTTGATTAAAGAAGCGACTGGCGAAACGAAACACGCGCGGACTGTAACGGCGCATGATCTCTTCGAAGGCAGACTCATCACCTGCACGCGCGAGGCGGGCCAGTTCCAAGTCTGTGGCCTGTTCATGACTATGCGACAGGAGTCGCCTCTCATCGAAGTATCTTGGGTGGCGGACTCATAACCTCGAGCCCGCCATCCGGTTCCAGCGTTAAGCGCTTCAGTCTTACAGACCCTTACGCTCACCGCGTTCAGCCCTCTTGGCCTTCATCTCAGTGCGCTTCTGCTCGAGCTGCGTCTTCTGTTCTGCTGTTAGGACAGCAAGCATTTCCTGACGCATCTTAAACCGTTCGCCCATGAGCTTGGCCTGAAGAGCCGCCGTCTCAGTCAGCTTCTGAGTAGCCAACGACTCGTTGAACGTACCGGTCTCGCCCGCCTCACGCAACCCCTGACGCTTGGCGCGGAGTTCCTGGTGCAACGAGCTGGTCCGCTCGCGGTAGCTTTCGCTGATAGTTTTGATTTTGGCCTTCTGGTCCTCAGTAAGATCGATACCGCGGAACATCATGCCACGCATGCCGCCACGACCGCCGCGATGACCGCCCTTGCCGAAGCCGCCGCGCTCGCCGTGATCGCCCCAGCCTTTGCCGCCACGGTGTTCGCCGCGAGTGGTCTTCTGGGTGTCTTGAGTTGTGGTGGTGGTCGACTGCGCAAAGGCAATCGGGGCCGCCAGGGCAACAGCTGACAGGGAGGCAATGGTCAGTGTCTTAAGCTTTCCTAGTTTGTTCATTTTTATCCTTTACTCCTGGTTTACTTGAATTTGCATGGAGGGCCGACATTGACCTCTCGACAGATAAGACACCCGGTCCCGGGAATTGGTTACACGGAGACAGGGGCAGACGGCAGGGGGCAGACGGCACGAGGCAAGGAGCAGGAGGCAGGAGCAGACGGCAGGGCAGACAGCCGAATTCCGCACTCCGAACTCCCCACTCGGTGTAACCCGCCAGCGTGCGGCGGTGTCTAGCATTGGTGATGAGGAATGTTGGACATATTGCGTTGATCGCCCTTGTGGTGCTGGTGGCTAGCAGCATGTCGCAAGCGCAAACCTCGACTGACCTGGTTGCCGCCGCTGGCCAATCCAAGGCGGCCAGCGCATCCCTGCTTCAGTCACAGGAAACTGAGCTCCAAGCGGCCACTGCGAAGTTGGCGGAGCTTCGGCAGCTTGTAAATGAAGGGCTCGTCGCCCGTGTGGAATTAGAAACGGCTGAGCAGTCCTTGAGTTTGCTAAAGGCAGGTGTCGAGGCCACGCGGAAAAGAATTGCTGACTCTGACAAGTTGATTGCAGACCTGCGCGCTGCCGAAACGGCAGCAGCCACGAAATTCCCCCTCGTTGCCAAAACCAACTCCAACCTTCTCGTCAAGCCAACGATCCTTCGTTACAGCGGGCTCTCGAGTTGGTCTTTGGGAAATCTGAGTAACGTTCAGTCGTTTTTCGCAGCGACCTTTGGCCAATCATTGCCTACGAGTGCGGTGGGTCAATCATCAACTCACAACCGTCTTGGCTACGACCATCGCAACGCCGTAGATGTGGCGCTGCATCCAGACAGCGTTCAAGGCAGAGCACTAATCGGTTACCTGCAAAGCCAGGGCATTCCGTTTCTCGCCTTTCGCGCTGCTGTGCCGGGCGTGGCAACCGGCCCGCATATTCATATTGGCAGCCCTTCGCACCGGCTGAGCTAGGGAACCGGGGAACCGTGGAATAGGGGTAAGGAGAGAGGGATCAACATGTGCGTACCCGCTTCCTGACCTAAAGCCATTCACTTTCCTCCCTTTCCCAGTTCCCCAGTCCCCCTTTTCACCTATTTTCCTTTGTAACCGAATCGGCATGCGATGTGTCTACATAAATGGCGGTGAAGCGAACTCAACACAGATTCGAAGGCTGATAAGGAACCATGTCAACGCAAACCATTAAAGAACGCCCGCTAGTAACGGGCCTGGACACCGGAAGATTGAACTGGGCCCGACCCAGCTTCGCGAAGCTGCTTGCTCGCAAGAAACTACTTATTGCCGGAGCCTCGGCAATCGCGGTCGTGGCGCTCGCCGGCTACTACTTCTTCGGCAACCAAACCGCTAAAGCGACTTACATGACCGCGAAGGTGGAAAGAGGAAACCTGCGCAATACGGTTACCGCGACAGGCGCACTTCAGGCAGTGACGACGGTCCAGGTTGGCAGTCAGGCTTCAGGAACTTTGTCAGCGCTATACGCAGACTTCAATTCAGTAGTCAAAAAGGGACAGGTGATCGCGCAACTGGATCCCTCGGTGTCGAAAGCTCAGGTTGATCAATCGCGCGCCAACCTACAGCAGGCTAGGGCGTCCCTACAGCAGGCGCGGGCAACAGTAACAAATTCGCGCGCGGGCGTGAGCGACGCTCAGGCAAAAGCGCTCGCCGCCAGATCGACAGTGCAAAACAATCAGGCTGGCGTTTCTGGTGCAGAGGCAAACCTTGCGGTGCTGAAAGCGCAGCAGGACGACGCACTCAGTTTTCTCAGACAGCAGGAATCGCTCGTTAAGAGCGGCGTAGTTGCCCAGCGCGACCTCGATGTCGCGCAGACAAGTTATCGGACCGCGGAAGCGCGTTACAACCAGGCAGTCGCCCAGTTGAACCAGGCGAAGTTGAGTGAACAGTCGTCAGCGAATTCCGGCATCGCCCAATCGCAGGCGCAGGTGCAGCAATCGCAGGCACAGGTGCAGCAGTCGCAGGCGGGAGTCCAGCAAGCTGAGGCGCAGGTGCAGCAGGCCGAAGCTGCGCTACGACTCGCCGAAGTAAACCTATCCCACACCACAATCACATCGCCAATCGACGGCATCGTGATTTCGCGCGACGTGAACGTCGGGCAGACCGTAGCCGCCAGTCTTTCGGCGCCGACGTTGTTCACGATCGCCAACGACCTGACGCAGATGCAGATAATCGCAAACATCGATCAGGCGGACATTGGTTTGGTGGAACAGGCGAAGTCAGTGAAGTTCACTGTTGACGCATTTCCCGGCAAGGACTTTGACGGAACGATTCAGGAGATGCGTCTTAATCCACAGAACGTGCAGAACGTCGTCACTTACAACGTCGTTATCGACGTGAACAACCCGGAGCAGAAACTGAAGCCCGGCATGACGGCAAATCTCGTAATCACAATTGACGAGCGCAATAACGTGCTCAAGGTTCCAAACGCTGCGCTGCGTTTCACCCCGCAGGATGGTTCCGTCCAGCGCGCGCGGGGCGGAAACGGCGGTGGCTCAGGTCAGCGTCGCCAGCAACAAGCAGGCAGTGCCAACAGTAGCGGCGGTTCTGGTTCGCCTGCCGGTGCAACACCTTCCGCAGGCGGCAATGATCAGCGGGGAAGTGGAGAACGTAACTTTGCGCCGCCGAGCGCGCCAGTGCTTCAAGGCCAGACGCGCGTGATCTGGGTGATGGGCCAGGATGGCAAGCCTCAGTCACGACGGATCAAGGTTGGCCTGACTGATGGAGCGTCGACGGAAGTCGTCGAAGGTAACCTGCAGGAAGGTGAGTTGGTGATCACCGGGCAGACGATTACCGGCGGCGCCGCCCAGTCTTCTAACCAGGCAACCGCTCCAGGCTTCGGCGGCGCGCAACGTGGCGGCGCGGGAGGCGCGGGACGGAGAAACTAACTACCGAATTCGGAGTATGGAGTTCGGAGTGCGTTAAAAACTGCGGACGAGACAACGATGCAATCAACTTTGGAAATAGCACAGCACGAACCACGGTCGGGCGCGTTACTGATTGCGCCTGAACCGGAGGCGCGTCCTGTCATTCAGTTGGATCACATTCATAAGACCTACACGATGGGCGATGTTGCAGTTCACGCCCTTCGTGGAATTTCACTGACTATCAATGAAGGTGAATTCGTCGCCATCATGGGCGCATCAGGGTCGGGAAAGTCCACAACGATGAACATCATCGGTTGTCTGGATCGGCCAACTCGCGGGACCTACATTCTCGACGGTCTGGATGTTTCTGAGATGTCGAAAGACGAGCGCGCCGACATTCGCTGTCAGAAGATCGGCTTCGTGTTCCAGGGATTCAACCTGTTATCCCGGACGTCAGCTCTAGAGAATGTTGAATTGCCGATGCTTTACGCGGGCGTCAGTGCAGCAGAGCGGGATCGGCGCGCCAAAGAGGCAATCGTGGCGGTTGGCCTTGGCGGACGCGAACAGAACCATCCGAACCAACTATCAGGCGGACAACAACAACGTGTTGCCGTTGCCCGCGCTCTCGTTAACGACCCGGCACTGATCCTGGCCGACGAGCCGACCGGAAACCTGGATTCGCGCACATCGGTTGAAGTGATGGAAATTTTCCAGCGGTTGAATCGCGAGCGAGGGATCACGCTCGTCCTGGTTACTCATGAACCGGACATCGCGCAGTACGCGCAGCGGGTGGTTGTTTTCAAGGACGGAAAGATTCGCAAGGACTATCGAATCGACGAACCGCGCGACGCGGCTGAGGAACTGCGGAACCTTCCGCCGGTGCTCGAGGACGATGATGATGACTAATCCGCAGAGTTCGCAGGTTACACAGAAAAAGAGAGACACGTCTGGGGTTAACAAGGTGTATTCGGTCGTGTCTTCAAAGCATTCATCTTATCTGTGTAGCCTGCGAAGTCTGCGGACCAATTCCGCTGGGATTGAACTATGAACCTGCTAATGATCATTCGTGTTGCCCTGCGAGCGCTTGTGCGCAACAAGATGCGCGCGACCCTCACGATGCTTGGCATAATCATCGGCGTAGCCGCCGTAATCGCGATGGTCAGCATTGGACAAGGCGCGCAGGCTTCCGTACAGGCTCAGATCGAAGGCATTGGAACCAATCTGCTTTTTCTCAGTGCGGGCGCTCAGAACGTTGGGGGCGTGCGAAGCGGCACAGGCGACAGCGGTACTAACACTCTTACTGTAGAAGATCTGGAAGCGATTCGTCGCGAGGTGCCCAGCGTTTCGATGGTCACTCCAACGATCAACGCCAGGTCACAGCTCGTGGCGGGCAACATGAACTGGAACACCCAGGTTCAGGGAGTGAGTGAGCAGTATCCCGAAGTTCGTAAATGGACGATTCAGAGTGGCGAATTTTTCAGCGAGACTGACGTTCGCACGGCTGCGCGAGTAATCGTTGTTGGTCAAACAATCGGCGACAATCTTTTCCCGGGCATGGATCCGGTCGGTCAAACCGTGCGGGTGGCAAACCTGCCGTTTCGTATTGTTGGTGTGATGGTGCGCAAGGGCCAGGATCAGCAGGGTCGCGATCAGGACGACACTGCGTTCGCGCCTTACACGACCGTGCAGAAGAAGATCCTCGGCAACACAAATTTGCGGATCGCGTACGTCTCTGCGATTTCTCAGGACGCTACATATACAGCGCAACAGCAGATCACAGAGCTGCTGCGGCAGCGTCACAAGCTGACGGCAAGCGAAGGCGACGACTTCACCGTG
>Ga0134127_10001297_pt1 | contig 18771 bp, 18 predicted proteins | sample KB31753_FD_96459 | JGI IMG/M metagenome (GOLD analysis project Ga0134127, IMG submission 96459) | Terrestrial soil microbial communities with excess Nitrogen fertilizer from Kellogg Biological Station, Michigan, USA - KB3-175-3 | ecosystem: Environmental > Terrestrial > Soil > Unclassified ... | reverse complement strand
TGTTGGCTTCAGGGGCTTCTGCTGAGCGAACGCTGGCATGAGTAATAAGAAAAAGAGAGGCATTAGTCGCATTTTTTGGTTCACCTTGATTGGGCCTTTACGCAAGACGCAACGAAGCAAAGAGGTCAAGCAAGCTGCAGACAGCCGCCGAAATCCACCAACGCAGTAGTTGTCGGAACCTCGACGCCTCCACCGACCCTGCGTCGGTGGAGCAACGACTTGTAGCTACGACGAGCGCGCCTTGGTCTGCACTCCAGCGACCCTGCGTCGGCGTAGCAACGATTTGTAGCTACGTCGGGCGAGCGCTGGTCTGCACTCCACCGACCCTGCGTCGGTGGAGCAACGACTTGTAGCTACGTCGGCGCGCTTTGGTCTGCACTCACCGACCCTACATCGGTGGAGCGACGATTTAAGCTACGAAGGGGCGCGTTCTTCGCAATTGCCTTAGCTCAGCAATCGTACCTCCACCGACACAGGGTCGGTGGAGGGTGTCGCGCCGAGCACTGTTCGCGAGCAGTCAATCATTTCTCCACCGACGCAGGGTCGGTGGAGCGCGCCGCTTTGCTTTCAGGACTCTGCTAAGCTAACCGCGTAATCTCGACCTCGGTGTTGAAGTCCGGAATCCCGCACTCCGGATCGGACACGCCGCGCTGGATCAAAACGTTTCCTTCGGGCCAATGAACCTGTACATTGCCCGAGGCGATTGGCGCGACCAGACAACGCGCTCGCATTTGTCCGGCTGGGCTGGTGAGCAGAACCGGGTCACCGTCCGCGACTCCGATTCGCTCCGCATCCTCCTTGCTCATCAAGACGTCGTCGCGGCTCGCTCCGGTAAGCGGGTCGACGTCGCGATGAACCATGCTGTTGAACTGCTTTCCACGTCGAGTCGACAGCTTCAGTGTTGAACCGGGCCGTTGGTACTCGACATGAAGTAAAGAGAATATTGCGCGGCCGTCCGGCAGTGGAAAATGGGTCGCCGGACGTCCATCCTCGCCCGTCGTTTCACATAGCCGCTCGCCGCCCCATTGAACCTGATCACCGGCTTTTCTCAAATGCTGAATGCCGTCGTAAGCGGGTACTGCTCTGGCAATCTCGCTGCGGATCGCGTCCGCGTCGTCAAAGTGAATCAGATAGGCGAGCTCGGGCCGAGTGCCCTCCGCGATCCTCATCGGGATTTCCCATTCAGGCAAAGCCTCGCCGATTCGTCTGCCTGGAATCTCCGGGCTGAACAGTATTCGCCTTTCGGTGGACGTTTCTGTGCCTCCTCCTCGTTGTTCGTAACGAGTCTGCGCGGGAAGCAACACCACCGTTTCAGCCGGCGGTACCATCATCTGTGGGCTGAGAACGATGTCTTGATGAATGCGAAGAGGGATTTGTTCAACGGCTTTCCGGACGTAATCCGGTTCCGGCAATGTTTCGAGAAAATTGCCTCCGACTTGATACAGAACGTCGAGCTTTCTTTCGTGAGCAGCGTCCAACATTTCGACGGCGTTCATCCCGCGCCATGCGGGAACATCAAAGCCCCACAACTCAGAAAACTGAGTCGCGCCGTCATCGTCCACGGCAACGCCGCCGGGAAGCTGGTTGGGAACCGCCCCAACTTCGGCTCCACCCTGGACTCCCGAGTGCCCGCGTATAGCCATCAAACCGCACTTTTTGCGGCCGACGAACCCTCGCGTCAAGGCTAAATCGACTATAGCTCGAACGTTGGCCACGCCGTCTCGATGTTGAGTGATTCCCATTGACCACACAAACACAGCGCTCTTTGCTTCGGCAATCATTAAGCCAAACCGCGCCATCTCTTCGCGAGTCGATCCGGAAGCCGCTTCGAGCAGTTCCCACGAATAGGCTTCCAGAGCTGCCTTCAAGGTATCGAAGCCAGTCGTCTTCTCGGCGATGAACTCCTTGTCGGTCTGCTCTCGTTCGATCAAATGCTTGATGACCCCGGCGATGAATGCCTTGTCTCCTCCGGTGTTGACCTGAAAGAAAGCATCGGCGAGCCGGGTGCCGAACAACGCGCTCTCGGTTACGGATGGTATCCAGTAGCGATCCAATCCGGGCTCGCGATATGGGTTGATGACTGCGATGCGCGTCCCCTGTTTCTTGGCGTAATAGATGTATTTCGTCGTCACCGGCTGATTGTTTGGGGTGTTGCTCCCGAAAAAGACGATGAGATCGGTGCCGATCCAGTCTTTGTAGGAGCACGTGGAGGCTCCGACGCCCAGCGCGTGTTTCAGAGCGACGGTGGATGGCGCGTGACAGATTCGCGAAGAGTTGTCGACATTGTTGGTGCCGAGAAAACGCGCGGCCTTCTGTGCGACGTAGTAGGACTCGTTGGTCAGCCCACGCGAGGTCAGATAGAAGGCAATCCGGCGCGGATCTGTGTGCGACATGCGCGAGGCTATTATGTTGATTGCTTCTTCCCAGGTTACTCGCGTAAACCCCGGCTCACCTCGGCGACGGATCATTGGATAAGGCAGGCGTCCGAGCTCACGCAAATCGGCGGCCGTCATCCGCCCAAGCTCCCCAGCATCGCTCAACCTGTTTACATTAAGGGCAGGCATGGTGTTCAGACGCATCAGGTCGAGCCTCACCATGCACAGATGAACGCCGTCCATCGTAAAATCATGTAGGCCGCTTGTGCCTAGCGCGCAGCCATCACAAACGCCTTTCGTCAGGATGCGCCACGCAAAAGGCAATTCATTCCTGTTGCGCCAGATTGTTTTGACGATCTCAGCGTAATGGTTCGGTTTCACTTGCCCGATTCCGTTTGGCATCAGGCTCACCCATGTGTTGCGGTCCGAGTTCGTTTTAGCCATGTTGGGGAAGCTAGACTCAACCTAACGCTTCACAGCCATTTCATATTCTCCGCATCAGAAAAGCAAGCGTTCCGGGTCAACCCCGGTGTCAGGCTTGCGATTTTGCGATTCGCGCGAGAGCTTACCAGCGCCGAGAGAGAGAATCGCAAAATCGCAAGCCTGACACCGACCCCCGTCCCCGACCCCCGTCCTTGACTGACTGGGTGACGGCTTCAAGGCAATGTGACCGAATCGGCGCGGATCCTCTCGTGAGGTCAGATGAGACCTAAGTGCGGGGCCGTCTTCGTTTAGCGGTTTCTTTGAGGCAGCGGCAATGATTGGCATCTACTTTGCCTTATGTGTGAGCGAAGATCAGCCCCCACTGAACTTCAAGTCGCGTGGAGCAAGTAATGATTGGGTTAGCAGAGAGCCGAACATTTGCACAGGAACGAGATCGACGGTCGGAATGGGCCCCCTATCGAACGGCCTTGCGTCAGGACGCCGATCAGACTCAACACCGGCTTAGCGGCTTGAGTGTGCTTGCGGCTCTGTTTCTGTTCAGCGGCATCACAGTGGCGGTTGCCCGGATGAATGCCAGCCTTGCGGAAAGATACGGAGTCTCTCAGTCATCACTATTGGTAGCGGCGTGGTTAATACAAGGCGCGGCGGCGCTGTTCTGTTTCGCGCTCGCCGTTCGATGGTTAAGGAGTTAATCGCACTAATATTTTTTCACTGCGCTCCGTCTCTTTGCCCCTGAGACTACTGGCATCATGGCAACCCTTTACTTCGGCCCGCCGATCGGCGGGCCTTTTTGTGCTTACCTGATGGTTGTGCCACGTAAGGATTTGCGCGACAATCACCTATGCGGTAACCGCACGATACGGAATCACCTCAAATCAAGGTAGCGTAGACTGTCCGGTCCTGCGCACCTGCGCGCAGATCGATGAGCGCAAAATGGACAGTCTACGCTAAACCCCAGGAGGGCCTGCGATGAAAAGAGTGGGAATCTTCTGCGTGGCGATTGCCTATCTAGCCTGTACTCCGTTGTGCCTCCAGCGTTCGGCGGCCTCCAGCATTTTTCCGTCGATTGCCCAGGCCGGCGCCGAGTACGAAAACATTGAAGCCGTGCTGGAAACCTCGAGCGGGCAAATCGTGATCGAATTCTTTCCAAAAGAGGCGCCGCGTCACGTGGATTACTTTGTCAAGAATGCTCGTTCGGGAGCTTACGACGGCACAACGTTTCATCGCCTGGTCAAGTACGGTTTGATCCAGGGCGGTGATCCGCTTTCGAAGAACCCAAAGGACAAGGCGCGGTACGGCACAGGCGGGCTCAACGCCGGGCTGCCTGACGAGGTGAACAAGAACAAACACCTCCCAGGGGCGGTGTCGTCCGTGCTTGCGGGAGTACGCCCGGGTGCGACCGACGTCAAACCAGGTACGTCTGGATCGCAATTCTTCATCGTGCTGAATGCCGGTCCCGCGCAGGCAAATCTGGACTCTACCTTCTCGGTGTTTGGGCGAGTGGTCGAAGGAATGGACGTCGCGTCTACTATCTCGACCGTTCCGGTGAGCGCCGCCAGCACAGCCGTCGATCGTATAGAGATCAAGAAAGTCACGATTCGTGAAAAATCGCCCACTCTCGATCAAATGAAGGCAATGCGAGCGACGATCGAAACATCGCTTGGGGTCATCAAGCTACAGCTGGCGCCGGACGCGGCGCCGAATACCGCGCGGGCTTTTATTCAATATGTGCGGGCAGGTTTATATAACGGCGCGACGTTCTTTCGAGTGTCGCAGAACTACTTCCTGGAAGTCGGCTACCTGGGAGACTGGCCTCAGGACAGCGCTAACCGAAAGCGACAATTCAGTCTCTGGCCGATACCCAGGGAGAAGAGCGACCTGAAGCAGGAGCGGGGCGTGGTGTCGATGCGTCAAGGCGCTGATGGCACCACGAGCTGGTACTTCTTTGTTATTTCGAAGGACAATCCGGCGCTCGACGGCAAGCATGTGCCTTTCGCGAAGGTTGTCGAAGGGCTGGATGTTATCGATAAGATTGCGGAAGCTGAAGTCGAAGGCGACAAGCCGAAACAACGGATCGAAATCAAGCGGATTGCGGTGCAGTAGAAGCGACCGCCGATGGTCCGGTGTTAGAATTCTCACGCATGATTCTAGTCATCGATAATTACGATTCGTTCACCTATAACCTTGTCCAGTATCTTGGCGAACTCGGCGCCGAGCCTGTGGTCTATCGGAATGACGCTATTACGGTTGAAGGGATCCGCAAGTTGGGACCCAAGCGGATAGTTATCTCGCCGGGGCCGGGCGTTCCGAGCGACGCGGGCATAACTGTCGACACGATCCGAAACTTAGCCGGCGAGGTTCCGATACTCGGCGTGTGTCTCGGGAATCAGGCGATTGGCGAAGCGTTCGGCGGTCGAGTCGTGCGCGCTCCGTACCTGATGCATGGCAAGACCTCCGAAATATGTCACGACTCGGCGACGATTTTTCGGGGGTTGCCTTACAGGTTCAAGGCGACAAGATATCACTCCCTGATAGTCGAGAAGGAAGGCCTGCCGGAATCGTTGGAGGTCTCGGCGACGACACCAGACGGGTTGATTATGGGGCTTAGACACAAGACCTGGCCGGTGGAAGGGGTTCAGTTTCATCCCGAATCGGTGATGACCGAGCACGGAAAGAAGCTGCTTGAAAACTTTCTCAGTCTCTGACAGCTGCATACGAACCGTGTCAACGACCAGCACAGAACGACCATTTGGAGTTCGCGCTTCCGGCGGCGTGCTCGATCTGATCGTCGCCGAGAAGGTAAAACGCATTGAGGAAGCAAAACGGCGCGTCCCGGTTGAATCATTGGTGATGGCGGGAGCGCGCCACGCGCTTTCCTTTGCCGATGCCTTGAATAAGAAAGCCAGTGTAAACGTGATCGCCGAGATAAAGCGCCGCTCACCTTCCAAGGGAATTATCCGCGAGGATTTCGACCCGGTTTGGATCGCGGAAAGCTATGCAGACGGCGGCGCGGCGGCGCTGTCGGTGCTATGCGAAGAGGATTTTTTTGGCGGTTCGCTCGAGCATCTTGCGGCAATTCGAAAGAGCGTAGACCTCCCGCTTCTGAGAAAAGACTTCATATTCGATGAGTATCAGCTTCATGAGTCGGCCCTGGCGGGCGCGGACGCGGTGTTGTTGATCGTCGCCATCCTCGAAGATGAGTTGCTCGAACGATTAATTGGATTGGCAAAAGACCTGGGACTCGACGCGCTGGTCGAGGTTCACTCGAAGGATGAGGTTGGGCGCGCGGTGCAGGCGGGCGCGTCGATAATTGGAGTCAATAATCGGGACCTCACCACTTTCAAGGTTGACCTCGAGACCTCACTGGAGCTTGCGCCGTTGACCCCCGAAGAAGCGATCCTTGTAAGCGAGAGTGGAATCGGCTCGTGGTCTGATATTCTGAAGTTGAAGGCCTCGGGGTTTAACGCGTTTCTCATCGGAGAACACTTGATGCGCGCCGAACATCCGGGCGCAGCGCTCAAGACATTGATCGCAGAAGGCGCTGCGAGCCTGAACAAATGAGTCGAGTGAAGGTAAAGATTTGCGGCGTCCGGACTCGAGAAGAGGCACAGGCTGCGATGGAGGCCGGGGCCGATGCGCTGGGGTTCAATTTCTGGCCCAAGAGCGCTCGTTATGTCGAGCCGCGAATAGCACGAGATTTGATAAGAGAGCTTTCTCCGATCGCGTGTACTGTCGGTGTCTTTGTGAACGAGGAAGCAGATCGTATCCTGGATCTAGCCGGCGAATTGAGACTGAACGCAGTTCAACTGCACGGCGACGAAACACCGGAATTTTGTGATCGGCTCAGACCGCTAAAAATCGTTAAAGCCATCCGGGTGGGGCACGATTTCGATCTGGGCCTATTGCAGAAGTATCGAGCCGACATGGTGCTGCTGGATTCGAACATCGAAGGCAGATATGGAGGTACCGGGAAGCGATTCGACTGGCGAGTAGCAATCGAGGCAAAGCGATTTGCGCCTATTATTCTGGCAGGCGGGGTTACGGAAGAGAATGTTTGGGAGGCGATCACCGAGGTGAAGCCGGCGGCGATCGATGTCTGCAGCGGCGTCGAGGCAGAACCGGGCCGCAAAGACCTGGATAAGCTGCGGCGCTTTATGGCAATCGTCGCACAAGCCAATGCGTCGATAGCTGGTGGAGAGTGACTACAGGACAGGCTATTCAGCTCTTCTTTGCGTCTTGGCGGGACTTCGCGTCTTTGCGCGAACGTGACATTCGCATAAGTTCTTTCGCGCAAAGACGCAAAGTTCCGCAAAGACGCAAAGAAGAAAAAACAATTGCAGGGTTAGTGAATGAGCAAGGTCGAACGCGATAAAGAATATCAGCAGCCGGATGCTGCGGGGCACTTTGGGGCTTACGGCGGCCGATTTGTCCCGGAGACGTTGATGCACCCGATCGAGCAGCTCATTGCCGCTTATGATGCGGCAAAGCGCGATCCCGTGTTTCATCGTGAGCTTGAATACCTTCTGAAGAACTACGTTGGGCGGCCGACGCCGTTAATGCTTGCCAAGCGGCTTACCGATCATCTGGGCGGCGCCCGGATCTATCTGAAGCGCGAAGACCTCTGCCATACTGGCGCGCACAAGATCAACAATGCAGTGGGTCAGGCGCTGCTCGCACGTCGCATGGGCAAGTCTCGAATCATTGCCGAGACCGGCGCCGGTCAACACGGAGTCGCCACGGCTACGGTATGCTCGCTGATGAACTTGAAGTGTATCGTCTACATGGGCACAGAAGATATGCGGCGGCAGGAGCTGAATGTCTTTCGGATGCGCCTGCTCGGAGCCGAAGTGGTCGGGGTCGAGTCCGGCAGCCGCACGCTCAAAGACGCGATCAACGAAGCGTTGCGTGACTGGGTAACGAATGTCGCCGACACTTATTATCTTCTTGGGTCGGTGATGGGCCCGCATCCGTATCCGATGATGGTGCGGGATTTCCAATCGGTGATTGGACGTGAAGCCCGCCAGCAGATACTTGACGCCGAAGATCGCTTGCCTGATCTGCTGATCGCCTGTGTAGGAGGCGGCAGCAACTCGATAGGCTTATTCCACGAGTTCCTCGCAGACGAAAGCGTGAAGATGATTGGCGTCGAGGCGGGTGGCCGAGGACAGATGCTTGGCGAACACGCCGCCCGGTTCAGCGGAGGAACGCCCGGGGTTTTACAAGGGACCAGGAGCTACGTGTTGCAGGATGAGAACGGCCAGATATCGACGACCCATTCAATATCGGCCGGCTTAGACTATTCCGCCATTGGCCCGGAGCACGCCTATTTGCATGACATCGGCAGGATTAGCTATTCGAAGGCCAGCGACAGTGAAGCGCTCGAAGCCTTTAAGCTTCTGGCGCGCTTTGAAGGGATCATCCCGGCGCTCGAGAGCGCTCACGCAATAGCTGAGGTGATGAAGGTAGCGCCTTCCATGAGTGAGGAGCAGGTTATTGTGGTAAATCTGTCGGGTCGCGGAGATAAGGATGTGAACACCGTCGCGGGGCTGAATCTCGCCTAGATCCCGGCCAGACCCTCTTGCATGTGATCACCGCACTCGCCTGATCATCTGACCCGGAGTCTCAAACACCAATTGTCCTATTAGAGGATGACTAAGAATATGATTGATCGTCTGGTCCAGGTGGGACTGTAGATCGGAGTAAATCGAGACATCGCTCCTCACAACGAGTGCCAGATAAAGGCAATCGGGATTGGAGAGAAGAGTGTCGAAGATCCTGCACATACTCCAGGAGTTATCCGACAGGTTCATTGTCAAATGCGGCGGGCCAATCGTTTCAAACGAACAGAGCTCAATTGGAGAGTTATTCAGATAGAAACCGTTACCTGCTACTTTCACCTGAATCAAATGCGGCTTTCCGTCTTTCAACCAACTGGGGGTTGGGACGCTAAATGAATGCCTGCCGTCCCCCTTGGCGGCGGCGAGCAGATCTTGTCTAAAAGTGGCCGCGGTCGCGGTGGTCAGTCGACGGTCTCCTTCAAGTATGTCTACGTCGATGCGCGTTTCAGGGCGGTCCTTATCGTAGGCCCAACCTGAAATGAACTCGCAATCAGCTCGATCCAGATATCCCTCAAATGATCCCGTGGAAGGATGGTGTACGGATCCAGGAATTGCCGGAAGCTCGGATCCGGCTTCTCGACTGAGGTTCCCTGAGACCGCTTCGGGCTTAGCCTGGCTGGCCGATGAGGCGGGCCAATCAGCGGGACCGACGCTCAACGGGATGATCCAGAGGCCTCGCCGCAGGTATTTGCCGGGTCTCCTGAAATCGGTTATGGAGGGGCGATAGGGGCGTTGCGGAACCTGTGAACAATCAAGAAAACTTCCAGAAAAGGGTTCGTCAATGCCAGCTACTGTTTGACCCGGCTCCATTGTTAAGTCAAAGCGAGCACCAAGGTTTTCTATCAGTCTTACGGTCTCATTGTTCATCCAGCGATCGCCGAAGCGGAAGTATGAGCAACGTTCATCAAGCGATTTGCTGAAGGACTCAAACCCCATACGTACGCAAAACTCAACCCAATCCTGACTCGCGAAGTCGGCGCGCCACTCATTCAAGCTGTCATCCCATCGCCATGCGTGCATGTGCAATCCGATCCCATCGCCGGCACGCTTAATGTTTTCTATCAACGAGCCGTACCGCGTCACTACCCACGACGATGAGCCGTAGGTGCTTGCTATCTGCGGGTCCATCCGAAGGAACCAGGAGAAATGTACAGGCGATCCCGTTGCAGCCTCGAGACGAGGTCTTAGCTTGCGAAAGAATTCATGGGTAAGCTGAAAACCGCTCCAGTCCGATCGAACACCCGGATCAATCAGACGCTCGTCCGGCTCGACATCAATGCAAATTACTACGGGTATCTTCCTCATCGTTAGTGAGCGGGCCAAAGTGTGCCTGCGCGCTCTGAGTCACTGATTGCTGTGACCGGCAGGCCCCCTGACATATATCAATATCAAGTTAGGCGGCTCTAGAACAAGCAGTCATTTTGAGTTCAGAGTTCAAGCTTTAGCTTGCTCTTTTTAGGCGCACGAACGTATGAAGCAAGCTGAAGCTTGAACGCTGAACTAAAACTGACCCACCACGAGCGGACGTGTGCTCCAAACTGAGGTATAGTGAAGACGAAAACAGCGATTGATCGACGTTCGGTCACCGTTGTTTTTTGCTTGGCCAACCCCTTGGGTAAGAATGACGACAAAGATGATGAACAGAATCGAAACAAAGTTCGATGACCTTAAACGTAGATCGCGTAAAGGTTTTGTCCCTTACATTACCGCCGGAGATCCCTCGTTGGAAGCGACCGGGCAAATCATCATCGAGTTGGAGCGCAATGGGGCTGACATCATCGAGCTCGGGGTTCCATTCTCTGATCCAATGGCCGACGGCCCGGTGATTCAAAGAGCGTCGGAGCGAGCGCTCGCCAATCGTGTGAGCGTGCGTGACTGTCTGGAAGTTGTACGCCAGATCCGCCAACGCAGCGAAGTCCCTATCGTCCTCTTCAGCTACCTGAATCCGCTTCTGTCTTTAGGTCTGCCGCGATTGGGCGATGCTCTTCGATCTGCAGGCGTCGACGGAGTGCTCGCGACGGATTTGGTCCCGGAAGAAGCCGGTGAGTTTCACAGGGTGGTACGTTCCGCGGGCATCGATCTGATTTTCTTAGTTGCCCCTACGAGCACCGACGAGCGGATCAAGCTTGTCAGCGAGGCCAGCAGCGGGTTTGTTTATGCGGTCTCTCGAACCGGAGTCACCGGAGTTCAGCAGAGCTTGTCCGAGGCTGCCGCAAGCCTGGTCGAACGAGTCAAGCGCTTCACCGATCTGCCCGTCGCGGTAGGATTCGGGGTCTCGACTCCTGAACAGGTTGCGGAAGTCTGGCAGCACGCCGACGCGGCGGTTGTCGGCAGCCGAATAGTAGCCGAGATCGAAAACAGCGCAGGCGATCCGGCCTTAGTCGAGAAGGTTGGCGCACTTACGAGTTGGCTTGTCAGTAGTCAGTAGTCAGTAGTCAGTAGTCGGTAGTCGGCAGTACGGAGATTTAATATTTTCTATTTGCGATTTGATATTTGCTATTTTCCTTTCGTTGCCCCGCCCGACAAATATCAAATCGCAAATTGCAAATCACAAATAGAAAATCGCAAATAGAAAATCGTTAGATCTCCGAACTACTGACTACGGACTACTGACCACTGACCACTATCTCCCCAGGTTATCATTGCCGCTTTTGCCTAGCGCGAATAAGATAGTGGTTTCTGGCAATCAAACGCCTTGCGGGGACGTCTGAGGTAGTGAACGGCGAATCGCGGGAAGAACCCCCGGCGGAACGCCCCCAACAGGCTGGCGACGAGATAATCATTCCGAGGAACGATTTGAATATCGAAGACTGGCGAGACGAGATAGACCGGCTTGATGAGCAGTTGGTGAAACTGCTCAATGCTCGATCTCAGTGTGCTATCGAGCTCGGGCGAATCAAGCGCGATCTTGGACTGGCCATTTATTCGCCGGATCGCGAGCGCGAAGTAATCGCACACGTTACGGGCATCAACCCTGGGCCGCTGGATCGGACTGCTGTCCGCCGTTTGTTCGAAAGGATCATTGACGAATCGCGTCGCATTGAACGGGTTACGGTCGACAAGGAATCAAGAGGCGAGAACTCGGGCAAGAAAAAGAAACGCGAGAAGAGTTGAGATGTGCTGTTGTGCCGCTTGTCCCAGAGGCTCCAGGCGGCTTGAGAAGTAAAGAGGGGGGAGGCATTCGGATGGTAATAGTAATGGACGAGACTGCTACTGAAGAGCAGATCTCCGGTGTCATAGACAAACTAGTACGATTTGGCTTCGACATACATCGTTCAACTGGCGTGAGGCACACGGTGCTTGGCGCGGTCGGCGAACGCGAGATCGACTGGCGTGACGTCGAGCTGTTGGAAGGCGTCAAAGAGGTGCTGCGAATCACCGCGCCCTATAAGCTCGCCAGCAGGGGCTTCAGGCCCGAAGGCACACAGATCACCATCAAAGACGTAACCATCGGAGGCCGCGAAGTCGTGATGATGGCGGGCCCCTGCACAGTCGAAAGCCGCGACCAGGTGATGGATATCGCTGAGATCGTGTCCAGAAATGGAGCGAAGGTCCTTCGAGGCGGCGCTTTCAAGCCGCGCACGTCGCCTTATTCGTTTCAGGGTCTTGGCGAAGAAGGTCTCAAGTATATGAGGCAGGCCGCCAACCGGCACGACATGCTTGTAGTTTCGGAAGTCATGGAACCCTCGCAGATCCCCTTGTTTATTCGCTACGTCGACATCCTCCAGATCGGCGCGCGGAACATGCAAAACTTCAACCTGCTTCGCGAGGTCGGCCGGATCAACAAACCCGTTCTCTTGAAGCGCGGGCCTGCCGCCACAATAGAAGAAACTCTGCTGGCAGCCGAGTACATAATGTCAGGCGGCAATCACGAAGTGATCATCTGCGAGCGCGGCATTCGAACCTTCGAGCCTTACCTGCGAAACACTTTTGACATCGCCGCGATACCGGTGTTCAAGAAGTTTTCTCATCTTCCGGTGGTGGCCGACCCGAGCCACGCGACCGGCAGGCGCGACAAGGTTCCTCCGGTTGCCCAAGCCGCTGTTGCCGCCGGCGCGGATGCGTTGCTCATCGAGGTTCACAACGATCCGGAGAACGCGTTGTGCGACGGCGCGCAATCGCTGCTCCCCGATCAGTTTGAAAAGTTGATGCACCGGCTTCGACTAATCGCGCTGGCGGTGGATCGTGTAATTGCGTCGGGTGTGGAAAAAGCTGCCGTCGAATAAAGTTTTGACGTTTCGCATCGTGTTGGATGATGCCTGGGAGCGCAGGCATGTCATTCACGTGGTGCGATCGTGCAGGGCAGGCAGGATGCCTGCGCTCCCAGGCTGTCCCCTCGCTTCTTAGTTATGCATTTCAGCCGCATTGTCATCGTCGGCGTCGGGTTGATCGGAGGGTCTTTTGCGCTTGCGGCCCGGCGAGCGGGTTTCGTCGACGGCATAACCGGTTGGGACATAGACAAAGAAGCTCTCAATGAGGCGGTCAGTCGTGGGATTATCGACGGAATCGAGGACACGTTTGATACTGGTAAGGTTTGTCAGGCCGATCTCGTTTATCTTGCGGCGCCGGTAGGTGCGATCTTGAATTTTCTCCGCAACCGAGCAAACAGCATGAAGCCCGGGGCCGTAGTGACTGATGCAGGGAGCACCAAACGGGAGATTTGCCGGGTTGCGGCTGAAGCGCTCCCAGAGAGAGTGAGTTTTGTAGGCGGGCATCCGATGGCTGGAAGTCACAACGCGGGCGTCCGGCACGCGAACGTGGACTTGTTTTGCGGCGCGCCGTACGCCCTGGTTGTACACCGTCCCGAGGCGCGATCAGCGAATGAAGCTGCAGTCGAAGAGTTAGTACGAGCTATAGGAGGTAGACCGGTTGAGGTCTCCGCCGAAGAGCACGATCAGATTGTCGCGCGTGTAAGTCACGCGCCTCAATTGCTGGCAACCGCTCTGGCGTGCGCCGCCGCAAGGCACAGAAGCGAGGCTGATCTTCGACTCGCCGGCAGTGGCTTTGCGGAGATGGTTCGGCTGGCAGCCAGCAGCTGGAGTATGTGGGAAGACATCTGCCGAACGAACGCCGATCAGATTGCGGTTGCGCTCGATGAAGTGATCAGCGAAATGGATGGCGTCAGGTCGAGTGTAGCCGGCGGCGAATTTGACGGCCTTCGAGCCGTTTTCGAAGAGGCTAACGAGCTTGTGCGCCGTTTGCGTTCAAGCGCGGATGGGGACGACTCGTGACCCGACTACCGTAGACTGTCCAGTCTGCGGCAGTTGGAGTGGGCAAAATTGGATGCCCCGCAGACTGGACAGTCTGCGGTACAAGCGCGGATCAGGACAGTTGGTTAATAAGTAGAAAGTATCTTTATGGCGACTTATGTGATAGGCGACGTGCACGGGCGATTGAAACTGCTCGACCAGTTGATAGCAAACGTTCCGTGGGACCTGTCCCGGGACAAGGTAGTGTTTTTGGGTGATTTGATTGATCGAGGCAAAGACGCGCCGGGCGTGGTCGATCGGGTAATGGAGCTGGTCAAAGCTAATCCGAATCTCATTGTGCTCAGAGGCAATCACGAACAGATGATGCTTGATTGTCTGGATTATGGTGACCTGCAATGGCTCATCCCGGAGAACGGGGGGCTTGCGACGTTATCGGCCTACGGTTTTGAACTTGAACAATTGAAGGATGTCTCGGATATCAGGATCCCTGCCGAGCACGTCGAGTTTATTAGAACGTTGCCTTTCTTTCACGAGGACGAGCAGGCGATCTACGTTCACGCGGGTCTTGTTCCCGGAGAACATCCCTCAGAAACTGACGAAGACGTGCTTGTGTGGACCCGCGATATCGATTTCTTCAAGGGCTACAACGGAAAGCTGTGTTTCTTTGGCCACACGCCTACGGCATTCCTTCCTCGTGAAGGACGCAACCGTCGCTGGGGGATTTATATTCACAACGGTTGCGTAGGAATTGATACCAGTGGAGAGGACGGGAGCCCGCTGTCGTGCATCCAGGTCGAAACCTTCACGCTCTACCAGTCTTACCCTTCAGGCACCACCGAAGTGGAAAGGCTGAAGCATCGCAAGCCGTCGGCTTTCACAGATCGAGTGGCTCCGTAACCCGCCGATCATGATTGCTTCAGCGTCCAGGCCCGACAGTCTTCTTAGACCAGCCATTCGCGTGTTCGCATACAGTGTCGCTTGCGCCGCAACTCTCTTAACCTGGGGTTGCTCAAACAGCGTGCTGCTGGACGAACGGTTTCACGATACGCGGTTGGTCAACTGGACTGTTATTGATGATCCGGACACGCTCGAAGCTCCATCGGATTGGCGAGTAGACTCGGACGGATGGCTCCATCAGCGGAGCAATATCTGGGGGCGGCGCGGTGATTTCCTTGGGCGCTGGTTCGGAACGTATTTGATCGCCGGTGATGCCGGTTGGAAAGACTACACTGTCTCGCTGAAAGCCAGGCCGGCCGATGACGATGGCTTTGGGGTCATCTTTCGCTATCAAGACTCGGAGCACTTCTACCGATTGCTGTTCTTGCAGGACGGGTTGAGCGGCGGTCCGGTCACCAGGTTGGACAGGCGAGAAGGCTCAGATTACACTGAGCTTTGGTCGGTGGAAAGAGGCTATAGGCCGGGCATCGAGCAGACAATTGAAGTAAGAGTCATCGGCGATGTGATCAGGGCTTCGGTGGACGGACGACAGCTGTTTGAGGTGCAGGACGGCTTCTACAGAAACGGCAGGATCGGCTTATTTTGTTATGCACAGAGTGGCCAGGCGTTTGACGATGTGAGGGTTGTTGAAGACTAGTTGATTGTCGGCACGCAGTTTTACGAATCAGAAATGAGAAAACAATAATGATCAGGTTGGCTGTGATGTTTGGCCTATTCTTGATGTTATCTATCGGTGCAAGCGCGTCACCTAAAGTGGTTCAGTCTTTGACTATTGAGTTCCCGTCAAACGGACGCGTCATTGTACAAGCCAGAGAAGAAGTTCACAAATTCCCATCGATGCTCTTTATCTCGGAAAAGAACGGTAGGGTACTGCTTCAGCGCACAATCAGGGACAAAGCTGGTTGGCTCGTCCCCGTGAATGATGGACTCGCACCGCCTAACCTTAGATTTCGGGTGATTCGGTCAGCTGGGTTTGATGGTCCGATAATAATGTCTGTTGGGGTTGATCACGGTGGGTCTGACAACCATTTCTATTTGACTGTGTTCGGTGAGATAGCAGGGAAACTAAGAAGTCTGAACGATGAACCGATTTTTGCGAATATTCAGGGCGGATACTATCTCGGTCGCTTGAGCGACAAACTTGGAGGTGGGCTTGTGACCTGGAACTTCATATGGGGAAACGGTATCAACGAGGGGCACTACAGCAACCACCGATATGAAGCAAGAGTTTACAAACTTCAGGGTGACAGATTCAGGCTGACTCATCGACGTGTTTCTAGGAAGAGGTACAGTGGAGATGGCTCTGGCTCACTTCGCGAAATCGGAATAAAGGTAGTTGACCAAAGACGGGGAATTCCGGCGATAAAGGACAGCCTAGACTGAGTTCCGAAAACGAGGCCGCCACCTTTTTTAGTGGTCTGGAATGACGGAGGCGTTTGAATGACGAGGGCAGTTATAGTGAGCGGCGCAAGAACCGCTATCGGGTCATTTGGCGGCGCATTGGCCGATGTGTCCGCGACCGAGCTTGGTCGTGTTGTGATCGAAAGCACCTTAGAGCGCGCGGGAATCGACCGCTCAGACACTGAAGAAGTGATTATGGGCAACGTGCTTCAGGCGGGCGGAGGGATGAATGCGGCTCGACAAGCGGCGATAGCGGCGGGCATTCCAGACAGTGTTCCTTCCTTTACCGTCAACAAGGTTTGCGGATCAGGTATGAAAGCAGTCGCGTTGGCGGCGCAGGCCATCGGTGCGGGAGACGCAGACTTGATTGTAGCCGGCGGATTGGAATCGATGAGCCGCTCGCCATATCTACTGAACCAGGCGCGCTGGGGTTACCGGCTGGGCAGCAACCAGATTGTTGATTCGATGTTGAGCGAGGGGCTTACCTGTGCAATGGCGGGTTGCCATATGGGCATAACCGCCGAGAACGTCGGGGCTGAGTATGGAATCAGTCGGACAGCACAGGATGAGTTCGCGGCGGAGAGCCAGCGCCGCGCTCAGGCAGCGATAGCTGGAGGACGCTTCGACGACGAGATCGTTCCAGTGATGATCGCGCAAAAGAAAGGCGGGCACATCGCGTTCAAAGTAGATGAATACCCTCGCGCTGGAACAACTGCCGAAACGCTCGCGCGATTGAAGCCCGCGTTTCAGAAGGACGGTACGGTGACCGCGGGCAATGCATCGGGGATCAACGACGGCGCGGCAGCCTTGGTTGTAGCCAGCGAGGAGCGCGCGCGGCTGATGGAGCTGGCGCCGATGGCCAGGATACTCTCTTATGCGTCAGCCGGGGTTGATCCGCGCGTTATGGGTATGGGGCCGGTGCCGGCCATTGAACGGGCGATCGAGAAGGCGGGCCTCGCGCTGAAAGACATTGATCTGTTCGAGCTTAACGAAGCGTTTGCGGCGCAGAGCCTTGCCGTCGTCGGCAAATTAGGTATCGATCCGTCTCGCGTGAATGTGAACGGTGGGGCGATTGCTCTCGGGCACCCAATTGGAGCGAGCGGCGCGCGAGTGCTGGTGACATTACTGTATGAGATGAGAAGACGAGACGTAAAAAGAGGTTTAGCGGCGTTGTGCATAGGTGGAGGGCAGGGAATTGCAATGGTGGTGGAAAGATAAGAATTCTGTATTTTGTTATTTTTCCATGTTGTTCTATTTGTCATTTTCTATTTTCCATTTGTCATTTGTTATTGGTCGATTCAATTGATAATGGTTCTTTGTGGTAAGACAAAGAGTGACAAATAGAAAATAGAAAATAGAAAATACAAGATACGTCAGGAGTTCGATGGCCGAGAACGACAAATCAGGAAAAGGGATCATCCCCGGCGCGCCGGTAGTCGTGAACCTTCATACTCCTCGGGAAAAGCTCTGGGGGGTTTTGCGCGAGTTGAATAGCGCCGGCGTGTTTGTACGCGGTATCGACCTGAATACCTTCGAGGATTGGGTTCAGATGATTGTGCGGGGTGAACGGAATATGGGGCTGACTCACGTATTTCTACCGATGTGGCGAGTCGAGCGCGTCGCACTGGACGAGTCGGTTGATGATATCCCCTCGCTCGCGGCGCAGTTTTATGCTCGAGTGGGCTTGACCGTTGATGAATACCTCGATGGTGATTAAAGACAACGAATAGGTCCTATTGGTCCTATATATCCTATATTACTGTTCCTGAAGGTGTTGGAAGATTTCCGGATCGAGCTTGGATGAGTAGAGAATGTTGGTCAGCTTGATCTCCTGTACGAACTTGCCATCCTGTTTCATCTCTCTCCGTACAGGCACAAGCGTGTTCTGAACGACCGCAGCGCTAAAGGGCGTGTAGTAGTAGTCGATTCGGTACTTGGTTGCGGGCTGGCCCTCCGCCAGCTTGAGCTCATACTCACAATGAAGGATCCGATAGGTCCTGGTGCTTAGCCAGAACCGTGTTTTTTCCCCCTCGGCGGTAGTCAGGTCGATCACAAACGAGTCAACGCCCACTACGGTCTCCAGGCCATTGTAATCCAGCTTCGACCCGTCCTCTTTGTACCGAAGCAGCGCCATATACTCGTGAGTTAACTGGGCGCGGAAGGCAACGTCGGCGCCCGCGCGCGGACTGACATACTGCCCGTTCTGAGCGGACCAGACGCTTGCGCCGTTGAATCCAATCACGTATTTTATCGCGGTTGTGTTTTCTTGAGCGTCGGCAGGTGATAACTCCAGGTCAACACGCAGCAAATCCTGTGAGCTCTTGTCCTTCCTGATAGCGCGCAATAGATAATTCCCGCTCAGGTCACCTTGCTCTGTTGCTAATCGAATCGTGCCGCCTTCCTGGATAGCCGCCCTGGCTATACTGAGCTGTTTTCGTCCACCGTAGGCGATGATCGCAAGCTCAATAGCCGCCTCGGCCGGAGTCAACTTTGCTTGAGCTGTCTCACCCTGCTTTTTTGCCTTTTCGAGATCCTTCTCGTTCGGCACCTTCCCATCGTCTTTGCGACCGGATTCCTGTGTTTGCGCTGGTTTCTTGTCCTTCTGTTCCTGAACACCAGAAGCCGACAACGGCGCAATCAACAGCGATGCTGGGACGACCGCGGCCGCTATGACGGACTTGGATAGGCTTAGGGTAAAACTTGAGATGCTCGACTTAAATAACAACTTACTACTTCCTCCGTTCCTCTGATTCGTTGACACTCTGA
>Ga0134127_10001295_pt1 | contig 18811 bp, 18 predicted proteins | sample KB31753_FD_96459 | JGI IMG/M metagenome (GOLD analysis project Ga0134127, IMG submission 96459) | Terrestrial soil microbial communities with excess Nitrogen fertilizer from Kellogg Biological Station, Michigan, USA - KB3-175-3 | ecosystem: Environmental > Terrestrial > Soil > Unclassified ... | reverse complement strand
CGATACGCTAAGCGCCATCGCCAAGAAGTTCTATGGGAACGCCAACGATTACATGGAGATCTTCAACGCCAACAAGGATCAGCTCACCGACCCCGACAAGATCAAGCCGGGTCAGGTCCTGAAGATCCCGCAGCACGCGCACAAATAGGGTCTGAGCCGAAATTCCCCTCGCTTTCGCATTACGGGGCAAGGGGGATAAGTGACACAGATGCCGCTGGCCGCCGCCTTCCTGGCGGCGGCCTTTCTGACCACCGGGACTGCCGCCGCGCAACAACCCGCCATTTCGCTGACACCCGCAGATCCCGCGCGCTGGGACATCGCCGGCAGCGTCGGATGGCTCGGCGCCGATACGTCCGGCGCCGGCACAATCGGAGACGATTGGTACGACACGTTCGCGGGTGCGGTATCGATTGGCCGGTACGTGACGCCTCACCTGAAAACCGAAATCCACGGCGGAATGACTGGCGAGGGCCGCATCTATCGCGTGGAAGAGCTGCCGTTGCCAGGGGCGCCTCCGGTCTTTCGCGCCCAGGAGCACTACTTCCGAAGCGCCACGATCGGCGCTGGCGTTTTCTATCAGTTCTTCGACAACCAGTGGTTTCATCCGTTTGCCGGCGGCGGAATCGAGGTGCTCCGGGAACGCGATCGCGTCGAGGTGCAGCCGCCATTTGGTCAAGTGCCGGGCCGCGCCCTGCCGCCATTGACCACGCCTCCATCACCGCAGGTCACGTACGCGGCGCGTCCGTTCGTCGCAACCGGGTTCAAGTGGTATGTCGCCGAGTGCGCGTTCGTGCGGACGGGTATCCAGGCCTCGTTTTCCAATCACGGCGCAACCCACGTGGTGTGGACAGCGGGTATCGGAGGTGACTTATGAGGGTCCTTCCGGCACTCCTGCTGATCATCACGATGGCGGCGCCGTCGTTTGCGCAGACGCAGGCGCAAGGCGATCTCTGGCGCGCGTTCGCCCAGAAGGTTGACGTCGGCACACGCGTGAAGCTGCGCCTGGATGATGGCCAGCGAGTCGTCGCGACGCTGATCGAGGCGAACGCCGACGGGCTGTTCGTGCAGCCGCGGACCCGGGTTCCAGTTCCGGTGCAGCGCATCGCCTACGAACGCATCGTGTCGTTCGAACGAGACGAGGGACGTGGAATCGGCGCCGCCAAGGCGGTCGCGATTGGCGTGGCCAGCGGCGTCGGCGCATTTCTTGGCACCCTCTTAATCCTGATTGCCACCATCGACTGAAGGTACAATCTCCAATTCCTGATGGAGCAACCTCTGGTGGCGGTCGTCATGGGGTCATCGTCGGACTGGGAAACGATGAGGCATGCGGTCGAGATGCGCGAGCGTTTCGGCGTCCCTCACGAGCGTCAGATCGTCTCGGCACACCGGACACCGGAATGGATGGCGGAATTCGCGTCCACTGCCGAGGAACGCGGCCTCGAGGTGATCATCGCCGGCGCCGGAGGCGCCGCGCACCTGCCCGGCATGGTCGCCGCCCACACCGTCGTCCCGGTACTTGGCGTGCCGGTCGAGAGTGCCACGTTGAAGGGACTCGATTCGCTCCTGTCGATCAACCAGATGCCGGGCGGCGTGCCGGTCGGCACTCTTGCCATAGGAAAAGCGGGCGCGACCAACGCCGCGCTGCTGGCCGTGTCGATCCTGTCGAATTCACGGCCTGACCTGCGGGCGAAGCTCCGCGCCTTCCGCGCGGAGCAGACCCAGAGAGTTCGTCAGGAACAGCTGCCGTGACCCGCGTGATTGCGCCGGGCGCCGCCCTCAGCGTGCTCGGGGGTGGTCAGCTTGGGCGCATGTTCGCGATTGCCGCACGGCGGATGGGATATCGCGTCCACACCTTTTCTCCGGAAGACGACTCGCCGGCCGGCCAGGTGGCCGATGTCGAGGTCACCGCGTCGTACGAGGACCTCGATGCGCTGCGCACCTTCGCGCGCGGCGTCGATGTCGTCACCTTCGAGTTCGAGAACGTTCCGATCGAAGCCATTGACGCGATCGAGGCACTGGCGCCCGTCAGGCCGTCAGGTCTGGCGCTGCACACCGCGCAGCAGCGCGCGCGCGAGAAGACGTTCCTGGCAGACCGCGGCGTGCCGACAGCTCCCTTCGCTCCGGCAGCAACGCTCGACGAGCTGTGGGACGCCGTCGCACGCGTCGGGACGCCGGCCGTCATCAAGACCGCGGCGTTTGGCTACGACGGAAAAGGCCAGCACAAGGTGGCGACGCCCGCCGACGTTGAGCACATCTGGACCGCCCTCGGCCACCAGGCGGCGGTTGTCGAAAAATTTATCAACCTGCAAGCGGAGATCTCGATCGTGGCGGCGCGCGGCGTCGACGGCGAGGTCGCGACGTTTCCGCCGTTCGAAAACCGCCACCGCAACCACATCCTCGATCTGACGACGGCACCGGCGGCGATTCCGGCGCCGGTGTCCAGGCGCGCTGCCGAGATTACGCGGACAATTCTCGAGGAGCTGCAGTACGTCGGCGTGCTCTGCGTGGAGTTTTTCGTCAGCACTGAGGGCGAGCTTCTGGTGAACGAGCTGGCGCCGCGGCCGCACAACTCCGGCCATCTCACGTTTGACGCGGCGGTGACGAGCCAGTTCGAGCAGCAGGTGCGCGCCATTTGCGGACTGCCGCTCGGTTCGGCCGAGATCCTGCGGCCCGCGGCGATGGCCAACCTGCTGGGCGACCTGTGGGTGGACGGCGAGCCGAACTGGGCGGCCGCGTGCCGGTTCACGGACGTCAAGCTGCACTTGTACGGAAAGACACACGCCAGGCCCGGCCGCAAGATGGGCCACCTCACGGCGGTCGGGAAGACGGTGCAGGATGCGCAGGACCGCGTGATCGCGGCGCGCGACGCCCTGCTGATCTGACGTTGGTCTGACCCCAGGTCTGACCCCAGGTCTGACCCCAGGTCTGACCCCAGGTCTGACCCTGAGTCTGACCCTAGGGTGTTAGCGTAAGCCGGTAAACCGTCGGTCCAGGAAGGAACGGGGTGGGCTCGCCTTTTGCCCACGCGGCGTGCGAATTCGCGTAGAAGGGCGACAGTGGATGACCGCTCTGGCCGGTCGGCATGTGCATGATGCCGTCCGCCTCGCGGCCGGGTGAGACGATCATTCGTTCGGATGCGGCGATCGCGCCCCAGTGCACGCGCGGCGTATAGAGATCGCCGGGCAGCTCCACGCGGGGCATGTCGAGCCAGCGGCTGATCAGCGGGATTCCCGCCGACAGCGGGTGGCGATAGTCCACGTCGTTGAACTCCGACCACGTTCGCTCGCGCAGGGTACCGCTCCGATCCCGCATCGCCTGCTCGATCGTGGTGTCAACCGCGTCGAGCAGCATCTCGCTCCAAGTTGAGTACTGCGGATCGAGTAGATGCAGCGGCTGCGCCGTGACAAGCGCAAAGATCGCGGCGTCGCGCCGGCGAACGGTCGTGTAGTCGAACGCCGGGTCCGCCTCGTAGCATTCCGACAGCACGAACGCCATCACCCGCTGGGAGACGATCTCACGGAACGCTCGCGTCAGGCGGTAGCCGACCGAGTCGGGCGTCACGGCGCCCGACCATCCCTTCATCAGCAGTTCCCGGAAGAGCGCGCGTTCGCCGCTGCCCGTGACTGCCTTGTCGGTAAGCGTTCGGAGCAGCACGTCGTGCCAGCGCGACAGGAATTCGGCGCTGGTATCGAGCTGGATGGCGAGCAGGTCGCGCGCTGTGAAGTGTTCGCGGGCGAAGAGGCGATCGCGGATGATGTGGGCCCGCGACCCGATCTCGTAGCTGCCGTCGCCGAGCTTCTCGAGCATCTCCCCGCTGACCACACGCGCATTCGCCGTCCAGATGCGGCCGCCGGCGGGGTCGAGGATCCGTGGATACTCGGCATCCGCGAGCCATCCGTTCCACCCTCGCGATCCGTCCGACCAGGACGCAGGCTGTTCGCCATCGATCCCCGTGCGCCGGGGTAGTGACCCGTACACGGTCCAGCCGATACGGCCCGAACGGTCGGCCACCACCATGTTCTGCCCTGGCGTGCCGAGCCCGTTCGCCTCGTCGAAGGCGTCCTCGATCGTTCGAGCCGACTCGAGCGGCGTGATGGACACGGCCAGTTGCTCGGCGGCGTGCGCCACCCAGCGGTACGCCCGCGCGCGGCCGTGATAATCGGGGTCGAGCAGCGGGCCCCATTCCGTCCACAACGCTTCCTGATGAACGTCGGCCTGCCCGGCCACTTGAATCACCTCAGCGTGCCGTTCGAACGCGCGCCAGCCGTGCGGCGTCAGATACCCGCCCGGCCTCGCGGGATCGATATCGAGCAGCACGATGTCGCTCCAGTCGGCGTAGGTATTGGTAAATCCCCACGCGACGTGGGTATTGCTGCCGACGACGACCGCCGGTACTCCAGGGAGTGTGACGCCGATCAGGCGGTTGGGCTCGTTCGGGTTCGACGGATCCGGCCACTCGAACGCCGCCCGGTACCAGGTGTTCGGCACGCGAATCGTCAGGTGCATATCGTTGGCGACAAGGGCGCCGCCGTCGGCCGTCAACCGTCCTGAGATCGCGAAGTTGTTGCTTCCGACAGCGGCGGCTTCGCTCTCGTTCAGCCGGACGCGATTCGCGCCTGGCCGTATGACGGTCGGCAGCTTACCGGTGCGACGCGACCGCAGATCGTAGATATGTGGCCCGGGGATCGGAGGACCGGCAAACGCCTCGCCATCGACGGGCGCGTCCCATTCCGATCCGCGGGGAGCCATGAATGCATACATCTCCGCCGGCAGCACCGCGGCCATCGTCGCCAGCGTGGATTCGTACGAGCCATCGGTGTCCTGCAGCGTGATGAACATCGACAGCACGACGAGAAAACTGTCCTCCGCGCGCCACGACGCCGGATCCTGGCGCAGCACCATGTATTCAAACGGCAGAGAGGCGAGGGCGCCCAGCCCGTCGTTGACGCCCGCTGTGTAGGCCTCGAGCAGCGCCCGATCGCCGGGGCTCATCAGCGAGAGGGCGCGCTGCGCCTCCGCCCGGAATCGGTGGATGCGGATTTCGCGGTCGAGGGCGAGGGCGCGCGGGCCGACGAGCCCGGACAGCTCCCCGGCGGCCCGGCGCCGCGCCAGGTCCATCTGAAAGTATCTCTCCTGCGCATGCAGGAAGCCGGTGGCGCGCGCCACGTCCGCACGCGTCGCGCCGCGGATGGTCGGAATTCCCAGTGCATCTCGCGTCACCTGCACTGGCGACGAGAGCCCGGACAGTTTCCGGGTGCCCTCGAGCTGCGCGAGGCTGGCCCGCAGTTGGCCGCGCGCCCACAGGGCGCCGAAGCCCGTCGCGACGAGCAGCATGACAAAAGTCACGAGAAAAACGCGAAGCAGTCGGCGTCGCATCTGAGTTGTGGTAGCCGGAGGCCTTCAGTCCTCCGGGCTTCCGGCTGTCGATCTTAGCGCCAAGGTAGAATTTCCCTTCGTGTCTACGCGATCCCGAACACGCTATGGCGTGTCGCCCTGGCTGGAGGCCGCGCGCGCGCCGTCGTACCCACGATTTCGCGGCGACCGTGCGGCGGACGTAGTCGTCATCGGCGCCGGCCTCACCGGGTGCGCGGTTGCGTATGCGGCCGCAGCGGCTGGCTTCGACACGCTTCTCCTCGAGGCGGCGAAAGTGGGTCAGGGATCCACCAGCCGATCCGGCGGCTTTCTGTCACAGGACCCCGGACCCTCGTTCCGCGACGTCGCCGCCGCCCACGGCTTGAAGAATGCGCGCCGCGTGTTCGACGCGTGGCGCCGCGGAGCCATGGACGGCGCCGCCATGCTGCGGCGTTTGCGCATCAATTGCCAGCTGAGCCCGCGCGAGACGCTGGTCATCGCCCGAGGCGACGAAGAACGCCTGCTGCGCCGCGACTACGAAGCCCGCCGCGATGCCGGCCTTGACGTGTCGTGGCAAACCGTCAAGCAGATGAGCGCGCGGACGAAGCTCGATTCCGGGTCGGGCATCAAGATGCGGGAAGGCGCCACGCTCGATCCGTACAAGGCGTGCATGGGCCTGGCGGCCGCCGCCGCGCGCGCAGGCGCCGCCTGCTGTGAACAGTCGCCGGTCAAGAAAGTGCTTTTCACGCGAAAGTACGCCGACGTCGTCACCGCGCAGGGCACGATTCGTACCCATCACGTCGTCGTCGCCACCGGTAGCGCAACCGCGGAGTTCAAGCCGTTGCGTCGTCACTTCAAGCGCCGCGAATCCTATTTCGCGATGACCGAGCCGGTCTCCAGCGCGGTGCGAAGGCAACTCGGCGACCAGAACGTGGTGCTGACAGACGCCCGGGTGCCCGCGCACCGGATTCGATGGGCGGCCGGCGATCGCTTGATGATTGGCGGCGCCGACCAGGACGAAACGCCGGAGCGGACGCGCTCGGCGGTGCTCGTGCAGCGCACCGGTCAGTTGATGTATCAGCTCCTGACGATGTATCCGGCGATTTCGGGGCTGCAGCCGGAGTTCGGATGGGATGTGCCGTACGGCGTGCCGGCCGACGGCTTGATGTACATCGGGGCGCATCGCAACTATCCGTTCCATCACTTCGCGATGGGCGGATCCGGCAGCCTCGCGGGTGCATTCGTCGCCTCGCGCATCCTGCTTCGCGAGTTCCAGGGCAAAGCGGAGAAGGCGGACGAGATCTTTGGTTGGAACCGCTGATGATTGCCGTCGATCCCGTCGACATCCTTGCCTTCGGGCCACACCCTGACGACATCGAGATCGGGATTGGCGCGACGATGGCCAAGCATGCGGCGCTCGGGCATCGCGTCGGCCTATGCGACCTGACCGCCGGGGAGATGGGCAGCAACGGAACGGTGGAAGAACGGCTGGCGGAGGCGGATTCCGCGCGGGCGGTACTGGGCGCTGCCTGGCGGGTCAACCTGCGGCTGCCCGACCGCGGCATCGGCAGCGACGCTTCGCACGTGCGGCGCGCAACCGAGATGGTCCGACGCGCGCGGCCGCGCGTGGTCGCCATTCCTTACTGGTCGGATCGCCATCCCGATCATGTCTCGGCGAGCCAGTTGCTGACGGAGGCGGTTTTCAACGCCGCGCTGCGCAAGTACCCGGCAGAAGGCGAAGCCTGGAGGCCCGAGGCGACCTGCTACTTCTTCATCAACGATTCCGGCGCGGCGCCGTCGTTCGTCGTGGACGTGAGCGAGTACTACGACGTGAAGCGGCGGGCGCTTGCCTGTTTTGCGAGCCAGTTCAACCCGAAGGCTGCAGACGCCGTGGCCACCCGGCTGACCTCGGCGCTTTTTCCGCAATTGATTGAGAGTCGGGACGCGCAGTTCGGCGCGCAGGCGGGATGTGCTTTCGCGGAAGGTTTCGTGTCGCGCCGTCCGGTCGTGCGATCCGGCCTGCTGCCCGAGGGGAAGGGACGATGAACATCGGCATCGTCTGCTACGCCTCGGTCGGCGGCAGCGGCATCGTCGCCACCGAGCTGGGGAAGGCGCTGGCGCGCCGGGGGCACCAGGTGCACTTCATCAGCACCGAGACGCCGTTCCGGCTCGGCGAGTTTCAAGCCGGGCTCGCGTTTCACCAGGTGCTCACGCCCACCTACCCGCTCTTTCGCGAGCCGCAATACCTGCTCTCGCTCTCCAACAAGATCGTGCAGGTGGCGCGCGAGTTCGACCTCGACATCGTTCACGCGCATTACGCCGTGCCGCACGCGACCGCCGCCTTTCTGTCGCGGCAGGTGCTCGCCTCGTCGGGAAAGTCGCCGCGGGTCGTCACGACGCTCCATGGCACGGACATCACGCTCGTGGGCAACGATCCGTCGTACTCGCAGATCGTGGCGTTTTCGATCGAGCAGTCCGATTGCGTCACGGCTGTGTCTGAAAGCCTCCGTGCCGCGACGTGCGCCGAGCTTGGCGTCAGTCGCACGATCAAGGTCATCCCCAACTTCCTCGACTGCGGCATTCACCGTCGTCACGTGCCTCCGGAGCTGCGCCAGCGGTTCAGCGGCGGCAATCCAGATGTGAAGATCGTCACCCACGTGTCGAATTTCAGGCCCGTGAAGCGCATCGGCGCGGTGCTGGCGATCTTCAACCAGATCCGTCAGGCGCTGCCCGCGCGGCTGCTGCTCGTCGGCGACGGCCCTGAGCTGGCGACGGCATACCGGGTCGCGCGGGAGCTTGGCATCTCCGAGCTGATCGATATCGTCGGCGCCCAGGAAGAAGTGGTGCCGCTGCTGTCGGTCAGCGATGTCTTTCTTCTGCCGTCGGCGCAGGAGAGCTTTGGCCTGGCGGCGCTCGAGGCGATGGCGTGCGAGGTGCCCGTGGTCGCGTCGCGCGTCGGCGGGTTGCCCGAAGTCATCGAGGACGGCGTCAGCGGGTTTCTCCACCCGCCTGACGATATCGACGCGATGGCGAAGAGCGCGATCGATCTCCTCTCGGACCCCGTTCGGCGCGAGCGCGTCGGGAAAGCCGCCTGCGAGCGCGTGCGAACGCACTTCTGCGCCGAGCGCGTGGTCCCGATGTATGAGGAGTGTTACCGCGGGTTACTCGGTTAGTCCGGCGGCGGTTATACTCCGCCGCATGAGGCAGCCGCTGATCGTTGTTGCGACCGCCGTCGTCCTCGTGACGATGGCGTCCGGTCAGGCGGATCGGCGTGCACCCGTATATCAGGTGGATCCGGCGTGGCCGAAGCCGCTACCGAATCGCTGGCTCGTTGGTGCGATTGCCGGAATTGCGGTCGACGCCCGCGATCATGTCTGGGTCGTGCATCGGCCGTCCACGCTCCAGCCCAACGAAACGCGCTCGATCTGGCGTGCGGCGCCCCCGGTGCTCGAGTTCGATCAGGACGGCACGCTCCTGTCGTCATGGGGCGGCCACGGCGACGGCTACGAATGGCCCGACCTCGAGCACGGCATCTACGTGGATTCCGCTGAGAACGTCTGGCTTGGAGGCGGCGGCGACAAAGACGCGCAGATTCTGAAGTTCACGCGCGGCGGCAAATTCCTGATGCAGATCGGCCGGAAGGGACGCAACACCGGCAGCAACGACACGCAGAACCTCGGCGGTGCGGCCAGCATGATCGTCGATCGCGACGCCAACGAGCTGTACGTCGCCGACGGCTACGTCAACCATCGAGTCATCGTGTTCGACGCCGCGACCGGCGCGTACAAGCGCCACTGGGGCGCGTATGGGAAGCGGCCCGATGATTCGTACTTCACGACGGCGGGCGAGCGGCTGCCCGGCCCCTTCAGCGGAGCGGTGCAGCACGAGAACGCTCCCAGCCAGTATGATCCGGACGGTCCTCCGCCGCCGCAGTTTCGCATCGTCCACGCCGTTCGCATAGCCCGCGACGGGCTGGTGTACGTCTGCGATCGGACGAACGACAGGATTCAGGTCTTCCGCAAGGATGGAACCTACGTCACCGAGAAATTCATTGCGCGGCAGACGCTCGGCAGCGGGTCGGTGTGGGACATCGGGTTTTCAACCGACGCCGCCCAGACGTTTCTCGTTGTGAACGACGGAACGAACCAGCAGGTGTACATCCTTCGACGTGACACGCTCGAAGTCGTCAGTGCGTTCGGACAGGCCGGTCGATGGGCCGGGCAGTTCTACGGGGCGCACGTCCTGGCGGTGGACTCGAAAGGCGATGTCTTCATCGGCGAGACGTATGAAGGCAAGCGCATCCAGAAATTCGTGCTCAAGGGCCTCGGGGCGGCGCAGGAGCCGCTGGTCCACTAAGTAAACGGCGCGAGCTTCTTGAAGGTCGCGAGCACCCAGCGATAGCCATCAGGGTCGGTGACCACGGCCACACGATCGCCCCACGGCTTGTCTTCCGCGTCGTCAGCGCCGGCCCCCGCTTTCCGCGCCCGGGTCAACGCGGCGTCCACGTCCTCCACGTAGGTATAGAGCGCCGCGGCGCCGCCGGTGGCGGTCGCTCCGTCGCCTTTCCGAACCAGCACGACGACCGCCGAGCCGTGGCGCATTTCGGCGTACCGAGTTTGCCCCTCCACGTCGGCGAGGATGACGCCGCGGGCGAAGCCGAAGGCCTTCTCGAGAAAGTCCATCGACGCCGTTACATTCGCCACGGCCAGGTAGCTGCAGATTGGCTGCATCCCCGGCGCAAGCCCGCTCTGGCCGTGGTGGGGTGGGTGCGGGGGGACCGGCTGCGTCCCGCGCCGGCGCGCGCGAGCGGCCGGCCTGGCAGCGCTCCGCTTGCGGGGCCGGCGTCGGGTGGCGTTTTTACGGAATTTCACGAAACGTCAATAGGATAACCGCAGATTTTTGTCACGGGCGGTCACCGCGCGTACAGAAATGTAATTGCATGAACGTAATCGGCTCTTTCCTCTGCAGCGGCGGCCACGTAGAATCAGGGTTCCCTCGGGGTTCTTCATCAGCATGGCGCGTGGCAATCTGCAAGTGGAGCATCTGCTCCGACGGGCCGCATTCGGACCGAACGCCCAGGATCTCCTGCGCTTCGGTGACGCGTCTACCTCAATCGTCGCCTCATACCTGATCGAATACGACCGCGTCGCAGACGACGTGGATTCCAAGGTGGGGCAGCCGGGATACGTCGGCACGACGTCACCGGGTCGCGCGTTCTCCCCGTACACCAACATCGAAGACGCCCGCCAGCGCTGGTTGTTCCGGATGGTGCATTCGCAGCGCCCGCTCCAGGAAAAGATGGCGCTCTTCTGGCACAACCATTTCGCCACGACCTACAGCAAGATCGCGGGTGTCTACGGCGCGGTGCAGGCGACGAAGATGCTGGCGCTCAAGTCGGGGGAGCTTCCTGGACCGCAGGGGCAGATCGAACTGTTCCGTCAGTACGCGCTGGGCAATTTCCGGAACCTGTTGATTGAGGTGGCCAAGGATCCGGCGATGCTCGTCTTTCTCGACGGGCGAACGAACACCCGGGCAAGGCCCCAGGAGAATTTCGGCCGCGAGATCATGGAGCTCTTCACGTTCGGTGTGGGCAACTACACCGAGCAGGACGTCTACGCCGCCGCCCGCGTGTTCACCGGCTGGAACCTGCGGACCGTTGCGACGCCCGGCGGAGCCAACGATCCGGCCACCTATTACGAGTTCTTCTATAACGCCAATCAGCACGATCCGACCGCGAAGACGTTCACGTTCCCCATTTACGGCAACGACAAGACGATTCCGGCGCGCGCGGCCGCTGACGGGATGCAGGACGGCCTCGACTTCATCTCCGCGCTTGCGCGGCACCCGGAAACGGCGCGGCGCTTAGCACGGAAGCTGTGGAATTTCTTCGTCACCGACTTCGAGGAGGCCGACCCCAGGTTCGTCGAGACGATCGCGGGCGAGTACCTCCGCAACGACACCGAGATGAAGCCCGTGATCACGGCGATCCTGCGATCGGGCTGGTTCCTCGACGCGCCGAGCTGGAACACGCGCTACTCGTGGCCGGTGGAATTCGTCGTCCGGGCGATTCGGGAGGTTGGCTGGGAAGGGTTCTCGGTCGACACCGCACGGACGCCGCTGGCGAACATGGGTCAGACGCTGTTCGAGCCGCCGGACGTCTCGGGCTGGGAGCTCGGCCGCGGATGGTTTTCGACGGGCGCGATGCTGTCGCGCATGAATTTCGCCGCCACGCTCGCGGCGAACCAGAAGTTCAACCTGGCGCGCGCGGCTGCGCCGTACCGCAGCTCGCCCGAAAATGTGCTCGACTTTTTCCTCGACCGGTTGTCGCCGTCGCCGTTCGAGCATGTCCCGTATTCGGAGCTCATGGGATATCTGAAGTCGGACGGGACGTGGACCGGGTCTGACGCGCAGCTGAACGCAAAAGTGGCCGGCCTGGCCAAGCTGATCGTCGGGTCGTCGGAATACCAGTTCGTGTAATGGGCAGTCGCAGATGACCAAGGTCACGCGCCGGGAATTCATTCGCGACGGGGTCGCCGCGTTCACGGTGAGCTTTGCCGCGCCCGCGTTCCTGAGCGACATCGCGCTCGCGCAGGGCTCGCGCAGCCGAAACCTGGTCGTCGTTTACCTGAGCGGCGGCAACGATTCGCTCAGCACCGTTGTCCCGTACCGCGATCCGTTCTACGTGAGCCGCCGGCCCGCGATCGCGATTCCGGCGGGGCAGGTGCTGCAGATCGGCAGCGACAGCAGTGGCAAGGCGCTCGGGCTTCATCCGCGCCTGACCGGGCTGCACCAGATCTTCAACGAGGGGCGGCTCGCCATCGTCCAGCGCACCGGGTATGCGAATTCGAGCCGGTCACACTTCCAGGGCACCGACATCTGGGGCACGGCAGACCCCTCGTCTCCCACCAGCGTAGGCTGGCTCGGACGATATCTCGACACGCTGCCGCCACCGGTCGATTCGCTGGCAGCCTGGAACTCGGCGCGCGACCTGCCGCGTGCGCTGATGGCGCGAACCGTGGCCGTGCCGACGATTCCCGACGCGCGAACCTACGCGCTGTCGAGTCCGAACAATGCGGCCGAGGCGCTCAAAGAACGCAGCGCGGCCACCCGGATGGCGTCGTATGCGCCTTCGGAACACCCCCATCTGTCGTTCGTGAACGGCTCGCTGCGCGGCGCGCTGGAAACGCTGGATCGTGTGCAGTCGGTGAACACCTACGCGCCGTCGCTCACGTATCCGAACAACGGCTTTGCGCTTGCACTGCGCACGGTCGCCGGATCGATCGCGCGCGGCATCGGCACGCGCGTCTACTGGGTGCAGACCGGCGGCTTCGACACGCACTCGAACCAGGGCAATGCGGGTGGCGGCGGGTATGCGACCCTGATGGCCACCTACAGCGACGGCCTGCTCGCGTTTTACAACGACCTTCGCAACCAGGGGATGCTCAACGACACGCTCGTGATTCAGTTTTCGGAGTTCGGGCGCCGGATCAGCGAAAACGGCAGCCAGGGCACCGACCACGGCGCGGCCGGCATCATGATGGCGATGGGCGGCATGGTCCGCGGCGGCATCTACGGCACCGCGGCGTCGCTCGATCCGAATCCCGCGAACCCGACGCTCGAAAACAACGGCGGCGACGTGAAGTACGAAACAGACTTCCGGGCTGTCTACGCGCGCGTGCTCGACGGCTGGCTCGGTGCCAACTCCTCCTCCATCCTCGGCGGCGATTTCCGCTCCGGCGCTCCAGCTATCATCTAGATCATGACGACGCGATGGGTGGCCATGGCCGCGGCCGTGGTTCTGGTGACAGGTGTGCCTGCGGTGCCCTTGGCGCGGCAGATCTCGGATGAGGCGCGGCGGGTGCGCGACGCCTCCTCCGTCTTCGGCGAAATCATGGCGGCCGACGACCGCGGGATTCCGCAGTCGATTCTCAGCAAGGCGGAAGGCATCGCGGTCTTTCCCAGCATGGTTCGCGGCGGCTTCATCGTCGGCGGCATGCGGGGGCGCGGCATTCTCAGCTCGAGGAACAACGGCGAATGGTCGCCGCCGGCGTTTCTCACGCTGACCGGCGGCAGTTTTGGACTTCAGATCGGCGGTCAGGCGGTGGACCTGATCCTCGTCATCAACGATCGGCGCGGGCTCGAGAATCTGGTGGCGAATCAGTTCAAGCTCGGGGCCGACGTGGCGGTCGCCGCTGGACCCGTCGGCCGCGAGGCCCAGGCGGCAACCGACCTTCAACTGCGCGCACAGATTCTCAGCTACTCGCGATCGAGGGGATTGTTTGCGGGCGTCACCGTCAACGGCAGCACCGTCCGCCAGGACCGCGACGCGAACCAGCGGTTCTACGGAATGCCGCTCGAGACAAAGCAGATCGTGTTTGGTGCTGGCCCCGGCTCCCACCCGGACCCGACCGCCGGCTGGCTGCAGGTGCTCGATCGCTACGCGCGTCCGTAAATCTCGCGAAGCGCGCTCTCCAGGTCGGGGTAGCGAAACACGAACCCGCTGGCCTTGGCCTTTTCAGGAAGCACCCGCTGGCCGGTGACGAGCTCGCCGGCCATTTCTCCCACCGCGACCCGCAGCGCCACGGCGGGGACCGGCAGCAGCGCAGGTCGCCGCAGCACCCGTCCAAGGGTGCGCGCGAATTCCGCGTTGGTGACGGGATTGGGCGACGTGACGTTGAGTGCGCCCTCGATGCCGTGCGCCGTCAACGCCCACGTCACCATCGCGACCCAGTCGTCGCGGTGAATCCACGAGAGATACTGGCGGCCGGATCCGACGCGGCCGCCGACAAAGAAGCGGAATGGCATGGCCATCGGCGGCAGCGCGCCGCCGTCGGTGTCGAACGCGATACCGCTGCGCAGCAGGACCACGCGCGTCCGCGGTCGGGCGGCGAGCGCCTCTTCCTCCCATTCGCGGGCGAGTGAGGCCAGAAAGCCCGAGCCGGGCGGGCTGTCTTCGGTGATCAACTCATCGCCGCGCGCACCATAAATCCCGACTGCCGAAGCATTGAGGAGCGTCGCGGGCATCCGGGGCACGCTCTTCATCGCTTCTATCAGCGTCCGCGTCGATCGAATGCGGCTGACCAGCATGTCGCGCTTGTGGGCGGCAGTCCATCGCTTCGAGATCGATGCGCCCGCCAGGTTGATGACGGCGTCGGCGTCCTTGAGCACGTGCACCCAGCTTGCGGGAGAGCCATAGGGGTCCCAACGCACCTCGTCGGGATGGCGCGGGGTCCGCGTCAACACGGTGAGGCGGTGCCCGTCGTTCTTCAGCCACCGGATGAGCGGCGTGCCCAGGAACCCGGTCGCGCCCGCGAGCACGATGTTCATGATGGGGAAATAGTAGGACTTGACGCCGCCCGGGGGGCGGATCTATTAACTAACAGGTTGGTTAAGAAACTGCGGCGTCCACGGGGCGACTCGCGCCCGGCCATTTTCCAGGCCGCCGCCCACGAATTTGCCCTGCGCGGCTACGACGCCGCCGGCGTCGACCGCATCGCCGACAAGGCCCGCGTCAACAAAGCGATGCTCTATTACCACTACGGCAGCAAGCAGGGGCTGTACGTCGAGGTGCTGCACGACATGTTCCGCGCCGTCGGCGCACGCACCCGCGCTATCGCCCAGGGCCCGGATGCCGCCGAAATGAAGCTCGACGCCTGGATCGTCACGATGGTCGAGGAGGCTGCCGCCCGCCCCTGGTTCCCTCCGATCATGCTGCGCGAGCTCGCCTCGGGCGCCGCACACATCGACGCGGAGACGTTCGGGATGATGAACGCGGTCTTCATGGCGGTCCGCGACGTTATTCTCCAGGGGCAGCGCGAAGGGACGTTTCGCGAGGTCGATCCGCTTCTGACATACTTCACCATCCTTCCCGCGATTCTGATCTTCTTCGCCCGGCAGCGCGTCGTCGCGGAGAAGCGGAAAACGGTGCAGAGCTTCGCGGCGGCGGCCCCCCGCGAGGTCGACGAGTTCATTCGCCATATGCAGGGGTCCGCTCGAGCGTTGCTGCGGAGGCAGACATGAAGACTTTCACCCGGGGCCCCTGGCTCGTGGTGCCGCTGTGCGCGGCAATGGCGGCGTGCGAACAGGACACGCCATCCGACGAGGTCCGCGTGTCGGGGCACGTGGAGGCGACGGAAGTGCAGGTGGCCGCGGAGGTCGGTGGACGGCTGGTCGACCTTCGCGTGGGTGAAGGCGACCGCGTCATGGCCGGCATGCTGATCGCCAGGCTCGACACCCAGGACATCGATCTGCAGATTGCCCGGGCGCAGGCAGAGCGAGCCGTGGCGACGGCTCAGCTGCGGCTGCTCCAGGCAGGCTCGCGCGTCGAGGACATCCGGCAGGCGCAGGCGCAGGGGGACGCAGCCGCCGCCGACACCGCCGCCGCGGAGGCCGACCGGCGATCGGCGGAGACCGATCTCGAGCGGTTCGAGGCGCTCCTGCGGGCCAACGCCGGATCGCAGAAGCAGCGCGACGACGCGCTCGCGCGGGTCAACGTGGCGCGGGAGCGGGAACGGGCGGCGCAGGATCGCGTGCGGGCCGCCCGTGAAGTGGTCGCCCGGCTCAATGCAGGGTCGCGCCCGGAGGAAATCGAAACGGCGCGCGCCCGTGTCTCCGCGATTGATGCCCAGATCGCGCAGCTCCAGAAGATGCGCGCCGATGCCGCCGTCGTCGCCCCGGTCAACGGCATCGTGACGCAGAAGCTGACGGACGCGGGCGAGATGGTGGCGCCGCGCATGCCGCTGCTCGTCGTCACCGATCTCGATCACGCCTGGGCCAACCTGTTCGTGCCCGAACCGCTGATGCCGCGCGTCTCGCTGGGCCAGGCCGCCACGGTTCTCACCGATGCCGGCGACAGAGTGCCGGGCAAGGTCACCTACATGTCGCCACAGGCGGAGTTCACGCCGCGGAATGTCCAGACGGCCGACGAGCGGTCGAAGCTGGTCTACCGCATCAAGGTATCCGTCGATAACAGCGCCGGCGTGCTGAAGCAGGGGATGCCGGTGGATGCGGAGCTCGGGCTCAATGAACGCGGCGATTGAGTTCGACGGCGTCGTCAAGAAGTACGGCACGACCAAGGCGCTCGACGCCCTCACCCTGGACGTGCAGCGCGGCGAAATGTTCGGGCTGATCGGCTCCGACGGCGCCGGCAAGACGACGGCGATCCGGCTGATGTGCGGGCTGCTTCGCGCCGACGCGGGCAGCATCCGCGTACTCGGGCATGATCCGGTGCGCCAGCATCGCGCGCTCACCGAACGCGTCGGCTACCTGTCGCAGCGCTTCAGCCTGTACGGCGACCTCACGATCGACGAAAACATTTCGTTCTTCGCGGAGATTCACGGCGTCACCAAGTACCAGCAGCGCCGGAATCAGCTGCTCGACATGACCCAGCTGACACCATTTCGCGGGCGCCTCGCCGACAAGCTCTCCGGCGGCATGAAGCAGAAGCTGGCGCTCGCCTGCACACTGGTGCATCAGCCGGATCTGATCCTGCTCGACGAGCCGACGACCGGCGTCGATCCCGTGTCGCGCCGCGAGTTCTGGAAGCTCCTGTCGGAGTTCCTGTCGCACGGCATCACCATCCTGATGTCGACGCCGTACCTGGACGAGGCGGAGCGCTGCCACCGCGTCGCGCTGCTCCACGAGGGGCGCCTGCTGGCGTGCGACGACCCTTCCCGCCTGCGCGCAGAGATGCCGGGGACGGCCTCCCTTGAAGACGTGTTCATCGCCAGACTCACGACAAAGGACGCTACGTCATGATCGCGATCGTTCAAAACGACTCGACACGAAAGCCACGAAGACGACGAAGGACACGAGTCCCCAAACTTTTCGTGTTCTTCGGGATCTTCGTGACCATCGTGTTTGCTGTTTTGACCTGCGCCGTCGCAGCGCAGGAGCCGCTGGCACTACGCCTCTCGCTGACTGAGGCGCAGGACAGAGCCGTCGCGGCGAGCCATCGCCTTGCCGAAGCACGCGCGCGAGCAGCAACTGCCGAGGCCACGGTTGCCGTGCGCGAAGCCGCCGACCAACCGATCGTCGGTATCGGTGCCGGCTTCACGCGCACGAACCATGTTGACGTGTTCGCGTTTCCCGGCCCCGGTGGCCGCCCCCAGGTGGTCTACCCCGATGTGCCCAACAACTACCGCACGAGACTTGATCTGCAGTGGCCGATCTACAACGGCGGCAGATCCGACGCGCTGGAGCGCGCGGCGAGGGCGGAGGCATCGGCCGCCACTGCCGATGTCGCCGCGGCGCAGGCGGATCTCCGGCTCGAGGTGGCGCGCGCGTTCTGGGCGGTCGTGACCGCCCGCGCCACCGCCGCCGTCCTCGATCGGAGCCTCGCGCGCGCGCAGGCCAATGTGAACGACGTCCGCCAGCGCCTGAGCGCCGGCCTGGTGCCGCCGAACGAGGTGGCTTCCGCGGAGGCCCAGGAATCGCGCCAGCGCATGCTCCTGATCGAAACGCGCAACCAGGGCGACCAGTCGTCGGCCGAACTGGCGCGCTTGATTGGCGAGAACGTGCTGCAGCGGATTGAACCGGCCGCCGATCTCGAACTGGAAGCGCAAGTGGCCGCGTCGCTGCCGGGGCTTGTCGCGGATGCCCGGGCAACCCGCGACGAGCGGCGAGCGATCGAGCGGCGGATCGAGGCGGCCGAGGAACAAGTCGCCGCCGCCGAAGGGAGCCGGCGCCCGGCTGTTGCGATCGCCGGCGGCTTAGACTACGCGCGCCCGAACCCGCACATCTTTCCGCGCGTCGATCGCTGGGACCACTCATGGGACGCGGGCGTTTCTGCCACGTGGGCGCTGTGGGATGGCGGCCGCGCAGAGGCGGAAGCGGCTCAGGCCCGCACCGTGGCTGACGCCGGACGGCAGCGGCTGGCCGAATTCGACTCCGTCGTGACGCTCGAGATCCGGCAGCGTCTGCTCGACATCGACTCCGGCCGCGCTGCTGTGGCCGCCGCGGACGAAGCGGTGCGGGCCGCCACCGAAGCGCGCCGGGTCGTCGGCGAACGCTACCAGGCCGGGGTTGCCATCCAGACCGACCTGCTCGACGCCGACCTCGTCTTGCTCCAGGCCGAGCTCGATCGCACGCGTGCGATCGCCAGTATCCGTTTTGCGGAGTCCCGGCTCGCGAGGGCGCTCGGCAGATGAACGCCATCGAGGTGCGCCAGCTCACGCGCCGCTTTGGCGCGTTCACCGCGGTTAACGATCTGAGCTTCGAGGTGCGCCAGGGCGAGATCTTCGGCTTCCTCGGCAGCAACGGCGCCGGCAAGTCGACCACCATCCGCATGCTGTGCGGGCTGCTGCGTCCGACCTCCGGTTCGGCGCGTGTCGGCGGGATTGACGTGGGCACCCAGCCGGAGGCAGTCAAGCAGAGGATCGGCTATATGTCGCAGCGCTTCTCGCTGTACGAGAAGCTCACGGTCGATCAGAACATCACGTTCTTCGGCGCCATCTACGGG
>Ga0134127_10001294_pt1 | contig 18849 bp, 15 predicted proteins | sample KB31753_FD_96459 | JGI IMG/M metagenome (GOLD analysis project Ga0134127, IMG submission 96459) | Terrestrial soil microbial communities with excess Nitrogen fertilizer from Kellogg Biological Station, Michigan, USA - KB3-175-3 | ecosystem: Environmental > Terrestrial > Soil > Unclassified ... | reverse complement strand
TCGCGAGGGGTGCCGCAGCTTGCGCAGCGCCTTGGCCTCGATCTGACGGATGCGCTCGCGGGTGACCGCGAAGTCCTGGCCGACTTCCTCGAGCGTGTGCTCGCAGCCGTCGGAGAGGCCGAAGCGGAGACGCAGCACCTTCTCCTCGCGCGGCGTGAGCGTATTGAGCACCTTGTTCGTCTGCTCGCGCAGCGAGAGGCCGATGATCGACTCCACGGGGGACACGACCTGCTTGTCCTCGATGAAATCGCCCAGATGACTGTCTTCTTCCTCCCCGATCGGTGTTTCCAGGGAGATTGGCTCCTGGGCAATTTTCAGCACTTTGCGCACCTTGTCGACCGGCACGTCCATCTTGGCGGCGATCTCTTCCGGGGTCGGCTCGCGGCCGAGTTCCTGCACGAGCTGGCGAGAGGTCCGGATGAGCTTGTTGATCGTCTCGATCATGTGCACAGGAATTCTGATAGTCCGCGCCTGGTCGGCGATGGCTCTCGTGATCGCCTGGCGGATCCACCAGGTCGCGTAGGTCGAGAACTTGTAGCCGCGCCGGTACTCAAATTTGTCGACCGCTTTCATCAGGCCGATGTTGCCCTCCTGGATGAGATCCAGGAATTGCAGGCCGCGATTCGTGTACTTCTTCGCGATCGAGATGACGAGGCGCAGGTTGGCCTCGACCATCTCCTTCTTCGCCTGCGCGGCCTTAACCTGGCCGGCCTTGATGATGGTCATGACGCGCTTGATCTCGTCGGCCTTCGCGTTGGCGCGCGTCTCGGCGACCTTGATCTCCTGCTGGGCGACCCAGACTTGCTGCTGCTTGGGGGAGGGGAACTTCTTGGCGGCCTTCAGGTGGAGATCGCCGGCTACGCCGGTTACGCCGTTGGCCGCCGGGTCGCGGAACGAGACGTAGATGAGATTCTGCACCTCGTCCGCCGACGGGCGCCGGCCGTTGGTCCAGAGCCGGATGACGCGCTCGGCGCGCTCGACGTCGTCGAGCAGATCGCGCAGGCGCTGCACGAGGCCGCGACGCTGGAGGTCCGGGTCTTCGCGGTCGATGATCTGATTGCCGATGTTGAGCGCGCGAAGCTTCTCGAGCACGCGCGTCTGCCGCTGCTGGGCCTGCGTCTCCAGCCGCTTCCACGCCGGATCCTGGCCCTTGCGCGGCTTGCGCCGGCCCGAGGCCTTCTGGCGGAGCTTCCTGGCCTGGTCGAGGAGCTTGTCGCGCTCGCGGAGCAGCCGGTCGACCATCGCGAACGCCGCGGTGACCTGCCGCGTGAGGTCGGCTTCCTTTTCCTCGGTGAACTCCTCCTCGTTGACGTCCACGACTTCCTTGACCGAGATGTCGTGCCGGCGAAGCTGCTCGCGGAGCTCGCGGAAGCGCTCGAGGGCCAGGTTGGTGCTGAGGATCGCCGCGGTGACCTGGTTCTTGCCCTCCTCGATGCGCTTGGCCAGGGCGATCTCACCCTCGCGCGTGAGGAGCGCGACCCGGCCCATCTCGCGCAGGTAGAGGCGGACGGGATCCTCGGTGCGCCCGACCGGTCCGGGCGTGAGATCGATCGGCTCGGGCGGGCCGTCGTCGTCGTTGTCGTCGGGCTCCGGCTGAGCCTTGCGCTCGCGGACCTCGGAGGGGAGCCGGCCGGCCTTCGCCGAGTCCACCACCTCGATGTCCATCGCGCCGAACATCATCATGATGTCGTCGAGCTGGTCGAGCGAGACGAGGTCCGAAGGGAGGGCGTCATTGACTTCGTCATAAGTGAGGAAGCCCTTCTGCTTCCCCATCGAGATCAGTCGGTCGAGCTCCTCCAGCTTTGGCTCTTCGCTCATTCGTCTGAGCTCCTTGGGGACCCTGAGGTCCCGTGTTCTAACGACTGGGCGACACCACCCGTGATCCCGTACACGACGGCGCTCTCCTGGTGCAGCGTTCGCAACTCCGCGTGCATCGGTGCCGTGACCCCGGTTTTGGCCTGGGTCTCGGCGATCGACTGGCTCACCTCACGTGCCCGCCGCAGGCGCTGACTGCGCTCCAGACGTCGCTGAAACTGTTCGATGCTAACCCGTGCGTCAACACTTTCGCGATCTTCTACGAGGAGGGAGGACAGGACCGAGCGGGCCTCGTCGGTCTCGAGATCGGTCATCAGGCTCTCGGCGGCGGCGTCGGGCCGGCGCTTGAGGGCGCCCACGATCGCGCGGAGCGCGCCGTGGGCCAGATCGTCGGCCTCGGCCAGCAGGGCCAGGAGCGGCGTCCGGGCCTCCGGCGAGTGAAGCAGGAGCGCCACGAGATCGCGCTCGACGGGCGGCGTTGACGCCGAGGGGCCCGGCTGGGACCGGGCTACCGGAGTCCGCAGGGACGTCTGCAGGCGCTGTGCCTCGATCCAGAGCTGGGTCGCATCCACGCCGAGCCGCGCGGCCGCCTCGCGCGAGAGCACGGCGGCCTCCTCCGCGTCGGCGACCTTCGCCAGCATCAGAGACACCCGGGCGAAGGCGGTGGCCCGGGCTCTCGCGCCGGTGACCCCGTCGGGGTCGGCAATGGCGCGGTCGAGGGCGTACGAGAGGAGGCTCCGGGCGGCGGACACCCGCTCGGTGAAGGCAGCGGCCCCGGAGGCCCGCAGGAAGGTATCGGGGTCGTGGCCGGTGGGCAGCAGCGCGACCTTGACCCGGAAGGCCCCTTTGCCCTCGAACGTGCCGGATCGGTTCACGGCCCACGCCATGCCCCCGCCCGTGGGCTCCAGCAGCTCCTCGGCCCGGGCCGCCGCCTTCTGACCGGCGGCGTCGGCATCGAAGAACGTGACCACCTCGTCGCAATAGCGTCTGAGGAGCCCGAGCTGGGCGGGCGTGAAGGCGGTGCCGAGCGCCGCCACGGTGCCGGTGAAGCCGTACTGGTGGCACATGAGGCAGTCGACGTAGCCCTCCACGATGAAGGCCCGATTCTGCGCCTGGATCGTCGGGCGAGCCAGGTCGGCTGCGTAGAGGAGGTTGCCCTTCGTGTAGAGCGGCGTCTCGGGGGAGTTCAGGTACTTCGGCTGCTCGTCGCCGAACGCACGGCCCCCGAAGGCGACGACCCGGCCCTGCAGGTCGCGGATCGGGAAGAGCAGACGCCCGCGGAAGCGGTCGTAGGCACCCGCCCGGTTCTCCCGCGGGATCGCCAGGCCTGCGGCGATCAGCGTCTCCTCGGTCACCTTCTCCGAGCGCATGAAGCCGAGGAGCGTGTCCCAGCCCTCGGGCGCGTAGCCGAGGCCGAAGCTACGGGCGACCTCGGGATCGATGCCGCGCTGCTCGAGGTAGGCGCGCGCCCGCTCGCCAGAGGGCCGCGCGAGCTCGGCCTGGTAGAAGCGCGCCGCGAGCCCGATCGCCCGCAGCAGCTCGTCCCGCCCGGAATCGCCACCCTGGCCGCGCTCGTCGGGCAGCGCGATGCCGGCCGTCTTCGCGAGCGCGCGGACGGCCTCGGGGAACGAGACGCGATCCTGGCGCATCAGGAAGCCGAACGCGTCGCCTCCGACTCCGCAGCCGAAGCAGTGGTAGATGCCCTTGCGCGGGTTGACCGTGAACGACGGGGTCTTCTCGGCATGGAACGGGCAGAGCCCCTTCCAGCCGGTCCCCGCCTTCCGCAAATTCACGAAGCGCCCGACGAGATCCACGATGTCGGTCGCGCCGCGGATGTCGTCGAGCAGCGACTGTGAATACTGGGTCATCTACCCGACCTTGAGCGCGGCCACGGTAGCGCCCGTGCCCCCTTCGGAAGGCTCGCCGTCGCGGAACGACTCGACCAGCGGATGCCCGGCCAGGAGCTCGCGAACGGTCTTTCTGAGGGCGCCCGTGCCCTTGCCGTGCACCAGCCTCACGCTCGCCAGGCCCGCGAGGAACGCATGGTCCAGGTACTGCTCGACCCGATCACGCGCCTCGTCCGTCGTCTGGCCGAGCAGCAGGAGCTCGGGCCCGACGGAACGGACCGGCGCATCCGGCCCCCTCGACGATCGTCCCGCGACCTTGGCGGCGCCCATACCCCAGTGTGTGCCCTGCAGGGTACTCCCCTGAGGCGTCGCGCGCCTGCCCGACTGTGCCGCGACGCCGGGAGCCGCCGCGGCGGGACGAAGGGCCGAGACCGGGACGCGGATGGTGACAGAGCCTGAGCGGACCGTCGCCGAGCTCCCGGCGATCTCGACCAGCTCACCCCGGACACCCAGATGCTCGGCGGCGACCGTGGCGCCGGGCGCGAGCGCCGCCACCTCGACCGCGGGCTCTTCCGGCGCGACCGTCTCCACCTTCGCCGCGGCTTCCCGAACGCGCCGGCGGCTCTCGTCGAGCGAGCGTCGCGAGCGGTCCGAGTGCTTGAGCTTGTCCCACTCGGCGGCGAGCGCCCGGCGGATATCGCTGACGAGCGCGGTCGCCTCGGCGCGCGCCCGCGCGACGATCGCCTGGGCCCGGCCCTCGGCTTCTGCCTCGGTGCGGCGGGCCTTCGCCAGGCGGGCCGCGCTCTCGGTGTCGACGCGCTCGATCTCGCGCGCGCGCTCGAGCTCCGACCGCGCGTGGGCGTCGAGCGTCGCCAGGAGCTCGGACATCCGTGCGGCTTGCTCGGAGCGATGGGCGTTCGCGCGGGCGATGAGCTCGGCGCCGAGACCGAGCCGGGCCGCGATCGTCAGGGCGTAGCTCTGGCCCGGCTGGCCGTAGCGCAGGCGGAAGGTCGGCGCGAGCGTCGCGGTGTCGAACTCGACCGATGCGTTGCGCGCGCGCGGGTGGGTGGAGGCGAAGGCCTTGAGCGGCTCGAGATGAGTCGTCGCGATCACCAGAGAGCCGCGCTCGGCGAGCTCCTCGAGAATCGCCTGGGCGAGGGCAGCGCCCTCGTCGGGGTCGGTGCCCGCGCCGAGCTCGTCCAGCAGGACGAGCGAGCCCTCGTCGGCCGCGTCGAGGATTTCGCGCGCCTGCTTGACGAAGGCCGAAAAGGTCGAGAGGTTCTCGGCCACCGACTGGTCGTCGCCGATGATCGCGAACACGTCATCGAACACGGGCAGCCGCGAGCCTTCTTCGGCCGGCAGGTGACAGCCCACCTGCGCCATCATTGCGTGCACGGCGAGAGTCTTGAGCGCGATGGTCTTGCCGCCCGCGTTCGGCCCGGTGATGACGAGCAGCGGGCGCTCGGGGTCGAGCTCGAGATCCATCGGGACGACGGTGCGGCCGGGATCTGCCCACCCCTGCGCGAGCAGGAGGGGATGGCGCGCACCGCGGAGCGCGACGACGCGTTCGGTATCGACCAGGGGCGGCGTGGCGCGCATGCGTTCGGCCGCCTGGGCGCGAGCGAACGTCCAGTCGAGCTCGCCGATGGCGGACACCAGCGCTTCCAGGTCGTCGAGGCGCGCGCGCACGGCCGCGGTCAGCTCGGCGAGGATGCGCGCGATCTCGTGCTGCTCTTCTCGCGTGGCCTGGACGAGATCGTTGTTGGCGTCAACGACGTTCTCGGGCTCGATGAAGAGCGTCTGTCCGCTCTGCGACCGGTCGTGCACGATGCCGCGCACCCGGCCCCGTGACTCGGCCCGCACCGGCAGGACGTACCGTCCGTGGCGGAGCGTGACGTAGTGATCGGCGAAGAGCCGGTCGGCGTCGCTGCCCTGGAAGGCCCGTTCCAGCTCGGCCGCGAGCTGCCGGCGCCGATCGCGGATCTCGCGGCGAAGCCGCTTCAGGGTCGGGCTCGCGTCGTCGGTCACAAGCCCGCTCGCGTCGAGGGCGCGGCGGAGGCGGTCGGCGAGCTCGGCGAAGCGGGGCAAGGCGTCGGTGATGGCCGCAATGCCCGGGCTCGACTCGCGCGCGGTCTGTCCGTAGGCGCGAAGCTTCGGGCTCGCTTCCAGCGTCGGGACGATCTGGATCAGCTCAGGGCCTTCGAGCATGCTGCCGTCGGCGCGACAGCGGCCGAGGAGGGGGCGGATATCGGGGAGGGCTTCCAGCGGCAGCGGCCCGGCGATGGAGAGGGTCAGCCGGGCCTGGCGCGTCATTTCGATCGCTGCCTGGACTCCGGACACCTCGGTGAGCGGCTCCGCGGTGGTCGCTCGTTCACGACCCATCTCGGTCAAAGCTTCGTTGGCGAGGAGGGCCCGCACCGCATTCCATTCGGTGCCGGGCTCCCAGACTCGTCCTGACTCCAACCTTCGCCTCATTCGCTCCCGGCCTGGGTCTCGGGAGAGTGGGCGAACATCCAGGAGTTACGGCTAATCGGACATCCGTTCGCGCCGCTTGGCCTTCTTGCGAGCGGCGAGGGCTTTGCGCTTCCGCCGAACGCTGGGCTTCTCGTAGTGCTGGCGCTTCTTGAACTCCGACAGGAGCCCGGCCTTCTCACACTGCTTCTTGAACCGCTTGAGGGCGCTCTCGAAGGATTCGTCAGGCTCCACGATGACTTTGGTCACTCCGAGTCCTCCTTCGGGTCGCTACCCTCTGGATAAACAACAACTATATACCATGCAGCCTACCCCCCGGCAATCACGGGACGGCCTGCTAGACTGGCGCCCTCGATGCCCTCCGCGCCGCCCCTCTACAGCGTCGTGCCGTTCGTCCTCATGCTGCTGGCAATTGCCCTCGCTCCCCTCTGGGTGCCTCGCTGGTGGGAGTCGAACCGCAACAAGCTGGTCATGTCCATCCTCCTGGGGCTGCCGATTTTTGTCATGTACCTCGGGCGACGGCCGGGAGCACTCGGCGCCATGGCCGAGGAGTACGTGTCCTTCATCATCCTCCTGGCCGGGCTTTACGTGATCTCCGGGGGGATCCTCCTGCGCGGCGATCTCGAGGCGACGCCCGCGACCAACGTCACGTTCCTCGCGCTCGGGTCGGTCCTCGCGTCGTTCATCGGCACGACCGGCGCCTCGATGCTCCTGATTCGCCCGCTGTTGCAGACCAATCGGGAACGGACTCACGTCCGGCACACCGTGATCTTCTTCGTCTTCCTGGTTTCCAACATCGGCGGCATGCTGACGCCGCTGGGCGATCCGCCGCTGTTCCTCGGCTACCTGCAGGGTGTGCCGTTCACCTGGACCTTTCGCCTACTCCCGCACTGGGGTTTCCAGGTTTTGCTGCTGCTCGCGCTCTACTTCCTCTGGGATCGGCGCCAGTACGCGCGCGAACCCGTGGGCGCGCGCCGCCGCGACCGGACGCAGGTGGAGCCCCTGCGTCTCTCCGGCGCGTTCAACTTCGTGGCGCTCGCGCTGGTCGTGCTCGCCGTCGCGTTCTTGACGGCGCCCTGGCGTGAGGCCAGCATCGTCTTGCTGGCCGCCCTGTCCTGCTGGCGCACGCCGAGCGCGATCCGTCAGGCCAACGGCTTCACGGCCCATCCCATCCTGGAGGTTGCCGTACTCTTCCTCGGGATCTTCCTGACGATGATTCCCGCGCTGGAGCTTCTGAAGCTGCGCGGCGGTGAGCTCGGCGTGCGCGAGCCCTGGCACTTCTTCTGGGCCAGCGGGCTCCTCTCGTCGTTTCTCGACAACGCGCCGACCTATCTCGTGTTCCTGGCGCTCGGGCAGAGCCTCGGCCTGTCGCCGGAGATCGTGGGCGTGCCGCACGCGATCCTGGCGGCGATCAGCGTAGGTGCGGTATCGATGGGCGCCAACAGCTACATCGGCAACGCGCCCAACTTCATGGTGAAGTCGATCGCCGAGGAGCAGGGGGTGAAGATGCCGAGCTTCTTCGGCTATATGCTCTACAGCGGCGGAATCCTCCTGCCGCTGTTTTTGATCGTCACCGTCGTGTTCTTCTAGGCGAGCAGGGAGAGCACGCGCTCGGCGGCCTGCTCGACGGCGGCGTCTACCACCGGGAGCTCCTCGCACTCGAACCCGGTGAGCACGTGGTCCGGCACATTCGCCTTCTGGTCGGGGCGACCGATGCCCACCTTGATGCGCTTGATCTCCTCGGTGCCGAGCGCGGCCAGCACCGAGCGGACCCCATTGTGGCCGCCGTGACTGCCCTTCATGCGCAATCGCACGGTGCCGAGCGGCAGGTCGATGTCGTCGTAGACGAGGATCATGTCGGCGGGATCGGCGTCGACCCGGCGGAGCAGCTTGGCGACGACGGGGCCGCTCTCGTTCATGAAGGAGATGGGCTTGATCAGGCGGACCGCCTCGCCGCGCCACTGACCGCGGGCAACCACGCCGGGGCCGTCGCGCCGCCAGGACGCATGGAGCGTCCTGGCGAGCGCGTCGAGGACTCGCTGGCCCACGTTGTGTCGGGTGTCCCGATACTCCGGACCGGGGTTGCCCAGCCCGACCACGACGCGGGCCAAGGGGCCCTCGACCTGCTACTTGTCCTTCTCGGCGCGCGCCGGCCGCGCCGCCGGCTTCTTGTCGTCGCCGGCCGCCGCCGCTTCTTCTCCCTCTTTCGGCTTGCGTTCGGTGAGAACCTCGGGCTCGGTGACCGCCGCCGCTGTCGGCGCCACCGCCGCCACTTCCTCGGCCATCGGCGGCGCGACCGTGGCGACCGCCTGCCCCGGGTCGTTCAGGATCCGCACGCCCTCGGGCGCCCGGAGGTCCGAGACCTTCAGGACGTCGCCGATCATGAGCGCGCTCACGTCGGCGTCGATGCGCTCTGGGATGGCCGTCGGCAGGCAGGAGATCGCGAGCTCGTAGAGCACGAGGTTGAGGATGCCCTTCTGCTCCTTGACGCCGGCCGCCTCGCCCACCGGCCGCACGGTCACGTGCACCGTGATGGCGCGGTCCGCGGAGACCTCCTGCAGGTCGACGTGGAGCAGCTGCTCGGTGACCGGATCGAACTGGAGCTCGCGGATGATCGCGAGCCGGGCGCCGTTGCCCGCTTCACCGTCGAACTTCAGCGTGAGCAGCTGGGTCGTACCCTCGCGGCCGTGGATCATCCTCAAGACCGCTTTCGGATCGACCGTGACCGTCTCGGCCTTCTGACCGTCGTAGACGACCGCCGGCACCACGCCCGCGCGGCGCAGGCGCTTGGCGACCTCCTTGCCGGTTTCCGTCCGCCGCTTGATCGTCAACTCTTGCATCGCCATGGTGACTCCTTCGCGTCGAATTACAGGAACAACGTCGAGACGGACTCCTCGTCGTGGATGCGGCGGATCGCCTCGCCCAGGAGCGGGGCGACCGTGAGCACCGTGATCCGCGACGACAGGCGCTTGGCCTCGGTCACCGGGATCGTGTTCGTGACGACGACCTCTTCGATCGGCGAGCCCTTGATGCGATCGATCGCCGGTCCGGACAGGACCGGATGGACCCCGCACGCCAGGATGCGGCGCGCGCCCCCGTGATCAATCGCGGTCACCGCCTGCAAGAGCGTGCCGGCGGTATCGATGATGTCGTCGATGACGATGGCGTCGCGGCCCTTGACGTCGCCGATCAAGTGCATGGCGACCGCGGAGTTCACCCCGTCACGCCGCTTGTCGATGATGGCCAGGCCGGCGTCGAACCGCTTGGCGATCGCGCGCGCCCGCTCCACACCGCCCGCGTCCGGCGCGACGATGACCGGGTCCTGCAGGTCCTTCTTCTTCAGGTAGTCGATCATCACCACCGGGCCGGCGAAGAGGTGGTCGACCGGCACGCTGAAGAAGCCCTGGATCTGCCCGGCGTGCAGGTCGAGCGCCAGCACCCGGTCGATTCCCGCCGCCTCCAGGAGGTCGGCCACGAGCCGCGCCGAGATCGGCACGCGCGACTGCACCTTGCGGTCTTGCCGCGCGTAGCCGTAGTAGGGGAGCACTGCGGTGATCCGGCGAGCCGACGCGCGCTTCATGGCGTCGACCATGATGAGCAACTCCATGAGCGTGTCGTTCACCGGAGGGCACGTGGGCTGGATGACGAACACGTCGGCGCCGCGAACGTTCTCGTTGACCTGGACGTACACCTCGCCGTCCGAGAAGCGCGTCACCTCCGCATCGGCCAGCGGCACGTGCAGGTATTGCGCGATCTCCTCGGCGAGGGGACGGTTCGCGTTGCCCGTCAACAGCTTCAGCTCGTAGGCCATCGTTGCCTCGCTCTAAAGTGTGGTTGGGGCGGGAGGATTCGAACCTCCGAATACGGGATCCAAAGTCCCGCGCCTTGCCGCTTGGCCACGCCCCAGCGTGTGCCCCTCCGACGACTCAACTCTACCGTATCCGTATCGCCGGTCCGCGCAGGGCCCGGACGGCCCAGCACGCCCAGCGCGCCCGGCCGACGCGGTCGCGGATCTGCCGCGCGTGGTCGTACGAGCGCGCCACCCCGAACACCGTGAGCCCGCTGCCCGACATTGCCGCGCCCAGGGCGCCCGCCGCCAGGAGCGCCGACTCCATTTGCTCCACCTCGCGGTACCGCGGCGCGGCCACGCGCTCCAGCGCGTTGCCGAGCGTCGCCGCGACGCGGCTCGCCTGGCGGCTGCGCAGAGCGGCCGCCATGCCCCGGCCCCGACCCCCGTCGGAATAGATTTCCGGCTTCACACCGCCGTAGATCTCGGCGGTGCTCGCCGCGACGCGCGGGTTCACGAGCACCAGCGCCAGGGCGCAGGTGGCCAGGGGCTCGAGCCGCTCGCCCCTTCCGGTCCCCAGCGCCGCGCCGCCGTGGAGGAAGAACGGCACGTCCATCCCGAGCGTCACCGCAACCTCGGCCAGGCGCGCCGAAGACAAGCGCAGCCCCCATAGGCGGTTCAGCCCGACGAGAACCGCCGCGGCATCCGTCGAGCCACCGCCGAGCCCCGCGGCCACCGGGATCCGCTTCTCCAGCGTGATCCGCGCGCCGCGGCTCACCCCGGCCCCGTCGCGCAACGCCGCCGCGGCCCTCAGGGCCAGATTGGTCCCGTCCGTCGGGACATCGGAAGCGGTGGTCCGAAGCTCCAGAACGTCCGCGTCTTCGACCACCAACCGGTCGGAGAGATCCACGGTCTGCATGACCGTGACGATCTCGTGGTAGCCGTCGGTCCGCCGGCCGAGCACCTCCAACGTCAGGTTGATCTTGGCCGCAGCGTTGAGCACGAGACGACGGGCCGTCCCCGACCGCTTCGACAAGACATCGCACGATAGCATGGGGCTGCCGGTCGTTCAACGGATGCCCTGTATTTTCGCCCCCTTCGGAATCGCGATCGTGAAGCGCTCGGCCTCGATCCCGCTGCCTTCGACGAGGTTGTCGTAGTTGACGGAGCCGGTCACGTACGATTGCGCCGCCTCGACGTCGAACCCCCTGAGCGCGCCCCCTGCGTCACGCCGGTACTTCACCAGCGCGTTGAACGGGCTACCGTAGATCTGGACCTGGCGGACCGTGCCGGTCTCGAGGTCGAGCCACACGCGCCGGCGCCCGCCGGGACTGACGAGATCGATCGACGGACCAGCCTCGTCGGGCGACTGCAGCTCGGCGGATGTGAGATCGGACGGGGGCGCGACGCGCCCGGCGAGCGCCGCGACGAGGTCCTCGGGGGTCAGGGGCAGGCGCAGGGCCTTCTCGATCGTCTCGGCGTTGGCCGGGCCGACCTGTGCTTCGTTCTTCACCGCGTCGTAGACCGTGAGCTGCCCCTCGTGAACGGTGACGACGCGCAGCGGCGGGCCGAACGGTGAGAGCACCTCGAAGCGGATCGACGCGGGGGCCTTCGCGAGGAGCACGCCCTGCACGCGCAGACGATCGCTGCCTCGCTTCACGGCGATGTCGGCGAGGGCGCGAAGGTCGGTGAACTCGCTGGCGCGGCTTGTCAGGAGTGCGACGGTGCGACGCGCGTCCTCGCTGATCGGCGGCCGGGACAGGGTCGCGCACGCGGCGAGCAGCGCGAGCGGCGCGACGAGGAGAAGTCTACTGAGAGGCCTTCGGCCCACCCTTGACCCGGCGCTGGCGGTCCTTGAGGTCGTCGACCTTCTTCTTGACCCCGTCGGCCGTCGGGTCGAGCTGGAGGGCCTTCTCCCACGCGGCGATGGCGGCATCGTCCTGACCGTTCTTGACGAGGGCGTCGCCGAGATGCTCGTAGATGACGGGATCCGGCTCCTTGGTCTTCGCCACGGCGCGCTTGAGCTCCTTCAGCGCCTCCGGGTACTTGCCCTGCTGGTAATAGGCCCAGCCGAGGCTGTCGATGAAGTAGCCGTTCTCGGGCTCGAGGTCGAGGGCGGTGCTGATGAGCTTGATCGCCTCGTCGAGATTCTGGCCGCGCTCGGCGTACATGTAGCCGACGTAGTTGTAGGCCTCGGCGTGCTTGGGATCGAGCGAGATCACACGCCGGAACGAGCCCACCGCGTCGTCGAACTTGGACTGCTTCTCGTAGACGACGCCGAGCTGGAAGTGCAGGTCCTTTTGCTTGTCGTCGAGCCCCAGGCCTTCCTTCAGGACCTCGGCCGCGCGATCGTACTGTTTGGCGCGGTAGTACGCAGTGCCGAGGTAGAGGAACAGCTCGGGCCGCTTGGGCTCCAGGTTGACGGCCTCGCGGAGCGTCGAGATCGCCTCGTCGTAGCGCTTGGTCCGCCCGTACAGGAAGCCGAGCTGCACGCGCGCGTCGATCGACCGGGGGTCGGCGCGCAGGATGCGCTCGAGCTCGGATTTCGCCTCGGCGTCGCGGCCGGCGTCCATGTAGGTCGTCGCCAGGAAATAGCGCGCGCGCAGGTTCGACGGCTCGAGTGCGACGACGCGCCGGAACGAGTCGATCGCGCGGTCCCAGTTCTTCTGCTCGTAGTAGACGGCGCCGAGCTTCATCCAGACGCGCGGGTTCTGCGGCGCAACCTCGGTGAGCCCCTCGAGCTCGGTCTGGGCCTCGGGAAGCCGGCCGAGCCGGATCAAAAGGTCCGAGAGCTTCTCGGCGAACGCCGGGTTATCAGGATTGGCCTTCACGGCGCGCCGGTACACCTCGATCGCCTCTTCACTCTTGTGCAGCGCCTCGGCGTAGACGGCGCCGAGCGCGCTCCAGGCGCCGTCGTGGTCGGGGTCGAGGTCGACGGCGGCGGTCAGGCGCTTGATCGCCTCGTCCCACGACTCGGTCTCGATCGCGAGGCGTCCGAGCAGGAACTGCGCCTGGGCCAGCCGGGGTTGGCGCTCGGCGAGGCGCAACAGCGTGCTCCGCGCGCGGTCGTACGCCTTCTGCTCGACCTGGAGCCGCGCCAGCATCAGATAAGGCTCCTCCGAGTCCGGGTTGAGCGCGATGGCGCGCTCCAGCTCCGCTTCGGCCTCGGGGAACTTCCGCTGGGTGCGCAGAAGCTCGGCGAGCGTCATGCGCGCGTTGACCTGGTCCGGCGCCAGCTCGACGGCGCGACGGGCCGCGCTCACCGCCTCGTCCACGTTGTCGGTGCGCACGAGGAGCTGCGCGTACTGCGTCCACAGCGCCGCCGAGTTCGGGTCGCGCTTGAGCGCAACGCGCATGAGCGGGACCGCGTCCTTGAAGCGCCCGGCCTGGATGTGCATCTGCGCGACGGAATACGCGTAGTACGCGTCGGCCTGCGGATCGGCCGCCGCCGAGCGACGCGGGATCTGATCGTCCCCGGTGAAGTTGGGTCCGCCGGCCACGGCACAGCCGGCCAGGACCGTCCCCACGAGGAACACCGAAAGCCCGGGCCAGGCCTTCGTCAAGAGCCGGCGCGCGGCGGCCGCAAGGCCCGGGTCGGGGATGGCGCTTGCCGCCTGGTCGATCTCGCGCCGGGCTGCCGTATCGAGCCGAGACGGCCGCTCGACGTCGGCGCGGCTCGCCGGCGCCGCCTCGATTCGTCCGGCCACGAAGCGCAGCGAGCGGACGGCGTCGAAGCGTGCGTTCAGGCGGCGCGTCAGCTCCTCACCGCGCAGGCTCAATTCGTGAAGCCAGGGTGAGTTGTCCACCGCGACTGTGAGGCAGCCCTCGGCGAAGCTCTTGGGCTGGGCGCGCCGCGCTGCGTCGGCGCCGACCACCTCGGACCACGCGCGGCGAATGCGGTGCTCGAGGAGGCGGTCCCGCAGGTCGGGCACCGCGCTGAGGATCAAATCGGCGACGACGCGCGGCGGCCGGCTGTCCATGCCTCCGTATCATACATCCTTCCATCCACTCCGGCGGCAGCGCCCGCGAGCGTGAATGAGATCCCTGATATAGTGGCGTCAATCATGGCGAAACCGAGGCGTGGAGAGGTTCTCGATCTCACCGTCGACGACCTCGCCTTCGGCGGCGAGGGCGTCGGCCGGGTCGAGGGCTACGTCGTCTTCGTTCGGGGGGCCCTGCCGGGCGATCGCCTGCGTGTCCGGATCGTCGAGGCACGCTCGCGTTTCGGGCGTGGCGTGATCGAATCGATCGAGGCGCCGTCGCCCGATCGAGTCACCGCGCCCTGCGCCTACTTCGGCCGGTGCGGCGGCTGCCGCCTGCAGCACCTCGCCTATCCCGCGCAGCTGGCCTTCAAGGAAAAGCAGGTCCGCGACTGCCTCGAGCGTATCGGCGGGCTCGGTGACTTCGAGCTCCGGCCGATCCTGGCGGCGCCCGATCCTTACGGCTATCGCAACAAGATGGAGTTCACGGTCGTCCGGCCGGCCGCGGGCGAGGGGCCGGCCATCGGCCTTCACCAGGCGGACCGCTACGACGTGGTCCTGGACATCGAGCGCTGCCTCCTGCAGTCGGACACGATGAACGTCCTGCTGGACGAGCTGCGGACGCAGGCGAGGGCTCGGCAGCTTTCCGTCTACGACCAGGACTCGGGTGAGGGGCTCCTGCGGTTCGCGACCGTGCGCGAGGGCCGGCGCACCGGCGAGGCGATGGTCAACATCGTCGCCGCCGCGCCCGACGTCGTGTCGCTCGGGCCGGTGGCGGAGGGCCTACACGCCCGGGTTCCGTCGGTGGCCAGCGTCGTCCTCAACGTGAATGACAAGAAGGCGTCGGTCGCGGTGGGCTCGGAGGAGCACCTCCTGCTCGGGCGCGACCACATCCGCGAATCGCTGGGCGGGCTCACGTTCCAGGTGTCGGCGAACTCGTTCTTTCAGACCAATACGGTGCAGGCCGAACGGCTCTTCGCGGTGGTCGAGGCGGCCTGCGAGCTCACGGGCCGCGAGACCGTCATCGATCTCTACTCGGGCACCGGCGCCATCAGCCTCTTGCTGGCGCGCCGGAGCCGTCATGTGTACGGCGTCGAGGTCGCGCCGGCGGCGGTGGCCGACGCCGTGCGCAACGCCCGCGAGAACGGGATCGAGAACTGCTCGTTTCTCCCGGGCGAGGTGCGTCACGTCCTGCCCTCGCTGATGCGCGACGGTGTCCGCGCCGAGGTCGTCGTCGCGGATCCGCCGCGGGCCGGATTCCATCCCAAGGCGCTGCAGGCGCTCGCCACGCTCGGCCCCGAGCGCCTCGTGTACGTCTCCTGCAATCCCTCCACGCTGGCGCGCGATGTCGGGGACCTGGTCCGTCAGGGCTATCGGCTCGAGTGGGTCGAGCCCGTCGACATGTTCCCGCAAACGCCGCACATCGAGGCGGTGGCGCGTCTGCATCGCGCGCCGTGAGGATCTACCTGGCGCGCCGGCTGGCCCAGGCCCTCCTGGTCCTGCTGGGCGTCTCCTTCATCGTCTTCTTCATCCTCTATCTCACGGGCGATCCCGCCCTGATCCTGCTGCCGCCCGACGCCTCGGCGGAAGACGTGCAGAAATTCCGCGAGACGATGGGCTTCAACGATCCGTTCGTCGTCCAGTACGGCCGCTTCCTCGCCGGTGCCTTGCGGGGAGACTTCGGCCAGTCGGTTCGTCACGGTGAGCCGGCGTTCAATCTCGTCGTCGAGCGCATGCCGGCGACGTTCGAGCTGGCCGGCGCCGCGCTGCTGGTCGCGCTCGGCCTGGCGATCCCGGCCGGTATCGTCTCGGCGGTGCGGCGGAACACACTGGTCGACTACGTCTCGACGGTGGTCGCGCTGCTCGGGCAGTCGATGCCGACGTTCTGGCTCGGCATCATGCTGATCCTCGTCTTCTCCGTGCAGTTCAATCTGCTGCCGTCGTCGGGCCGCGGCTCGCTCGAGCATCTCGTGCTGCCGGCGATCACCCTCGGGCTCTTCACGACGGCGCGCATCACGCGGCTGACGCGCTCGGGCATGCTCGAGGTGCTGAGCCAGGATTACATCCGCACGGCGCGGGCCAAGGGCGTGAGCGATCCGCCCGTCGTCTGGAAGCACGCGCTGAAGAACGCGGCGATCCCAATCGTGACCATCGTGGGGATCGAGCTCGGCACCCTGCTGGGCGGCTCGGTCATCACCGAGACGATCTTCGCCTGGCCGGGCGTCGGCCGCCTGTCGGTGCAGGCGATCTACAACCGCGACTATCCGGTGGTGCAGGCGGCGGTGTTCCTGCTCTCGTCCACGTTCGTTCTCGTCAACCTCGTGGTCGACGTCGTCTACACCTACCTCGACCCGCGGATTCGGCTGCGATGAGAGGGGGAACAACCCGGGAGGGCAAGTCCGCAGAGACGGAGCCGGCCCGCACCTGGAGCAGGCCACCCTCGATCCAAGGCGGCCTCACGGCCCTCGCTACAACAATCCCCGCTACAACAAACCCGGCGCGGCGCGAGTGGATCCTGTTCCTGCGCCGCCTCGCCCGCCGGCGGACCGCGCTCTTCGGCCTGATCGTCGTGATGCTGGTCGTCGTCGCCGCGCTCGGCGCGCCGTTGATCGCCGCGTACGATCCAACCGAGCAGAACATCACGGACCGGCTCAAGCCGCCGGGATCGCTGGATACCGCCGGCCGGGCTCACGTGCTCGGTACCGATCATCTCGGACGGGACATCATGGCGCGCGTGCTCTACGGCGCGCGCCCCGCCCTGATGGTCGGCTTCGCCGCCGTCGCGATCTCGGGTGTGCTCGGCATGATGGTCGGATTGTTCTCCGGCTACTTCGGGGGACGCATCGACGACGTCTTCATGCGGCTCGCCGACATCCAGCTGGCGTTCCCGTTCATCCTGCTGGCCATCGCGGTCATCGGCGTGCTGGGACCGAGCCTGCCTGTGATCATCGTGGTCATCGGCGTCTCGAGCTGGGTCGTCTACGCGCGCGTGGTGCGCGGGGCAGTGCTGTCGCTGCGCGAGCGCGAGTTCGTTCAGGCGGCGCACGCTCTCGGAAGCCGCGACGGCCGCATTCTGCTGCGCCACATTTTGCCGAACGCCTTCACCCCGTGGCTCGTCGTCGCAACGCTCGACATGGCGCGGGTGATCGTGATCGAGTCGGCGCTCTCGTTCCTCGGGCTCGGCGTCCAGCCGCCGACGCCGACGTGGGGCGGGATGCTGGCCGACGGACGCGTTTACATCTCTACGGCGTGGTGGCTCGCGACTTTCCCGGGCCTGGCGATTCTCGTCACGGTGCTGGGAATCAACCTGTTCGGTGATGGACTGCGCGATACGCTCGATCCTCGCTTGACGCTGTAGCCGTTTCGGACGCGGGCGATAGCGCGGCGGGGAGGCGGGAGGGGTCGAGACGACCACGCGGCACGCGTGCGCTTCCCCACCCGCCTGGGCTCCATCCCGGCGCATTAACGTCCGCCGCGCGCTGTTTGGGAACGGGTCCCTTCGACCCCTCCCGCCTCCCCGCCGCGCTACCGCCCGCGTCCGGCCTTGGCGTCAACGGGGCCGGGATCGTTGGCGCGCAAGCATTGTGCGGACGATGAGCGCCAAGCTGGCTGCGGGGGCGGTTAGCCAGAGGGGGCCGGAGGGGACGCCGAGGATCGTGTTCACGAGTAGGAAGCCGGCGCCGCCGATGAGGGCGATCCAGAGGAGCGCCGTCGTGGTGCGGTCGACTGCTTGGCGCCAGCCGACGTGCGCTACGGTCAGGGCGATCAGGGCTCCGGCAGTATCGACGAGGACGTCGGCGAGGCTTGCCGTGCGGCTCGGGACGAAGGACTGGTGCAGCTCGTCCAGGATGGCCCAGGCGACGCTGATCGCGAGGGCCAGGAGGCCGGCGGTTCGCGGGTTCAGGTTGCGACCGTGGACGAAGGCGCGGAGCCAGAGGGCGGCGAGGATGGCGTACTCCGAGAGGTGTGCGGACTTGCGTACGAGCCAGTGGAGGGCTTCGAGCAGGGCCGGCGTGGCCCATGGCGCCAGTTCCCTGAGGATCGGCAGTAGCCAATGCTCGGTATGCGACTCGCTCCCCGCATCGGTGGAGAACCCGACGATGACGGCCATCCAGAGGACCGGGGGAAGCCAGTACTTCAGGCCCATACCCCTATGGTACAAATACCGACCGTGACACGCGTCGACTGGAGCTATCACCGGAAGGGCTGAACCTCCTGCGCCAAAGCGCAGGGGTTCCTTGCGAAGAAGAAGATCGCGGTCGTCGAGACGGTCGACACCAAGAAATCGCCCATCGTGGGTGACGCCGCCCTGGCGGTCGCCCGCGACGTCGACGAGATCTACGTCGCCAAGGGCAAGAAGGTGGTCCAGGTCGACCTCAAGACCTCGCGGCCGGGACGGGCCGAGCTCCTGGCGCTCCTCCTGGGCCCCACCGGCGGTCTCCGGGCGCCGACGCTCAGAGTGGGCCGTACGCTCCTGGTCGGATTTAGCGAAGAGGCGTACGCGAAGATCCTCAGGTAGAAGGCGGCCGGCTCCACCGGCCGTGCTAGAGTGGCCGCGATGCTCGGCGGGATCCTCGACGATCTGCTGACCTCCCCGTCGACGGGGCCGTGCATTACGGCGACGCGCCACTTTCCGGCGCGGCCCCCCGTGCTGGTCTCGCTCCCTTCATCGCTCGATCCCCGCATTGCCGAAGCGCTACGCGCGCGCGGAATGGGCGAGCTCTATTCGCATCAGGCGCGCGCGTGGGAGCTGATCGAGAAGGGCCATCACGTCGTGGTCGTCACCCCGACCGCGTCGGGCAAGACGCTCTGCTACAACCTGCCGGCGCTGCAAGCCCTCGTGCACCAGCCGGACGCGCGCGTGCTCTACCTGTTTCCCACGAAAGCGCTCGCGCAAGACCAGCTCGCGGAGCTCGAGGCGCTCGCGCGCCAGCTCCCCGAGATGCGG
>Ga0134127_10001293_pt1 | contig 18875 bp, 14 predicted proteins | sample KB31753_FD_96459 | JGI IMG/M metagenome (GOLD analysis project Ga0134127, IMG submission 96459) | Terrestrial soil microbial communities with excess Nitrogen fertilizer from Kellogg Biological Station, Michigan, USA - KB3-175-3 | ecosystem: Environmental > Terrestrial > Soil > Unclassified ... | reverse complement strand
GTGGTGGTGATGCTCTGGATCGGCTGGTGGCTGCTCGCGTTCTGGGTTGTGGTGCTCGCGGGGCTGGTGGGCGGGAAGGTATTCCTGCACCAGGCGCGCTGGCAGCGCCGCTGCTACCTGCTGGTGCTGATCTATCTTCTTGCGCTGCTGGTGATCATCATCCTCCCAGAGATCGCGCCCAGCGGCGGCGTTGCGTCCGAGATCCGCGATGGCGCAGCGTACGGTTTGCCCGTGCTGTTGCTGGCGGTGGCACTGATGCCGGCGGAAGAGGAATCGGCGGAGGCCGCCCAGGTCATCGATTTTTTCTACAGCATTTTTCTGATGCTGGTCCTGGGCATGGTGATCCTCGGCAGCTTCACGTTCATGACGCTGGGAAGGATCCCCTACCTTGAGGCGCTTACCAAGACGGTATTCCTGATCGCCGGCACGATCCTCGTCCTCGGCCTCGCCTGGAGCCCGCGCACCGGCGCCGGGCTGAACCTGTTTTTCTCCCGCTATCTGTTCTCGATCGGCCTGCCGGTCGAGAAGTGGCTGTACTTCCTCGCCGAATTGTCGCGCATGGAGGCAAAGCCGAAGCGCTTCCTCGCCGAAGGCGTCGCCGGGCTGGCGCGCCTGCCGTGGATCGCGGGGGCATCCTGGCAGGCGGAGGACCAGCACGGCGAAGTCGGGGTGCGCAGCGGCCACGCGGTGACGCATTCCGGCGAGGGCCTGGAGTTGACGATCTTCTCGCGCTATCGCACCAGCCCGGCGTTGCAGTGGCACATGCACCTGCTGGGCCAGCTGCTCGCCGAATTCTACGCCGCCAAGCTGCGCGAGGAGATGCTGCGCGAATCGAGCTATCTGCAGGCGGTCCACGAAACCGGCGCGCGCCTCACGCACGACGTGAAAAACCTGCTGCAATCGCTCAACGTCCTGTGCTCGGTCGCGGGCCAGGAAGAGTCGCCGGAATCGCAGGCCCTGATCCGCCGCCAGTTGCCGGCCATCACGAAGCGCCTGTCGGCGACCCTGGAGAAGCTGCAAAGCCCCGGCGCAGAGGATTCGCAGCAGGTACCGCTGCGCGAATGGTGGGACGACCTGACGCGCCGCTACCAGGGCCAGGGCCTGGATTTTTCGGCAAACGGGCTCGACACAAGGGTGCGGGTGCCGAAATCGCTGTTCGACGGCGTCGCTGAAAACCTGCTGCAGAACGCGATCGCAAAACGCGCCGGCGGCAGGATCGTCCGCATCCGTGTGACGCTCAGGGGCGGGGCGGCGCCTGAGCTGCGCGTCTGCGACAGCGGCGCGGCCATCGCGCCCGAGGTGGCGAGCGTTCTTTTTCGTGCGGCGGTGCGCTCGGAGACGGGCCTTGGAATCGGGCTGTACCAGGCGGCGCGGCGCGCCGAATCGAGCGGTTACGCCCTCTCGCTTGCTGAAAACCGCGACGGTGAAGTGTGTTTCACGCTCACTTCGGGGAGCGCCTAGGGCAGCACGCCGGCGGCGATCAGCTTGCCGTAGAGTTCCCCGACGGTAATCCAGGTGAATTGATCGTCGAATTCACCGTTGGTGGCGGTGCTTGGCGTGGGCGTGTGGAAAACGAACAGCGCGTCGTTGTTCAGGTTCTGCGCTTCGTCGGTCCCGGCGCCGCCAGTCGCCCCGTTCTTTCCGGTAGAGAACACGATCGCGGCGACCAGGCCTGTAGCCATGATCTGGTTCGCGCCGGACGCGCCGCAGGTCGGCGGCGACGCTCCTGCATTCAGCCCGCTTGCGCTGCCCGATTTGCAGACCAGAAGATCATTTGACTGGCAGGAGATGCCGTTGGCCCGTATGTTGGTCGAATTGGTGAAGTGCGGCAACGTGGACGATCCGGAGCAGTTGGTCACGTTCTGCGCCACGGCATAGCGAATGCGATTGCCCCACGCATCGATCGCGTAGCCGCTGGCGTCGACTTGCTGGAATCCGATCGCGGCGGCCGGGAGCCAGCCGCCGTAGTAGGTTGTGCAACTGCCACCGCCTGAGGGCGCTTCATCGCCAAGGCTGGTCGCCGTTGCGGGGCAGGGCAGACGGCCCTTGACGATCGCGAACGCGAGCAGTAGTTCGCGCGCCTGCTCCACCCGACGCCGCGTTTCCTCGAAGTTGCGCTGCTCGGTCTGCGCGGAGAGGGTGAACATCAGGCTGCCAAGCAGGAACGCCACGATCGCCATCACTACGGCGAGCTCGACGAGTGAAAAGCCCCTTGCCTGGAGCCGAATGCGATGGCGTCTGGCGAGCATCAATCGCTGTCGATGATGATGACGCGGTCATTGAACGGCCGCTTGCTTACCGTGAATTGAGTGCCATCGTAGGTGGCCTCGACTACTGCGCCGGCTTGGATCTGCGACGCGGACAGGCTCGATCCGTCCGAATTGCGCAGGCTTACTGCCGAGATGTTGCTAGTGCTAAGTGTCGAGGCCGCCGTATTCGTATTCACTGCCTTGAACTGGAATGCGCGGCCACTCGCGATGGTACCGGGGATTGCATACACGTTTGCTACGCTCCCGGTGTCCGTGTATGCAGTCGACGCAGGCCCCGCGACTGACTGCTTCTCGTAGCTTCCCGTGAGATACCCGCTCACGTTCTTGAACTCAAAATAGTCCGCGAGACTGGAGCTTGGCCGGGAACTCCCGTTAATGCTGCGCCCGGCCAGAATCAGGATCGCACTCCGGTTGTTGGCCGGCGTTGTGTTCGTCGTCACTATCAGGCAGTCCGAGCCGGCGGAACATCCCAGCGCACCTGACGCGAGCTGGATCGCTGTACGCTTCTGTACCGTGGCGTAGTAGAGCAGCCGATACCATTCGTTGCGCACGAACCATCCCGTGGTGGAATCGGTGGAATCCACCAGCGAGTGATCGCCCATCGCGGCGCGGCCGAAGCTGACGACATAGTTGGCATAGGTTCCCCAGCCCATGCTCGCGATGGTTGGAGGCGTGCCGGTGACCGTGATCGTGCCGGAGCCGTCGGAATTCATCGTGGTCGAGGCAGCAAACGTGACGTTCTGCGGTCCGGAGCCCCCGCCGGCGTCGTCCATGGCTGTAAAGGTGATTGCGCTGGAATCCAAAGCGCGCAAGCCCCTCGCGACATCGGTCACCTTCACGCTTACTGCGACAGTAATGGTGGGCTGAAGGTACTCGCCAGTACAGACGTAATTCGTGGATACCCAGGCACAAGTCGATTGTGTCCGAATCGAGCCGGTACCCCCCGTTTGGACGTCGGCGCCCGCTTTGGAGAAAGTGAGCAGCGTTGTATTGCAACGGACGTCAGTTGCCGGGTTACAGCCGCCCTGCGTCTGGAAGAACGGCAACAGGCCCTGATTGACGCCCACCGTCCCAACGTACGTGGATGTGCTCGGCGTGATCCCGCCGGAAGGAAATGGTGCGGCGTAGGGATACACCGATTTGCCTGCGGTGACGCCCAACCAGTTTGTCGAGGAATATACGGATTTCAGTGCGGGCGCGATCTCGCGCTCAATTCGGTTCGCGATCGCGGCTTCAATCGCCGGCATGATCTCCGCGACCGTGATCTTGACTACTTGATCATTGAAAGAGGCACTCGGGCCGCGCGTCACGAATGTGGCATCCGGTGTCGGGTATGTCGCGTTCTCACATTCCAGATAGTTGCGCCAGTCCGGCGTACCGACCGTCGGGCGCGCCTGCGAGAACGCTGCGCAGCCGGTAGAAGCGGCCACGCTGATGGCCGGGCCCGGCGCGATGATCAGCGCGACGGCGTCGTTTGCCACGCCGTCGACCGTGAGTTGGCCGATGGAGTTAGAGTTGATGACCGGTCCGGTTCCTGAAGTGTAGGCCCAGCCCGGGGAGACAACGTACCAGAGCGGTTCGCCGAAAGCGTCTACGAGCTTGTCCGTCCCGAGGGTCCGCCAAGGGAAGCGTCCGACTTTCGGCAATGAACAACTGGATGCGACTTGTCCGTCCTGCGTGGTGCTGTCGAAATAGCCAGCGGCCTCGGGACAAGGCAGTGCGCCGGGCCGGTCTTCTCCGGCCTTTACCGCCTGCGCGGCGACGTAGCCGATGAGCGCCCGCTTCGCGCGATTGAGAACTTCCGTATTGCGCGCCTTGTAGGCGGCCTGCGCCAATCCGCTTTCGGCATTCAGCTTCGATACCAGGAGCCAGGAGGCGCCGAGCAGGATCACCGCCAGCAGGGCGAGCAGGGCGGCGCCGCGCTCGCGTTTCGCGTTGATCGGTTTCATTTGGCCGGCGCGGCGCGGCGCGGACTGATCTTTATTTCGCCCTCTCCGAGCACATCGCGCACTTCGCCGCTGCCGCGATCGAGCGATTCGCCGACGCGCAGCTCCTGGCGCTGCGGGCCTTCGCCGGCCGGTATCGATACGCTGCCCGGTTTTGCGCTAGGCGGCGCCACTCGTGCGCCGCCGGGCTGCGTGTCCTCGGGGATCATCTCGCCGTTGACCCAGACGGTCGATTTTCCGCCGCCGCGTCGCACTGCGCCGTTGATGCGGGTAAGCGGGGACTCAGTCACGGGCGCGGCGGCCGGTTTGTCCGGAACCCGCGCCTTGCGCCGCGCGTCGAGTGCCGCGCGCTGCTCGGGCGTGAAAAACAGGCGGCCCAGTTCCTGCGCTTGCGCGCTCGTGGCGCCGGCCAGGGCGATTCCGAGGGCGGCGAGCGCGGCCGCTGCCAGCTGCATCGCGACCGGCGTCATGTCTTCTTCTCCGCCCGGTCCATGATCGTAATCAGGTCGATCTCGCACTCGGCGCGCAGGCGCGGCACGATCGAGGCGCCGGTCGCCGCCTGGCCGGTGCGGTTGATGGCGCAACGCCTGACCGAATAGTACGCATTGCCCGAATCGCGCAATTCGCGCAGGAAGGTGAGCAGGTCGCCTTCGTGCAGCAGCGCAATGTCGACCTTCATGGTGCTCGCGTAAAAATCAACGGAGGCGGGCTTGCCGGCAAAAGTGCCGATCAGCCGTTGCCGGTCGACGAGGTAGCGCAGATCGAGCAGCTCGCGGGTGGTGCGGATGCGGGTCATCGAATCGGCCCATTCGAGGCGCTGTTCCTCGCCGAGGATGTGCAGGCTCTTCAACCTGCGGTACACCGCAAGCTTGTCATTGACCTCCTTCTCCTCCTCGGCGATGCGCGTCAGTCGCTCCTGCGCCTGCGCGCGCTCGGTGCGCGCCGCGGCCAGCTGGACCTCGGCACGCTTCTGCTCGCCAAGCGCCCAATAGATCAGGCCGGCGCCGGCACCGAGCAGCGCCGTCAGCAACAGCAGCGGAAGCGCGAGCTTCTTCAGTTCGTCGGCGGTGAAGTTCATTTCAGCGGACGCCCGACCGTAATGGAAAAGCGCGGCGCCTCGGTGCCTTCGGCGGCGCCGATATCGCCGGAGAGCGTGCCTTCGGACGTCACATCGAACGGCAGCTGCGTGCGCAGGATGCGCCAGGCCCGGTCCGTGCGCAGCGCCTCGGCAAATTGCTGAACCTGGCCGGTGATGGCGCGGTAGTCGGATCGCCGGATGGCGTTCACCCGGCCGGAGACGTCGAGCATCTGCAACACTTCCGCCCCCGCGGGAGCCGCGCCGGGAGCTGCGCCTGGTTTGGCTGCCGCCGAATCCGCGCTGGGCTTGCTGACGCGCCACACGACGGATTCGATATCGATCTGGGGATACTTTTCAACGACCTGCGAAAGATAGACCAGGGCGGGTTCAGGCGAGGCCGATTGCGTCGCGATCCTCGTGAACTCGACGACGGTGGCTTTCAGGTTGTCGGTGGTGGTTTGCGTTACCGGGAACGAAGCCGTGATGCGCTGATACTGCTCCGTCGCGGCGCTCGAGTCGCGCTGCTGGCTGGAAATCTGACTCTTGAGGCTGAACAGATCGAGGCCCAGGACCGCTGCGTATGCCGTGCAGGCAAGAAATCCCGCCGCACCGGCAGCGAGGATCGCGCGTTGCAGTCTCCAGAGAAAGAAACTGCGGCGGTCCTCGACCCGCGCGAATTGATCCTTGGGCGGATGCTTGACGGCAAGATGCAGGAACAGCTGCTCGCCGGGCATGTCCGCGGCTGCCCGCTTGATGCCGACCTTGCTGGCGGCTTCGTCCGCCGCAATGGTCTGGAACGTAAGGCGCGCATCGGACACGAGGACCTGTTCAAGCGCCGCGCGCTGCGCGGCGGGGGCGACCACCAATACCTGGATCGGCGGGCCGTCGCGCGGCAGCGTCCTGAGCGTCGACAGGTACTGCACCAGGCGCAGCGTTTCGGCGCGCACGAACGCCGCCAGCGCCTCGGGCGCCACTTCCGAGATGCGCTCCAGGCGCGCGAAGCGCAGGCGCCCGTCTTCCACGAAGCACTGGCGCAGTCCGGCGCTGTTCACCGTCACAATCAGGCTGCGGCCGCTGCGGGCACCGAGCCGCGCCGCAAGCGCGGGGGCGAGCAGCGGTACGGAGTAAACGCCCGAGAGCCGGGCGCCCGAGGCGACGAGCGCCTCGATCCAGGCCGTGAACTGCTCCGTATTGGTGAAGGAGGCCAGCAGCAGCCGCTCAGTGCGCCGTTCGCCGGCCATGTAGCCGAGCGACAGCGCCGCCGCCAGCCGCGTATCGCGGTAGCGTTGCGCGAGGCGGCGCTGCACCACCGACTGGCGGTCATTGCCGCGCAGGTAGGGAATCTGGTCTTCGTGGAAGTCCTCGCCCGCGAGATCCGCGACAACGTAGGCGAGCGCCCCCTTGCGTCCCTGCAATTCGGCGCGAAACGCCTCCAGGCCCTGCGCGTCGGCGCCGAACGTCGATTCCCGTTCCAGCGCGCCGCCGGTAAAACGGTAGAGCGTGTGTTCGGTGGCGGAGAAGTAGAGGACCAGCTTGGCCGACATGGCGCTTGGTTTGATCCGGGCTAGAACTTCATCTTCGAGATCGTGTCGTAGACCGGGCCGAGCACCGCGAGCATCACCCAGCCGAGAATCGCGCCGAGCACGATCGTCATCGCGGGCTCGATCATCGCCTGCACCTTGTCGATGCTTTCCTTCACTTCGCGATTGTAGAAATAGGCGACATTGAGCAGTGCCCTGTCGAGCGCGCCGGTATTTTCACCGATTTTCAGCATCCGGATCACCAGCGCCGGAAACAGGCCGACATCGGTAAACGCGGCCGTGAGGCCCTTGCCCTCCGCAATCTGCTGCCCGGCCGTGCGCAGCGCATTTTCCAGCGGGCGGTTGCCGACGATTTCCTCGGATGAGCGGATCGCATCCAGCACCGTGATCCCCGAGCTGTACATCATGGCGAAGCTCGAGGCAAAGCGCGACAGGATGATTTTTCGCAGGATCTGGCCGATGAACGGCACGCGCAGCTTCCAGTCGTCGATCGTGTAGGCGATCGCCGGGTTGTTCTTGGCGGCCGCCTTCAGCCCGTACCAGCTCACGAACGGCGCGAGGATCACCGCCCACCAGTAGCCGACGAAGAAATTCGAGACGTGGATCAGAAGCCGCGTCTGCAGCGGGATTTCCTGGCCCATGTTCCGGATGAAGCCGACCATCTGCGGCACCAGGTAGATCATGAGGAAGAACGTGACCAGGAGCACGGTGCTGCCGACGAACAGCGGATACATCAGCAGCTTCTTGGTCTGCGCCGCGAGCTCGTCTTCCCACTTCAGCGTCTCGGCGAGGCTCTTCAGCACTTCGGAGAGTTTTCCCGTCTGCTCGCCCGAGCGCACCAGGCTGACGACCACCTTGCTGAATACTTCCGGGTAGTCTGCAAGCGCCTGCGACAGGCTCTTGCCGCCCTCGATGGTTTCGACCAGGCCGCCGACGACTTCCCTGAAGCGCAGGTTCTCCACGCTCTCGCGCAGGTCGATCAGGCCCTCGACGATCGGCACTCCCGCGCTCGCCAGCTGCTCCAGGTGAAAGCAGAAATTGATCAGGTCCTGGCGCTTGACGCCGCTGCTGCCGATCAGCCGGCTCTTCTGCGCGCTCGGCGCGCCGCTCACGAGGTCCAGCCCCATCCGTGCGAGGCGCTGCTCGAGGTCGAAGACGTTGCCCGCGTCGGCGCGGCCTACGACTGCCTTGCCTTCGGCATCTATGGCCTTGTAGGTATACAGAGGCATGACGCTAGCTGATGGTCAGAGGCACTTGGGGGGTACGGGGGAATTCATCCCCCTGTACCTCATGCCATGCGATCGGTGAGGTCGGCCACGCGCATGAGTTCGTCCACGCTCGTGACCCCTCCGCGCACCAGGCGAATGCCGTCCTCGGCCAGCGGCTTGAAGCCCTTGGCGCGGGCCGCCGTGAGGATCTCGCGCGCCGTGGCGCGGCGCGCGACCAGCTCGTCGATCGATGGGTCCATCTTCAGGATTTCCATGATGCCGACGCGGCCGCGGTAGCCCTGGTAGTCGCACTGCTCGCAGCCCACCGAGCGGAACAGCGCCATCGGTTCGGTCGGCGACAGGCCGAGCAGGCGCCGTTCCTTCACCTCGGGGTCATACGACTGGCGGCAGGTGCGGCAAAGTTTGCGCACCAGGCGCTGCGCGATGATGCCGATGATGTTGCCCGCCATGATGTCCGGGACGATGCCGATGTCCAGCAGGCGGGGAATCGCGCCGACCGCGGAATTCGTGTGCAGCGTCGTGTAGACCTGGTGGCCGGTCATCGCGGCGCGGAACGCCATTTCGGCGGTTTCCTCGTCGCGCACCTCGCCGACCAGAATTGCGTCCGGGTCCTGGCGCATCAGCGCGCGGATGCCGTTCGCGAAATCGAGCTTCGCCGCCTCGGCCACCGACGTCTGGCGGATCAGCGTCATCGGATACTCGACGGGATCCTCCAGCGTCATGATGTTGATGGCATCCGAGTTTATGTGGTTCAGGATCGAGTAGAGCGTGGTGGTCTTGCCGCTGCCCGTCGGGCCCGTGACCATGATGATGCCCTCGGGCCGCGCGATCATGCGCTTGAGCAGCTCGAGCTGCGATTCCTCCATGTTGAGGCGGTCGAGCGGCACGATGCCTTTTTGCCGGTCGAGGATCCGCAGCACCACGTTCTCGCCATGCGTCGTGGGCAGGCTGGCGACGCGGAAGTCCACGACGCGGCCCGCCATCGTCGCCGAAATGCGCCCGTCCTGCGGCGCACGCGTTTCGGCAATGTTCATTTTCGCCATCACCTTCAGCCGCACCGCCATCGCCGGCCAGTAGGTTTTGTGCAGGCTGCGGATCTGGCGCAGCACGCCGTCGATGCGGTAGCGGATGCGCAGAAAGTTCTGTTCCGGCTCGAAGTGGATGTCGGAAGCACTGCGTTCCACCGCGTCGGCAAGCAGCGCCGAGATGAGCCGCACCACCGGCTGGCTGTACTCGTCGCCCTCCGAAATCGAGGTGTAGTCGACCTCGCCGGTCTCGATCTCGCGCAGGATGCCGTCGATCGAGAATTCGTGGCCGTAATAGTGCTCGATCGCGCGCTCGATCTCCGAGTCGCCGGCAAGGCGCAGCTCGATCTCGAGGTCGCCCTTGAGGTGCGCGCGCAGCTGGTCGACCGCGACGATGTTGTTGGTGTCGGCGAGCGCGACGATGAACTTCTTCGCCTGGCGGTCGAGGGCCACCGGGAACATGCGGTAGCGCCGCGCCAGTTCCCTTGGCAGCATCTTCAGCGCCGCGGGGTCGACGATGATGTGCGTCAGGTCGACCGACTGCAGGCCGAGCTTCTCGGACAGCGCATCGCGCAGCGTCGCTTCCGACACGAAGCCGAGCTGCACCAGCAGCCGCCCCACCGGCAGATGCGACTTCATCTGCTCGAGCAGCGCGATGCGCAGCTGGTCTTCGGTCAGGATCCCCTGGTCGATCAGGATCTGTCCGATGTGCCGCTTGGCTTGGGGATTCGTGGGCGAATTCATCCAGCCTCAATGATACCCGGCGTGCCGGGGCGTCGCACTGCAAAAAGATGTCAGCGTGAGAGCTGCTGCACGCGCGTGCGTGCGGCTTCGGCGGGGAAGCTGGCGCTGCGCTTTTCGGCCAATGCAAGCGCGCGCCGGTAGTACTCGAGCGCGAGCTTGGGCTGGCGCAGCTGATCCAAACTCACCGCCACGTTGTAGGCGTAATCCGCGTTATCGGGATCGGTCGCGAAGGCCTTGAAATAGGCCTGCTGCGCCTCGGCCCAGCGTCCCTGCTGGGCGTACTGGTTGCCGAGCGTGAAATACAGGACGTTCGCTTCGCGATCGGCGGCGAGCAGCGATTTGACGCGGCTTTCCACGAGCACCGGGTCGAGCTGCTCGCTGCGCAGCGCAAGCAGGCCAGCTTGCGCGTACGGGTCGCGCGGATCCGCCTGCACGATGCGCTGGTAATAGCCGTACGAAAGGTCGTAGCGCTGCGCGCGCATTTCGATCGCGGCGAGGCCGAGCAACGCGTCCCTGTTGGCCGGCTCCTCGCGCAGCACCTGCTGGTATTCGGCGCGCGCCTTCGCGAGGTCGCCCGCCTGATACGCCGCATAGCCTGAGGTCACCTGCGGATGGATTTGCGAACCGCTGCGCGTCACGGTTAGCGCGCGCTCCTCGTCCCTCGCCGCGGGGCGGCTTCGCGCTGCGCCCGAGTTGCCCGCTGCAGGTTTTGGCGCAGGCGTTGCCGGCACGACAGTCGGTGTGACGAGGGCAGGTGCGGCCGCAGGCGGAGTAGATGCGCGCGGCGCTGCGCCGGCGGCCGGCGCGCTTGGCGCAGCGGGGGTCGCCGGCGCTGCAGTCACGGGCATTGCAGGCGCCGCGCTTCCCGGCAGCCCGGGAATTGCGCCCGGTCCCGCGCTTGCCGTTGCTGTCGGCGCGGCCGTCACGGCGGCGCTTGGTAGCGCAGCCACATCCACCGGCTTTTCGTTTGGAGAACGGGTCGGGTTGGTATTGACGAGCGCGGGCGCAGGCCGCAGCTGGATCCAGAAATAGATGGCCGTTCCCACCGCAAACACGCCAAGGAAGCCCATCGCGATGAAAAAGGGCAGCCGCGGATTGGGTTCCTTGAATTTTGCCTCGAACACCTTTTGCGCAGACGCCCGTTCGGCACCCGACGCGTCGGCGGCTTGCGTGGTCGAAGGCGCGCGCGGGGTAGCCCGTCGCGGCGCAGGCTTGGGCTCGGCCGGAGGTTCGTCCGCCGGCATGAGTTCCAACGGTGCCGTCGTCCTGGCCTGCGGTGCAGGCCGCAAGTCATCACTCAGGATTTCCAGCGGCGCCGAGATGTCGGGCAGTTCGTCGCGGCGCGTGACGTGCCGGCCGTCCGCGACGACGGTCGCTTCCGTGTCGAACGCCGATGCTGCGGGCTCGCCGCCCGCATTGCTGTCCCGGGCGCGGCGCTGCGCGTCTTCCTTGGCCTTTTCCGCCTTTTTCAGCGCCTCGAGCAGCAGGCTCATGTCACTGCGGGGGCGGGTCCCGGCTCGGATTGGGTTTCAGGAAGAAGTCGCTTCCCGGAAGCAAATCGCGCAGCCGCGAAAAGTCGCCGTCGACGCTGGAGTCGCGTATCACCACCGCTCGCAGGAAGATCACCAGCTCCGTTTTCTGGTTCAGGTCCCTGCGCTGCGCGAGCACCTGGCCGATTCCCGGAATCCTGTTCACCCCGGGGATTCCATCCTCGACGTTGCTGACGGTGTCCTGGATGAGCCCGCCCAGCACCGCGGTCTGGCCGCTCTGCAGGCGCATGATCGATTCCATCTCGCGCGTCTGGATCTCGGGGATCAGGCTCGCGATCGCGGGAATGTTGCAGCCGCCGACCGGAACCGGAATGCCGCAGGGATTGGCGAGCGAGGGATTGGGGTCCGCGATGTCCCTGAGCTTGCGCGAGATCGTCGGCCGGACGTTGAGCAGCACCGAGTCGGATTCGCTGATCTGCGGCACGACGCTCATGATGAAACCCACCGGAACGGAATTGACGGTCGTGCTGAACGTGGTCACGGAAGGCGCGTTCGCAGCGGCCACGGTACTCGCGCTCACCGTGAAATAGACCAGGTTGTCCACCACCTTGAGCACGGCGGTCTGGTTGTTCAGCACGCTCAGCTTCGGGCTGGAAAGCACGCGCACGTCGCCGAACGATTCGAGCAGCTTGATGGTGCCCAGGATGCCCAGGCCCGGGCCAGTCGAGAACCCGAGCGTGAAGGCGTTGGTGTTGACCCCCGCCGGCGTGCCGCCCGCGACCTGCGCGAAGCCGAACCCTGCAACGCTGCGCAACCTCTGCCAGTCGATGCCGCGCTGGTACTGATTGTTGAGCTGGACTTCTGCCACGGTAGCCTCGATCAGCACCTGGCGCTTGGCGCTGCCCATGACCTGGTCGAGAAATTCCTGCACTTTCTCGTGCTGCCGCGAGGTGGCGCGGATGCTGAGCACGCCGGATTCCGGATTTGAGATCACGGAGGCCGCTTCACGAAACTCCGAGGTGGGCGGCGCCACCGCCGCGACCGCCGGCGCACCCGGCACCGGCGCCACGGGAGCGGCGACCGCCGCGGGCGCATTCAGGGGGATGATCTTGTCGGTTTCGCGCAGCAGGTCCCGCACATTTGCGACCAGGGTGTCCCAGAATTTGTTGATCGAGGTGGTCTTGATGATCGAGGTGGAATTGTTCTGGCTGCCCGCGCCGCCGCCACCGCCAGGGGACGCCGCCGAACCGCTGACGTTCGTCGACAGGTTCGCGAGGCTGGTGGCGTCGCGCGACATGTTCACGTAGTCGATGCGGTAGATTCTCAGGTACGGCGTGTCGCGCATCACCGACAGCGTCTGGCCATCCATCTCGTAGCGCATGTCCACCTGCCTCGAGATTCTGCTGAGCAGTTGCGGCAGCGTCTGGTCGATGGCGTTCAGCGTCACCGAGCCGGTGACGCTCGGATGGATGTCAACGTTTAGTTTCGCATCGCGCGCCAGGGCAAACAGCAGGTCCTGCACGCGCACATTGTTGACGACGACGCTGTAGGTTTCCGCCCGCATTGCCGGCGAGGGCGGCGGCAATGCGGGCGCGACCTGCACTGGCGCGGGAATCGTGCCCTCCGGCCGCGCGTCGTCCACACGCACATGCGTTGGTGAGGGCTTGAGCGGCACCTGTCCGCAGCCGGCAAGCACCGCCGTCATTACGGCTGCGACAAATTCTCCGGCGAGGCTACGCGCGCGCGAACCTTCTCCCATGCGGCTAGCATAGCACGATTCCCTGAGGAAAATCTTCTAAGCATTTGTTGCCATGACGTTTTCTGACCTCTTAGAGGCCCGGCGAGTGCCTCAAATCAGGGCACGCAGTTCGGCAAAACTGCGCAGCTCGAAGCGGAAGGCGCTCTGGTACTTGGGCGGGAGCCGTTTGGCGGCTTCGGCCGCCGCCTCCCTGCTCGGGTATGCCCCGTACACGACGCGCAGGAAGTAGCGCGATGTCGTCGCAACGGGAGTCACGTAAATCTCCGACAGCGGTACCAGGTCCCGGGCGCGCGCAAGGAATCGTTCGGTGCGCGCCGCGTCGCTGTTTTCGGTGACGAACAGCTCGATGCTGAAGCTCGAGTCCGGCTCGCTTCCAAGTTTTGCGATCGTGGCCGCGATCCGCTCCTGCAGCATGGGATGACGGCCCGCGGCGTAGCCCTCCAGGCGGCGTAATTTCTCGGGCGGGAGGAGTGATTGCGTTACCGTCGGGGCCGCTTCCGCTGCGGGCGCTTTGGCGGGTTCGCTTGCATGCGGCGGGGGCGGAGCCGCCGCCGGGACGGTCGGGGCCGGACGCGCTGCCGGGGCCGATGCGACCGGCAATTCTTTCCCGGGCGCGAACCAGTAGAAACCGGCCGCCCCCGCGATGGCGCCAAGCACCAGCAGAGCGATCGCGGCGGAAATCCGCGCGGCGCGCGATCCGTGGCCCGGAACCGGGGCAAAATCAGAATCCGCGATCGCGGCCTTCACTTCGCGCGGCGTCACCGCACGGGTGTTCGCCGCAAAGGCGGCCAGAAGCGATTTATCGCACAGCACGTTGATGCGCCGTGTCAGGCCGCTGGAAGCGCGTGCGATGGCGGAAATCGCGCCGGGCGTGAAGACATCCCGGCCCTTGTAGCCCGCCGCGCGCATCCGGAATGCAATGTAGCTCCCGGCTTCGTCCGCGGTCAGCGGGCGCGTGCGGAAACTGTGCGTGATGCGATCCTTGAGCTGGCGCATGGTCGGCTTGTCGAGCGCGGAATCCAGTTCGGGCTGGCCGAACAGCACGATTTGCAGCAGCTTGTGGCGGCTCGATTCCAGGTTCGACAACAGGCGCACCTGCTCCAGTGTGTCTTCGGGCATCGCGTGCGCTTCGTCGATCATGAGCACCACCCGCCGGCCGCCGGCGTAGAGCTCGATCAGCTTGGCCTGCAGGCCGCGCAGCACGGAAGCCGCCTGGTCTCCGGTGGCGGGCAGGCCGAGTTCCTCCGCGATGGCGTGCAGGATCTCGCTGCGCGAATAGGAGGGATTGGCGAGAAATACGGTCTCGACCTCGTTCGGCAGCCGCTCCATCAGCACGCGGCACAGCGTGGTCTTGCCGCTGCCGATTTCGCCGCTTACCTTGACGATGCCCTCGTCGTGCAGGATGGCATACAGCAGGCCCTCGAGCGTGGCGCCGCGATCCGCGCCGTCGAAGAAAAAATCCGCATGCGGCGTGATGCGAAAAGGCGGCTCGTTGAGGCCGAAATGTTCGAGATACAGTGCCACCGGCTATTTCCCCTTTTCCTCCGGATTGCTCATCCGGCTGTATAGCGTGGTGCGATTGATCCCGAGCAGCTTGGCCGCCTGGCTGACGTTGCCGCGCGTCAGCTTCAGCGCGGCCTCGATGTAGCCGCGTTCTAGCGATTGCAGCAGCTCGTCGAGCCGGATGCCTCTGCTGCGCTCGAGATGGCGCAGCGCCTGCTCGAGAGCGTCGCCGTCGCCGGGCGTCGATTCGCGCGGCGCATCGGAGGAGAGGTCGAATTCGGGCTCGAGGTCCGCGGCCGGCAGCCGCCGGCCGGCGTGCTTGGTGGTCAGGCGGATCACGATGTTGCGCAGCTCGCGCACGTTCCCCGGAAACGGGTAGGCAAGCCAGCGTCGCTCCGCGTCCGCATCGAGGGAAAACGGCTGCACCGCGGACTGCTCGGCGTAGAAACGGCGGAAATGCTCAAGCAGCAGCAGCTTGTCGCCGTCCATTTCCCGCAACGGGGGCACGCCGAGCGTGAAAACCGAAAGGCGGTGGTAAAGGTCTGGGCGGAAAGTTCCCTTGCGCACTTCCTGGCGCAGATCGCGGTTGCTCGCGGCGATCACGCGCGCGCGCGACAAATGGCTGGCGGTCTCGCCGACGCGCTGGTATTCGCCGTTTTCGAGGACCCGCAGCAGCTTTGCCTGGATCTCCAGCGGCAACTCGCCGATTTCGTCCAGAAACAGAGTGCCGTCGCGTGCGTCTTCGAAGTATCCCGCCTTGTTGGCGAGCGCGCCGGTAAAGGCGCCCTTGGCATGCCCGAAGAGCGTCGGCTCGACCAGCGTCGGCGCAATCGCGGCGCAGTTGAGCGCGAAGTAAGGCTTGTCCGCGCGCGTCGAGAGGCGGTGCAGGCTTTGCGCCACCAACTCCTTGCCGCTGCCGGACTCGCCCTCGATCAACACCGGGAACGGCGAGCCGGCGAATTGCGCCAGCTGGCTTTTCAGTTTCATGAGCGCCGGACTCTGGCCGATCAGTTCCTCGGCGCCGCGCGTATAGACCAGCTCCGCGTCTCGTACCGCGAGCGCCCTCGCCAGGATTTTCTTGAGGGCAGCCGGGTCGCAGGGCTTGGAGATGAACTCGGCTGCGCCCAGGGCCCGTGCATGGCGCGCGTGCGTGGCATCGCTCTGCCCCGAGAGCACGAAGATGCGCATCCTGGGCGAGTGCGCGAGCAGATCGGTGATCAGCTGGAACCCTTCGTCCGGCGCGTGCGGCGTTGGCGGCAGCCCCAGGTCCACCAGCGCGAGTTGCGGCGCTTCGGGCAGCTGGCGCAGCAGGTCAATCGCATGCAGGCGCGATTCGCAGGCGAGCACCTCGAATTCCGCGCCGAGCGCAAACGAAAGCGTGTCCGCAATCAAGGCGTCGTCATCAACGACGAGCAGCCTCGGACGGCCCTCAGGCGTTGACTGCAGCGGCATCGGCATCGCTTCGAATGCAATCCAGGAAGGCGCGCTCCAGGCTGTCTGTCCCGTGGCGCCGGCACAGCTCGGCTGGCGCGCCGCGGAAGCGGACCGTGCCGCGATCGAGCACGGTGAGCATCGAGCAAAGCTCCTGGACATCGGCGAGCACGTGCGTGGTGAATATCAGCGCACTGCCGCCGCGGTTGAGTTGCGCCATCACCGATTTCACGGCTACCCGGCCCGCCGGATCCAGTCCGCTCATCGGTTCGTCCAGCACGTAGAGGTCCCTTGGGAGCAGGAAGCAGGCAGCCAGGCCCAGCTTCTGCGTCATCCCCTTGGAGAGCTGCCGGACCGGGCGCTCAAGCGCCTGCGGATCGAGTTCGAGCTGCGCCGCAAGCGCGACCGCGCGCGCGTGCACGAACCGGACGCCCGCGAGTTCCAGCGTCATGGCGAGAAACTCGCGGCCGAGCAGGTAGTACGGCGGCACGAAGCGCTCGGGAAGGTACGCGAGGCGCGCGCGCGCCGGCGCCTGCCGGCTGTCGATACCGAAGATCTCGACTTGCCCGGCGTCGGGCGCGCACAGGTCGAGGGCGCATTTTATGAACGTTGTCTTGCCGGCGCCATTGGCGCCAGCCAGCCCCATCGCCGCGCCGCGGGCGACTTCCATGCTCGCGCCGTCGAGAGCCCGGCGCGCGCCGAAGCGCTTGACGAGCCCCTCGGCGCGAAAAGCGGCTGCGGTCGCGGGGGCACCCATGCGGGCAATACTATAATCCTCCCCTTCCGTTCCACATCCTTCCATCCGTGGCCACCGCCCCCATCGTCGAGATAGACAAGGTTTCGTTCGGCTACGACGCCGCGCGCCCGGTGCTGCATGGCGTGAGCCTGCGCATCGAACCGGGCAGCGTGGTCGGGATCATGGGCCAGTCCGGCTGCGGCAAGACGACGCTGCTGCGCATCATCGCCGGCTGGCTCAAGGCCAGCGCCGGGAACACGCGTGTGCTGGGCGAATCGGTGCGTGACCTCGACAGCGACGGGATATACGCCCTGCGCCGCAAGATGGGCATGTTGTTCCAGTTCGGGGCGCTATTTACCGACATGACGGTGTTTGACAACGTTGCCTTCCAGATGCGCGAGCATACCGACCTCCCAACCGAACTCGTGCACGACCTCGTCATGATGAAACTGGAAGCGGTCGGATTGCGCGGCGTAGCGCAGCGGATGCCCTCCGAGCTGTCCGGCGGCATGGCGCGGCGCGTGGCGCTGGCGCGGGCTGTGGCGCTAGACCCTCGCCTCATGCTGTACGACGAGCCGTTTACCGGCCTTGATCCGATTTCGCTCGGCGTGATCGCGCGGCTGATCCGGACCCTGAACGACTCGCTGGGGCAGACCTCGATCGTGGTGAGCCACGACGTCGAGGAGTGTTTCGCCATTGTCGATTACGTCTATTTCGTTTCGGCCGGCCGGATCGTCGCCGAAGGCACGCCGGACGAGCTGCGCCGGTCCGCCGAGCCGTTCGTCAGCCAGTTCGTTCAAGGGGAGCCCGATGGGCCCATCCCGTTCCATTACCCGGCGCCGGGCTATCAAGCCGACCTCGCCGCGCCTGCCGAAAATGCCTGAACGGACAATGTTCGCCGCGCTGCGCCAGGGGCTGGCCGATCTGGGCGGCGGCGCGACCGCGAAAGTCAGGCGGCTCGGATTTGCGGCGCGGTTTTTCGTTGCAATCCTGCTGCATTCGGGAACCGCGTTCCGCCGTTTCGGGCTGACGATCCGCGAAATCTACTTCGCGGGCGTGCTTTCCATGGTCATCATCCTGGTCTCCGGCCTGTTCGTCGGCATGGTGCTTGGCTTGCAGGGATTTGAGACCCTGCAGCGCTATGGCTCGGGTGATGCGCTCGGTGTCCTGGTTGCGCTGTCGCTGGTGCGCGAGCTCGGCCCGGTGATCGCCGGGCTGCTGTTCGCCAGCCGGGCGGGATCGGCGATCACGGCCGAGATCGGCCTCATGAAGGCGACCGAGCAGATAGCGGCCATGGAAATGATGGCGGTGGACCCGATCGCCCGCGTGGTGGCGCCGCGTTTCTGGGCCGGGGTGATCTCCATGCCGCTGCTGGCGGCCCTGTTTTCGGCGCTCGGGATTTTTGGGGGCTATCTGGTCGGGGTGAAGCTTATTGGCGTCGACGAGGGGGCGTTCTGGTCCCAGATGCAGGCCTCGGTGGATGTGCGCAACGACATCCTGAACGGCGTCATCAAGAGCGTGGTTTTCGGCGTCGCGGTTACCTGGATCGCGGTGTTCGAGGGCTATGACGCCCCGCCTACGGCCGAAGGGGTGTCCGGGGCGACGACCCGTACGGTGGTGACCTCCTCGCTGGCCATACTGGCCCTCGATTTCGTGCTCACGGCGCTCATGTTTACCGGAGGAAATGCGAAATGAAACGCTCCATCATCGACATCTGGGTTGGTACGTTCGTCGCCGTCGGCTTCGGCGGACTGTTGTTTCTTGCCCTAAAGGTGGGCAATTTGGCTTCCTTTTCAACGGCCGAGACGTATCAGGTGCAGGCCAAGTTTGCTAACATTGGCGGGTTGAAGGTGCGGGCGCCGATCAAGAGTGCGGGGGTGGTCGTGGGCCGTGTGTCGAATGTCACGTTCGACAACGAAAGCTACGAGGCGCTGGTTACTTTCAATGTGGACGCGCAATACCGGTTTCCGCGCGATACTTCTGCGAAAATACTTACCTCGGGCCTGCTGGGCGAGCAGTACGTGGGGCTGGAGGCGGGGGGCGATGGGGTGATGCTGAAGCAAGGGGACCGGCTGCGGCTGACACAATCGGCCGTGGTGCTGGAAAACCTGATCAGCCAGTTT
>Ga0134127_10001292_pt1 | contig 18900 bp, 7 predicted proteins | sample KB31753_FD_96459 | JGI IMG/M metagenome (GOLD analysis project Ga0134127, IMG submission 96459) | Terrestrial soil microbial communities with excess Nitrogen fertilizer from Kellogg Biological Station, Michigan, USA - KB3-175-3 | ecosystem: Environmental > Terrestrial > Soil > Unclassified ... | reverse complement strand
CCTGCTGGGTGGTCAGTACGCCGGGAACAAGTTGCTCGATTTCCCCGACGCGTTCGACCTCAAGGACTCCTACGCCACGGGGCTCTCCGTGTCCTACCAGTTCGTGGACTGGGGTCCGCACATGCGGTGGGAGCTGGAGGGGCAGGTGCTCAAGCACTTCGGCGAGCAGGAGCACGTCGAGCTGGTCGCGTCGATCAACGTGCGCTGGATCACCTTCCCGTGGAACCGCTACCTGGACACCTCGTTCGCCTTCGGCGGTGGTCTCTCGCAGGCCACCGAGGTCCCGGTGCTCGAGCGACGGGATCCGGACAGCAGCGCGGCGTCCGCGCTCCTACACTACCTCATGGTGGAGGCTGCGTTCGGACTGCCCGGCTCGCCCTGGAGCATGGTGGCCCGCCTGCATCACCGCTCGGGGGTCTTCGGCCTGTTCTCTCACAGCGGTTCCAATCTGGTCGAGTTCGGGGTGCGCTACCGCTTCTAGGCCGAGGGCCGCCCGGTCTTCGCGTCCTGGATGGCTCGCCAGACCCGGTCGCTGCTGGCCGGCATGTCCAGCTGGCGCACCCCGAGGGGCCCGAGCGCGTCCATCACCGCGTTGATGACCGCGGGCAGCGCGCCTACCGTGCCCGCCTCGCCGGCGCCCTTGGCCCCCAGCGGGTTGAGCGCGGTGGGAACGGGGTGGCTCTCGATGGCCAGGTCGCAGAAGGTGTCGGCCCGCGGCATCGCGTATTCCATGAACGAGGCGGTCAGGAGCTGGCCCGAGCCCGGCTCGTAGACCACGTTCTCCATCAGGGCCTGGCCGACCCCCTGGGCGACGCCGCCGTGGATCTGGCCCTTGAGGGTGATCGGGTTGATCACGGTGCCGACGTCGTCGGCGATCGCGTAGCGGTCGAGGGTCACTTCGCCGGTGTCCGGATCGATCTCCACCTCGCAGACGTGGCAGCCGTTCGGCCAGGTCGCCTGCTTCGGAGCGAAGGTTCCGGTCTCGTAGAGGCCGGGCTCGAGGCCGGGCGGAAGCTGGCCCGGCTGGAAGGCGGCCCGGGCCACCTCCTCGAGCGTCACCGCGCGGTCGGTGCCGACCACCGAGAACTTGCCGTCGCCGAAGCCCACGTCGGCCTCGGCGGCCTCGAGGAGCCGCGCGGCGATCTTCTTGCCCTTGGCGATCACCTTGTCGGCGGCCGTCCAGAGCGCGGTGCCGCCGATGACGGTCGAGCGGGAGCCCATGGTGCCCATCCCGAACGCGACCCGATCGGTGTCGCCGTCGATGTAGCGCACGTCGGCGGGGTCGAGGCCGAGCCGCTCGTGGAGGATCTGCTTGAACGTGGTCTCGTGACCCTGGCCCTGATTCTTGCTGCCCATCAGCACGGTGACGCTGCCGCTCGGCGCGAACCGGATCTCCGCGAACTCGGGCTGCGGGCCCGCGGCCTGCTCGATGGCGTTGACCACCGCCAGGCCGCGCAGGCGTCCGCGAGCTCGCGAGGTCTCGCGCCGGGCCGCGAAGCCGGCGACGTCGCCCAGGCGCAGGGCGCCGTCCATGCAGCGCTCGAACTCGCCGCAGTCGTAGGTCACCCCGAGCGCGGTGCGGTAGGGCATCGCCGAGGCCGGGATCAGGTTCTGGCGGCGGAGGGCGAGCCGGTCCATGCCGAGCTCGCGGGCCGCGTCGTCGATGAGCCGCTCGATGACGTAGGTGGCCTCGGGCCGTCCCGCGCCCCGATACGGCGCGGTCGGGTTGGTGTTGGTGAGCACGGAGTGGACCGCCACGTGCGCGGTCGGGAACGCGTAGACGCCGACCAGCGTCGCGATGTTGCTGAAGGTGGCGAGCAGATTGCGGTCGGACGAGACGTAGGCCCCCACGTTGGCGTAGGTGTGCACCCGCAGGGCGAGGAAGCGACCCTGGGCGTCGAGGGCCAGCTCGGCCTCGCTCACGTTGTCGCGCGCGTGCTCGTCGGCCGGGATGGCCTCGCGCCGCTCGCACTGCCACTTCACCGGCCGCTTCACCTTGCGTGCGGCCCACAGCACCAGGCGGTGCTCGGCGTACTGCCAGCCCTTGGTGCCGAAGGCGCCGCCCACGTCGCCCGCGATGACCCGGATCTGGTGCTCCGGGATCTTGAAGATGTTGGTGGCCAGGGCGGCGCGGACCCGGTGCGGGTACTGCACGTCGGCGTGAAGCGTGTAGCGGTCCTCGCCCGGGTCGTAGACTCCGAGGGCGCCGCGCGGCTCGATGTACTGGGCGTGCACGCGCGTGATGACGTAGCGCCGACGGACCCGGTGGGCGGCCTGCGCGAACGCCGCCTCGGTCGCGGCCCGGTCGCCCACCTGGTGCAGGTTGGAGACGTTGTCGGGGCACTCGTCCCACACCGCGAGACTGCCGGCCTGGGCCGCCAGGCCGGTGTCGGTGATGGCGGGCAGGGGCTCGTAGTCCACTCGCACCAGGTCGGCGGCGTCCTCCGCTTGAGCCTGGGTCTCGGCGATGACGATCGCCACCGGGTCGCCCACGTGGCGCGCGCGGTCCACCGCCAGGCCCCGGTGCGCGGGGGCAAACATGGGCGAGCCGTCCGGTCGCGTGCGCTTGAGCGTCATCTTCATGGTGCCGAGACCGTCGCGCGCCACGTCGGCCCCGGTGAAGACGGCCACGACTCCGGGCGCGCGCCGGGCCGCGTCGGCCTCGATGGCGCGGAGGTGGGCGTGGGCGTGGGGCGAGCGCACGATCACCATGTGCGTCTGGTTGGGCAGGTTGACGTCGGCGTGGAAGCGGCCCTCGCCGCGCAGCAATCGGACGTCCTCGAAGCGCTTGATCGATTGTCCGATGCCGAACTGACCCATGCGCGGCGCAGCCTACCACAAATTCCCCCTTCGCAGCCCCGTCGCTCCGTTGCTAGAATGACCAATGCTGCCGGCGCAGCGGATCATGACGCGACGATCGACGACGGCTGTCCTGCTGGGCGCGTGGCTGACGCTACTCGTCGGCGTGGCGTGGGGCGCGCGGTCGGAGTCGGTGGAGGTGAAGGACCGGACCGGACGCCTCGGGCTCCTGTCCATCAGCGTGATGGACGACGGCAGCGCCTTCATCGCGCCTGACCACCTGGCCGCCCTGCTCAAGGGTGCGTGGTCCGTCAAGGGCGAGCGCGGCGTCCTCACCGTCAATCAGCGCGCGGTGGAGTTCGTCCGCGGGCAGCCCCGCGCCACCGTGGAGGGCCAGGCGGTAACGCTCGACGCGGCCACGCGCGTGGAGAGCGGCCGCTGGATGGTCTCGCGCGACTTCCTCGGCAAGGGCTTGCCTCGGCTGGCTCCCGGTGTCTCGATCGCGCTGGCGAGCGCACCGGTCCGGGAGGCGGCCCGCAAGCCGGCCCCGGCTCCCACCCAGGGCACGGTGCCGCTCGAGGAGCTGCGCTACCGGTCGTACCCCACGTTCACCCGAGTGGTCATCGAGACCGGGGGCAAGCTCGCCTACGCGGTGGTGGCGGGCGACGAGGAGGTGCGGGTGCGATTGCCCGGCCTCTCCCTGAGCCGCTCGCGGGTGGAGGAGATCGGCGACGGGCTCGTGCAGGAGGTGCGGCTGGAGACGGTCGGGGACGCGGCAGTGCTGCGCGTGGTGCTGGATGGCCCCGCGGGCGAGATCAAGCACACCGTGCTCCAGGATCCCTACCGCCTGGTGCTGGACGTCTACCGCCCCAAGGACGTGCCGGGCACGACCGACGCGGGCCGGGGCGGGATGCAGCCGCTCCACCTCATCGTGCTGGACGCCGGCCACGGCGGCCACGACTCCGGCGCCACCGGGCCCAGCGGGGTGATGGAGAAGGACGTGGTGCTCGACGTGACCCGGCGAGTGGCGCGGCTCGTGGAGAACGGCCTCGGGGTGAAGGTGGCGCTCAGCCGGGACAGCGACGTGTTCGTCCCCCTGCGTGACCGCACCAACTTCGCCAACAAGCAGGGCGCGGACCTGTTCGTGTCCATCCACGCCAACGCCCACCCGCAGGCGGTGTCGGAGGGCGTCGAGACCTACTTCCTCTCCTCCGAGGCCTCGGACAACGCGGCCCGCCAGGTGGCGGCCACCGAGAACAACGTGGTCCAGCTCGAGAGCGCCGCGTCACGCCGGCAGGGCGACGTGCTCAAGAGCATCCTCTGGGACCTCGCGCAGTCCGAGTTCCAGGAGGAGTCGAGCTTCATGGCCGAGACCGTCCAGGACTCGATGAGCAAGTCGCTCAACCTCGTGAGCCGTGGGGTGAAGCAGGCGGGTTTCTACGTGTTGGGCGGGGCGGCCATGCCGGCCATCCTGATCGAGATCGGGTTCCTCACGAACCGCAAGGAGGAGAAGAAGCTGGCGACCCCCGAGCACCGCGAGGCCCTCGCGCGCGCCATCTACACCGGCCTCGCCGAGTACAAGCGTCGCTACGATCAGCGCTTGCGCACCGCCCAGACCCAGAACCCGGCCACGCCCAAAGGATTGCCCAAGCGATGAGCGCGACGATGCACCTCCGGCACGACGGGCGCCGCCCGGACCAGCTGCGCCCCGTCACCATCACCCGCGACTACCTCCGCCATCCGGAAGGCTCGGTGCTGGTCGAGTTCGGCGACACCAAAGTGATCTGTACCGCCTCGCTCGAGGACAAGGTGCCGCCGTTCCTGAAGGGACAGGGGAAGGGGTGGGTCACCGCGGAGTACGCGATGCTGCCCCGCTCCACCAACACCCGCTCCAGCCGGGAGCGGAACGGGCCCGGGGGGCGCTCGCAGGAGATCCAGCGGCTGGTGGGGCGCTCGCTCCGCTCGGTGGTGGAGATGGCCAAGCTCGGCGAGCGGACGGTGTGGCTCGACTGCGACGTGATCCAGGCCGACGGCGGTACCCGCACCGCGGCCATCACCGGGGCGTTCGTGGCCATGGCCGACGCCATCGGCCGGCTCACGAAGACCGGCGCGCTGCCCGGCTCGCCCATCCGCGACTGCGTGGCCGCGATCAGCGTGGGCATGGTGGGCAACCGCCCGGTACTCGACCTCAACTACGTGGAGGACTCCACCGCCGAGGTCGACATGAACGTGGTGATGACCGGCGCGGGGGCCTTCGTGGAGGTGCAGGGGACCGCGGAACAGACGCCTTTTCCCAAGGCGCGCCTCGACGAGCTGCTGGCGCTGGCCGGAGAGGGCATCGCCGGGCTGGTCGGCCTGCAGCGCCGCGCGATCGCGGCGCGTGACGAGAAGCACTTCACCCTCTGACCCGCTGCTGATCCTGGCCACGGGCAACCGGGCCAAGGGTCGGGAGCTGGCTGCCCTCCTCGCTGGCCTCCCCTACCGAGTCGAGGATCTCTCGGCGTACCCGGACATCGTCCTGCCGCCGGAGGGCGAGACGTCCTACACCGAGAACGCCCTCGGCAAGGCGCGCGCAGTCACCCGGGCCACCGGCCGGATGGCGCTCGGCGACGACTCGGGTATCGAGGTCGACGCCTTCGACGGGCGACCCGGAGTGCTGTCGGCGCGGTACGGCGGCGAGGGTCTGACCGACACCGGCCGCAACGCCTTGATGCTGCGGGAGCTGGTCGGCGTGCCGGCCGCTCGGCGGACCGCTCGCTACCGGGCGGTGATCGCGATCACCGCGCCCGACGGCCGCGAGGTCGCCATCGAGGGCACGGTGGAGGGCCTGATCCTGGAATCGCCGCGGGGCGACGGCGGCTTCGGCTACGACCCCATCTTCTATTACCCCGCCTTCGGGATGAGCTTCGGCGAGGTCAGCGCGACGGCCAAGCACGCGGTGAGCCACCGAGGCCGGGCCTTGGCCCAGGCGCGGGCGCTCCTACGACGCTGGGCGAGTTGAAGGGGGCGCGAGCCGAAGCGTATACTGCTCGCGCCAGTGGGATCGGGGTGTGGCGCAGCCCGGTAGCGCACCTGCTTTGGGAGCAGGGAGTCGGAGGTTCAAATCCTCTCACCCCGACCATTTTCCCCGGCTTCCGCCGGCCCATGTGGGACCCGCCGCGACAGCCGTCGCGGCCTGAACTCAGACCCGGACGATCGATACCCCGTGCGCGGTCAGCCAGCCGCTGACCTTCGTCCAGGTCTCCGGCTCCCGCTGCTGCCACGCCTCCACGCTCCGCTGAGGTATGACCAGGCGGGTGTGCCGGTCGCGCGCCGCTTCCACGAGGCGCGCGAGGTCGGTCCGTGAGGACCGGAGCTCGCTGAGCAAGTCTTCCGCCGTCATGTTGCGCTCCCGAGGCAGAGGACGATCGTCGTCGATCCCGCTGCTGATGGTCGATGGTGCCGAGCCGGTGTGAATGATGAGCGCAGCCTATCGTGGGGGCCCGGGCCTGTCAACCCACATCTTGTGCTTACCTAAAACAGCCTGCCGGACGGCCCGCCTGGGCGACTCTGCGGTGCGGATTCCGGCGCACGACGGGCGCGGGCGACAGGATCTCCAACACGATGACGCGAGTGGGCAGCGGCCGAACCTCGCCCGGACATACACCGCGTGCGACGTGGTGCCCGAGCTGATGTTCGTTCGTGACAATCTCACGTTCAGGGCAATCGATGCGGTCACCGACCCACTCCCGCCCGGCGATCTCGTCATCGTGAGGCAGGTGTTTCAACATCTTCGCAACGATCAAATCCAGGCCATTCTGAGGAAGTTCGCGCGCTACCGCACCTGGATCATCAGTGAACACGTCTCCAGCAGCAGCTTCTGCCCAATCTGGACATACTGTCGGGCCCGGACACTAGGCTATCTGTCGGTTCCGGGGTGGTCATCACCCAGTAGCCGTTCTCGGTGAGGCCGCGACATTCTGAAGTGCTTAGCGAAGTGCACGTGAAGGGCGGCGTCATCCGAGCGCAGGCGTATTCATTCTAGGGTCGGAGGCACTCACGCGGAGCGGGCCCGCCGGCACGAACGTCTTGCGGTGGAGCGTTTGGCCGGCGTGCGCCTGAGCGGGACCAGCTCGTAAAGCCCGGTGAATGCGAGCAATGGTCTGGTGTATCGTAGCTACCTTCCGCGCCTGTAGCTCAGTTGGATAGAGCATCGGCCTTCTAAGCCGAGGGTCGGGGGTTCGAATCCCTCCAGGCGCGCCATTCCATTACAGGCACTTACGAGCCACGATCAGCCAGCCGGGGTCCTCTGCGAAGGTGCAGTGCCGGAATCAGTGCCGGATTCTATGGAATCCGACTTCTCCGGTAGGCGAGCAGGGCCACGGCGATTGACAATTCCTGGGGGTATAGCTCAGACTCTTCGCGGTCGCAATCCAGCCGTTCCGTCGCTCGGGCCCGCTCCAAGGGGCTCCCTCCGCCTCGGGTGAAGACCGGGTGCTACCTGTCGTGTCGACGGCGGGGTTCGCGCCCGGTAGTAGTTAACGTTCCACTGGCGGTACGCGGAGTACACGACGATGCTTTTCCTCACGAAGTGGACGGTGCTTCCTGGCAAGCGAGACGAGGCGGTCAAGCGGTTCATGGAGACGGGGGCGCCTCCTCCGACGGGCGTCAAGATGCTCGGTCGGTGGCACACGCTGGGCGAACTCGGTGGCATCACGATGGCGAGCGCCGACGACGCCACGTCGCTGTACGGCTGGATGTACCAGTGGTCGGATCTGCTGGAGTTCACGGTCGTGCCTGTGATTGAGGACGCCGACGCAGCCAAAATTCTGTCCCAGAAGAAGTAGCAGCAGGTTAGAAGCGCGCGGTGGGCCGTTGAAAGCCCACCGCGCTGCTTCCGGTAGTGGTCCAGCCGAACGCTCAATGGTGCCACCCAGTCTGCCATCAGTCCTACTCCACCCAACCGTCGCGGTGAAAGGACTGGTGTTCCTCGCTCGACTGCGTGGGGTCGATTTTCGGAAGGGCGGTCACTCTTCCAGTTTACGAGGCGGGAGAACCCTCGGGGCTCCACGGGATGGACCGTACTGGCCCCGCAGTCGGAAGATAACCCAAACGCACCCGGCTTCGCAGTCGGTGACAGCGCATGACTTCTTTGTTGGCCCACTTCTAAGCCGAGGGTCGGGGGTTCGAATCCCTCTAGGCACGCCACCTCTTGGCGGACCGCTCGTGGCGAGAGCCCCGCACTCAGCCGGTGGTTACGCGTGCTGATCACGCCGCGGCCGTTCGAAGAAGGCCCGACGTCGTGATCGCTCCAGGACGGCTCGGACGCGCCCAGTCGCCTCCAGCACCGGGGGGTGGCAAGACACCCCTCGCGAGTGGCGAGTGCCCGTCCGTGTCACTCGCGACGAGTGCCCAGCGGGGATCTCCCGTCCAGTGCCAAGAGGCCGGCCCTTAGGGCACCATTCTTCCGCACGACCCTACGCCTGCCCTAAGCCTGATCACCGCAGCTAAACCCGCGAAAATGAGTGTATTACCTGGAGTACCCATGTGCACGATTTGCACGAAAATCTACGCAGCTGAACCCTAGATTGCAGTGGTATGCCATTTGGTAACACACCTAAGAGTCGGCCCTCACAAGCCTTTCTTGCAGTCCACAGTGGCTCTGGACTTGCAAACCTTTCCCTATGGCGATTCGTTTGCCCTGAGCCTTCAGCTCGCTCAGTCGGTCGCGACCTAAAAACCATCGAGCCCATGAGCGTCCGTCCGAGCGACGAAGGCGAACCAATCGCCATCATTGGCCTAGGCTGCCGGTTTCCGGGAGCCACAGGCCCGGCCGCCTTCTGGTCGCTGCTCGCGCGTGGTGGTGACTCCGTGGGCGTGCTACCGCCCGACCGCCAGCTCGCCACCGCTCGGGCGGTGCGCGGCGGATTCCTCGAGCACATCGATCGCTTCGATGCCCGGTTCTTCGGAATCTCGCCGCGCGAGGCCGATCGTCTCGATCCCCAGCAGCGGCTGCTCCTCGAGGTGACATCGGAGGCGCTCGACGACGCGGGCCTCCCCTCGCGAGCGCTGGATGGCAGCAACACCGGCGTGTTCGTCGGCATGTGGATCAACGACTACGAGGCGAGGATGTTCGCGGAGACGGGTCGGGTCGATTTCCACATGACCACCGGCAGCGGTCGCTACACCGCCTCGGGACGCCTGTCCCACCTCCTAGGGCTACGCGGGCCGAGCATGACCGTGGATACCGCGTGCTCCTCGTCGCTCGTGGCGGTGCATCTCGCGTGTCAGAGCCTCTGGACCGGCGAGAGCGATATCGCGATCGCGGCCGGGGTGAACGTGATCCTGCAGCCGCACATCACCGTGGCGTACTCGCAGGCCCGGATGCTGTCCGCGGACGGACGCTGCAAGTTCGGCGACGCGTCCGCGGACGGATACGTGCGCAGCGAAGGGGTCGGAGTCGTGGTGCTCAAACGACTCTCACGCGCCCGCGCCGACCGCGACACGATCCATGCGGTGATCCTGGGCAGCGCGGTCAACAACGACGGCCACACCGGCGGCTCGCTCGGCACGCCGGGCCGCTCGGGTCAAGAAGATCTTCTGCGCGCCGCCTACCGCCGCGCCGGGATCGCGCCGACCGCGGTGCAGTACGTCGAGGCGCACGGCACGGGAACCCGAGCGGGCGACCCGGTCGAGCTCGCCGCCCTGGGTTCGGTCCTGGGGCGAGGGCGCGGGGGAGCGCAGCCGTGCTTCGTGGGCTCGGTGAAGACGAACATCGGCCACACCGAGGGCGCTGCCGGCATCGCCGGGCTCATCAAGGTGGCGCTGGGCCTCGAGCACCGAGTGATCCCGGCGAGCCTTCATTGTGACGTCCCGACGCCCGAGGTGCCGTGGAGCGATCTGGGAGTCGCCATCGTCCGCGACGCGATGACATGGCCGGAGGAGGGACGTCCGCTCGCGGGCGTCAGCTCGTTCGGCATCGGGGGTACCAACGCCCACGTCGTGCTCGCGGCGGCACCGAGCGACGGGGACGCGGCTCGCGTGGCCCTGCCCCCGGCGGACGCTTCGAGGGAATACGTGCTCCCGCTGTCCGCCCGGAGCCCCGAGGCGCTGCGCGAGCTCACGACCAGTTACCTCGCCCACCTGACAGATCTCGATCGGGAGGACATCCGCGACGTCTGCTTCACGGCGGCCGTTCGGCGCAGCCACCACGACCATCGGCTCGCGGTCGTCGGCTCGGATCGAGAGCAGCTCGTGACGCGGCTCGACGCGCTCCTCCGCGCGGGGTCGGCGTTGAGTATCGTCGCGCCTCGCGGGGCCGCACGCGCCTCTCGGGTCGCCTTCGTGTTCCCGGGCCAGGGCTCGCAGTGGATCGGCATGGGGCTCGGTCTCGCGGCGACGGAGCCGGCATTCGCGCGGGCGCTCGAGGGCTGCGATCGCGCCATCGCCGCCCACGCGGGCTGGTCTCTCCTCGAGGAGCTGCGGGCGGCCGACGGGTCGCGCCTGGATCGGATCGACATCGTCCAGCCAGCCCTCTTCGCGATCCAGGTCGCGCTCGCCGAGCAGTGGCGAGCCTGGGGGATCGAGCCGGTGGCGGTGGTCGGGCACAGCATGGGTGAGGTGGCGGCGGCCCACGTGGCGGGGGCTCTCGACCTGGATGCGGCGGCGCGCGTGATCTGCACGCGCAGCGCGCTGCTCCGCCGCATCAGCGGCCGCGGCGCGATGGCGTTGGTCGAGCTCTCGTCGGACGATCTTCATGAGCGGCTGCGCGGCCGGGAAGACCGACTGTCGATCGCGGTGTGCAACAGCGATCGGTCGACGGTGGTGGCCGGCGAGGTGGGGGCCCTGGAGGAGCTGCTCTCTCGGCTCGACCGGGACGGGGTGTTCTGCCGTCCGGTGAAGGTGGACGTGGCCTCGCACAGCCCGCAGGTGGACCCACTGCGCGAGGATCTCCTGCGCGGCCTCGCCGGTCTCACCGCGGCCGAGACGCGGATCCCGATGTGCTCCACCGTCACCGGCGGCCTCATCGAGGGCGCGGAGCTCGGTGCCGGGTACTGGATGCGGAACCTCCGCGAGACGGTCCAGTTCGCGGCGGCGGTCCGGCGGCTTCGGGAGGACGGCTGCGACACGTTCATCGAGATCAGCCCTCATCCCGTCTTGCTGCCCGCGATCGAGCAGGGGCTCGCGACCGGCCGACCCGGCCTGTGCTTGCCTTCGCTCCGACGCGAGGAGCCGGAGCGGGCGACGATGCTCGAGTCGCTCGGCACGCTCTACTCCTCCGGCTACCCGGTGGACTGGGGCCGGCTCTACCCGACGGCCGGCCGCTGCGTCACCTTGCCGGCCTATCCGTGGCAACGCGAGCGTTTCTGGTATCCCATCGCCCCGGCGGGCGGCGCGAACCGCCGCGTGGGTGCGGGCGCTCATCCGATACTCGAGGAGCACATCGTGTCCTCGGCCGACCCGGGGACTCACTTCTGGCAGGGCCGCCTCGACCCCATCCAGACGCCGTGGTTGCTCGAGCACCGCGTGCACGGGGTGGCGGTGCTCCCGGCCAGCGCGATCGTGGAGATGGCCCTCAGCGCGGGGGCCGCTGCCTTCGGTTCCGGGTCGGCAGGCGTGACGGATGTCCGACTGGACACGCCTCTGGCGATTGCCGCCGACGAGACACGGACATTGCAGCTCGTGGTCACCTCCTCCGGATCGGGTGCCGCGACCTTCCGGCTCGCAAGCCGTGAGGCTGGGGCCGGGCCCTCGAGTCGGTGGATCGTACATGCGAGCGGTGGCCTTCGAGACGGCGGAGCGCTCAACGCCACGACCACCACGATGACCCCCGGCGATGGCGCCACGAGCGAGGCGACCGGTCAGGCGCACTACGAGTCGATGAGCCGGCGCGGTCTCGAATATGGAGCCGCCTTCCAGGGTGTCGCCTCGCTCTCGCGGCACGGCGCGGTCGTCGTCACGCGCCTGCGCTCGACCGATGCGGTTGTCGAAGACGCCGGCCGCTACGCGGTGCATCCCTGCCTCCTCGATGCGGCGCTGCAGGGCGTGATCGCGGCGCTCGAGGTTACTCCCGCCACCGCGACGGCCACCTATGTACCGGCTTCGATCGACCGTGTGGTCGTTCACGGCGGCCCGGCCTTCGAGAAAGAGCTTCGCTGCCGGGTGACGGTGCGGAGCATGGGTCCCGACGACGCGCTCGTGGCGGACGTCGTGGTCGACGATTCCGCGGGGCACGTGGTCCTCGAAGCGGACGGGGTGCGCGTCGTGCCGCTGGCCCGACCCGATACCGATCTCGACCGGTGCACGTTCGAGATCCGGTGGCATCGGCAGTCGACCGCGGTGAGCGAGCAAGCCGAGGCGCCGGGACACTGGATCGTCCTGGCCGATCGTGCGGGCGTGGGCGAGCGGCTCGCGCGCCGGCTCACCGAACGTGGCGCGCGTTGCTCGGTGGTGACCCCCGGATCGGGCGATCTCGAAGCACGTCTAGCCGCTACGGGGCCCGTACAGGGAATCGCGTACCTCCAGGGGCTCGACGCCGAGCCTCTGGCCCCCGATGCGCACGAGGCGATCACCGAATCGACGGCGGTACAGGGAATGGCGGCGCTCGTCAAGGCTCTGGCGGTGGACGAGTCGGCGGTGCGGCCACGCATCGTGCTGGTGACGGCCGGACTGCAGGAGATCGCGTCCGCGGCCGGGCGTATCGCCCTCGAACAGGCCCCACTGTGGGGCGCCGGGGCGGTCCTGGCGAGGGAGCATCCCGACCTGCGGCCGCAGCGGATAGACCTGAGCGGTGAGCCGAGCGGCGAAGAGCTCGATGGCCTCGCCCTCGAGTGCGTCCGACCAGACGGCGAGGGGCAGATCGCGCTGCGGGGCCGCGACCGCTACGTGGCGAGGCTCGAGCGCGTCGCCCCCGCATCCGAAGCGGCCGAGGAAGCGCCGTCGGTTCCGGCAGGGTCGACACCGTTCCAGGCCCGGGCCTCGGCGATCGGCACTCTCGACGGCCTGCGGCTCCGGCCGCTCGTGCGACGCCCGCCCGGAGCGGGCGAGATCGAGATCGAGGTGTGCGCCGCCGGCCTCAACTTCCGGGACGTGCTTTCGACGCTCGGCAGTCTGCCTGGATACCCTGACGGAATCGGGCCCATCGGGATGGAATGCGCGGGCCGCGTGGTGGCCGTGGGCCCGGGCGTCGAGAGCCCGAGGGTCGGCGACGAGGTGATCGCGATCCCCTTCGACTGTCTGGGCACCCACGCCATCGCCGACGCGCGGCTGGCGGTGTCGAAGCCGGCTCACCTCGAGGACGCGGTGGCGGCCACCCTGCCGATCGCGTTCCTGACCGCGTCGTACGCGCTCGAGCACCTGGCCCGGATGCAGGCGGGCGACCGCGTGCTGATCCACGCCGCGGCCGGCGGGGTGGGCCTGGCCGCGGTGCAGCTCGCCCGACGGGCCGGCGCCATCGTGTTCGCCACCGCGGGGAGCCCGCGGAAGCACGAGCACCTCCGCGCGCTCGGAGTCGAGCACGTTCTCGACTCGAGGTCGCTGTCCTTCGCGAGAGAGGTCATGGCGCTCACGGGTGGGGCCGGCGTGGACATCGTCCTGAACTCGCTGGCCGGCGAGGCGGTCGCCGCTGGCCTCTCGGCGCTCGCTCCGTACGGACGATTCGTGGAGATCGGCAAGCAGGACATCTACCAGAACGCGCCAATCGGGCTGGGCCCATTCCGGAACAATCTGTCCTTTGCCGCGCTCGATCTCGAGCGCCTGTGCCGGGAGCGACCGAGCGTCGTCGGAGCCTTGCTGGCGCGTCTGATGGAGCGCGTCGCCGTCGGAGAAATCCAGCCTCTTCCGGTGCGCGTGTTCCCGATCGGCGAGGTATCCGATGCCTTCCGCTACATGGCGGAGGCGCGCCATATCGGGAAGATCGCCCTCTCGCTCTCGCAGTCGGCTGCGGCCGTGGCCCCGCTGACTGCGGCCGCGTCGGCGATCCGATCCGACGGGACGTACCTGATTACCGGGGGCCTGGGCGCGCTGGGGCTTGCGATGGCGCGCGCACTGGTTGACGCCGGCGCGCGGCACGTCGCGCTGCTCGGTCGTCGCGCACCCGGCGCCGAGGCGCACCGAATCATCACCGCGCTCGAGCAGGCCGGGACCGACGTGGTGACGATCCAGGCCGACGTCGCGGCGCCCGGACCGATGGCGACCGCCCTCGAGGCCCTGCGTCGTCGGATGCCGCCTCTGCGAGGAGTGATTCACGCTGCGGGCGTGCTCGACGACGCGACGCTCCTCCGGATGGAGCTCGGCCAGATCCGGGCGGTCATGGCACCCAAGGCCGCCGGAGCGTGGGTCCTCCACACGCTGACCGAGTCGGACCCGCTCGACTTCTTCGTCCTGTGCTCGTCGGTTTCCCCCCTCCTGGGCCTGGCCGGCCAGGCGAGCTACGCGGGGGCCAACGCGTTCCTGGATGCGCTGGCGCGGTATCGGCGGAGCCTCGGCCGCCCCGCGATCAGCATCGGCTGGGGCCCGTGGAGTGACATCGGGCTCGCCGCCGCGCGTCGCGATCGCGGGGCGCGCCTCGAAAGGGTAGGACTCGGAAGCCTATCCCCCGAGCAGGGTGTGCAGGCTTTCACCGCGATGCTCGGAAGCGACCGCACCCATCAGGCGATCATGATCTTCGACGCCGAGGCCTGGAGCGTGGCACGTGGCGGAGCGCCCGATCCCTTCCTCGGCGCGCTCGTGCGCCCATCGGCGGCGCGCCCCGACGCGGGCGGCGCCGCACTGCCGGACGTGTTGAGAGCCGCCCCGGGCTCCGCCCGGCTCGGGATGCTCCGGGCGCACCTGACGGCGCGGGTCGCGCGGATTCTGCGCCTGGAGCCGGCACGAGTCGACGCGGAGGCCCCTCTCAAGAGTCTCGGCCTCGATTCACTGATGACGCTCGAGCTACGAAACCGGCTCGAGGCGGACTTCGGGTTGCGCCTGTCGGCCACGCTCGTGTGGAACTACCCGACGGTTGCCGCGCTGGTTGGCCACATCGCCGAGGCGCTCGACCTCGTCGTCGATGCGCCGCGGGTGGAGGCGGCGCCGACGACCGAACGGGTCGACCCGGAGACCGAGGGCCTGTCTCGGGACCAGGTGGGCGCGCTGCTGGACGAGGAGCTGGCGCGGGTGAATCGACTGCTCGGAGGCGGACCGGAGCCGGGTCATGAGTGAGCCGAGCGGCGACCAGCTGCGGCAGGCGCTCGACGCCCTGGCGAAGATGCGCGCCCGTCTCGAAGCGGCGGAGCGCGCGAAAACGGAACCCATCGCCATCGTGGGTATCGGCTGCCGACTCCCGGGCGGCGTCCGCGACGCCGCGTCGTTCTGGGCTCTGCTCGCCAAGGGCGTCGACGCGGTCACCGAGGTGCCGGCCGATCGCTGGGACGCGGCGGCGCTCTACGATCCCGATCCTCGAGCCCGCGGCAAGATGAGCACGCGCTGGGGAGCGTTCCTGGGCGAGATCGATGGCTTCGATGCCGCGTTCTTCGACATCTCGCCGCGCGAGGCCGCCCGCATGGATCCCCAGCAGCGCCTGCTCCTCGAGGTGGCGTGGGATGCGCTCGAGGATGCGGGCCAGAATCCCTCTCGACTGGCCGGAAGCGCGGCGGGGGTCTTCGTCGGGGTCCACAGCCACAGCAACGACTACTGGACGCTCCAGGCCGAGAACCCTGCGGGCCTCGATGCCTACGCGGGCACCGGGACGTCGCATAGCGTGCTCGCCGGACGGCTCGCGTACCTGCTCGATCTCCGCGGGCCGAGCCTTGCTATCGACACCGCCTGCTCGTCGTCCCTCGTGGCGGTCCACCTGGCCGTTCAGGCGCTCCGGACCGGCGAATGTGACGTGGCCCTCGCGGCCGGCGTGAACGTGATCCTGTCACCCGAGTTCACGGTCGCCGCTTCCCGCATGCAGATGCTGGCCGCCGACGGTCGCTGCAAGGCCTTCGACGAGCGCGCCGATGGTTTCGTGCGCGGCGAGGGCTGCGGTGTGGTGGTGCTCAAGCGCCTCGCCGACGCCGTCGCGGCCGGAGATCCGATCCGGGCGGTCGTCCGCGGATCGGCGGTGAACCAGGACGGCCGCACGAACGGGCTGACCGCGCCCAGCGGGCGCTCGCAGGAAGCGCTGATCCGCCGCGCGCTCCATCAGGCCGGTGTCACGCCCGAGGAGCTCGGGTACGTGGAGGCGCATGGGACCGGGACGCCGCTCGGCGATCCCATCGAGATGGAGGCGCTCGGCGCGGTGCTCGGATCGGGCCGCGCCGCGCCGTGCCTCGTCGGGTCGGTCAAGACGAACCTGGGACACCTCGAGGGTGCGGCCGGCATCGCGGGGCTCATCAAGACGGTGCTGGCGCTCCAGCACGGATCGGTGCCGGCGCACCTGCACTTCCGCCGCCTGAACCCCCACATCAGCATGCCGCCGACCCTCGCCATTCCGACGTCACTCGGCCCGTGGCCGGCCGGGCGTGGCCGGCGCTGTGCGGGCGTGAGCTCGTTCGGCTGGTCGGGCACGAACGCGCACGTGGTGCTGGAGGCAGCGCCGCCCGTGGTCGATGCACCGCCTGCCGCAGCCCGGGACGCGGTCCTGCTGCCGCTCTCTGCACGGAGCGCGCCGGCGCTCGCCGCGCTCGCGCGGTCGTATTCCGGGGCGCTGGCGGGTGCGGATCGGCTCGAAGACCTCGTCTACACCGCGGCCGTGCGGCGGGCGCATCACGAGCACCGGCTGGCAGTCGTCGGCCGCTCGGCGGACGGGCTGCGGGAAGCGCTGACCGAGTACCTCGCGCGGGGATCACATCCGGCGGTGATCGCCGGGCGGAACCGGAAGGCGTCGGCGCCGGTCGCCTTCGTCTTCCCGGGCCAGGGCTCCCAGTGGCCGGGGATGGGGCGCCGCCTGCTCGTCCAGGAGATGGTCTTCCGCGAGAGTCTCGAGCGGTGTGACGAGGCGATCCGGCGAGAGGCCGGCTGGAGCGTGGTCGAGCGGCTGACCGTGGTCGATCGCGAGCTCGACGGTATCGACGAGGTGCAGCCGGCGCTCTTCGCGGTGAGCGTCGCGCTGGCCGCCCTCTGGCAGTCGTGGGGGATTCAGCCGGGTGCGGTCGTCGGGCACAGCCTGGGGGAGATCGCCGCCGCGCACGTCGCGGGCGCGCTCGATCTCCCGGACGCGGCCCGGGTGATCTGCCGTCGGAGCCACTTGCTCCGCCGGCTGAGCAGTCGCGGGGCGATGGCCGCGGTCGACCTCCCGCTCGAGGAAGCACGCGCCGCCCTTCAAGGCTTCGAGGACCGCCTCGCAGTCGCGGTCAGCAACGGGCCGCGCTCGACCGTGATCTCGGGCGACCCGGTTGCGCTCGAGACGGTGCTCGTCCGGCTCCGGGAGCGCAACGTCTTCGCCCGGCTGGTCAAGGTGGACGTCGCTTCCCACAGCCCGCAGGTCGACGAGATCACCCCCGATCTGCTACGGGACCTCGCCGGGATCCGGCCGCGGACTGGAACCGTGCCGATCTACTCGACCGTCACCGGCCGCTTGATCGATGGCGCGACCCTCGACGCCGCCTACTGGACGCGCAACGTCCGGCAGCCGGTGCTCTTCGGCCCCACGATGGAGCAGGCGATGGAGGCCGGCTTCACCACTGTCCTCGAGGTCAGCCCGCACCCGATCCTGGTCACCGCGGTGGAAGGCACCGCCCAGCACGTCGGCCGGCCAGCGGTGGTGCTGTCGTCCCTGCGTCGCGATCACGACGAGATGACCGAGCTGCTCACCTCGCTCGGACGGCTCCACTGTCAGGGCTCGCCGGTGAATTGGTCCGCGCTCCAGACCTCCGGAGCACGCGCGGTGTCCCTGCCGAACTATCCGTGGCAGCATCGACGGTTCTGGATCGAGGCCGCGGCCGACCGGCCCGCTCTCGAGCGGACGGCGCGGGGTAGCCGCCGGCCGAGCCCGGACTGGCTCTGGCGTCTCGCGTGGCGACCCGAACCGCGCCCGGCGGATTCGGTGCCGCAGGTCGGGCGCTGGCTGCTGCTCGCGGACCGGAGTCCGGTCTCCCGCGCGCTGCGAGTCGAGCTCGAGAAGCGCGGGAACCGGGTCGTCGCAGTTCACGCGGGCCCCCGTTACACGATGTCGCCGGATGGCGAGTTCACGGTCGATCCGGAGCGGCCCGACGATTTCCGACGTCTGCTCGAGGAGACGGGCGAGCCGGGTGAAGCGTGGGCGGGCACCGTGCACCTCTGGGGGCTCGATGCGGGAGCATCCGGGGGCCACGATGGTGGGCCCGCGACCAATGCGAATCGCGCCTGCATCGGCGCGCTCCATTTGGTCCAGGCACTCGGCGCGTCGAGCCAGTCGACCGGCGGCCGGCTGTGGATCGTCACGCAAGGGGCCCAGGCGCTTGGCGCCCCGCGCGCATTGACTCTTGCGCAGGCACCGCTCTGGGGCCTGGGCCCCGTCGTGGGGGTCGAGCATCCAGCCCTGTGGGGTGGCCTCGTCGACATGGATTCGGCGGTCGGTCCGGACGCCATTGGCTCGCTCGCCGACGAGATCTCCAGCCGTGCCCTCGGCGAACGTGTCGCCTTCCGTGACGGATGCCGGTACGTCGCCCGGCTCGAGCATGCCGAGGTGGCCGAAGCCGCGGATCCGCTGCGCCTCCGGCCAGATCGGGCCTACGTGGTCACGGGCGGCCTGGGAGGGATCGGGAGGCGGCTCGCGCAATGGCTGGTCGCTCGAGGCGCGCGACATCTCGTCCTGCTCGGCCGCCATGCCTCCGCTGACACGGCCGCCGACCTCGTCCAGGTACTCGAGGCAGCGGGGGCGCGGGTCATGGTGGATCGGGCCGACGTCGCCAACGGTGACGACCTCGCGGCCCTGCTCGATCGGATCCCGCGAACCCTGGCGCCGGTCGGCGGCATCCTTCACGCGGCGGGTGTCCTCGATGACGGGATCATCGGTCGACAGGACGCCGCACGCTTCGCCGCGGTGATGGCCCCGAAAGTGGCGGGCGCGTGGAACCTGCACGAGCTGACGCGCGAGCTCGGGCTCGAGTGCTTCGTCATGTTCTCCTCGGCGGCGGCCATTCTCGGTACGCCGGGACAGGCCGCGTACGCGAGCGG
>Ga0134127_10001291_pt1 | contig 18900 bp, 14 predicted proteins | sample KB31753_FD_96459 | JGI IMG/M metagenome (GOLD analysis project Ga0134127, IMG submission 96459) | Terrestrial soil microbial communities with excess Nitrogen fertilizer from Kellogg Biological Station, Michigan, USA - KB3-175-3 | ecosystem: Environmental > Terrestrial > Soil > Unclassified ... | reverse complement strand
CCCTTTCCTGCTCCCACGTATCACGGTCGCGCACTGTTACTGATTCATCCTCCAGTGATTGGTGATCCACGGTGACACAAAAGGGAGTACCAATCTCGTCCTGCCGTGCGTAAAGTTTTCCGATGCCGCCTGTGTCGTCGTAAACCGCGCGCAGTGTTGGCTGGAGTGAACGCTTGATCGCCTTCGCCATGCCCACAATCTCCGGCTTATTCTTCGCGAGCGGAAGAATCGCGGCCTTGATCGGAGCCAGAGATGGGTTGAGCTTAAGAATCACGCGCGTCTCGCCCTTGTCATTCGTCTTCTCCGAGTAAGCATCCATCAGGAGCGCGAGTACAGTTCGATTAACTCCCGCGGCCGGCTCAATCACATAGGGATAGAAACGCTCCTTTGTAGCTTCGTCGAAGTAGGACAGATCCTCCGTCGAGTCGGGATTCAACCTCTTTCCTTCGGAGTCTTCAGGCTTCTTAGAGTGCGTACGCAAGTCGAAGTCAGTGCGGTTTGCAATTCCCATCAGCTCGTCCCATTGACGCTCTTCCTCATCGCGTTCCGGAAAGAAGCGGTAGTGAATATCAACAGTGCGTTTCGCGTAATGGGCCAACTCCTCCGGCGGCTGTTCATACAGACGGAGGTTCTGAGGGGCAATGCCAAGAGTAAGAAACCAGTTGTGACAGTTATCGATCCATTCCTGGTGGACCTGTTCATCTTCACCCGGCCGCACAAAGTATTCCATCTCCATCTGCTCAAACTCGCGAGTTCGAAAGATGAAATTGCCGGGAGTGACTTCGTTGCGGAACGACTTACCAATCTGCGCCACCCCAAAAGGCAGCTTGCGCCGGCTCGTCGTCAGGATGTTCGCGAAGTTGATGAAGATTCCCTGCGCGGTCTCAGGTCTCAGGTAAACGAGAGAAGACTCATCGTCTTCAGACGTTGCTCCCACATGAGTGCGAAACATGAGATTGAAAGGGCGAGGTTCGGTCCAATCCGAAGCGTCACAGTTTGGACATTTGATATTTGCCAAACTCCCTGACTCGCCACCGCCTCCCGAAGTTTCGTCAACCAGTTTATCGGCACGGTACCGGCTGTTGCATTTCCGGCAGTCAATCAACGGATCACTAAACGTGTCTTCATGGCCCGAATATTTCCACACAAGGCGATTCAGGATGAGCGAAGAATCAAGACCTTCCATGTCGTCCCGCTCATAGACCATCCAACGCCACCAGGCCCGCTTTACGTTGTTGCAAAGCTCGACGCCGAGAGGACCGTAGTCCCAGGCGCTGCCGAGTCCGCCATAAATCTCGGAAGATGGATAAACAAAGCCTCGCCGTTTGGCGAGGGAGACAATCGTTTCAATAGTTGCAGTCATAGGCGACTAATCGTAAATGCGTAACCAGAAATAGTAAACGAGCGATATGGCGTCTAAGATGAGAAAAGAGGAGCGCAGATCACGCTCCTCAAACTCCACCAAATTTCAGATAAGCTCTTCTGTAGTTAGTTACCTGCTCGGTGTCTGAACGTTGACGTCAATTTTTTGTGTACCGCCGCCGAAGAGACGGCCGCGGAAAGCAAAAAGGACCACCGCAACGATGACCACGAAAATCACGAGCACCGCGACAACGCCGGCACTGCCGCCACCACCATTCTCACCCATGAATGCATTCCTCCTGTTAATCGAATCTCGATGGATGGGGGCTTTTAAATAAAGGGGGAGTGCGAGCTAGTTGTTACCACAAGCGCCAGGAACTCTCAAGTCTCAACTCAGTCTCAGGTCTCAGGTCTCAAGTTTCAGGTTTCAAGTTTCAAGTTTCAGGTCTAAGGGCTGGCGGCTGGGCTCAAACAAAAAAGTCTCAAGTCTCGAAACTTGAGACTAGAGACTTGAGACTTGAGATCTGGGATTTGAGATCTCAGATTTGAGACTAGTTTCGGCGTCGTGGGCGAGTTGCCGGTTCTGGGGCTGGTCTCACGTCACCGGGTTGTAGCGTGGGTCTTGGCTGCGGAGGCGTAGCGCCACTCGGAACCAACCAGAGCTCGACACAATCCTCTTCCCGGAAACCACCATTCACTACGATGATTCGTGCCGAGTCGATGCCGCGGCGTATCACCAGATAGTCTTTCGCGCGAGCGCTAAGCCGATCGGCCTGTCCAACCCGACTCGTACGGCCACCATAGGCGAAAATGTAAGTCGTGCTTGAAGGATCGTTCTGCAGTTCAACTGCGAGGTTGTCTAGACGAGCTTTCTGATCGTCAAACGAACAACTACAGCAAACGTCAAACTCACGCCCTTCACGTGGCGGGGGAGGTGTGCGCGTTACGTTGGTGGCGGCGTTTGCAAGCTGGCGGCAGGCAGACTCACCCGAACCATCATCAACTGCAAGAATTGCCGTGACCCTCTGATTACCTAATCCTGTCGAATCAACCGCGATCGTGGGAGTCCCCACGCCGCTAAGAATTTTCGCTCCCGCCGGACTGACAGTCCACGTGTAGTTAAGCGGTAATTTTCCGCTATATGTCACGTCAGCCGTATACGTAATGACTTCTCCTTCGTTAACTGTTGCCGGCGCTGAAAGGTTTACCGGATATGGGCAAGGAGACACGGTTGGTGGCAGACCTGGCCGGTAGTTCAGAGCTACACACTTGATGCGACCTGCATCGAGACTGAATTCGCGAGTCCAGCGTTGACCGTCAGGCAAACTGATCACGACGGTGTGCATGCCGGGATCTTTATTCCATGAACGCCAGTCCGTCGTCGTTACTCCTTCGGGCTTGCCATCCAAAGTGATGGGCAATCCTGCAGGGTTAGTCTGAATCTTGATGACTCCATACTTCGTCGGCTTTCGCTTGTTGGCGTAAGCCGTAGAGCCAGGTTGCGCTGCCAAGAACGTGAGTGCAAGCAAAGCAGCAAAGGCAAACTTGCAGGAAGCGAGATATTTGTTCGGGGCTAATGTAAGTTTCATGTTCTTAGCCCTCCTTCGTCGACTCAATCTGCGCGCTTAGCTTTGCCTTCTGATATCGGCGGCGCACACCAACTCCGAAAGCAGCCAATCCTGATCCCAACAACAAGAGAGAACTTGGTTCCGGAACGGCTGGTGGTATTAGGGGATTAATCGAAGGCGACGGGTTTGGAGTCGGAATGGGCGTTGGAGTTACTCTGTCGCAATCTTCGCAGTCATCGTCATGACCTATAAAGAAGAGTGGTACTGCCGCCAGAAAAAGCAGCGGCCACTTTGGGAAGCCGCCGGCAGCTATCGTAACGGCACCGCAATCGCAGATTGTGCCCTCGACATCACCCTGGGCGACTACGACTACAGGGTCTTGAGGAGTCACAATAATTCCGGAAAGTAATGAGTCGGACGTTTGCGGAACTGCGGAGGAATCTACGGTGTTTGAAGTGCCGCGAATGCCATCAGTGGATCCGGATCCCGCGAGGCCGAGCCGGAGGTCAGGTGGGTTTTGATAGCTCCCGATAATCTGAATTACGTCTCTTATTACTACTGGGCCAGCGTGGACCGGCGAACTCGCTAAAAGCAAGACGCTGAGTAGTACGGCAATGGGGCGGAATGCTCGACTGCTCATTGTTTGGAAAAATTCCTCCAAGATGTCTTTCCCTCAGTTAGGTTGGAAAAGACTGTCTTTCTTTGAACCTGGCAAGGGCGATCCTGAAGTCGGTTGTGGAAACTCAGGTGGCTCTGCTGGTGTAAGGAGGAGATGGTTAATGAGTCTGCGTTTCCATTATAGGAGCAAAACCGGCAGACGCAAATTCAAAAGAATAGGGAGGCCTGTGGTCCTCACAAACCTCCCAAAAACCTAATAAGAATTGAATTGCTCTTACTCGGAGTCTCCTGCATTGGCAGCTTCTGCCTTACGCTCCTCGTCGCGCAGAACCGCTTTCCGAGAGAGTTTAATCTTGTTGCCCTCTTTACCAATGCATTTAACGAGGATTTGCTGGCCCTCTTTCAGCTCGTCACGGACGTCTTTGACACGACGGTCTGCGATCTCTGAAATGTGCAACAGGCCATCGGTTCCGGGAAATATCTCCACAAAAGCGCCGAAATCGACGATACGAGAGACTGTTCCGAGGTAGCTTTGGCCAATCTCAGCCTCGGCCGTCAGTCCGCGAATCCTTGCGACTGCCGCCTCCGCAGCGGATCCGCTGGCGGTGGCAATCGAAATGGTTCCATCATCTGAAACGTCGATCTTCGCACCTGTCTCTTCGACTAGCGAGCGGATGATCTTGCCGCCTGGTCCGATGACGTCGCGTATCTTGTCCGGGTTGATTTTGATTTGGATGATGCGCGGTGCGAAAGAGGAAATGTCCTCACGCGGGGCGGCTAGCGCTTGCTCCATCACGTTGAGAATGTGCAACCGGCCCTTCTTCGCCTGCTCCAAAGCTTCGGCCATGATCTGAGCATTGATACCGCCAATCTTAATGTCCATCTGCAGCGCGGTGATGCCTTCCTTGGTTCCGGTGACCTTGAAATCCATGTCGCCGTAATGGTCTTCCGCGCCAGCAATGTCAGTAAGGATGGCGTACTTGTTCCCTTCCATTACAAGACCCATCGCTACACCAGCCACAGGAGCCTTCAGAGGCACGCCGGCATCCATCAGCGAAAGGACGCCACCGCAGACGCTAGCCATCGAGGATGAGCCGTTTGACTCAGTGATGTCTGAAACGATGCGGATCGTATATGGGAATACATTCTCGTCTGGTAACACTGCTTCGATCGCGCGACGCGCAAGTGCGCCATGACCAATCTCGCGACGGCTGGAACCGCCGAAACGTCCAACTTCACCAACTGAGTAATGAGGGAAGTTGTAGTGGAGCAGGAAGCGACGCTTCAGTTCGCCCTTTTCCAGGTCGTCGATGTACTGCTCGTCTTCCTTGGTTCCGAGTGTTGTGGAGACCATTGCCTGAGTTTCACCGCGTGTAAAGAGGGCGGAACCGTGAACTCGCGGCAACCAACCCACTTCGCAGCTGATCGGCCGAATCTCCGAGAACCGGCGACCATCAGGCCGACGTCTCTTGTCGAGAATGTCCTCGCGGAAAATAGTCTCCTTGAGATGATCGAAGATGGCCTTGGCTTGCTGTCGCTGTTCAGCCAAGTCTGCCGGGTACGCATCGACAACTTCTTTCTTCAAATCGTCTACGGCCGAATAGCTGGCGCGTTTTTCTTTGTTCGTAGTGTCGAGAGCTTCGCGCAGTCTGTCGCTGTAGTTGCGCTTGATCTCCTCAAGCATTTCCTCGTTCAGGGTCGACGCCGCAACTTCTCGCTTTTGGATCTCCAGGGCCTTGTAAAGCTCATTCTGCCAGCGACAGAGGCGATTGATTTCCTTGTGCGCAAGCATCAACGCCTCGACCATGATCTCCTCTGAAACCTCTGACGCTCCGGCCTCAACCATAACTATGGCTTCTTCAGTGCCGGCGACAATCAGGTTCAAACGCGATTCGCGGACTTCGTCGTAAGTCGGATTGATGATGTAGCGCCCTTCGATGAGTCCGACGCGGACACCCGCTATCGGGTTCATGAACGGAATGTCTGAAAGGAAAAGCGCGCACGACGCACCGGTAATCGCGATTACGTCGGGGTTGTTGTCTGTGTCAGCGGAAATGACGGTGGCTATAACCTGGGTTTCATTGCGATAGCCTTCGGCGAACAAGGGGCGGCAGGGACGATCAATCAAGCGACAGGTCAAAACTTCTTTCTCATTCGGCCTGCCTTCGCGTCGAAAGTAGTTGCCGGGAATTCGTCCGGCTGCGAATTGTGATTCACGATACTCGACCGTGAGGGGAAAGAAATCGACGCCTTCACGCGGCGTGGATGCGCTGACGGCGGCAACTAGCAACATTGTTTCGCCATAGCTGATGACGACAGCACCGTCGGCCTGCTTGGCTACGCGGCCAACCTCGACAGTCAACTCCTTATCACCAAGCTTAATCGATTCTTTGAGGTACTTCTTAACTGGCATGTCTTTGTCTCCTTCGGGACGATGACGCCTGAACTGTCAGGCGCGCGGGCGTCTCATCCGCCACGCTTTTCTAAAGGGTTAAACTCAATCTTTGACTCTTCTGGCCACGTGAGGTCAGCGATTCAAAGCGGCAAATAAACGTAAAGGCGGCACGAGCCTTAACCGTGAAGCTCATGCCGCCTTTGATTGGAACTCGTAGGCTTAACACGTCTACTTGTTTTGGAGTATCGCCGTCACGTTCGGCATCCTGACAAGTACTTCGATTGACGTGGGTAAAAAACTCGAGATTCGAAGGTTCTCGTTTTCGCTAAACTAGCTGCGTTCCTAACGACGCAGACCCAGTCGGGTCACAACTTCGTGGTAACGCTCGATATCCGTCTTCTTCAAATAGTCCAGCATACTGCGGCGCTGGGAGACCATTTTGAGCAGTCCCCGTCGCGAATGATTGTCTTTCTTGTGTGTCTTGAAATGCTCAGTGAGTTCGTTGATTCGCTTGCTCAGCAAAGCCACCTGAACCTGGGGTGAACCTGTATCGGCCTCGTGGGTACGGAAGTCGGTTAATATCTGCGCTTTTGTCTCTTTTGCTAACGACACTACTTAAAATGATCCTCCTCGGCAGCAGTAAATCCGGCTAAAGTCCGGCAACCGCTAAACTTAAAAAGCGGTTCAGCCTAACATGCGACTTTGGGGACTGTCCAGCGAGGGTGCTTTGTGAAGGTTTTCTAAGGGGTGAAATGGCTTGAATTACTCAGGTTGGGGCGGTTCCAGGTTGAATGTCAGCTCATCGGGATGTCGGTAGTGCTGAACTTTGTCGCGGTCGTAGCTTCCGGAATGGTGACAATGGGGACAATTGAGGTTGTAGCCACCCACCAGGTCTGACGTGCCTTCGCTGGGGTCCTGAAACACCGGAATTCGTTTCTGGCACGCGGAGCAAAACACCGTGAGATACCACTCCCCCGGGACAAACACCTTGAGCATAGCGAGAACAGCTTACTCCTCTGTGTCTGCACGCTAACGTACATTCATCTGGTCTTCCGGTCTAGCGTATTCCCCCGGTTATGCCCCCATCAGTCCATTTGCTAACATCTGCAAATCCAACCTGACCAAAGAGGAACCATGACGACGTCGAAAACACGGATCGTGATCGTTGGTGGCGGTATCGGAGGACTTTTCACCGCCCTCGAGCTGGCCGGTGAAGGTGAGGTCACTCTCGTTACAGACGAGGACCATTTTCTGTTCACGCCGATGCTCTACGAATACCTCAGCGGTGAGGTTGAGGATTGGCACATAGCCCCAAAATATAGCGAGCTGCTCGACTCGCGCGTGAAATACCTCGCCGGGCAGGTTAACTCAGTCGACCTACAGTCCCGACAGGTCAGCCTGAACAAGTCCGCCGAAAAACTATCGTACGACATTCTCGTGCTCGCTGTCGGCGGAGTTACGAATTACGCCGGAGTCGAGGGAGCGGAAGAATTTGCGATCCCCTTTCGCAAGATTGCTCATGCCGACTTGCTACGCCAGAGAATGGTTGATGCGCTCGATCACGTCCCGCCAAATCTGCCACCGCAGGACACCCGCCGCGCGCTCACCTTTGCAGTTGTCGGAGCGGGTGCGAGCGGGGTCGAACTTTCAACCAAGATGGCTGACCTGCTGCGGGATGCTTTTGAACGACGGGCACTAACCGGCGAGCCGCGGGTCCTTGTGATCGAAATGGGTGACAAGGTCGTCCCCGGAATGGGCGAGCAGATTCGAGAGTACGTCACTGATGCGCTCGCTCAGTCGCGGGTTGAAGTGCACACGCTCACACGCGTGGTGCGAATGACAGAGAAGACTCTGACTTTCGAACACGCTGGTCAGGAGACCGAAATTGAAACCGCGGCGGTTGTCTGGGCGGGCGGTGTTCGCATGAATCCGTTGGTCGAGAATCTGAGCGTTCCGAAAACGCCACGGGGGCTGATCATCATCGAGCCAACCTTGCAGGTTCGCGAACATGAAAACGTCTTCGCGCTCGGAGATATTGCTTATTATCCCGATGCGACTCCCACGCTTGCAGGGACAGCGCAACTCGCTTTTCAGCAAGCAACCCTCGCCGCTCGCAACATCGGAGCATTTATCAAAGGCGGCAAACTTCAAACCAAGCACTTCGAGGAGTTGGGTGAGGCCATGAGCCTGGGAACCGAACGGGCGGCCGTGCTCGCAGGCGGCAAAGCGTTTGGCGGACCAATCGCTCGACAGGCAAGGTTTGCGATGTACACTTCCAGGCTCCCAACCTGGCATCATCGTTTGCGCGTTGGCGCAAGCTGGTTTTTTGAAGGAACTGATCCGCGCCCCCTGCTTCCCCTGGGATTTCAACGAAACGATTAGGTCCACGGGGTTCCCCCAACACTCCCCCGTCAGCAGAAAGCTTATGATTCAATCGGCTCGCGCCCGAGTTCTCTTGGTCAGCGTCGCGGCGATCGCTTCGATCACGGTCGTCGCCTGCGTGGTTTGGATTCTGCAAAAACGGTCCGGCTATTACACCCAGGAAAGAACCGCCGCTCCTGTGGAGACGACGCGGCCGTCAAACTCTTTGCCGAAGGTTCCTGCGGAAGCACTGTCCGCGCCACCCACATCAACACCGGTAACACCGCCCCCGCCTCCGCCTGAGTTATCTGAAGTCGCCACGAACGCAAGTCCCGCTCCCACGCCGCCCGACGCAGCAGCATCTCTCTCATTGGATCCGAGCTACGTGGGCCGTCTCAACTTAATAACTCCGGTCGCTGGAGTGAAACCGCAGCAGCTATTGGACACTTTTAGGGATGCGCGTTCTGAAGGGCGTGTGCATGACGCGATCGATATTCCAGCCGCAGCCGGAACTCCGGTTTTGGCGGCAGCTGACGGTGAAATCGTTAAGTTGTTCCAGAGCGAGCGAGGCGGGACCACGATCTATCAACTGAGTATGGATAAAAAGTTGATTTTCTATTACGCCCACTTGCAGCGCTACGCAGATGGATTGATTGTCGGTAAGGTTGTGCGACAGGGGGAAGTGATTGCATATGTAGGCGACACGGGAAATGCGGGTGCCGGAAACTACCATCTGCATTTTTCCGTCGCAATCGTCCGTGACCCAAAGCGCTACTGGGAAGGCTTCAACATCAATCCTTATCCCCTTTTGCGAAAATGAACAAAGTGAAAATAACTTGAACGTTAATGTCGTATTAATGCATCTATGAACAGCGATCCACGAAAGGATCGAATCGTCACGAAGATGTTTGTTGCTGTGAAAAATCTGACTTCTGACCACTGACCACTGACCATGATCACTGACTACTGAATCAAAGGGGAACCATGAAACTCAAGCCAATACTTTTTGCGATAGCGGTGCTCGCCTTGGCACTCGCAGGCCTTTCCTGTGTGAATCAGCCCGCGGGCAACTCAAACACGATCGTCCAGACCAGCCCGTCGCCAGTTGCCTCTCCTGCATCGGCAACCTCGGCTGCGACTCAAGCGGTCACTGTGCCTGTGACTTTGCCCGTGCTGGATGCGCTTTTTACTGACGACGCTTTCAAAGCCGAGCTCAAGGCAAAGCTCCAACTTACTGACGAGCAGATTACTAACCTGCGCAAGATCGCCTCAGACGAGGTCGGTAAGCTTCGCGAGGGGAATGCCGAACCAACCGAAGGCGCAGCAGCCGAGTCTCGCGACCAGGCCGCTGAAGCGATTCGTAATGTTGTTGGCGCACAACAGACAGAAGCTCTTTTCGCACTCGCGCGCGAGCATTGGATCAAGGGCAATGAAAACGAGGAGCCAGGCAAACCCGCTGAAGCAATGTTGCCGGGACCCAATGCAGTGCCTACAGATACGCGCATCGTGGTCAACATTCCTGCCTATCGAATGGATCTGTTTCAGAATGGCTCTCTCATTAAGTCTTACAAAATCGGAATTGGGTATCCGCAGTTCCCTCTGCCAACGGGACTGAGAAAGGCGCAGTCGATCATCTTCAATCCCACGTGGACTCCGCCCGATGAACCCTGGGTGGCAAATATGAAAAACATCGCGGTGGGTGAGAAGGTGGCGGCGGGCAGTCCGTTGAATCCGCTTGGACCGATCAAGATACCGATCGGAATGCCTTCGTTGATTCACGGCGGAAAGCCTCTCGCAAAGATTGGCACGTTTGCCTCTCACGGTTGTGTGGGTCTGACGAACGCACAGGTCAAAGACTTCGCTAAGACACTTGTTGCTGCGGCTGGCAAGGAGGTTTCTGACAAGACGATCGCTTCGTATCTGAGCGACCCGACCAAGACTCGTACCGTGAAACTGGATGCGGCAGTTCCAGTAGAACTTCGTTACGAAACAATTGTTGTGGAGGACGGAAAGCTATACATCTACAAGGATGTTTACGATCAAGAGACGAACACCGAAGAGAATTTGCGAAAGGTGTTGGAGAAGAATGGCGTGCAGTTTGACGACCTTTCCCAGGACGACCGGGACCAGGCATTGGAAGCATTGAACGCAATGTCTTCGCGCCCGCAGAAACAGGTGGCAAGGAGTGGGAATGCAAACACACCCACGGTTAATTCACCTGCCGACAATCAGAATGCCAACGCTAAGAACTCAAACGAATCGAAGCCGAAGACGGCGCGCAAACCGATCAACAGAAAACAGAAGCAGGTTGTTTTGGAAATTGCGCCGTTAGCTGGGAAGGGTTACCCGGCTCCCGTTGATCTGGATTCGGGAACCGGAAAGCCGGCGAAAAAGCCGATTGCCAGGACTGAATAGAGTCACCACGAAAAGCTAACCGCCAAGACGCAGAGGCGCCAAGACGACAAGGGAGAACATTTTCCATATCTCATTTTTCATTGGAGCGAACGACCAAACGCAGCAACTGAGGCGCAGAGAACGCAGAGAAAACACTCAAGACGTTTCGTGTGGTTCGTGTAATTTCGTGGATCGTCGTTGTGGCAGCGGTAGAAGGCGCGATCCACTAAGTCACACGAATCAACACCAAACGTTTAATGTCTTCTTGGCGTTCTCTGCGCCTCTGCGTCTTGGCGGTGACGTATTAGCTGAGTGTCACGCAGCGCTCGCGGCTTCACAAGAATCCAGGTCCGGCGCTTCTTCGAGGGGGGCGCCGGCCTCACCAAAGTAGGGCTTGCCATTCTCAATCGCCTCGAAGTATTCCTCGATTCGTGAAAGGATCTCGTCCACTGTATGTGAGTGATAAAGCGAAGTGCGGAAGAGCGCGCCGCCTTGTAAGCCACGCGTGAACTGTCCGGCCAGCTGCTTCATACGATTGATCGCCGGGGTCTGCGGCATGTCTTCGCGCAACATGTCGAAATAATCCAGGAGGACAGCGCGCTTATCCGCGAGTGTTGGCTGAAACATTTCCCGGCCGCGACTCGCATCTTCGATCTGCCGAAAGATCCACGGGTTAGCCATCGCGCCACGTCCAATCAGGACTCCGTCGCAGCCGGTTTCGCGAAAACGCGCGAACGCTCCTTCAACCGTTGTCACATCGCCGCTACCTGAGACCGGCACGCTGACTGTCTCTTTAATAGCCTTCACCAGATCCCAATTGGCCAGACCACGATAACCCTGCTCCTTTGTTCGACCATGAAGGGCGATGTGTTCGACTCCACATGCCTCGGCAAGCTTTGCAGTCTCAACTGCATTGATTGTGTGATCGTAAAAGCCGGCGCGAATTTTTATCGTCAGCGGAATGTTGATCGCCTTCTTGATCTCTTTAAGAATCGTCTCGAGGCGCGAATGGTCCTTCAACAAACCGGAGCCGCCGCCGTGCTTCACAACCTTCGGAGCCGGGCAACCGCAGTTGATATCCAGGATATCGGCGCCCACTTCCTCCGCCATCTGCGCAGCCATCACCATCCGCTCCGACTGGCCTCCAAAGATTTGGGCGGCAAAAGGACGCTCGTCTTCGTAGAAGCGCATCTGCCTTTTCGACTTCGGGTTGTTGCGAGTCAATCCCTCAACTGAAATAAACTCCGAGACTGTTAACCCGACCCCGCCACAGCGTTTGAGCAAACGTCGAAACGACACATCTGTGACGCCCGCCATCGGCGACAGAATCAGTGGTGGATTGATTTCCACGTCGCGAATCTTGAACGACTTGAGTTCCATCACGGCCTAATCGTTACCGGAGTGCCCACAGGAACTACCCTGTAGAGTTCCTCGATGTCCTCATTCTCCAATGCGACGCAGCCCTATGTCCAATCGCTGCTCGCACCATTGCCATGAATGTAAATTAGGCCGCCCAAAGCAGTGTACTGCGGTGGCGCCTGTTTCTGTTTGATGGCACGGACGATTTGATCGCGTTGAGCGCGGGTCACGAGCCCGTCTTTCAAACCGCGTTCGGCGTCTTCAATGTTTGGGTAGCTCACGCCTAACGAAAGATGAAATTGGCTCTTTGGGTTCTTGACGAAGACGTAGAACTCACCCTCCGGCGTCGCGCGATCGCCTGAACGCTGTTTGTCGGGAACGGGATTGAGTCCCAGGCCGACTTGGTAAGTGCGCAGTAGCGATCCAGCGGAGTAGAGTTCCAACTTTCGCTGGCTTTTAATAACAACGATGCGAGGATCAACCAATGGGAGTTTCAGATTTTGCGCTGACGGTTCTTGCAATGCTCTTAATTGAACGGGTTGAGCCAATGCGATGGTTGGTTCACTCGCAACCGTGGTTGGCAGGCAAGCAAGAATGACTCCAGCGAGAAGTAAAAGAAAGGCAAGCCAGGGGGCACGGTGGTTCATGTGGAGCTGGATAAGGAATGTGATCTTTCTCATTGACACCGGCCTTCAGGCCGGTGGTGCGGTTAACCTCAAGTCATTTAACCGTTTTCAACGGTTTTTCTTCTCCAACTTCAGGGCGAAACCGTTAAAAACGGTTCCTTTGAAGACTCACTACTCGTGGCAACGGGCTGAAGCCCGGTGAGAATGAGAAGCACCGGCTTATTCTTCCAACTTCTCTTCACTAACAATCTCATAGAGCGTCGCAGCTTCGCTCCGTGAAGTTTGTCGTGAGTTTGGAAGGGACAAAACCTGAACCGTGGCCACGCGATCGCGACGCCGGATCGCTATTTCATCACCAGGCTTCACCGCCGTGGAAGGCTTTCCTGGAATTCCGTTAACAGACACCAAATTCGCCTCACACAGTTGCTGCGCTACTGTCCGACGCGCGCAAAGACGACTGCTTTTCAGAAATAGATCCAGTCTCATCAATAAGGTCACTTACGAAAAAACCCGGGCTGGCTGGTTGGCCGGACCCGGGTCTTATGTCAGCTTGCGGCTGGTTAACTCTTCTTTTTGGATGCAGGCTTTGCGCCTTCGCTCGCAGCCTGCGGCGCTGCAGTGATCTTCAACAAAGGCAGAACGGAGTCCTGATAGTCTTTGGCGATATTCACATAAGCGTCGTTGCGCAAATTCTGCAGGTAAGCGTCTCGTTCCTTCGGTGCACGCTCCATCGTCATCGCCTGCCGCACCTGATCCTCATTGAAGGTCGCTGAGGTCGTGCCAGAAGTGCGCTCATCCACGCGGAAAATCTGATAGCCATCACCGCCTCTAAGTGGTTCGCTTATACCACCGACCTTGATGGTCTTGATCGCATTGGCAATGTCTTCGCGCAATTGAGGAACTTCAAACCTGCCGACCTTGCCCCTGTTCTGCGGCGCCACACGAACGCCGTTCACTTCTCTTTCTGAGTTTGTCACGGCCAGCGCGGCGAAATCAGAACCGGCGCGAAGCTGCGCCACCAATTCCGTCGCCTTCGCCTTCACATCTGCTTCGTTCTTGCCCGCGAAGCTAAGATAGATTTCCGAAATCACCACGTTCTCAGGTTTGAAAAACTTCGCCTGGTTGGCTTCGAAGTACTTCTTCACCTCGTCTGTGGACAAGCCAAAATAAATCCTTCGATCAACCTCCTGCTGCATCACCGACTGCTTCATGATCTCGTCGCGCAGCGTTAGGCGAGTTAGGACCGGATCGACCCCGCTTTCTTTCATCGCTTGATCGAGTTTTTCGATAGTGGTGATCCCTTGCTCCTTTGCAACTTCCAGCATGCGCCGGTTGACCTCTGCCTCGACGTCGCCCGCGAGCTCAAGCTCTTTGCCTCTTTGCAGAAGCAACTTCTCATTCACGAGTGTGGCGATCAGCTCTGCTTTGCGCTTGGTTACTTCCTCAGTCGCCTCTTGCTCACTCATCCCGTTCTGTTTCAGGGTCTCGATCCGCTCCTTCGATTCGCGTTTGAGCATGGAAAGAGTAATAACATCTTCGTTGACCTGCGCAATCACCTCGTCAACGACCTTCAGTTCGCCTTCCTGGGCCAGGGCTGGAGCCGCACCGAGCGCAAAGAGCAACAGTCCCAGAAACATCGCCGAAGTTGAAAAAACTAATTTTGATTTCACAAAAAGCTCCTTAATTCTACTGACCACTGACTACTGTCTACTGTCTTCTGCCTTCACGGCCCCCGATTCTAGTCTTCATCACGAAGTTCCAGCAACGTCGCACGCGCTACCTCGAGTTCGTTATCTTCCTGATCATCGTCGAGTGACATGCGCAAAACGCCGCCCGGAGTGAACGACGATTGCCCATCCCTGCTTATGAATTCAGCCAGCTTTTCCGGCGCAATACGCGCATTTTCGTTGAATTTGATGGCAATTCCGTCTGCCGTCTTGTCGATTGAAATGACCCCAATCTCTTCGGCCAACCGCCTTAACCGCGCATAGGCAAAAAGATCCTCCACCGAGCGGGGTACACGCCCATATCGGTCTTCAGTCTCCCGCCGAATGCCGGCCAGCGTTTCTTCGTCTCTTGAGGAGGAAACCCGCTTATACGTCCGCAAACGCTGCCCCATGTCCTGAATATAGTCTTCAGGAATCGCCACATTAACGCCCAGATTGATTGAAACGCTCGTTTCATCTTCAATCTGTTCGCCACGAAGTTCGGCGACAGTGCGCTCAAGCATCTGCGTATAAAGATCAAAACCCAAGGCGTCCATGTGGCCTGACTGCTGCCCGCCCAGGAAATTCCCGGCCCCCCGCAGCTCCAGGTCAAGTGCGGCGATGCGAAACCCGGCTCCCAGATCTGAGAACTCGCGGATAGCGGCCAAACGGCGACGTGCTATCGGCGAAAGCTCCTGTTCACTGGGGATTAGGAGATATGCATACGCCCGCCGGCTGGATCGCCCGACGCGCCCGCGCAACTGATAAAGCTGAGAAAGACCATAAGCGTCAGCGCGGTTTATGATGATTGTGTTAGCGCGGGGGATGTCTATTCCGTTCTCAATGATCGTCGTCGCAACCAGAACATCATATTTATGGTCAATGAAATCGAGCATTACGCGCTCCATTTCTTTCTCGTTCATCTTGCCATGTCCAACCACGATGCGCGCCTGCGGGACCAGGCGCTGCACAAGCGCCGCAATCGTTTCGATCGTCTCGACGCGATTGTGAATTAGAAACACCTGCCCACCGCGACCCAGTTCAAGTTCGATTGCGGACTTGATGACGTTCTCGGAAAACTGAACTACTTGAGTCTGGATTGCGAGTCGATCTCGCGGCGGGGTTTCGATCAGCGACATGTCGCGCAGACCGGTCAAAGACATATTGAGTGTCCGCGGGATCGGTGTTGCTGACAGCGTCAGGACGTCAACGCGCTTCTTTAACTGTTTGAGCTTCTCTTTGTGGGCCACGCCAAACCGCTGTTCCTCATCGACTACTACAAGGCCAAGATCCTTGAACCGAACATCCTTTGACAGTAGGCGGTGAGTGCCAATCGCCACATCTACTTCTCCCGCTTCCACCTGCTTGACGATTTCTTTTTGCTCTTTGGTTGAGCGGAACCGAGACAGCAATTCCACCTTTACCGGAAATGGCGCGAAGCGACTGCGCAGCGTGTCGTAGTGCTGGTAAGCGAGGACCGTTGTTGGCGTCAAAATCGCTGTCTGCTTCCCTTCCATTACTGCTTTAAAAGCCGCGCGCATCGCCACTTCCGTTTTGCCATAACCGACGTCGCCGCAGAGCAGACGATCCATGGGAGTTGCTTCTTCCATGTCGCGCTTTACGTCTTCGATCGCAGTCTCCTGGTCCGGAGTCAGCACGTATTGAAATCCGTCTTCAAACTCACGTTGCCAGGGAGTGTCGGCCGCGAACGCGAAGCCTCCAACCAGTTTCCGTTCAGCGTAGAGCCGCAGCAGTTCGTCAGCCATATCGCGCATGGCGCGCTTGGCTTTGGCTTTTGTCTTCTGCCAGCCGAGGCCGCCCAGTCGATCAAGCGTCGGTTGATGGCCTTCAGCGCTCGAGTACCTCTGCACGAGATCAAGCCGCTCGACGGGCACATAGAGCTTTGCCTCCTCTGCATAAAAGAGGAGCATGAACTCACCGCTTCGCGGACCCAGATCGAGTGTCTGCAGGCCTCCGAAGCGCGCGATGCCGTGATCGATGTGCACCACAAAGTCATTGACCTTCAAATCTCGGAAGTCGGAAAGGAACGCCGCGGTCTTTAGTCTTTTCCTTTTTGCCGGTGCCTTCTGCCGCGAACCGTCCACTGTCGGCGCGCGTCGCTCGAGAGACGTGTCGGCCGCTTCGTCAAAGAGATCACTCTCAACGTGCACGACAAGTTTAGCGTCGGGCATTTCAAAACCAGCGCTTAACCGCCCCACCGTTACGAGAGCTTCGCCCGCCACGACTTCGAAATCTGTCTCCATTTTTGCCGAAAGCAGTGCCAGGCGTGGATTGAGGTCATACTCCTCCAGAATCTCACCAATGCGCTCAGCAACACCCAGACTTGGCATCACAAATATTGTGTTGCTGCTCACGGCTGAGTTTGCCGCAACCTCCGTTGCAAGATCGGCGAGCCGCCCGTGATACCGCATCACCGACGTCGATTTCCATTCGACTTCGGGCGCTTGGCCCACCGTGGGAAAGAGGAAAAGTGGTTTGCGTCTTGCGCGCGCTCGTCCGAGCTGTACCTGGGGCGCTTCAGCATCGAGCATCAGTTCCTGATCGACAGTCGCCGCGGCGCGGCCGAGCGTGCGCAGTTCCAACCGTGATCGCTGATCAATGTTTGAGCGTAACTGATCTACCGTGAGATAGAGTTCATCCGGAGTAAGTGCCAAATCGTCGGCGGCATCCGTTTCACTGAAACGATCCGAAAGTGATTGATAGGCGTCGCCCAGGTAAGATTCGATGCCGGAAGGATCATCGACAACCAGGACAGCGTCTTTGAGATACTCGAAGACAGTTGAGTTGCGTTCGCGCACGAGTGGCAGCAGCCATTCCCAACCGGGAAAAGCTTCGCCCTCGTCGGCAAAGGCCGTTCTATCACGCAGCGAGCGAGCGTAGCGCGGGTCCGACCAACGCTCGCGCGCGGCTTCAGCCCAATGCTCGAAGTCGCGACTCGTTACTGCCAGTTCGCGCATCGGTGCGATTTCGATCTGTTTCAACTGCGTGGTGGAAAGCTGAGTTTCGGGATCAAACTCGCGGATTGATTCGATGGAGTCTCCGAAAAACTCGATCCGGGCTGGCGCATCCATTCCTGGAGACCAAACATCAAGAATGCCGCCGCGCATCGAGAATTCGCCGATTGCCGCGACGGGATCCTCGCGTAGATAACCAGAAGCAACGAGCGTTCCGACCAGCTCTTCCGGCGAATGATCCTCGTCTCGCTTCAACAAAGAGCCCAAAGCCGCAATCTCATTCGGAGCAACGGTCCGGCGCGCGAGAGCTCGAGCCGATAGCAGCACAAAATCCTGTCGGTGGCGCACCAGCCGCCAAAATGTGAGTGCCCGCTTTTCCAGCGTCTCAGCGTGAGGCGATGACCCGGCGTAAGGATCGCTTTCAGAAGCCGGCAGCAGCAATACCTCGTTGGCGCAATCCGTTCGTCCGTGAAGCGCGCAGTACCAAAAGCGCAAGTCGCTTTCCCACGGCTCAAGATCGCGGTTTGACTGTGCGACTACTGCAAACAACTTCCCGGTTGCTTGTTGCAAACTGGCAAGTGCGAGTGCCCGAGCAGAACCGGTTACGAGACCGCTGATGGAAACGACATGCGCTCCGCGTGCTATTTCATCTGCGAGTCGCCGAAACTCCGGCGCAGTTGTAACGCGCTGTAAAGCGGTTTGTAAGACTGATTTTGTTTGCGTTGTACTACTCATTAAATAAGACGATCTGGTTACGATTACCGCAACGCGTTCAGGCCTCCAGCAACCGTTGCGCGGTAATTCAATCTCTAACCTTAAATTCGAAACTTGAAACTCGAAACTCGAAGCTAGCCTCGCATTCGATCAATGATCGCGCTTGTTGATTCACCTTCCACAAACGGTAAGGAGACAACGCGTCCGCCCGCCGCCTCCACTTCCTCCCGCCCGTGAATCTCATCGAGCGCGTAGTCGCCACCTTTCACGAGAACGTCGGGAAAAAGTTTTCCGATCAATGGACGCGGTGAGATTTCATCAAAGATCGTCACATAAGTAACTGAGCGGAGCGCTGCGAGTATCTCCGCGCGTTCGCCCTGATCGATGATCGGGCGATCGGCCCCTTTCAACTCGCGCACGCAACGGTCGCTGTTTATGGCGACCACGAGCACGTCTCCAAGATCTCGCGCCTGGGCCAGGTAACGCACATGGCCGACATGCAGTAGATCAAAAACACCGTTGGTAAATACGACGATCTTGCCGGCCGCGCGCAGACTCGCCCGCTCCCGAAGCAGATCTTCGTGGTTTAATACCTTGCTCATTCAATAACAATCTAGCACGAGGTATCGGAGATTGCCGATTTGCGATTGCCGATTGCGATGTTCAGCCACAGATGCACACGGATAGAACGGATTAGAACCCAAATTCTTGATCTGTGAGTTTCTGTGTAAATCTGTGGCTTGTTGCTATTCCCAATCGGCAATTGGCATTCGGCAATTGACAATGAGCACAATCGGCAATTGGCATTCGGCAATCGGCAAT